>Ga0182738_1008238_pt1 | contig 10387 bp, 10 predicted proteins | sample eDN5th30CBELigMG_FD_128876 | JGI IMG/M metagenome (GOLD analysis project Ga0182738, IMG submission 128876) | Enriched Miracle-Growth compost microbial communities from Emeryville, California, USA - eDNA 5th pass 30_C BE-Lig MG (version 2)... ... | reverse complement strand
GCGATCCTGCAGCGCAGCGGCCGCGCCGGCAGGCTGTTCGGGAATTTCCTCGCCATGCCCGACGTGATGGCCGAGACCAACGAGTTGCTGCATACGCTCGGCATCGACCACATCGCCACCCGCAAGGTGAGCGAGATCGCCTACGGCCAGCAGCGCCTCCTCGAAATCGCGCTGGCATTGGCGTTAGAGCCCAAGGTGCTGCTGCTCGATGAACCTGCCGCCGGCGTGCCGCAAAGCGACACACCGCGTATCGAGGCCGCCCTTGCCGGGTTGCCCGCCGACCTCGCCGTGCTGATGATCGAGCACGACATGGACCTCGTCTTCCGCTTCGCCAAGCGCGTCGTCGTGCTTGCCGCCGGCGCCATCATCTTCGACGGCTCGCCCGAGGATGTGACCAAGGATGCCCGCGTGCGCGAAGCCTATCTCGGGAACTATGCCAATGCCAGCAGCGCCGCTTGAAGTCACCGATCTCAGCGCCGGCTACGGCCCGACGCGCGTTCTGGAGGGTGTAAGCTTTTCCGTGGCCGCCGGCTCGCGCCTTGCGGTGCTTGGCCGCAACGGCATGGGCAAGACCACGCTGTTCGCCACAATCGCCGGGCAAACCAGGCGTTATGGCGGCACGATCCGTCTGGGCGATACGGATCTCGGCAGCCTCGAAAGCTCCGCCCGCGCGCGCTCCGGCCTCGGCTATGTGCCGCAGGCGCGCTGCATCTTCCCCTCGCTGACGGTCGAGGAAAATCTCTTCGTCGGGCTGAAGGATCGCGAACGCCCGGCAATCGAGGAAGCCTATGATATGTTCCCGCGCCTGAAAGAGCGCCGGAAAAACCTTGGCTCGCAGCTTTCCGGCGGCGAGCAGCAGATGCTGTCCACGGCGCGCACCATTCTGGGCAAGCCTACCGTGCTGCTGCTCGACGAGCCGCTGGAAGGCCTGGCGCCAGTCATCTGCGAGGAACTGATGGCGGCCTTCTCGAAGCTCGCCGCTTCCGGTGACATGACCATCCTGCTGGTAGAGCAGCGCATCCAGAGCGCACTCGACTTTGCCGACCACGTGATCGTTCTGGAACGCGGCCGCATTGCCTGGTCCGGCACGCCGGCCGCGCTATCCGCCGATCCCGAGACGATCGAAAAACTGCTGGGCGTCGGCGGACTGCACTGAAACCACTCTCTTCATCTCTCCATGGCGGCGAGGTGAAGAGTTGGTGCCTACTGCACGAAAAAGTCCTCGATCCGCGCCGCCGTCTGTGTCAGCAGGGGCAGGAAATCGCGCTCCATCTCAGCAACGGAATGGCGCGCGGACTGGGTCGAGACATTGATGGCCGCGACGATCGCGCCGGAACGGTCGCGCAGCGGCACCGCAATTGAGCGCAGTCCGATTTCCAGTTCCTCATCAACCAGCGCGTAGCCGTCCCGTTGCACAGTTGCAACGGCTTCGGCAATGCGTTTCGGATCCGTGAGGGTCTTGTCAGTCTTTGGCAGAAGGGCATTGCGGGCAAGGAAAGCATCCACCTCCCCGGGTTCCAGGCCCGAGAGCAGAACACGGCCCATGGCCGTGCAATAGGCCGGCAGATGCGAACCGACATGCAGTTCCAGATTGACGATGCGCGGACCCGCGACGCGGGCCACATAGACGACATCGTCACCCGACAGGATGGTGGCGGAACAGGATTCCTGCAGTGCGGCTGCCGTGTGGCGCATGAAGGGTTCCGCAAAACCCCAGAGCGAGGTGCCTTGCAACCAGGTGCGCGCCACCGACAGCAGCCGTGGCGAGAGCGCGAACAGCCGGCCGGTCTGCGTGGCATAGCCGGTCGCCACCAGCGTCAGCAGGAAGCGCCGCGCGCCGGCACGCGTCAGCCCGGCTTTTTCGGCGGTTTCGGTGAGTGTGAGCCCGCCCGGATGGGCGGCGAGGATCTCCATCACACCGAGCCCGCGCTCCAGCGAGTTTACATGGTCTCGCGACGCTGCTTCATCGGACATGGGTAATGACTCCACAGGCGCGGCCGCAGGCCGCAACGCAGGTTGACTCTTCGGAAGTGATCATGGCAAAGTATCGCATATAAAACAAATGTTCGCAATACGAACATTTGTGAAAGCATCGACCCACACAGGGAGACGATGCCTGGGGTTTCTCTCTGCGGCCATCACGGTCGCCAGTTACGATAGGTGAGAGTAACGATGAACAAGATCAGTCCGAGCGTGGAGGATGCGGTCGCCGACATCCAGGACGGCATGGTGGTGATGATTGGCGGTTTCGGCGGAGCCGGCGCGCCGATCGAACTCATTCATGCGCTGGTCGAGCGATATAAGAAGACCGGATCGCCCGGTCGGCTTACCGTCGTGAACAACAATGCCGGCAACGGTGATGTCGGCATCGCGGCCATGATCTATGCGGGCATGGTTGCCAGGATGGTCTGCTCGTTCCCGCGTTCGTCCGATCCCAGGGCATTCACGGAAAAATATCTCGCGGGCGAAATCGAACTCGAACTGGTGCCGCAGGGCACGCTGGCCGAGCGCATCCGCGCTGGCGGCGCGGGCATTCCTGCCTTTTACACGCCGACAAGCTACGGCACTCTGGTTGCGGACGGCAAGCCCGTCGCCGAATTCGAAGGCCGCAAATACGTTCAGGAGCGCTGGCTGAAGGCGGACGTGGCGCTGCTCAAGGCCGAACTGGCCGACCGCAAGGGCAATCTCACCTACCACATGGCGGCGCGCAATTTCTCGCCGCTGATGGCGACGGCGGCGGCGACCACCATCGTGCAGGCAAGCCGCGTCGTGGAGCCCGGCGGTATCGATCCCGAGCATATCGTGACGCCGGGCATTTTCGTGAACCGGATCGTGGAAGTTGCAAGCCCGAAGCAGGAAGAAGCTCTGTTGCGCGAGGTGACCAAGTGATGACTGCCAAACTGACGAACGCGCAGATTGCATGGCGTGCTGCGCAGGACATTCCCGACGGCGCCTATGTCAACCTCGGCATCGGCTTTCCCGAGATGGTCGCCAAGTTCAAGCCCGATGGCCGCGAGGTGATCTATCACACCGAAAACGGCATCCTCGATTTCGGCGAGGCACCGCCTGCCGGCCAGGAGGACTGGGACCTGATCAACGCCGGCAAGAAGGCCGTCACGCTCAATCCGGGAGCTTCCTTCTTCCACCATGCCGACAGCTTTGCCATGGTGCGCGGCGGGCATCTGGATGTCGCCATCCTGGGCGCCTACGAGGTTGCCGAGAACGGCGATCTGGCGAACTGGAGCACGGGGCCGGGCTCGGTGCCGGCCGTGGGCGGCGCGATGGATCTCGTGCATGGCGCCAAGCGGGTTTGCGTCATCACCGACCACGTCACCAAGCATGGGAAGCCGAAGCTTCTGAAACAGTGTCGTCTGCCGCTGACCGGCGTCGGCTGCGTGACGACGGTTTATACAAGCCTCGCCGTGCTCGACATCGTCGACGCGCGCTTCGTTCTTCGCGAAAAGCTGCCGGGCATCAGTCTCGATGAACTCCAGGCCTTGACCGAAGCCACGCTTGTGGTCGAAGGCAGCGTCAAAGATCTCGTCGTTCCGGAGGTATAAAATGGCCGACGCCTATATCTGTGACTACATCCGCACGCCCATCGGCCGTTTCGGCGGCTCGCTGTCTTCGGTACGCGCCGACGATCTTGGCGCGATCCCGCTGAAGGCGCTGGTCGAGCGCAATGCCTCCGTCGATTGGGCCGCTGTGGACGACGTTATCTATGGCTGCGCCAACCAGGCGGGTGAGGACAACCGCAACGTCGCGCGCATGGCATCGCTGCTGGCCGGCCTGCCCATCGAAGTGCCGGGCACGACGATGAACCGCCTGTGCGGCTCGGGCATGGATGCCGTCATCACCGCCGCGCGCGCCATCAAGGCCGGCGAGGCCGAGCTGTTGATCGCCGGCGGCGTGGAATCGATGAGCCGCGCGCCCTTCGTCATGCCCAAGGCCGATACCGCGTTTTCGCGCAACGCGGAAATCTACGACACCACCATCGGCTGGCGCTTCATCAACCCGCTGATGAAGAAGCAGTATGGCGTCGATTCCATGCCGGAAACCGGCGAGAACGTCGCCGCGGACTTTTCCGTCAGCCGTGCCGACCAGGACGCTTTCGCCGTGCGCAGCCAGGCCAAGGCCGTGGCCGCGCAGGAAAACGGACGACTGGCGAAGGAAATTACGCCTGTGACGATCCCGCAGCGCAAGGGTGATCCGGTGGTTGTCGCCAAAGACGAGCATCCGCGTGCTGGCACCACCCTCGAAGCACTGGCCAGGCTGGGAACGCCTTTCAAGAAGGAAGGCGGCACGGTGACGGCCGGCAACGCCTCGGGTGTCAATGACGGCGCGGCCGCACTGATCGTCGCTTCGGAAGCAGCGATCAGGAAATATGGCCTGACGCCGATTGCCCGCATCATTGGCGGCGCAACCGCCGGCGTTGCCCCGCGCATCATGGGCATGGGCCCGGCACCGGCGACGAAGAAGCTGTGCGCCCGGCTCGGCATCAAGCCGTCCGACTTCGATGTCATCGAACTCAATGAAGCATTCGCCTCCCAGGGCATCGCCGTGCTGCGCGACCTCGGCATTTCCGAGGACGCGGAACATGTGAACCCGAATGGCGGCGCGATCGCGCTGGGCCATCCGCTCGGCATGTCAGGCGCGCGCATTTCAGGCACGGCCGCACTTGAACTGAAGGAGCGCGGCGGCAAGCTGGCGCTGGCCACCATGTGCATCGGCGTCGGACAGGGCATCGCGATCGCGCTCGAGCGCGTCTGAGCCCGAATCGAACTATCCGCTTTCACGGAGCCCGGCGTCATCGACGCCGGGCTTTTTCATTGCGCCGGATGCCTTGTGCGCCTTTGCGTTTCGCCCGGAATTAGGCGGCTTGTTTCCGTTTCAATGGAAATCGAAGTCGGCTAGAAATGTTCATCCTATAATTTTCACGTTTTTGAGGTGAACCATGCAAGTTGACGACTTCGATAAAAAGATTCTTTGCGAAATCCAGAAGGATGCTAGTCTATCCGTATCAGCCATCGCCGAGCGCGTCAGCCTTTCGCCGACGCCATGCTGGCGGCGGCTGCAGCGGCTGGAGCGCGAAGGGTTCATCGACGGGCGGGTGACGCTTTTGAACCAGGAGCGCGTCGGGCTCGAACTGACGGTCTTCGTGATGATCCGAACCAACCAGCACAACAGGGCATGGCTGGAACGTTTCAGTGCGGCAGTCGGCAAGTTCCCGGAGATTGTCGAGGTGAACCGTCTGGCGGGCGAATACGACTATCTGCTCAAGGTCATCACCAGGAACAACGCCGCTTACGACACCTTCTACAAGAACTTCATCGATGAGATCGAACTGAGTGATGTCACGTCCTGCTTCTCCATGGAACAGATCAAATACTCGACCGAACTGCCCCTCGGCGTCATCGCCTGACAGGTTGGTGGAGAAGATCAGGCAAGGTGTTGTTGGCGAAGGGATGCGCATCGACGGGCCGTTTGGCCCGCGTCCGCTGGTCTATGCCGACTACGTCGCCTCGGGTCGGGCGCTGACGTTCGTGGAAGATGCGGTGCGCGACCTCGTGCTTCCCTTTTATGGCAACACCCACACCGAAACATCCTTCACCGGGCGCGAGACAACGCGACTGCGCGAAATGGCGCGTGCGGCGGTCAGGCGTGCGGTGGGCGCAGGGCCGCGGCATGCCGTGATTTTCTCCGGATCGGGCGCGACCGGCGCGATCGACAAGCTGATCCGCGCGATGGGGCTTTATGCTCCGGCGACGCTGCGCGCAAAGACGCGAGGGCAGGGCGAGGCCTCCCGGCCCGTAGTCTTCGTCGGGCCTTATGAGCATCACTCCAACGACCTGCAATGGCGCGAGGCGCTGGTGGACGTCGAGCGCGTTCCCCTCGACGCGGAAGGCCAGATCTGCCTCGATACGCTGGAACGGCTGCTGGTGAAGTACAAAGGCCGCGAAAGGAAGATCGGCGCGTTTTCGGCCGCCTCCAATGTCACGGGCATCAAGACCGACATGCGCAGGCTGGCAGCACTTCTACATCGACATGGCGCGCTGTTTTTCTGCGACTATGCCGCCGGTGCGCCTTACATGGACATAGACATGGCCGAGAGCGCGCCGGGCGCGGGCGACCATATCGACGCCGCGTTCCTCTCGCCGCACAAGTTCATTGGCGGGCCGGGCGCGTCGGGTCTGCTGATTGCCGACCGTGCGCTGCTGTGCGGCAAGGTCCCATCCATCGCCGGGGGCGGCACGGTCGCTTACGTCACCGCGGACCATCACGTCTTCGTTGCGGACGCGGAACGGCGCGAGGAAGCCGGAACGCCCAATATCGTCGGCGACATCCGCGCCGGCATCGCGCTGGAGTTGAAATCGAGCGTCGGCGCACAGGAAATCGAACGGCGCGAAGGCGTCATCGTCGACAAGGTCATGCAGGCGTTTCTGGCCGAACCGGCCATCGATGTGCTCGGTTCGCCGACGGCAAGCCGTGCCGGCATCTTCGCCTTCAATATCCGCGCCGGGGGCAAGACCTTGCATCACGGCTTCGTCACCGCACTGCTGAACGACCTGTTCGGCATCCAGGCACGCGCCGGCTGTTCCTGCGCCGGGCCCTATGCGCACGACCTGCTGGCCATTCCGGCGGGGCAGGCTGAACGACACGAGGCACTGGTGGCCGGCGGCGAAAGCCTGCTGCGCCCCGGCTGGGTACGGCTCGGCTTCAACTACTTCTTCAACGAAGAGACGGTGGCCTACATCATCTCGGCGGTGCGCTTCATCGCGCAGCGTGGTGCCGATTTCCTGCCGCTCTACGAGGTGGACGCCAAGGCCGGCCTGTGGCGCGTGGTCGATTCTCCGCTTCGCGAAGCGGCAGCTATTTCCGAACTGGGCGACATCTGGTCGGGCAAGATCATGCCACCCTCGACTGACGATGCACCCGATTTCGCCGCCTGCCTGCGGCTTGCACAGGAGCTGGCGGATACCGCCGGCGGGAAAGCGGAAGCTCAAAATAGCCTGAGCAGCGAGGCCGAGGCGCTGCGCTGGTTCTGGATGCCAGGCGAGGCGGTGACAACGGCAGCGTAAGCTGCAACGCCCGCAAGAAGCTACAGCCGCTTGCCGGTTTCCTTGTCGAAGACGTGGACGGCACCGGCGTCGAAACCGAAACGGCGAGGCGACCCAACCTCTATGCCGGACTTCGGGGGCAGGGTGGCGGTGATACGCTGCGCTCCCACCATCGCGTTGACGACGAGTTCCGGCCCGGTCAGTTCCACCACGTCAATGGCTGCCTCAAGGGCCAGCACTTCACCGTCCGAAGCCAGGCGCAGATTTTCCGGGCGGATACCCAGCACCAGATTCTGATCGGGCTTGCCCTTGGCAGCGGCTTCGGCTGGCAATGGAATGGCGACTTCGGAGCCCTCGACGCGAGCCATGCCACCTTCGATGCGCGCGTCGAGCATGTTCATGGAGGGCGAGCCGACGAAACCGGCAACATAGAGCGTAGCCGGCCGCTCATAAATTTCGGCCGGCGTTGCAAGCTGCTCAATCTGGCCGTTGCGCATCACAGCAATGCGGGTGGCGAGCGTCATCGCCTCGATCTGGTCGTGCGTGACATAAACCACCGTGGTGCCGAGCATCTGGTGCAGACGCTTCAGTTCGGTGCGCATTTCCATGCGCAGCTTGGCGTCGAGATTGGACAGCGGCTCGTCGAACAGGAACACCTGCGGGTTGCGCACAAGAGCGCGGCCGATGGCGACGCGCTGGCGCTGGCCACCGGAAAGCTCGGATGGTCGGCGTTCGAGCAGGTTTTCGATCTGCAGGATTTTTGCGGCCTTCTTCACCGCCTCGGCGCGTCCGGCCGCAGGCACTTTGCGCATCTCCAGAGCAAAGCCGATATTCCGCGCCACCGTCAAATTCGGATAAAGCGCATAGGACTGGAACACCATGGCGATGTCGCGGTCCTTGGGATGCACGCCGACAACGGAACGTCCATCGATGTGCACGTCGCCCGCTGTCGGCTCAGCAAGCCCGGCGATTATGTTGAGCAGGGTGGACTTGCCGCAGCCCGAAGGTCCCAGCAGAACCAGAAACTCGCCGCTCTCCAGAGACAGGTCGATGCCCTTCAGCGTGTCGACCGTGCCGTAGCGCTTGCGCACGCCGATGATATCCAGGGCGCTCAACGGCTTTCTCCGCTGATGGTGTGCAGGGTCATGGGACTACTCGACCTTGGTGATCTTGGAGGAACGCACCGGCATTCCGACGTCGGCCACGCGATGCGAGGCGAAAGCCAGCATGAAGCGTTGCGCGGCCGGCAGCAATGCGAAGATCGCAGCGGCGCCGGATGCGGCGTCGACCTTCACGGTCTCGACGCCGGCAACCGGCGCTTCGCCCGAGGCATCGAACACGACCACGGGAGAACCGGCTTGCGCCGCCGAAACGGCCATGCGCGCGACGAGTTCAGAGGTCGTGTCGGCGGCCCGGAACAGCACCACGCCGATATCGGGTCCCAGCATCTCCATCGGCCCGTGGCGCAACTGGCCGCCTTCGAGCGAGAAGCAGGGTATGCGCGACAATTCGGTGAGGCCAAGCGCGATGGCCTCTGCGATGCCCTGCGTGCGGCGGCCGGACGTGACGATAGCCGAAACATTGGCCAGCGACGCGGCGGCTGCGTCGATGGAAGCGGCGGATGGGTTCTTGAGAATTTGCACCGCCTGCGTAGGGTCGGCGCCAAGCTCGGCCAGCACTGACAGATGCAGCGCGAAACTGATGGTGAGGCTGCGCGTGGCTGCGAAAGCCTGTTCGTTTCCGCCGGCGCCGACGAGGCATGGCACGGTCCTTGCGAGACTGGAATTGCCGTCGAGCGTGAGACCAAAGGTGTTTTCCGGCACACCGGCTTCGGCGAACCAGCGCAAAACTTCCGCACTTTCGCCCGACTGCGAGGTGACGAGAATAGTTCGACCCGACAATGGCAGCGGCTGGCCGAGTTGTTCGGACAGCGGCACGGCGACGGCATCGATGCCGAGATCGCGGTAGAGCGGCTCGACCGCGCGGCCCACCGCGTGCGAGCCGCCCATGCCGAGCAGGAGCAGGCGGCCGGTGGCGCGCAACGCCTCGGCGATCTTTTCAGCGACCGGCTTTGCCGCCTCGAAGGAGGCGATGGCGTCGGCGTTCTGCCGGGCCATTTCGTGTTCGATGGCGATCAGTCCCGCGGGGCGTTCGTTTCCTGCTGTCACTGTCATCCCTTGACGCCGCCTTGTGTCAGCCCCGAAATCAGGGCGCGCTGCATGAACAGGCCGATCAGTACCGGCGGCAAGGCGGCAAGCACGCCGGCCGTCGCGATCAGGCCATAGTCGGACACCCGGCCGCCGGCGAGGTCGGCGATCGCCACCGTCAGGGTCTTGGCCCTGAGGTCGGAGGTGAAGAGCAGGGCATAGAAGAACTCGTCCCACGCAAGCAGGAAGGCAAAAAGTGCGGCGGTGGCCATCACGGGTGCCGCGAGCGGCAGCGTGATGAGCCTCAGGATCTGGTCGAGCCGCGCGCCATCCATCATCGCGGCACTTTCGATCTCGCGCGGAATAGCGTCGAAGCCGGATTTCAGGAGCCAGGTGGTGAAAGGCGCAAGGATGGTAAGATAAACCAGCGCCAGCCCGTACACGGTGTTGAGCAAGCCGAGTGCCGCAAGCGCCATATAAAGCGGCACGGCCAGCGCCACAGGCGGCAGCATATAGGTGGCGATCACCGCATAGAGAGACCAGCCGACTTTGGGCGTGCGCGACACGGCCCAGGCGGCGGGGATGGCCACAAGAAGCGCTGCAACCGTCGCCATGCCGGCAACCCGCAAACTGTTGAACAGCGCCGCCACGAAGGCTGCGCCTTCGGTATTGGCCACAGCCGTCAGCAGGCGGGTGTAGCGCGAGAGATCGACCGTTTCGGGCCACCAGTTCAGCGGTTTGGAAATGAGGTCGGTGGTGGAGGAAATGCTCATGATGAACAGCCAGGCCACCGGCGCAAGGATGACCGCTGCCAGCAGCAGCGCGCATATGTGGATCAGGATGGCGGCGAAAAGACTGCGGCGTTCCATCAGCGTGCCCCTGCGGTTCTGCGGATGACGGCGGCATAGATGACCGCAAGGACCGTCACCATCAGCGTGACCATCAGCGCCAGCGATGCGCCGGACCCCGCCCGCTGGAACGAGAACGCCTCCTGGTAGACGAGGATCGACAGGGTGCGCGTCGAGTTGGCGGGGCCGCCGCGCGTCATCACCCAGATGATGTCGAACACCTTGAAGGCCTCGATGGTGCGCAGCACCAGCGCCACCATAAGTGGGCCGGCGAGATAGGGCAGGATGACGAAACGGAAGCGCGACCATGCGCCGGCCCCGTCCACCATGGCCG
>Ga0182738_1008237_pt1 | contig 10388 bp, 4 predicted proteins | sample eDN5th30CBELigMG_FD_128876 | JGI IMG/M metagenome (GOLD analysis project Ga0182738, IMG submission 128876) | Enriched Miracle-Growth compost microbial communities from Emeryville, California, USA - eDNA 5th pass 30_C BE-Lig MG (version 2)... ... | reverse complement strand
CTTCCCTTTGACTTCACGAAAGAAGGATCTTTGATTCCCCTTAATTCAGTCACAATATCCTCTGGCAACACAATTTTCTTTTCTTTTCCTTCATTTAATAATTCTTTCAGAAGTTTATAATCAACATTATCTACAAGTCATTAATATGTTGTCTTTTAAAATCAAATTAAGCGGAATTATTATTTTAGGAGTGAATTATCTTACAAAAGGGGTAAATACGAATCGAGAGATAGAAATTCCGAGACTAAAAAAATTTTTCGTCAACCGAGAAACCGCGCTTTTGGTGTCTGCCGAATCGGCTATTCGGCCAAAATGAATTTCCTGAAAGAATTATCATAAATTTCAATCTGATCTTAGAAAACTGATAAAAAAAAGCTCTTTTCCCTTTTCAAGCTAGATTTCAAAATTTTCTTCCAAATTTTAAAAATAATTTGTCTTGATGATTTTTTTTAATTTCGAAAAAATTCGAAACCTCTTGCTTCGAGTTTTGGGCCAATTTTAATTCTTCCTTATACTCTGGGACCAACAAAAGCATGAATAAAAATTTAAAAGGAAAAAATTCTCAAGATTTTCTTTTTTTGAATAATCAGAGATCTCTTTCTGAGCCACATCATTCAAAAAGTGAAAAAGAATCCGCAAAATGTTGCAAAAGGAAAATAGTTTGATTGGAGTGAGAATTGTATTAATTGATAATCACGAAGGGTTTTTCCAGATTTTACGAGAAAATAAAATAAAATTTTATAAAATTTCTATTCATTATTCTTTATTTAAAAAAATACGAGCAATAATAAAGTTATTTTGTTAGTTTTCTTTCTTATCTATTTATCCAAGATTATTCTTGAGGGTGAAAGGCTTTGGGTTTGCATAACATTACTGAAATTCAGAGGAGAGTCTGCAGTCTGAATTCTTGAAGGAGCTTGCCCTTTATTAACCTCGACTTCATCAAACGAGTTTCCAAGAGTAGGCGAAGCCATCTGAGTAGGTTTCTTTAATTTTCTGAGTTTTTCATAAGGACTTAAATTGCGTGAGTTCTTTTCATTCAAGGGACTTGAGGAACTATTCATTTGGCTATTATTTAATGAGATTCTTGAAGAAGAGAATGGATCTGCTCCTTTTTTGTAATCATCCTTGACATCACTGCTGCTGACATCAAGAGGGCTTGGAACTACTTTTGCACTTTCTTTTGTGTACCTCTTGACATGTTTTAAAGTGGGACTTTCAGTAAGGACTTGAGAAATTGCTGATTTGTCTCCAAGGAGTTCTTCGAAGCCAAAAAGACCTTGTTGAAGAGGGATAACGAGCAATCGAATCCATGCTCCTCCATCAGAATTGAGTCTTTTTCTGTAGTATCGGTAAACATATTTGGCTTCAAAATAGAGCTTTGCGACCATAAAGGCCAATGGGACAAAGTTGAGATAGACATTACCAAAAATGATCATATCTCCAAGAATAATTCGATATGATTTTGTGGCATAGTCTTCATCATTGTTGACAAAGGTGAGTGTCACAGCAGCAATATTGACAAAAAGAGCACCAAATTCATAACAAAGTATTTGAACTTGGTTGATTCTCTTTTCAAGAGGCATGTCAAAGATCAAGTAAATCAACATTATGAAATTAATGATGAGTTGAGAACAAGCTTGAAGAACCGGTATATTCCAACAGAAAAGAGTGATAACCATTGGGAGGGTCATTCGAATAATATAAAAGGCATAGAAGTTTTGTTGGCGCCAGTTTTGAGCTCGGTATGCTCTGTAAAGGACGAGGCAAGCTCTCCATCTCTGATAAAAGGTTTCTTTAGAGGTTGCATCGCGAACCTGAGGCTCAAATAATGACCCAACATGATAAATTCTGACGATCCAGAGGGTGAAAAGGACAAGTGCGATAATAGCCAATATGACAAAGCAGCCAATAAACAAGTTGATAGTTTCATTGGTGTTATCAAGGAGAAGAGAGGAAAGGTGGACACAGAAATATAACACAAAGGTGTCTGCGAAATATCCGACTAAAGCCAAGCAGAAATTCCACAAGCAAATTTCTCTTAGCTTAATGACAGCAGGGCGAGCATTTGTCCAAGTCATGATTTGACAGACTTTTTCAAGGACTTTGAAGAGGAAAGCTGTGATAAAGAAGACACATAAAAGCATGAAATATCTCCAGCAATTTACGATAAAACCTGAGATCATTCCGTGCTGGCTAAAAATAGTTGGTAAAGGGCGTTGAACAAACTCCTTTTTGAGGCTTTCTGGGGCGTCAATAGGAATATCCCAAGAGATGATACTTCTTGAAGTACTGAGAACAAACTGTTGGAGTCTCGGCGAAGCAGCGATGTTGGTGAATTTAACAGGAAGCGAGAGCTTATGGAAAGCCACGAAGGAGTTTTTGTTGGGAACTACAGAAGCAGTCAGGAGTAAATCTGTAAAGCCTTGTGGCGCGTAACTTTTCACGATAGCCTGACATTTAGGGTACACAGAGTCTTGAACAACAGCTCCAGATTCACAAGTAGGCTTGCATTCTCCACCTTTGGTGTAGTAAAAATCGAGAGGGTCATTGCATGGCAGCAAGCACCATTGAATGCCAGAATCTCCAGAAACAATACGGAGAGGGGAATCGCATGAAGCGATGCATTCATAATTCCAGGCGGCAACGTATTGAGTCTGTAAACAGGCAGGATAATCACAGAATCCGACCCCAGCTTCTTTTCTTGGAACGAAAGGAAGAGGACAATTTGCTAAACATGAACCGTTGAAAGCGAGATATTCTGTGAAGTCGCAAGGAGAATGGCAGAGTTGACGACCATGAACTGAAGTTTGAGTAAAGTGATTGCCGCAGGAGCTTAGGCATGAGCCGTTCCAATAAAGGAAATCTGAAGCAGAAGAACAGGGGTGATTACAATAATATCGTAGAGAAGAGCCTCCAATAACTTCTTGAGTGAGAATAGAAGGACAGGTGGTGTCACAACTTCCATCCCAATAATAAAATTGACTTTGAGTGCAAGGGAAGTCACAATATTGAAGCCCTGCCTGCGTGTAGGTTGTGAAAGGAGAAGGGCAAGAGTCGAGGCAAGAACTATTCCAATAAATGAAATAGGTGGAGGGGCAGGAATTATCACAGAAGTTTTTGCCTTTTGTAACTCTTTTGGTGAAGGGAGCATCGCAAACAGGGAGAGAGGAGCCATTCCAATAGAGATAATTTGTTGCTACTGTGCCAGGATAATCGCAGTATTGTCTGGGTCTTGTTGTCCCTTCTGTTCGGAGTGTAAGAGGTGATGCGCATGTGTACTCACAGGAGCCATCCCAATAGAGGATTTGATTAGATGCGCATCCATAATCACAGTAAAGGTCACCATCAATAATTTTTGCTGTTAAAGGAGAAGCACAAGTTGAGGAGCAAGTGCCGTCCCAATACAAATATTCTCCCTCTTTACATGGACGACTACAGAGCTTTCTTCCACGGTTGGTGGTTATTTGGAAAGGGCTAAGACATTGATCTGAGCAGGTGCCATTCCAGTAGAGATATTGAGTGGTAGTACATGTATAATAGCAGAAATTTCTTCCACCATAAACACTAATCAAAAGAGGTTCAAAACAATCTGCAGAGCATGATCCGTCCCAATAAAGATACTCGGTTTCACCGCAAGGGAAATAGCAGAGCTGGAAGTCTTTGATTTGGGTGTCTTGTTGGAGAGGAGCTGCACAAGTAGGATTGCAGCTTCCATCCCAATAAATAAAGCTAGTTGTACCACAAGGGTTTGAGCAGCTCGTTCTGCAATTAGCATCAACAGATTTCACGAGGGGAGCTTCACAAGACTGTGCACAAGTGTTTCCATTCACCAGATAGTATCCTGTCATGCATTGCGAGCATTGATTAACACCGGTTCCAGTGCAGGTTGCGCAGCCAGTAGAGCAGGCTGTACATTGATCACTGATGAAAGAAGCACCGACTGCACATTGGTAACATTGGGAGGCGGTACCTCCCCAGCAGGACGAGCAGAGAGAATTACAAGCTACGCATGCACTTCCTGACCAATATTCGCCTTCAGGACATGTACATACAGTTCCTGCGGAAGGGGTGGTTTGTGAAACAGCACAGATGTAGTTTGTAGTTGTTGCGGTAGAAAAGAGAAGATTGACTTCTCTGAATCCAACGGATTCGTCTGTTGATAGCTGATCTGCATTATCATAAACTCGCATGGTAAGGGTGGACGCACTATGTTGGACTCTTCCGAAGACTCTGTTATTTCTCATATCTACCCAAGTGTTACCACAGAGATTTTCATAGAATTTGAAGACAGACCAGTCAAATCCGGTGAAACTAACTCCATCAAATGAAAATCCAATATAATTGTAGACAAAGCTTCCTGACCCAGGATCGTCCCAACTGTCAATAGGCCAAACTGTGAGTGAAAAGTAAACTGAATTGTGAGGAGGTAGGCCAGAATAAGTCTTGGTATAGTAAAGACCTGGGGCTGATGCAGGTCCCAGAACTCCATATCCACCAACGAGAGGATAGCCTGCAACACAAGTTGACTTGATCATAGCTGTCCATAAAGCACTTGCCGTCCATGTGTTGGTTTCAGTCGTACTACATGCATCATCTTTCGCCCATATATCTCGAATTTCAGCGCCTAAGGGATTGAGATGAAATTAAAAGAAATTGAGAAAGTTGATTGATTACCATATTGTACAGCAGTCAGAGATAACGTAGAGAGATTTTGTAAGTGGAAGATAATGAGCAAAAGGAGAAGTGAAGGGAGTGTGGGTTTCATGAAAGACTAGAAGAGAGCGAGAGGGTTGTGTTCTTTTAATACTTTAAATTATAGAATGTACTCAGTGATTGTTTGTGATATTTAATTTTTGTCGTTGGATTTGTTATTACATGACGAAGTCTTTATCTTTTGGCTTTTAATTATTTGCTTCGTTCGTAGGGATTTGGAAATAAATTGATAGAGAAAATTTGTGATGAATAACTTTTTTTTCTTTCTCTTCTTGGAAAATGGTAGAGATTGAAAAAGCTTTTCTTTTGCTATTTTAAGAAGAAGAAGAATGAAAACAACTGAAACACGGAAAATTTCCAGATAAAGGTATTATTTAAACCTTGGAAGAATGATGATGGGAATTAAAAGTGATTGAGGGAGTCTAGGGAATACAAAAGGCATTTTTGACCAAATAAGCAACCTGGGTCCTGAGATGAGCTTGAAATAATTTTTCTTTAGGGAATGTCGAAATAATATAACCCAAATATTGAAGTAGCCAAATATAAGAAGATTATGATTTCTGTTTTTTAATTAACTAATTTATGAAAGGCGAATAATGGACTCAGGGGTGGAAAAAAATCTCAAATTTGTCTGGGATTCCAGATTTTAGAGGTTCAATCCCCAGAACACTACTTGTAGGCCATTTCGCAAGGATTCCTTTCGAAAATTATATAATTTTTATCCCAGTATTTTTTCTTCTTCTCAATCGAGGAGGGTCAAAAACCCTAATTTTTTTGAAATTTTTTCCACCTCTGAATGGGCTCATTCAAACTACGATTTCAATCGAACATTCCCTCTGTTAAAGTTCATCTCTAATCGTTTTGTTTCTTCAAAAACATTGAAATAATTAATCTGAATCTGAAAAATTTAGTAATAAATGGAGGTTTTTATATTTTAAAGATAAAGAGAAAGTTAAACTTGAAAAAGCTTGGCGAAGTTGATCTTGAATTCTTTCCCTTTTCTCTCATGAGGATCAAAGTTTCTAATCAAGAAAAAAGTTACCAATTCTATATTAAAACTCTTCAAAACGAAGATCTTTTTGATTTTTTATCCTCAAATTCTTACTTACCTTTTCTGTTAAGAGAAAGGACTGTAGTTAGACTCAGTTTGCTAAGAGCAAAGGTGATTTATTTTCTATTAAAAGCAGTTGACCAACATATCTCTTTTTCGAGGTCCTTGAAAATTCAAGAAAATAAAGCTATTTGCAAGTCCCAGACCTCTTTCAAAGCTGATTTTTTTTTTGAGCATCTGACAAGGATAATGAAATTCTTCTCACTCTCGCCTACAATGAGTTTTTAACCTTTTAACTGAATAACTAATTAATTCTCAATAACAGTGTATTTTCTCAAAGGAATAATTTAATTAATCAAATTCATCACATATATAGACATAAACAGATGATATTTTTCACACTTTCCAAGCAACAGAATAAAATTTCTTTTTGGACCTTTATCTTTCTTTTCTTTGGCCCAATATGGTCTCTGCATATGCTACAATACGGTAAAACACTCTTTTTAATTTTTAAACTCACCTCTTTCTCTCAAAGGTTACGAAATTCGTGATGTGTATTCAACATTGCAATCTGAGACATGCGCTAAAACTGAAGTCCTGACATGGACTGCAAGCACGGTATATTCTTCTCCACTTTGGAGTTTGTGTGGAGGCTATGTCATAACTGGTGGCTATAATAAGTTGGGAACTGCATCAACTGCAAATGGAGATTACTACTATAAATCTTATTCAGGATTGCCTGCTCACAACTCAATTTACTTTACAATAACGCTCTGGGTCATTGACAGCTGGAGTTATGACTTGACATCTGGAGATTATGATGATTACTTTAATATCCAATTTGACGGACAAACTCTTACAGGATTTACCTGGAATGTGTATAATTTTTACCATGATTACTGTGGTAATGAATACCCTGATCTCCCTCACGTCAGAATCTTTGGGCGTGTGCAACACACTGGTTCAACTTTAACAATGAGAGTTGTTGATATGTGTGATCAAAACAGTGGTGATGAGTCTTTGGCATTTAGAGAAGTTAACCTTCTCTTCTCAACAGCAACGACAACGAATACTATGTGTTCAAGATCTCTTGTCCCTCCAAGATCTGGCCAATGTTCCTGTTCAGAAGGTCAATATGACCCTGGAAGTGGATGTGTAGATTGTGATGCAAGTTGTGCTTCTTGTTTTGGTGCTGGAAGTTCAAGCTGTTACCAGTGTAAAGTGGGATATTCATGGAGTGGAAGCGCATGTATTCAGTGTTGGGCTGGATGCGCTGCATGTCATGGAACAGGACAAGGAGATTGTGACTTATGCTTGACAAATTTCTATCTTTCAGATGCTAGTTATTGCGTTCCTGAATGCCCAGAGCTGCTCAATATAGCCACAGATGCTAGTTGCCGAGATACTTGTAAATCACCTTGCACTTCTAATCCAACAGGTCTTTATGTCTATTGGGACGGAAGTTGTAATAGTACCTGTGTGACCCCGCTCCAATCAAGCACACTCATAAAAACCATTCCAAACTGCGTGTATCCTTGTGATCCGACTGATTATTTATATTGGGATGGCACTTGTGCTGGAACCTGCTTCGAACCTTTATTGGCAAGCGTTTATCTTGGAAAGAATTTCTGCAATTATCCTTGTGCTACTTCTGCTGAATATTTATATTGGAATGGCTCATGTTTAGCATCCTGCTTGCCTCCTTTTAAAGTTGTGACGAGAAATGGAAGGATGTTTTGTAACTTTACCTGTAATGAAGGAGCATATCTTTATTGGAATGGAGATTGCAGTGCTGACTGTCTTTTCCCTTTATCAGTAAGGATAACTGATGGAAATTTGTACTGTGATTATCCTTGTGAAGCGAACCAATATCTATACTGGGACGGATCATGTGAAAACTCCTGTGCCTCATTGTTAACCCCAAGCACTACAGGAACAGTCAGACCAAGAAATTATTGCGATTATCCTGGAGACAGCACAACATATTTATATTGGAATTCTTCATTGCTATCAGTTTGCGATCCTCCATTTGAGGTGAGAGTCTTCAAAGGCATGAAATATTGTGAGAATCCTTGTCCTACAAGCTATTATATTCACTGGAATATTTCTTGTATGTCCACTTGTCCAACACCTGGCGTCATTAGACAACAAGCAGGCTTATTATACTGCGATTTTCCTTGCAAGGAAAATGAGTTTTATTACTGGGATGGCACTTGTGGAACCAGCTGTCCTGACCCTTTTGCTCAAGCTGTCACTGGAGGCGATTCTCCTCGATATATCTGCAATTTTGACTGTCTAGCTCCTAATTATCATTACTGGAATGGGTCTTGTTTGGATACATGTGATCCTCCCTTTACAACAACCTCGATGCATGGGCGACAATTTTGTCATTTTCCATGCGATAATGATGAGTTTTTATTCTATAATGCAACTTGCGGGAAAAATTGCCCACTTCCGTTTATTCCAAGCCAAAGACAAGGAATAGATTATTGTGGTCATCCTTGTTTGCCAGGAGAATTTATCACAGAATGGAACAATACGTGCTTGACATCTTGTGACCCTCCTTACCGTATTGAAAATAAGCCTTTTGGCATGGATTGGTGCAGGCTGCCTTGTGATGATGCTGAGGCTTTTATTAACGAGACTACGACTTTATGTAGTGCAACCTGTGATGGAACCGCTGAAAAAATAGATGATTTGTATTATATTTGCATTCCTCATCCTCCACCCCCACCACCTCAAGGCTTATTAGACCTTTTATTGACAGCAGTTGCTGATCCAAGGGATCCTTCCTTTATCTCATTGAATAAACTGACATATCCTATCAGATATGTAAAGATTTACGTGCCTCCAAGACTAGAAAAGCTGTTGGAAAGCAGAGCAAGGAATATAGCAACGTGGAATATAGACATTTCAAGACCTGATAAGTTGGTTGCGAGCTTTCCTGTTCAACCATTGCCTGCTGCAATCTACGCAAATGGTGGTTTGGCAACAAGCTTTATTTTGAATTTTTGGTCAGATTTGATGATTTTGGGAGTGGCAATTTTGTGTGGATTTTTGTTCCAAGTTTTGAAAAAAGTGTTTGAAATTATGGAATGGGAAGCGATGTATGCAATGTTCCACAAGTTGTCGGTGATCTCGACATGGAACTTTTTCTTGATATTGCTTGGATACTATGCTGATGACATTGCTTTCTTTGGATATTTGGATTATCGTTACAATCATGTTGATAATTTGGTTGGTAATACCAGCATGTTTGTTGGCTTGATTGTTTTATCTATCTTGCTGGCGTACTTTTGCCTTATGCTATATATCGCTCTTGAAGCACGAACAATAAAAAAGATGGTATCAAGAGATCAAAGAGCTGATGAAGAAGAAAGATTTTGCAAGAAATGGAGATGGTGCTTGTTATTTTTCCAGTCATTTAAAGATCAAGATTTCCCACAGCAAATCTTCTATTTAGTCTATATTTTGAGATTAGTCCTGGTGATCCTTGTGACTGCATTAGGCTACGAATATCCTTTACTGCAGACTTCTTTCCAAGCAGGAGCCAATCTCCTAATTTTGATGTACATTCTGATCATAAATCCTTTGAAAAAGACCATCAATACCGTTCAAATTCTTTGCTATGAAGTGGGTGCTCTAACAAGCAATTCCTCATTTTGGATGTTGATGCTCATTGATTTAAACTCTACAAGATTCTATAATTGGGCTGTTATCGTCTATTTAGGCGATATCATTCTCATTGCCAATGTTTATTTGAATGTCGCTGCGCCGATATTTTTAATTGTAAAAGGAATCATCGAATTACATTACATCTATTTACGATGGATAAATGACTCTGAACTTGATCGGGCAGCTTGGGTTCGCTTGGTTACGGTGTTGATACAACAAGGAGCTTTTGGTTTTGAAGAGATGCTTGAGTCTGCCCCAAGGGTTGTAAGAACATTAAAAGCACCAGTATCTCAAAGACAAATTTTCCCAGTTGAAAATGTCAATATGAGTCTGAATAGTCCAACGCCTGAATCAAGAAGATTTATCGTCGAACAAGAAGAAGAGACAACATTTGAAGAGCAGCCATCACCACCACCACGACAATTTGTTCCTGAGAGAGCTAAAAGTAATGATGATGATGATCCTTTTGTTTGGAAAATATATGATACAGAAGAGACACCTGAATTTGACCAAACAAAAGAGGATTCGATAAGTGGCAGAAGGAGATACCCAGAAGACTATGCAGAAACATTGAGTATCCCCGATAATAATAACAGTTCAGGGTTCTTTGGAGATACTCAGTCAACTTTCAGAGGATTATATCACCTTGAAGGAATTATGCCTGTCAATAAACCTGCTCCAAAGAAAAATCTTGAAAGTATTGCTGAAGAAGAAGTTGAATCTCCTCGTATGATGAGAAATGATAGAAAGTTTTATCTCTAGGTAAGGAAGAGGAGGAGGAGGTTTTATGTTGAGTTCAGAAAAATTCTAATTATTTTTGAAGATTCATTCATTCATTCATTCATTCATTCATTCATTCATTCATTCATTCATTCATTCATTCATTCATTCATTCATTCATTCATTCATTCATTCATTCATTCATTCATTCATTCATTCATTCATT
>Ga0182738_1008234_pt1 | contig 10389 bp, 7 predicted proteins | sample eDN5th30CBELigMG_FD_128876 | JGI IMG/M metagenome (GOLD analysis project Ga0182738, IMG submission 128876) | Enriched Miracle-Growth compost microbial communities from Emeryville, California, USA - eDNA 5th pass 30_C BE-Lig MG (version 2)... ... | reverse complement strand
GTTCGCCACCCGCAACGTGCCCGCCGCCGCCGCCTTCGACAGCGCCGTGGGCCGCATGCACCAACTCGCCGGCAACGCCCCGCGCATGCCGCTTGCGGACCCGCACGATGACGGCGCCGAAGACCTGCCGCGGCCGCAGGCCGTGGGCGATTGCTGAGACCGACCACACCAGGGGGAAACATGGACAAGCAGCAGACCGAAGCCGGCGCGCCCGCGTCGTCCACCGACGCCACCACCGGTGGCGGCTGGATCACCCGCCAGTTCCGCGGCTTCTACGCCTGGCGCGACTCGATGAAGGCCCATCCGCTCAAGGGCACCTTCCTGGCCGTGGTGATCTTCGTCCTCGGCATTTTCGGCCACGAGGCGATCGACCGGATCATGGACAAGTTCCGCGACCCGGATGACTTCCTCGTGCAGATGAAGGACGAGCAGCAGCAGAACTTCGACGCCCTCAAGGCCAGCCTGTCCGAACTCAAGGGGTCGCTCGACGGCAACGGCAACGCCGCACTGAAGAACGTCGCTTCCGCCGCCGAAGCCCTGAAGAACACCAACGCCCGCTTGATCGAGGAATTCGCCCTCGCCAGGCGCGAGAACGACACCCTGCGCCAGGCCGTACGCGACGCCACCGGCATGGAGGGCGGCTCCGACTTCATCGTCGGCGAATCCGGTTCATGGCAGATCGACCCTGAAACCTCCATTGGCCTGACCGACGTCGGTTCGAGCTACGTCCACGTCAACCTCACCTCGCGCGACCACGATACATCCGTGCGCAAACGCCTCAACGCCGGCCAGTCCGTCGCCTACACCAGCGCCAGCGGCCAGGCCTGCAAGATCGCGCTGCACACGATCAACAACGCCAGCCCGGGGAGCGCGTCGTTCTCGAGGATCTGTCGCGAAGGGGCGTAGCGCCGCCCCGCGACGATCGTCTCCGGCGCGAGCGTAGGAGCGGCGCCGCGACCCGCCCAGGAGCCTTGTGAAACGGGGGCGCGATCCTCTGCAGAACGCCGTCTACGTACTGTGGCGGCGCAATCGGGATCCGCTCCGCCCGGTCAGGCATGCTTTCGCATCAATACCCAACGCGCAAGATCCGCGAACGCAGGCGGAGGCGGCGAGATGGCATTGGAGGCAATACGGAAATGCAACCCGGGTCGCGTGCCACAATTCACGACTCCGCATCGGCAAGACCCGTACCCGCCGATTCATGCCGAACATGCACGCACCGGCCACACCGCCGGGGCCTGGTAGAAGAACAACGACGGAATCGATGAACCTCCAAGCGCACGAAGAACTCAAGGGGAAAATCTGGGAGATCGCCAACCGCCTGCGTGGCCCGTACCGGCCACCGCAGTACCGGCTGGTCATGCTGCCGATGGTGGTCCTGCGCCGGCTCGACTGCGTGCTGGAGCCCACCAAGGATGCGGTGCTGAAGCAGCACGAGAAGCTGCTCGCCAAGGACACGCCCGAAAAGGCGATGGTGAAACTGCTGGGCAAGGCGGCCGACAAGAATCGCAAGCATCCGCTTTACAACACCAGCCGCTACACCTTCGCGCGGCTGCTGGACGACCCGGAGAACATCGCCCCCAACCTGGTCGACTACATCAACGGCTTTTCGGAGACAGCCCGCAGGATCTTCGAGCGCTTCAAGTTCAGCGACCAGATCGAAAAGCTCGACACCAGCAACCGGCTCTTCACCATCGTCAAGGCGATGGCGGCGCTGGACCTGCACCCGGACCGCATCGACAACCTGCAGATGGGTTACCTGTTCGAGCATCTGGTGATGCGCTTCAACGAGCAGGCCAACGAGGAGGCCGGCGACCACTTCACCCCGCGCGAAGTGATCCGGCTGATGGCCAACCTTGTCTACACTGGCGAGCAGGACGTATACAAGCCCGGCATCTTCCGCACCATCTATGACCCCACCTGCGGCACCGGCGGCATGCTGTCGGAGTCGGAGAAGTTCATCCTCGGCCAGAACGCCAACGCCAACCTCGCGCTCTACGGCCAGGAGTACAACGACGAGTCCTGGGCGATCTGCTGCTCGGACATGCTGATCAAGGACGAAGACACCAGCAGCATCGTCCTTGGCGACACCCTCGGCGACGGCAAGACCAGGGACGGCTTCGAAGGCGGCCACTTCCACTACATGCTCGCCAATCCGCCGTTCGGGGTGGAGTGGAAAGACCAGAAGGCCGTCGTCGAGAACGAACACAAGACGCTCGGCTTCGCCGGCCGCTTCGGCGCCGGCCTGCCCGCGATCAACGACGGCTCGCTGCTGTTCCTGCAGCACATGATCGCCAAGATGCATCCGCACGAGGCCGGTGACGACGACAAGCCCGGTTCCAAGATCGCCATCGTCTTCAACGGCTCGCCGCTGTTCTCCGGCGACGCAGGCTCCGGACCGTCCAACATCCGCCGCTGGATCATCGAGAACGACTGGCTCGACGCCATCGTCGCCCTGCCGGACCAGCTGTTCTACAACACCGGCATCTACACCTATGTCTGGCTGGTCACCAACCGCAAGCCGGCCGAGCGCCGCGGCAAGGTGCAGCTGATCGACGGCACCCGCTTCTTCCGCAAGATGAAGAAAAGCCTGAACAACAAGCGCAACGAGATCAGCGACGAGCAGATCGGCATGCTGACTCGTCTGTACGGCAACCATCGCGACGGCGAAACGGCCGAGGTCGTGGTCGACCACAAGACCGGTGAATCCGAAACTCGCGTGGTTTCGCGCATCTTCGACAACCACGAGTTCGGCTTCCTGAAAGTGACGGTCGAGCGCCCGCTGCGGATGAACTTCGAATGCACGCCCGAGCGCATCGCGCGGCTCGATGAGCAATCGGCCTTCGCCAACCTGGCGACCTCGAAGAAGCGCAAGGACGAGAAGGCAGCCGAAAAGGAGATCGCCGAGGGCAGGGCGCAGCAGGAGGAGATTCGCAACCTGTTGGCCACGCTGGAATCCAGGGGCCGCTACACCGACCGCAAGGCGTTCGACGCCGATCTGGCCAAGGCTGCGAAGAAGCAGGACCTCAAGATCGCGGCGCCGATCAGGAAGGCGATCTTCGCGGCATTGGGCGAACGCGACTCCAAGGCCGACATCTGCCGCGATGCCAAGGGCAACCCGGAACCCGACAGCGAGCTGCGCGACACCGAAAACATCCCGCTGCCCGCGGGCACGCAGCTGCCGCTGCCGATGGCCTTCGGCCCCGACAAGCCCAACGACGAACTGGTCGAAGCCTTCCGCGACACCATCGACGCCTACATGGCGCGCGAAGTGCTGCCGCACGTGCCCGACGCCTGGGTCGACTACGGCAAGACCAAGGTGGGCTACGAGATCCCGGTCAACCGCCACTTCTACGTCTACCAGCCGCCGCGCCCGCTGCCGGAGATCGAGGCCGACATCCGGCAACTGGAAGGCGAGATCGCCGACCTGCTGAAAGGACTCATGGCATGAGCAAGGACCTCGCGCCCGTCACCGAAGGCGAACTGCTGATCTACCCCTCCGGGGACGGTATCCGCGTCCTTCTGGCCGGCGAGACCGTCTGGCTGACCCAGGCGCAGATCGCGGCGCTGTACCAGACCACCCCCCAGAACATCACCCAGCACCTCAAGGCTATCTACGCCGAAGGCGAACTGGACGAAGCCGCAACCTGTAAGGAGTACTTACAAGTTCGCCGGGAGGGCGCGCGAACCGTCTCCCGCCGGCCAAAACACTACCGGCTGGAAGCCATCCTCGCCGTCGGCTACCGCGTCCGTTCCACCCGCGGCACCGAGTTCCGCCAGTGGGCCACCGCGCGGCTGGCCGAATACCTGGTCAAGGGCTTCGCGCTGGACGACGAGCGGCTCAAGGGCAACGCCACCCCGGCGGACCATTTCGACGAGCTGCTGGCCCGCATCCGCGACATCCGCGCCAGCGAGGCGCGGGTCTACCAGCGCATCCGCGAAATCTTCGCCATGGCCGTGGACTACCGCGAGGGCGAGCAGGCCACCCAGCGCTTCTTCGCCATCATGCAGAACAAGGTGCATTACGCCGCCACCGGCCTGACCGCGGCCGAGATCGTGCGCCGCCGCGCCGACGCCGCGCAGCCCAACATGGGCCTGAACACCTGGAAGGGCAGCCGCGTACTCAAGCAGGACGTGGGCACCGCCAAGAACTACCTTGGCGCCAAGGAAATCGACACCCTCAATCGCATCACCGTGATGTTCCTGGACCAGGCGCAGTTCCGCGCAGAACGCCGGCAGGACATCCGCCTGGCCGACTGGGATGGCTTGCTCGACAAGTTCCTGCGCGATACCGAACTGCCGGTGCTGGACAACGCCGGCACGGTCCGCCACGCCGATGCGCTGGAGTGGGCGCACGACCAGTACGACGCCTTTGCCGAACGGCGGCGGCTGGAGGCGGAGCAGGCGGCGGAGGCGCGGTATGTGGAGGACTTGCGGAGTGCGGCAGATGCTTTGAAGTCGAGCAATCCGGCTGCGAAGAAGCGTCCTGCAAAGAAGCCCGGAGACAGGCCGTGACGACCGCACCCGAGACAATAGAGCGGGCTTACGGCCACATGCCGGAAGGTTGGCGGCTCGAAAAGCTGAAATTCTTTGCAGAGATCCGCAACAGCAATGTGGACAAGGTGACTGCAGACGGTGAGGAGGAAGTTCGCCTTTGCAACTACACGGACGTCTACTACAACGACCGAATAACGCCAGACATGGAGTTCATGCAGGGATCGGCGACTTCTGCGGAGATCGAGAAGTTTCAGCTAAAACGTGGGCAAGTTCTCCTCACCAAGGACAGCGAGGGATGGGATGATATTGGTATCCCGGCTCTGGTGACCGAAGACATGCCGGACGTGCTTTGCGGTTATCACCTCTCCATACTTGCGTCGGGGCCAGAACTTGATGGCGGCTTTCTGGCATGGCTTTGTCGCGCCGATCCGTTGAACGACCAATTCAAGCTGGGCGCGAATGGCGTCACTCGGTATGGCCTGGGTCAATACCCGCTGAAGAATGCGTTCATCGCACTTCCACCAATCGAAACCCAGCAACGCATCGCCCGCTTCCTGGACGAGAAGACCGCGCGCATCGATGCCCTGATCGAGAAGAAACAGGCGCTGCTGGAGCGGCTGGCCGAGAAGCGCCAGGCCCTGATCACCCGCGCCGTTACCAAGGGCCTGAATCCGGATGTGCCGATGAAGCCGTCGGGCATCGAGTGGCTTGGCGCTATTCCGGCGCATTGGGAGGTGCTGCCGTTAAAGCGGGTGTTGTGTAGCTCCACCTATGGCATATCAGCTTCTTTGGAGCCGAGCGGGGATGTTGCCGTGCTTCGAATGGGAAATCTGGTCAATGGGGAAGTCGACCTTGGCGATCTGAGGTTTCTCGATGAGGTAGACAGGAGTCTGCTCCTGGATGATGGCGATGTAGTTTTCAATCGCACCAACAGCATTGATTTGGTTGGTAAGGCATCGATCTTTCGTGGTAGTCAGAACATGTTCGTTTCTTTTGCATCGTACCTGGTGCGCTTTCGCTTCTCAGGGAAGTACGTTCCTGAGTACGCCAACTTTGTTATGGGCACAGAAGCGTTGCTTTGTTTGGCTCGCACGCTAGCGTTGCGGAGCATTGGTCAAGCGAATTTGAATCCGGCAAGGTATGCAGAGGTTCGTTTTCCGATACCACCCGTCTCCGAGCAATCGGAGATTGTTCGTTATTTGGCGGAACAAGTACCTGCGATGGATGCGATACGGAGTTGCGTGGAAAGATCATTAGAACAACTCATGAATTATCGCTCCGCCATCATCACCGCCGCCGTCACCGGCCAGCTCCCTGAACTCGACGGGTGACGCTCGCTGCGGCCCTGCGCGACCTCCAGCCAGCGTGCCATTCTTTCAATCAGCCGGACTCGATTCTTTCAATCAGCCGCGCCGAAAAGTCCGGAAATACAAGGGGATAACAGCTCATGCCCGGCCACACCGAACACGCCTTCGAAACCGCCATCGAGGCCGGGCTGCTGGCTTCCGGTGGCTACCAGAAGCGCGTTGCCGCCGACTTCAACGAGGCGCTGGCGCTGTTCCCGGCCGACGTCACCGGCTTCATCCGCGACAGCCAGCCGGCACGCTGGCAGCAGCTTGAAACCCTGCTCGGCGCGCGTACCGAAGCCACGGTGCTCGACGCGCTGGCCAAGGAACTGGAAACCAAGGGCACGCTGCACGTGCTGCGCCACGGCTTCAAGTGTTACGGCAAGACGCTGCGGCTGGCGTACTTCCGCCCCAATTCCGGCATGAACCCGGGGGCGGCGGCGAAGTACGCGCACAACCGCCTGACCATCACCCGGCAGGTTGCTTTCACGTCGGTGCTCAAGCGCCCGGACGGCAAGCCGCGCCGCTGCATCATCGACGTGACCCTGGCGCTGAATGGCCTGCCGGTGGCCACGGTGGAGCTGAAGAATCCGCTGACCGGCCAGCGCGCCAGCGACGCCATCCACCAGTACCAGCACGACCGCGACGAGCGCGACCGCCTGTTCGCCTTCAAGCAGCGCGCGCTGGTGCATTTCGCGGTCGATCCGGACGAGGCCTGGATGACGACGCGGCTGAAGGGCAGGGAGACGGTATTCCTGCCGTTCAACCGCGGCCACAACCACGGTGCCGGCAACCCGCCGGTGGAAGGCAACTGGAAGACCCACTACCTGTGGGACGAGGTGCTGGCTGCCGACAGCTTGCTCGACATCCTGCAGCGCTTCATGCACCTGGAGGTGAAGGAGCGCCAGGTGAAGACCGACAAGGGCGTGCGCACGATCCGCAAGGAAACGATGATCTTCCCGCGCTACCACCAGCTCGACGCGGTGCGTCGGCTGGTGGGACATGCACACGCACACGGCTCCGGCCACAACTACCTGGTCCAGCATTCGGCCGGTTCGGGCAAGTCCAACTCCATCGCCTGGCTGGCGCACCGGCTGGCCAGCCTGCACGACGGCAACGACGACAAGGTGTTCCATTCGGTGGTGGTGGTGACCGACCGCCGCGTGCTGGACCAGCAGCTGCAGAACACGATCTACCAGTTCGAGCACAAGACCGGCGTGGTGGAGAAGATCGACGAGGACACCCGCCAGCTTGCCCGCGCGCTGTCCACCGGCACGCCCATCGTCATCAGCACCATCCAGAAGTTCCCCTTCATCGCCCGCGCGCTGCAGCGGCTGGAGCGCGACGGCGATGACGTGAAGATCGATACCGCCGGCAAGCGCTTCGCGGTGATCGTGGACGAGGCGCACTCTTCGCAGAGCGGCGAAACCGCGATGGCCCTGCGCGGAATGTTGAACCGCGACGGCATCGAGGCAGCGGTGGCCGCGCAGATGTCAGACGAGGAGGACGAGGACCTGGACGAGGCCGCGCGCGCGGCGATCCTGCGCGATGCGAAGCAGCGCGCGCGCCAGCCGAACCTGAGTTTCTTCGCCTTCACCGCCACGCCCAAGTACAAGACCAAGGTGCTGTTCGACGAGCCAGGGCCGAACGGCGAGCCGCCGTTCCACGAGTACTCCATGCGCCAGGCGATCGAGGAAGGCTTCATCATGGACGTGCTGGCCAACTACACCACCTACAAGCGCTTCTTCGGGCTGATCAAGCAGGTGCAGGACGACCCGGAGGTGCCGCGCAAGCAGGCGGCCAAGGCGCTGACCCGGTACATGGACCTGCATCCGGTCAACATCGAGCAGGTGGTGTCGGTGATCGTCGAGCACTTCCGCCTGCACGTGCTGCACGAGCTGGGCGGCCGTGCCAAGGCGATGGCGGTGACCGGCTCGCGACTGGCGGCGGTGAAGTACAAGTTGGCCTTCGACCGCTACATCAAGGACAACAGGTACGACGGTATCCGTTCGCTGGTGGCGTTTTCCGGCACGGTCGAAGACCCGGATGATCCGGGCGCGTCGTACACCGAAGTGGCGATGAATGACGGCCTGGCCGAAAGCGAGCTGCCGGAAGCCTTCGAGCGCGACGACTACCGCGTGCTGTTGGTGGCGGAGAAGTACCAGACCGGCTTCGACCAGCCGCTACTGCAGACCATGTACGTGGTCCGCAAGCTGGCAGGCGTGCAGGCGGTGCAGACGCTGTCGCGGCTCAATCGGATGGCGGCCGGCAAGAAGCGCACCTTTGTCCTGGACTTCGTCAACAGGGAAGAGGACATCCACAAGGCGTTCAAGCCGTACTACGAGAGCACGCCCATCGGCGAGAACGCCGACCCGCACAAGCTGTCCGCGCTGCAGCACAAGCTGTTGGCGCCGGCCATCTTCACGCCGGCCGACGTCGATGCGTTCGCGGCCGCGTGGTATCGCCCGCGCCGTGAGCCCTCCGGCGGCGACCACAAGCAGATGAACGCGGTGCTCGACGCGGTGGTCGGGCGTTTCGGGCAGAAGGAAGACAAGGAGCGCGAGGAATTCCGCGGCCTGCTCACGGCATACCGGAACCTCTACGCCTTCCTGTCGCAGATCATTCCCTACCAGGACAGCGATCTGGAAAAGCTGTACACCTTCGTGCGCAACCTGATCGCCAAGCTGCCGCCCGTCGACGACGGTGGGCCGTTCGAGTTGGAGGATGAAGTCAGCCTGCGCTATTACCGGATGCAGCAGATCACCGATGGGTCGATCGATCTTGGGAAGGGTAAAACGTACCCGCTGAAGGGGCCGACCGACGTTGGCACTGCCGCGGTAGCAGATCAGGGTGTCGCGTTGTCCAGCCTTGTCGAGAAGCTCAATGAACGCTTCGGCACGGACTTTACCGAGGCCGACCAGCTGTTCTTCGACCAGATCAGGGTGTCGGCCGAGGCCAGCGAAAACATCAAGGAGGCGGCGAAGGCCAACAACCTTACCGACTTTGCCGCCTACCTCGAGCGCGTGCTTGATGAGCTGTTCATAGAACGAATGGATGGAAACGAGGAAATCTTCTCTCGGGTGATGACGGACCGGCAGTTCCGCTCCGCGGCCAGCGAGCATCTGGCCTTCGAGCTCTTCGAGCGGCTGCGTGCGCCGGATACAGGCCGTGAGCATGGATAGCGCGCCTGCAGCGCGTGACCTCCATACCGAGGAAGGCTTCGTGGTGCTGGCCGAGCCGGCTCAGGGCATCAGGAAAGGGACGGGATACGCATGCCAATCGGAGAGATCGCCGGCGAGGCACTGGGCGGGGTTCTGCGCCTGGTCGGGCGCCTGTTGTTCGAGTGCATCTTCGAACTGTTCATTCAAGGCACCGGGCGTTTCCTGATCCGGTTGGTCAGGCCAGGCTCGGAGCCGGGCGAGATGGCCTGCGCTGCCGTCGGCATGCTGTTCTGGATACTTGTCGTTGCAGGTGGCTACTTTGCCTATGCCGCGACGGCGGGTGGCGCCGGCTGACGGGAGGCGTACTTCCGGAATACAGTTGGCTGCATGGCCGGTTTGGCGGGGGGCTGTGTCGATTCCACGGATTCCCGTTCGCCCAGCAGTTGGAGGGGCATGGATTCCCGCCCGCGCGGGATTGACGCGCAAGGGCGGTCCATTCGGGGCTTCCCCGGGTCGGGCACCGGGTTGCACCCCGGGTAGGAGGTTCGCATGCATCAGGAAATCGAGCTCGGCTTCGTTCCGGTCACGCCGGATGCGGTCGGGGAAGTCGAGGCGTGGTTCGACGATCCGGACACGCGGCGATTCCTGGGTGGGCGCGAGTGGGTCCGTCGCATTCCGGCGCTCCTGCGGGATTCGCCAGGGGCAGAGTTCCGCGGGCGCCGGGTGCTGGCTCGCGATGCGTGGATCGTCCGCACGGCGGAAGGCCCGGTCGGGATCGTGGACGTCGAGCGGTACGACGACGCGACCGCCGGGATCGCCTTGGCCGTTTGTCCGGCGATGCGGAGCCGGGGGATCGGGCGGCGGATTCTCTCCGGCCTGCAAGGCCTGGACGAGTTGGCGGCGGTCGAAGCATTCATCGGGGCCATCGAGCCGGAGAACGAGGCTGCGAGGCGCTGCATGCTGGGCGCGGGATTCGAAGTGGCTGAACAGGCGGACGAAGAAGGGATGCTGCGCATTTCGCGCAATATGGCCTGACGCGGATCCTCGCTGCGTCCATTGGCTTGTATCGTCGTGCGAGGGGGCGGCAGATCCGCCCGACTTTGTCGATCCGGGCCCCGCCTGTTCGTCGCATTGGCACCAATCCACCGGAGGACACCCGCCATGACCCGCATGATCTTCGTCAACCTGCCCGTTTCGGACCTGCCGGCCTCGAAGGCCTTCTACGAGGCGCTGGGCTTCACCAACAACCCGCAGTTCTCCGATGACACCGCCGCGTGCATGGGCTGGAGCGATGCGATCCACGTGATGCTGCTGACGCACGACAAGTGGCGCACGTTCACCGACCGGCCGATCCCGCCGTCGACGGCGAGCGAGGTGTCGCTGGC
>Ga0182738_1008233_pt1 | contig 10389 bp, 4 predicted proteins | sample eDN5th30CBELigMG_FD_128876 | JGI IMG/M metagenome (GOLD analysis project Ga0182738, IMG submission 128876) | Enriched Miracle-Growth compost microbial communities from Emeryville, California, USA - eDNA 5th pass 30_C BE-Lig MG (version 2)... ... | reverse complement strand
GGGTTCCAGCCGCCGCAGCTTCCAGGATTACGCGCCCGAAACCCTCTTCGTCGCTCACCAGCATGTTAAGATCCGCCGCGGCAAAATATCGTGGGATATCTGTCTGAAATGGAAGCCAGCGGAATTTATCAGCAACGCCCAGCTCCTCCACCCGCGCTTTTAGCCCCGACAGATAATCCTGTTGCCCAGGGCTTGAATCACCAATAAACAAAAAGCGGGCCTGTGGGACCTGCGCCAGGATTTCCGGGGCAGCATCAATCAGGAACCGTGGCCGCTTGCGCGGCATCATGAGCCCAATCTGCGCGATTACGAACTGATCTGGCGTAAAGTCCAGCTCGTCGCGCGTGGCCTGACGGCGACTTCGCGCTGCCGCAAACGGCTCAAAATCGATGCCGTTATACACGACTCGTACGAGAGCCTGCTTCCAGGAATATGCGTCGAAGTCAGCCGCTGCACCATGGGAAACAGCGATCAGACGAGTCGCATCAGCAAGGTAGTAGTTCGTGATCAGCCTGTCATTGACTGATAAGCGCATGTGAGTCACTACTGGAATCTGCTGGGGACGCAGCGGTCTGCGTAACAGCATGCGACTTATGAGTTCAGAGCGCACTCCCCCGCCACTGGCAGCTACAAGCGCATGGGGATTCGGGTAGATTTCATTACAGTGTATCACATCTGGCTGGAATTCTTCCACGATTGCACGTAATGCCGAGACCTGGCGCGCCATCGTCAGCCAGCTCTTGCCTTTGCGCCAGGGCGGCAGGAAAACGACGCGATAAGGGATACGAAGCTTGTCAAATTCGTCTGTCAGCTGCCCACGCGCCGGCACCACAACGAGAGACTCCACGCGAGTTCCGGCGAGTTCCTTCACCAGGGCAAGCAGGCTCCGCCGCGCCCCCAACAGACGAACACTCGGCGTGATATGAAGAACGCGAAGACGCTTCATAAAGCGAGCATCCTGCGTTGCATGGCAATTTGCGCCTGCTGTCCTGCAAGCAATATCAGGAGATCCAGTGGCACACTTCCTATTCCACCGTTTTCCTCCGGTCGCACAAACGAAGCATCCGGAGAAACCATATAACACCGGTTAACAAGCCGGGGGTAACGACGTTGGATAGCGGCAAGTCCGGACCGGTGATGTGTCATGGATGAACCTATTAGAAACGCGAGAGGCTGAGTCGGGTGATCGTAGACAAAATCGACTTCTGAGTTGCCATCCCGCCAGTAATACAAACGGGAATCTGTCTGGCGGCTCAGCCCGTAGAGTTGCCCGGCAACCAGGTTTTCCAGCAGCGATCCCATTTCTTCCGGGTTGGAAAGCGGCAACACCCCTCGCTGCAGTGCCGCATTTCTTACTGCTCCGTCCACAAAATAGACCTTCCGGCCGCGAGCCTGTTTGGCGCCCTCCCTGTTTGAGTAATTCTGTAAGGTAAGGATCAGATAAGACTGTTCCAGGTAATGAAGGTACCGGTCCAACGTGGGCTGGCTCATCTCAAGTTGTGTTTTAACGGTTGTAGGGGAAAGTATGCCAGTAATAGACCCCGCCAGGGTGTAAAGGAGCCGTTCAAGCAGCCGCGGATTCTCAATACGGAAAACCTGCGGTATGTCTTTGTAAATCGCACGCTCGACCGCATCTGATCTTAATATCTGCTGGGAATGCAAAATTGCATCCTGCTGATTCACCTCCATAGAAGTTGCCAGGAGCAGTTCAGGAAATCCGCCGGTGAAAAGATAATGCTGGCGATAACGCGCCAGGTTGGCCCATTCAGGCGAGTTCGGGTTAATTTGAGAAAGTGTTTCTGCCAGTGTTTGCGCCGGATCACTGAGTTCAATTGAAACTCCCAGCAGATCGAGGTACTCTGAAAACATGTAAGGCGGCAGGTATTGTTCTTCCCATCGTCCAACGCCGCTTTCTGCACGACCGGTTTTCAGGGCTGCTGTCGAGCTACTGGTACCAACAAGATGAACCGGCCAGTTGTCGTCGTAAAACGTTTTCAGCCATTTATCCCAATTATCTGCGTAAGTAATTTCATCCAGAAAGAGATACGTTGGCTGTTCGGAAGCTTCCGCCTTCATGAGATTTCCGACTATGTTTCCAAGGGAAATGCCCATCAGCATGGGGTGATCAAGCCGTATCCACTTTATGTGAGTCGGGCGGACTCCCGCCTGCAGCAGGCTCTTAACCGTCTGGTACATACAGGTTGTTTTACCGACGCGGCGCGGTCCCAGGATCAACTGGAAACGCCGAACTTTCTCTTCTGACAGGCGTTTGAAAAGCGCTTCAGCAAACGGTCGAGCCACAGATCTTGCAAGGAGGCCTGGCACATCCCCATAGCTCCACCACGGGTTTTGTTCGAGAAACACGCGCGCAAGTTCCTCGGAGGGTGCCGTGTAAGGATTGTGGCTCATACGATATCTTACTACTGAGAACCGCTAACATTCACCAGGTTTATGCTGTAACCACATATAACTAACTCATAGGGCGCTTAAACGGAACACCGGCGCGGCGTGGAAACTCATCTGGCGTTTCCTCGACTTTCCTGGCTTTCAGAATTAAGCGATTCTGTTCGTCGCCGGACAACTGGTAGGAAAACTCCCCTGCTGGTTGCAGGCCGAACCGCTGGAGAACTGATTCGCACTGTTGCCATTCCTGCCGACTTGCTTCAGTCTTAAACAGGTAGAGAACCCCGCCCGTCTTCAGGAATGGCGCGCAGACTTCCGCCAGGCTCGCGATGGGGCCGACGGCGCGCGCCGTTGCTACGTCCGCAGTCCCGCGAAGCTCTGTCCGCGCCGCATCCTCCGCCCGCTGCGGTATAAGGCTGACATTCTGAAGGCCCAGCGCAGCTGCGGTTCGCTCGACAAATGCAGCTTTTTTGGCAACTGATTCCACGCCAATCCATTCGCAATCGGGACGCGCAATTGCCATCGGCAGCAATGGAAAGCCGCCGCCGGTGCCCACGTCAACACAGCGCATCCGCCCCCCCTCTACGCCACTGAATCCTTCAGACAACACCTGGTCAAGCGCCAGCGAATCGGCCAAATGGTAGCGCACCATGGCCAGAGGCTCGCGAATTGCCGTGAGATTTAGATGATTCTGCCCCGAATCGACCTGTTGAATGAGGTCAATAAACTTTTCCCAGGCGGTGGGCGAACACTCTGCCAGCATTGGCTCGCGTTGCATGGCAATAAGAAGTTCTGCGCGGGATGAAGTGGTATCAGACATGGCGCTTTTGTGTACCATATTAAGCCGCAGAATGCTCAATGGCAAAATGCACTGGTGAATTGATCATTCAACAACTTTCATTGTACGCCCAATGTATGACCACGAACCGCACTCCTCATCCCATTGAAGCTTTACTAAAAGAACGCATCCTAATCCTGGACGGCGCCATGGGTACTGTCATTCAACAGTACAAGCTGAGCGAAACCGATTACCGGGGCGAACGATTTAAAGACTTTCACCGGGATGTGCGGGGAAACAATGAGCTGCTAAACCTCACGCAGCCGCAGATTATCAAGGAGATCCATGCGCGATATTTTGCTGCAGGATCAGACATTGTAGAAACAAATACCTTTAATGCGCAGGCAATCTCCATGGCAGATTATGGCATGGAAAACCTGGTGCGCGAGCTCAACGTGGAAGCAGCACGCCTGGCGCGTGAAGCGGCAGACGAGGCCACCGCAGCCGACCCGTCCAGACCTCGTTTTGTGGCTGGGGCGATTGGACCGACAAACAGGTCTTTGTCAGTTGCAACGGATGTCAACGACCCGTCCTTTCGCGCGAACACGTTTCCTGATTTTGTTGCGGCTTTTCGCGAACAGGTCCTTGCGCTGCTGGAGGGCGGCGTTGACCTTCTTCTGGTTGAAACGATCTTTGATACGGCTGTCGCAAAAGCAGCCTTGTATGCCATAGCCGAAATTTTTGAAGAGACCGGAAAAGAAGTCCCGGTCATGGCCTCCCTCACGATCGTAGACAAATCCGGCCGCAACCTTTCCGGCCAGGGGCCCGAGGCCTTCTGGTATTCGGTCAACCATTTTCCCCTGTTGTCGGTGGGGCTAAACTGCGCGCTGGGTCCAGCGGAAATGCGGCCTTTTGTTTCAGAACTCCACAACCTTGCCGACTGCTATGTTTCGTGCTATCCCAATGCAGGACTTCCGAACGCCATGGGCGGCTTTGACCTGTCGCCGGAAGCGACTGCGAACTTCCTCCTGGAGTTCGCCCGGGAAGGCTGGCTGAATTTTGCAGGCGGCTGCTGTGGCACGACTCCGGAACATATCGAGGCTATTGCAAAAGCACTTCACGGCATCGCTCCACGGATACCGGCTCACCCGGAACCATTCACAAGGCTCAGCGGCCTGGATCCCCTTGTCATTCGGCCAGAAACAAACTTTATCAATGTCGGCGAACGAACCAATATCACCGGAAGTCCGAAGTTTAAAAAGCTGATCCTGGCCGGAGAATATGAGCAGGCGATTGCCGTCGCGCGCCAGCAGGTTGAAAACGGCGCTGCAATTATTGACGTGAACATGGACGAAGGCATGCTCGACAGCGATGCCGCCATGCGGAAATTCCTTAACCTTATTGGTGCTGAGCCAGAAGTGGCGCGTGTCCCCATCATGATTGACAGCAGTCGCTGGTCTGTCATCCAGACGGGTTTGCAGTGCATCCAGGGCAAAGGCATCGTAAACTCCATCAGTCTGAAGGAGGGCGAAGACGAGTTCCGGCGTCAGGCCAAGGTTATCCGTCGTTACGGTGCCGCCGTAATCGTTATGGCCTTTGATGAGAAAGGTCAGGCCGACAATACAGAACGCAGAAAAGAAATCTGCGCCCGTGCCTACCGAATTCTCGTGGATGAAATCGGATTTCCTCCGCAGGATATTATCTTCGATCCAAACGTACTCACTGTAGCAACAGGCATGGAGGAGCACGCGGATTACGCCCGTTCATTTATCGAAAGCACAGCCTGGCTAAAAGAGCAATTCCCGCTGGCAAAGGTCAGCGGCGGTATCAGCAATGTGTCATTTTCCTTCCGCGGCAACAACCCCGTCCGCGAGGCGATCCACGCTGCTTTCCTCTATCATGCCATCAAGGCCGGCCTTGACATGGGCATCGTCAACGCCGGGCAGCTGGAAGTTTACGATGAAGTTCCAAAAGACCTGCTTGAGCTTGTTGAAGATGTCTTGCTGAACCGCCGTCCAGATGCGACCGAGCGGCTGGTGGAATTTGCTGAGACTTATAAAAAAGAAAAGACCAGCGAAGTCAAAGACGAGGCCTGGCGGCGGGGCACTGTAGAAGAGCGTCTGTCCCACGCGCTGGTTAAGGGTATTGTTGATTACGTGGAAGCGGACGTCGAGGAAGCGCGGCAAAAATATCCGCGGCCTCTGGACGTGATTGAAGGTCCGCTAATGGCTGGAATGGGGATCGTCGGTGATCTGTTCGGCTCCGGCAAAATGTTCCTCCCGCAGGTTGTGAAATCGGCGCGGGTTATGAAAAAAGGTGTCGCCGTACTCCTGCCTTACATGGAAGCGGAAAAGGCAGCCGGTGGCCAGGGGCGTCAGAGCCAGGGCCGGGTTGTCATGGCGACAGTTAAGGGCGATGTCCATGATATCGGCAAAAACATTGTCGCGGTTGTGCTGGGCTGTAACAACTACGAAGTCTTCGACCTGGGTGTCATGGTCCCCAGCGACAAAATTCTTGCCGCCGTAAGGGAACATGACGCTGATTTGGTGGGGCTCTCCGGACTCATTACGCCTAGCCTCGATGAGATGGTCCACGTGGCAGGAGAGCTGGACCGGGAGGGCTTCACGCTTCCGCTCCTGATCGGTGGCGCCACAACCAGCAAGGATCACACGGCTGTCAAAATTGCTCCGGCATATACAAAAGGTCCAACGGTCCATGTGCTGGACGCCAGCCGTGTCGTGAATGTCGCCAGCCAGTTGCTAAGCGATGAAAACCGGCCTGCGTTCCTCGAAAAAACCCGCACCGAATACGATGCGATTCGGGAGAAGTTTGCCTCTGGCAAAAAGGCGCGCACACTGCTTTCCATTGAAGATGCACGGAAAAATCGCATGCCCATAGAGTGGGCCACGACCGACATTCCAGCGCCTGATAGACTTGGTGTAACTGAGCTGAATCCCGTTCCGCTGGAAGACATATTGCCGTTTATCGACTGGTCGCCGTTTTTCCATGCCTGGCAGTTGCGCGGCCGTTACCCGCAAATTCTGGAGGATCCAGTTGTCGGGGAAGCCGCGTCTGATCTGTGGAACGATGCGCAGAAGGTGCTCAAGATGGTCCTGGAGGAAAAGCTGTTCAGCGCCGCCGCGGTTTACGGCATCTGGCCTGCAAATTCCGTCGGGGACGACATCGAACTCTACACCGATGAATCCCGCACTGAGATTCTGACGACGTTCCACATGCTGCGCGCGCAGGGTGTCACATCTGGAGGGCGTCCCAACCTTTCTCTAGCCGATTTTATCGCACCGAAAGATTCGGGCCGGAAGGATTACCTCGGCGCATTTGCCTGCACAGGAGGCATCGGCGAGGACGAAGCGGCCGCGAAATTCCGCGCAGATAATGACGACCATACGGCCATTCTGATCAAGGCGCTGGCCGACCGATTTGCTGAAGGTTGTGCGGAGATGCTTCATAAACGAGTTCGCGATGAATGGGGTTTTGGAGCGACAGAAAACCTCTCCAGCGAAGATTTGATCAATGAAAAATACCGCGGTATCAGACCTGCTGCCGGCTATCCTGCCTGCCCCGATCACACGGAAAAGTTCATCCTGTGGGACCTCCTTCAGCCCGACAAGCGCATCGGCATGACGTTAACTGAAAAATGTGCCATGCACCCGGGTGCCTCTGTCAGCGGATTGTATTTCGCGCATCCTCTATCACAGTACTTCCCGGTCAGTAAGATCGGCAAGGATCAGGTTGAGGAGTACGCTGTGCGCAAGGGTATGACTGTGGAAGACGTGGAGAAATGGCTGGCTCCGAACTTGAACTACTAACGCCCGCCCCCCTTCACCAGATGGAAAACCAAAATTATCGCAAAATAAACCCGCAAAAAATCGTGTAGTACCGCACACGCGCCCACAGCGCACACTGGGCTATTAGCTCAATTGGTAGAGCAGCAGACTCTTAATCTGTTGGTTCTAGGTTCGAGTCCTAGATGGCCCACCAGTTGATTTTTCACCCCACAATGTTTCGACTCCGAGGCGTTGTGGGGCATAATTTTTTCAGGAGTCTCGCATGCCGTCTGCCCGCGAAATCGGTGTCTTTCCGGATAGCACCAAAACTGGAAAACATAATTCCATAACAGACGTTCCCGGCGTTATGGTGGGTCACCAGACGATTCGCCGGGATAATCTCCTGACGGGCGTCACTGCAATACTCCCCCACGCTGGTGATCTGTTCCAGGAAAAAGTTCCGGCGGCTGTCGCAGTCATCAATGGATTCGGCAAAAGCATTGGCCTTATGCAGGTCGAAGAACTGGGACAACTGGAATCGCCTATTCTCCTGACAAACACATTTTCTGTCGGCACATGCGGCAACGCGCTGATCCGCATGGCCGTAGAAAAAAACCCGCAGATTGGCCGAACCACATCCACGTTTTCTCCGCTCGTTTGCGAGTGCAATGATGGCTATTTAAGTGACATTCAGGCGCAGGCTGTAACCGAAGAAGATGCGCGACTGGCAATTCAAAACGCCTGCGATCTGACCGTTACCCAGGGGAGCGTTGGGGCCGGAACTGGAATGAAGTGTTTTGGCTATAAAGGAGGTATTGGTACTGCCTCTCGCGTGATCACTCTGGATGAAAAGCCATTTCACCTGGGCGTACTGGTTAATTCCAATTTTGGCAGCCCGGAACAGTTGATATTGCCTGCGGGATGGACAACTGCTGCCAGCAATGCAGCGCAAGAGCCGGACAAGGGCTCAATCATCATTGTGCTGGCGACGGATTTGCCTGTTGATTACCGGCAGTTGCGGCGCGTTGCTCTGCGGTGCGGTGCGGGCCTGGCTCGGTTGGGGTCTTGTTGGGGCCATGGCAGCGGAGATATTGTGGTGGCGTTTTCCACTGCCCAGCGTTTGCAGCACAAGCAGGCAAAAGCTGTTATCGAAACGAGAATGCTTCACGAAGAGCGCCTTGATGAAATTTTCCGCATGGCAGCCGATGCCACGGCAGAAGCTGTGTTAAACAGTATGCTCTTTTCCAGCGCCACTGTCGGCCGAGATTACCATCGCGTGCCGGCACTTGGGGATGTACTTCGCCGGACTGTTTAACCGGCGAAAGGATTAAAGCAGATCCATCGGATCAACATCGATGATCAACTGGACCGTCGACTTGCCTTTCGTATCCTGGAAATCCGCAGTAGCACGGCTAATGACCTGGCGCATGTGGCTCTGAATTTTACTTCGCAAAAGCACCCGCCACCGGTAGTTATCGTTGATCTTGCTCAAGGGTGCGGGCGACGGCCCCAACACCTGGACTTCACTGCCAAACGGGTGTGCATGCCTTTTCAGGAGCCGGGTGTACTCCTTGATGAGATCGGCAGTCTCCTGCTCCTTTTTTCCAGTCCCCAGAATGGCTATCAGGCGGTAATGCGGCGGGAAACGAAGCACCTCGCGGACACGGATTTCTTTCTTGTAGAAACCAATATAGTCGTGGGCCTGCGCATAAACAACGGCGTAGTGGTCGGGCACGTAGGTTTGCAAAAAGACGCGGCCCGGTTTTTTGCCACGACCGGCTCGTCCGGCCACCTGCGTCATTAGCGCAAACCCCCGTTCCGTAGCACGGAAGTCTGGCTGATAAAACGCGCCATCGGCCAGCGGAATCCCAACAACAGTCACACTTTCCAGATGCAGCCCCTTGGCAATCATCTGAGTGCCGAGGATGATATCAACCTCACCCCGTTCGAGGGTTTTCCATGCATCGGTCCAGGCTTCCCGCTTCCGCGTGGTATCGAGATCAAGCCGCATAACGCGGGCAGATGAGAAAGTCTGCTGGACAATTTCTTCCAGTCGTTCTGTACCCAGTCCCACCATCCCCAGCTCTGTTGACTCACAATGGCTGCATTGCCGCGGAATGACGTACTCCCGTCCGCAATAATGGCACATCAGTTTGCTGAAGACCTTGTGGTGCGTCAATGCCACATCGCAATGCAGGCACTTGGCAGCTTCATGACACTGCAGGCAAATGAGGAAGTTAAAAAAGCCGCGGCGGTTCAGGAACAGCAGAACCTGCTCTTTGCGGCCAAGGGCTTCGCCCATGGCATTTAATAAGGCACGCCCGAGAAATTCCGGGTTCCCCTCTTCGCGTATTTCTCCGCCCAGATCCACAACTGTCACGGGCGGAAGGGGTTTCGCATCAATTCGCTCCAGCAGGTTCAGCAGGCGAAACTTGCCTTGCTGAGCTTTAAAATAGGATTCGATCGAGGGCGTTGCGCTGCCGAGCAGGCAGACGGCTTTGCAGTCGTGGGCGCGTTTGATAGCGATGTCGCGGGCATGATATCGCGGGCTGCTGTCCTGCTTATACGTCATTTCGTGTTCTTCGTCGACCACGACAATTTTGAGATTTGGGAACGGTGTAAAAAGAGCAGAACGAGCGCCCACCATAATTCTGACTCGGCCGGAGTTCACCTGTCGCCACAGATCAAATTTCTGCCCCAGCGTCAGGCGGGAATGATAAACTCCGACAATTTCCCCAAATCGCCTGCGAAAGCGGTCGACAGTCTGCGGCGTGAGCGCTATCTCTGGAACAAGAACAATCGCTTCTCCGCCCAAATCAAGAGCCTTGCGGATCGCCTGCAGGTAGACTTCGGTTTTTCCACTTCCCGTGACTCCGTGCAGGAGGAATGTTGCTGGCGAGCGTGCTTCCATTGCCGTCACGATTTCGTGATGCGCGGTCTGCTGCTCCGTACTGAGAGCCAGTTCTCCCTCACCGCCGCTCTTCAGAGCATAATTGTCCGCCTCACGAAAAACCGTGTTCACAATCTGCTCAACCCACCCGCGCGCGAGCAAGGATTTTACCGTGGATAGACTTGCGCCAGTCTGCTCATGCAGCTCCGATGTCGTAAATGTACAACCTGGATCCCGGGCCATGAACTCAAGCGCAGCCCGCTGAGATTTTCCCATGCGAACGGGTTTCTGCTCAAGCAGAGCATTCAGGCCCTCGTGAGATATCAGGTAATGTTTTACGGTTTGCGCTGCGATATCATTATCGCCGATAAAGCTAACGCAGGCACAGCAATCGCCGGGCGGTGCAATGTAATAGTTCGACATCCAGAGAGCGAGCTGCAGGATCTCTGCTGTCAGATGAAATCCCGGAGTGACTTCCCGCACGATGCTCTTGATTTTGACCGCAGTGAGATCGGCCGGCAATGTCTCAAAAT
>Ga0182738_1008230_pt1 | contig 10393 bp, 8 predicted proteins | sample eDN5th30CBELigMG_FD_128876 | JGI IMG/M metagenome (GOLD analysis project Ga0182738, IMG submission 128876) | Enriched Miracle-Growth compost microbial communities from Emeryville, California, USA - eDNA 5th pass 30_C BE-Lig MG (version 2)... ... | reverse complement strand
GCCATTCCGCCTCGGCGCGGAAATTGGGTTCGTTTGACCAAAATCGCGCGGTTCGTCGCTCGGCATCGCGTGGCGAAATTGGGTTCGTTTGGCCAAAATCGCGCGATTCGCGGCGTCTCCTGATTTCCGGATTGTCAAAGAGCGAGGGGAAGCGAGACCTTCCCGCTTCAGTAGGATCAGCGGCGGAGGGCTCCGGATTTCATGATTCTGGAAACCCCCGCGCGGAATATTGGATTTTCTCCCAGGACGGGCGGAATGTCCCGCGTCGCGCCACGTCAAGCGCGTCGTTGGCCAGGGAAGGGAATCGTGTAGGGGCGGCTCGGTCGGTCGGCCAGAGCAATTTTTTCATCGAGTGTATCGCCCGCCTCGTTGGGTGCCCCGGGTTCGTCTCGAGCCCGGGGACGCGAGCCTAGGCCAGCCTCCCGGGTTCGAGACGAACCCGGGGCACCCTTAAGAATTTCAAGCGATACACCAAGGAAGAAATTGCTCTAACGCGAGTCCGCGTCGCCGGGGAGAGGCTGGAAGGGCTCGCTCGGCTTGAACTCGGCGGTGGCGTCGCCGCCGTGGGTTTCGCCTTCGGAGAGGGACAGTCTTTTGACGCCCGCGCCTTCGGAGAAGTCGAGGGCCGAGAGCGAGACCCAGAAGACGGTCGGGCTGACGGCCGAGTCGAAATAGATCACCCGGTCCTTCGCGTCGTGGACCGATCGCCAGAGGGTGCTGGCGATGTTCGGCTTGCCCGGGGTCTCGACGCCCAAGGGGACCGACACGCTTCGGATCACGCTGAGAATCGTCGCGACGGCGGCCGTCTTGTCCGAAGTCCCCGGGATCGACTTAAGATAGTACGAGGCCCGGACGAACCGATCGGCCGCGCTGTGGGTTCCGGGGAGCATCGCCTCGCCGCCGACCTCGTCCCAGTAGGCGTTGATCGCCAGTTGCCGATCGAACGTCGGCGAGTTCGTCATCACCTGGAACCGCCGGTCGTGGTGGATCGTCAGCTTGCCGTCGACGTACTCGAAGACGGCCGTGTCGCCGGTCGGGTCGGTGATCGCCAGGTGGCCCGTCGCCGGGCTGCCGTTGGGCAAGGTCGGCGCGACGATGACGAACGGCTCCTTCCGAAGCGCCTCGACGGCCTCGTCCACGGTCGCGAACAGGTCGAGGGCGTACTGCGCCCACTGGCTGATCGAGAGCGTCGGCTTGGAGCCGTCGGGCTTGCCGTAGTCGGACTCGGCCAGGTAGAGGGTGTTGACCACGAGCCCCTTTTCGTTCATGCCGTCGACGCTGGCGACGTCGTAGATCGTCCCGGCCACGCTTCCATACCGGCTGGTCCAGGCGATCGAGTTCGGTCCCGCCGCCCCGTCGCGCTTCATCCCGCGCGGGAAGGCGTAGAGGTTCGACCGGGTGTCCTCCATCCAGTCCATCGACCTCGCCACGAGCACCTCGCCGCCGGGCCCCAAATAAACGCACCGCGAGCAGGCGTCCGCCTCGCGCGCCCCGAGCCCAAAGACCACCCCGGCCCCGAGAGCCGCCAAAACCACCCCCCGCATCCTCATCATCGCCGCGTCTCCCCTCCCCTCCCCTCCGAATCCGCGCAAGGCCACTGATGCAAACCGTAGTACAGGGGAGAGGGAGAGCGGGGATTTTTTACGGAGAGGCGCGTTCGACCCAAGCGGGCCACCATCCGGAAAGTCGGTCTTGAGCCCCGGAGGGGCGACAGCCAATAGCCAGGGGGCGTCAGCCCCTGGACTTCCAGGACGCTGCGTTCCTCCTCTCCGCCGAGCCCCGGAAGGGCGGCCGAAACTCCTTCCGCAACCGGTTTTCCGTCGCCCCTTCGGGGCTCTCCGGACATATGATCCGATGGCCTCGCCTTCCCAGGGGCTGACGCCCCTGGCTATTAACCGCCGCCCCTCCGAGGCTTTTCAGATCTTGTGTTGACGAGGCGACTGGCCGGGCGCGGGCTCGGAGCAGGCATTTTTTGCCTGTCCAGACCCGGATTCGGACAGGCAAGAATGCCTGTCCTCCGGGGGGCATTTCAGCGGTGGCGCATAAAAGCACTCGGTTTCGACTTGATTGGAGTTTGGCGCGATATCAGCCGCCCGCGGCCAGCCCGTTCGGTCGGCCCCAGTGGATTCGGGCCAAGAGCGTGTCGCCGCGCCAGTTGTCGTCGGGGAGGGTCTCTCCGACCGTCACCCACGACTCGCCGGGCGAGGCGGCGACGGTGTGGAAGTTGCCCATGCGGGCCACGTGCTTGGCGTTGGCGATCCCGTCGCCGATCAGGGGGAGGACGATTCGCTCGGTCGACCGGATCAGGCGGAGGGTTTTTCGGTCCACCTCGGCGACGTACAGGGGCGCCCGCCATCGCATGACGTTGACGTTCTCCCTCGCCTTGCGGGTGTAGACGAGAAAGAGGCCGTCGGAGTGGGTGAGCCAGTGCTGCTGGGTGGTGCTCATCACAAGGGGCTCGCCGTCGTCCCAGGTCCAGGGTTGTTGGGGCGACCAGTTCAGGCCGTCGTCGGATGTGGATACATACCCGCGCTCGTCTTCGGCTCGGATGGTCATATAAAAGCGGTTGTTGAGGAAGGCCAGCGACGGCTCCAGCAAGCCCCGGCCGGCCTTGTTGACCAGTTCCGAGCCCACGTCGCGGATCTTCAGCTCGCGGCCGTCGAACGAGCAGCGGGCGGACGTGACCATGCGGTCGCCTCGGCCCTCGGGACCGTACGAAAGCGCCATGAGGATGTCGCCGCCGTCCAGAACCAACCGTTCCGAGCAGCCGCAGGTGTAGATCGCCGAGCCCCTGGGGTCGTCCCATTCCAGCCGGCGGGGCTTCGACCAGGTCCCATCGGCCGACCGGACGACGTAGACCGGCCAACGCCGGCGCTGGGGGTTCGCCAGAACGCCGTTTTTGTAATAGACGTTGTGGCCGACGGCCAGCACGGAATTCGTCGGCGGGTGGAATTGGGGGACCATGTCGCAGACGCCCTCCTCCCAGCCGTCGCCCAGGTCGCGGCGCCCCAGCCCGGGGATCGGCTCGGGCGGGCTCCACGTTCGGCCGTTGTCCGTCGAAACCGTCCAGTGAACATGGCCAAACACGTCCGAACCGCTGATGCTCTGAAGCGTCATCAGCGCCTTGGCCCCTTCCCCGGCCGGAACCATGCAGGCCCGAGGGTGAAACCAGGTCGTCTCATTCCCCCGACGCCCCGGAAAGATCACCTCCCGATCGATCTCGGCGATCAGGCCGCCGCCGTCCTCGGAGGCCGCCGAGCGAACAAGGCTTCCCCCCGCCATCGCGGAGAAAAGCCCAATCCCCGAGGCCAGAAAGCGGCGACGACCCAGCGGCGAGACGGTGGTTGTCATGATTCTTCTCCGATGCTTCGGGCGCGGGGGCCGTGCTTCTTCACCAAAGGTTGGATTCTCGCCGGCCGCGCCGTCGAAGGGAAGAGGCGGCTGAAGAACGCGGTTTCGCCGTTTCGATTTCCGTATAATCTCCGGGAGGAGGGCAAGCCGAATGCACACAACGAATCTTCGCAAGGTCGGCGATTCGGTGATGTTGGCCGTTCCGCCGGCGATCTTGGATTTGCTGAATCTGCGCGTGGGCTCGACGGTGGGGGTCGCGGTGGAGGGGAACCGGCTCATCATCGAGCCTCGGCCTCGCCCGCGATACGGGCTGGACGAGTTGCTGGCCGCGTGTGATCCCTCGGCCGAGGCGAGCCCGGAGGATCGCGGCTGGCTGGAAGACGGGCCGGTTGGCGGAGAGTTGCTGTGATGGAGCGAGGCGATATTTATCTGGTCTCGCTCGACCCGACTTCCGGTCACGAGCAACAAGGGGCGCGGCCGGTGCTGATCGTGTCGGCGACCGTCTTCAATCAACTGGCGCGGGTTCCCGTGGTGGTCCCGATCACCCGAGGGGGCTCCTTCGCCCGGACGGCCGGTTTCGCCGTGTCTCTGAACGAGGCCGGGACGACCACGACGGGCGTGATCCGGTGCGACCAACCCCGAGCCCTCGACTTGGCCGCCCGCCGCGCCCGCAAGCTCGAAACCGTCCCCCCTTCAGTCATGGACGAAGTATTGGCGCGGCTCGCGCCGATTTTCGAGTGACCCGCGGGAAACGGGGGACCCTCGGCGCGCCGTCGTCCCTCCAAAACATCCCGTATACTCTTGGAACGCGGTGAGAGGCGAGGCGATCCGGGGCGGCGGGAGGGGACGGTGATGATCGGGATTGGGCGAACGGCGGTCTCGGTTATGGCGGCGGCGGTCGGGATCATGGCGCCCGGCGCGCTTGGCTGGGCGCAAGAGAAACCAGCGGACTCGGCCGAGAGCCGGCCGATCACCAAGGCCGAGTCGCTGGAGTTCGGCAAGGGGCTGGCCGAGGCGTTCGTGAAACTCGACTCCGAGGGCGTCACGCGGGCGGTCGACTTTGATGCGATCCTCGACGCCGCCATCGAGGGCGTCAAGGTTCCGCCAGGGTTCCGGGAAGGGTTTATGGAAGGCGCGAAGGGGGCTCGGGAGCGCGACGGCCATCCCCTGATCGCCGAGTTTCGACTGGCCATCCAGGCCGGCGCCGTCGTCCGCGCCACCAAGGGGATGGAATGGCAAGGCCGGCCGGCGTGCCTGGTTCGGATCATCACATCGGAGATGGTCACCTCTTACATCGTGTTCTTGCTGGACCGCGCGCCCGACGGCCACATCCGGGCCGTGGATTACTACTCGCTGGCGACCGGAGATTTGGCGTCCGAGGCGATTCGCCGCGTCTATATGGCGGCCGTCGCCCAGGCCAATCAAGGCATCATCGGCCGCCTCTTTGGCGCGGAACAGGCGTTTCTCAAGCATCTTGACGCCCTGAAGCGGATGTCCGCCGCCCATCGCGAGGGGCGGGCCAAGGAGGCGTTGACGATCTATGACGCCCTTCCCGAGGAGTCGAAGAACGACAAGGTCATTCAGATCCTTCGGTTCTCCGCGGCCCAAAAGCTGGGCGACGACGCGAAATACCTGGAAACCATCCAGGATTTCGCCAGGCGCTTCCCGGACGACCCGGCCCGCGACTTCCTGATGATCGACGGATACTTGCTTATGAATCCGCCCGAGCCCGCGAAGGCGCTGGAGTGCGTTGGCAAGCTTGAGAAAGCCCTCGACGGCGACGCCTACCTCAAGGTGCTCCGGGGGAACATCCTGACCCGCATGGAGCGAAACGACGACGCCCTGGCCTCGTACCGCGAGGCGATCGCCGAGGAACCGGACCTGCGGCCCGCCTACGACGCCGCGCTCGACGCGGCCCTGGCCCTGAAGCGGTTCGGCATGGTCGCCGAGATGCTCGACGCCCTCGAATCCGTCTTCGACCAGGAGATCGTCGACCTGTCGGAAATCGAGTTGTTCGACGAGTTCCTCGACTCGCCCGAAGGCAAGGCGTGGGCGGAGAAGCATGAGAAGTCGAAGCCCAAGGACGAATCGCCGGAATCGTGACGCGAGGCTGGGCCAGCGGAGCCAACACGGAGGGCGGGCGTTCTTGCTCGTTCAGCAAAAGCGCCGTGGAGGGAAGCCGGCTTTACCAGCCCGAAGCGCCAGCGAGTGCATCCGACTTGTCGTTGGCCGGCGCGAATGCACTCGCTGGCGCTTCGGGCTGGTATTGTTGGGACGCGAGGGCCGGAGACCAGCCCCGCCGCGCCGGCTACGCCATGATCCCCTTGACCACGTTTCCCTCGACATCGGTGAGGCGGAAGTCGCGGCCGGCGTGGCGGTAGGTGAGGCGCTCGTGGTCGAGGCCCATTAGGGCGAGGATCGTGGCGTGGAGGTCGTGGATGTGGACCTTGTCGACGGCCGCGTAATAGCCGTAGTCGTCGGTCTGGCCGTAGCGGAGGCCGCCCTGGACGCCGCCGCCGGCGAGCCACATGGTGAAGCCCTCGGGGTTGTGGTCGCGGCCGTTGCCGGCCTCGGCCACCGGGGTCCGGCCGAATTCGCCTCCCCACCAGACGAGGGTGTCTTCAAGAAGTCCTCGCGCTTTCAAATCTCGAAGCAGGCCCGCGATCGGCTTGTCGACCTCGCGGGCGTTCTTCTCGTGGCCGGCCTTGAGGTTGGAGTGCTGGTCCCACTGCACGGCGCCGTCGCTGTGCGTAACCTGAACAAACCGAACCCCGCGCTCGGAGAATCGCCGGGCCATCAGGCACATTCGGCCGAAGTTGGCGGTGACGGGGTCGTCCATTCCATAAAGGTTTTTGGTCGCGTCGGATTCGTTGGATAGGTCTTCGATCGCCGGCATGGCCGACTGCATTCGGAAGGCCAGCTCGAACGAGTTGATCCGGGCCTCAAGCGACGCCTCGGGACCGCTTTGGCGCTCGTGCTCGTGGTTGGCCCTGGCCATGAGGTCGAGTTGCAGGCGCTGAAGGTCGCGGGGGATCTTGGGGTTGTCGATGTAGCGGACTCGGGCCTGGTCGGCCGGGAGGCTGGCGTTGCCCAGCGGCGTCCCCTGGTAGACGGCCGGGAGGAACGCGGAACTCCAGTTGTTGACGCCGCCGTGGGCGAGGGTCGGACAGATGGTGATGAAGGCCGGCAGGTCGGCGTTTTCGGTCCCCAGGCCGTAGCCGACCCAACTGCCGATGCTCGGCCTGACGAAGTTGTCGCTGCCGGTGTGGAGTTTTAAGAGCGCCCCGCCGTGCGCGGGGTTCGTGCCGTAAACCGAGTGGATCATGCAAAGGTCGTCGACCCGGTTGGCCAGGTGGGGAAACAACTCGCTGACCCACATCCCGCTCTCGCCGTACTGCTTGAACTTCCAGGGGGATTTGAGCAGGTTCCCGGTCGCCGCGAACTGGACCCGAGGCTTGGCGATTGGGCAGGGCTTGCCGTCGTCGCGGTCCAGAAGCGGCTTGGGGTCGAAGGTGTCGACGTGCGACGGCCCCCCCTTCATGAACAGGAAGATGATCCGCTTGGCCCGCGCGGGGAAGTGGCCGGGTTTGGCGGCCAGCGGGTTGACCTCGGCCTCTCCAGCCGCGGCGGGGTTGGTCTCGGCCAAAAGCGAGGCCAGGGCCAGCGAGCCGAAGCCGACGGCCGACTGGCGGAGCATACGGCGTCGGGATTGAAGTTCCGGGCGCATGAGTCGGTTCACCTCGCGTAAGAGAATTCGTTGGCCGCGAGAATCGTCTGGCAGAGCGCCTCCCAGGCGAGCCGGGAGCGCGCGGCGGCGTCGGGTTCGGTCGGCTCCAGCAGGCGCTTGGCGTCGCGGAGAAACGCCAGGTCGGCCTCGATCTCACCGGCGGTCGGCTCGCGGGTGTAGGCCAGGTCGTACAGCCGGGCGAGGCGCCCGTTGTCGTTGGTTTCGCTCAGAACGCGATCGGCCAGACCGCTCGCGGCGCGGAGGACGATGTCGCCGTTGAGCATCAGGAGGGCCTGGGGGGCGATGGTGGTGGAGGCCCGGTTGCCGTTGGAGACGGACGGGTCGGGGAAGTCGAGCAGTTGGAAAACCTCGTAAAGGTTGTTGCGGACGACCGGCATGTAGATCGACCGCCTGTCCGAGTCGTAGGTCGTCGCGTCCTTCGAGGTGTGATTGAAGAAGTAGCCCCGGTTCTCGATCGTCAGGAGCGAGCCGCCGACCGTTCGATCGAGTTCGCCGCCGACGGCCAAAAGGGCGTCGCGGACCTCCTCGGCCTCCAGGCGACGGATCGGAATCCAGCCCCAAAGGCGGTTGTCGGCGTCCTTCTCGGCGGTTGTCGAGTCGGGCGCGGAGCTTTGCTGATAAACGCTTGAGAGCATCATCAGTCGATGCAGTTGTTTAAGTGATGTCCCGTTGTCGACGAACCAGGCGGCCAGCCAGTCGAGCAATTCGGGGTGCGTGGGGGCTTCGCCGAGCCTCCCGAAGTTGTCGGGCGTCCGGACGATCCCCGCGCCCATTCGCCACCGCCAGACCCGGTTGACGATCACACGATAGGCCAGCGCGTTGTGGTCGTCGACGATCCAATTCGCCAGCTCAAGCCGGCCGCCGTGGTCGCTCGGGAATTGGGGCGGTTCGATGAGGGCCTGAAAGACCTCCGGGACGCGACGGGGGACGACCTCGCCAAGCCTCAGATGATCGCCCCGAATGTGGATGGGCAGGTCTTGCGTCCGGCCCTCGGCCACGCCCATCGCCGAAGGAACCACGGGCGGTTTCTTCTCGATCGCGGCGAGTTCGGCCCGCAGGTTCTTGAGCTTCGTCTCGGACTCGGATGCCTTAACGGCCTCGTCGATTTCCTTCTTCTTCGCCTCGATCTTCTTCGCGTGTTCGGCGAGCAGGGCGTCGGACTCGGGGTCGGGCAAGGGGTTTTCGTGCCACTTGGCGACGGTTTTGAACGAGTCCATGGTGAGGGTGCTTTTGAAGACCCCCGCCAGGCCGTAGTAGTCGGCCGCGCTGATCGGGTCGAACTTGTGGTCGTGGCAACGGGCGCAGCCAATGGTTAGTCCCAAAAGCGCCCGGCCGGTCGTGTCGAGCTGCTCGTCGATGATGTCCATCTCCATCTTGACCTTGTCGGGTTCGGCCAAGACCTTCGGCCCGAGGCTCAGGAACCCGGTGGCGGTCAGACGCTCGGCGCGCTCGGCGTTGCCCGAGGCGGGAAGCAGGTCGCCGGCCAGTTGCTCCACGACGAATTGCCGATACGGTTTATCCGTGTTGAACGAATTGACGACGTAGTCGCGATAGCGCCAGGCGTTGCCGTGGGCGACGTTTTCGTCGAGGCCGTTGGAGTCGGCGTATCGGGCGACGTCCAGCCAGAGCCTCCCCCAGCGCTCGCCGTAAGCGGGCGAGGCGAGGAGTCGATCGACGACCCGGGCGAAGGCGTCGGGGTGGTCGTCGGCCAAAAACGCGGCGACCTCCTCGGGCGAAGGCGGCAACCCGGTCAGGTCGAACGTCGCCCTTCGGATCAGGGTCCGCTTGTCGGCCGGCGGGGCGGGCTTGAGCCCCTCGGCCTCGAGCTTCGCCAGGATGAACCGATCGATGGGGGTTTGGACCCAATCGGCATTGTTGACCTTCGGGAGTTCGGGGCGGTTCAAGGGCTGAAACGCCCAGTGCGCCTCGCCTTTTTTCTCGTCGTGGGCGTCGGCGGTGTTGGTTTCGGGGAAGGCCGCGCCCTGGCGGATCCATTCGACGATGTCGGCGATTTGGCGGTCGTCGAGCTTCTTCTTGGGCGCGGGGGGCATCGCGAGGTCTTCGTCAACCTGGCGGATCGCCTCGACGAGCGGGCTTTCGTCGGGCTTGCCGGGAACGACGGCCTCGCCGTAGTCTCCCCCCGCCAGCAGGCCCTTGCGCGAGTCGAGCCGGAAGTTCGACCACTGTTTGTCGGGCCCGTGGCATTTCAGACAGTGCTCGACGAAGACCGGCCTGACGCGGGCCTCGAAGAACGCAACGGCGTCGGCCGAGGGTTCCTCTCCCCCAACCGCCGCGGCGGTCCAAAGCGCGAGGAGTCCGAGAGGCGACCGTCGTAATATGCGCATGGCGTGGGGTGCTCGCGGAGGTTCCAGGAAGGCGGGACGAGGGGGCCCTCGCCCTCGCTTTTTTTTATCCGAACGCGCGGCGTGTTGCAAAATTATTATACAAATTGAAGAGGCGGCGTCGATGGCGCTGATTCGGGCGGGGGGGCGTCGGGTTTACGGAATGAATCCCGGGAGGGCGAGGCTCCCGCCGAGCTCCAAGCATAGTCCCGGCTCGGCGGGAGCCTCGCCCTCCCGACTGACCCCATTCCAGCGCTCCCTCCGTAAACCCGGCGTCCCCTATCCGACTGGGAGACCGATTCCATGAACAGCCGTGCCGCCTCGACGTTCATGTTCGAATTGCGGGCCGCGGGGCGGATTGTGCTGAAGGCGTCTCTCCTGGGTATTTTGGGTGGCGTCGCGCTCATGACGTTGGCCGTGTGGCTGATGCGGCCCGAGCGGCTGGCGTCGTTCGAAGTGGGCCCTTGGACGGTCGACGTGTACGCCGAGGGAGAGTTTTTCTACGAGCCGCCGGGCTACATCTATTTCGAGCTCAAGCAATGGGGGTGGACGCGAATTCCAGAGCGCCGGTTCATGGGCGTGGGGCCGGAAAGGAAGCCGTCGGGGGAGTTCGGGCTCGTCGCGACGGACGACGGGGAGATCATCGCGATCGTCCTCAACAACCAAATTCAGATGATCCACGAATTCTCATCCGGTTACACTTGGCCCGGCCCTTACACCAACGTCACGGAACCGCAATGGGAGATGGCCGAGTTGCTGCTGCCGCGTTTGCTGGCCGACAATCCTGGAACAAGCTGCCCGCGACAGGCCGAGTATCGCGGGGAACTGGATCGTCGGCGGCGATCGGAATGACGGCCAACGATGTGTCGGGTTTACGGAGGAGCCGAGGGCGAGAGCCTATCTGGAGTGCGGGAGCTTGCTCCCGCTCTGTTCGCGGAGGCTTGCCGCCGCG
>Ga0182738_1008228_pt1 | contig 10398 bp, 15 predicted proteins | sample eDN5th30CBELigMG_FD_128876 | JGI IMG/M metagenome (GOLD analysis project Ga0182738, IMG submission 128876) | Enriched Miracle-Growth compost microbial communities from Emeryville, California, USA - eDNA 5th pass 30_C BE-Lig MG (version 2)... ... | reverse complement strand
TTGATCGTCACCGGCCTTTCGGCTGGCGGCATCGCCGGCTGCCTGCTGACCGGGCCGCTGGTCCGTCGGGTCGGCCATGCGCGCGCCTTCATGGTGCTGTCGGCGCTGATCGCGCTATCCAACGCCGCCATCGGCGCCGGGCCGCACACGCTTTTGTGGATGGCGGCGCGCGCGCTTTATGAGAGCGAGCGGCCGACCCTGGAACAGATAGCCCCGCTCTGCGGATGGTCCGTTGCCACGATAAGGGCACGGGCGAAACGGGAAGACTGGCGCCGCCCGGAGCCCGTCGCGGCTGGCAAGGTGGAAGCCCGCGTCGCCAGGGTCATCAACGGTTTGCTGGGCGAAATTGAGGCACTCGGCATCGGCACCGGGGAGGGCGCGGTCGGGCTGGACAAGGCCCGTATAGAGGCGATCTCGGCACTGATGCGCACGCTCGAGAAGATCGGCGACATCACGCGCGAGAACGAAGAGGCCAAGGCCAAGGAAAAGCAGACCAAGCGCGATGCGGACATGGCAGGATTTCTCAAGCGTATCGACGAACGAATTGTCGAACTCGCTACGGGTTATGCAAGGGAACTGGTCCGAAGAAAGCCTTCGGGATGAGAATATCTGGCTGATCGAGGATGAGTGGCTGCTCCAGGCCCGCATCGAGCAATATCTGCTCGCCGCGCAGCCGGCGACCTGGCTGGTGATCGGCGGGCGCGGTGCGGGCAAAACCCGCCTCGGCGCCGAATGGGTGAACAGCCTGGTACGGGGTTTTTCCCCTTTCGCATTGGGCAGGCATGGTCATATCGCGCTGGTCGGCGAGACGCTGGGTGACGTGCGCGAGGTGATGATCGAGGGGCAGTCGGGCATCGTGACGATCTCGCGTCACGACCGGCCCCGCTTCGAGGCGAGCCGCAGGCGACTGGTGTGGGACAATGGGGCGATAGCCCAGATATTCTCTTCCGAAGACCCTGAAAGCCTGCGCGGTCCGCAATTCGAGGCCGCCTGGTGCGACGAGCTCGGCAAATGGAAGAACGACGAGGCCTGCTTCGACATGCTGCAATTCGGGCTGAGGCTCGGGCAGATGCCGCGGCAGCTCATCACCACCACGCCGCGCCCGACCAAACTGCTCAAAAGGCTGATGGCCGACCCCACTGTGCTGCAGACACGCATGCGCACAGCTGACAATGCCGGAAATCTGGCGGAAGGCTTCCTGCACATGGTCGAACAACGCTATGGTGGCACACGGCTTGGCCGGCAGGAGCTGGAAGGAGAGCTGATCGAGGATCGCGAGGATGCCTTGTGGTCGCGGGCGGCGCTGGAAAATGCCCGCCTCGATGGGCTGCCGCAGTTGCAGCGCATCGTCGTTGCGATCGATCCGCCGGCATCTTCCCACAAGGCTTCCGATGCCTGCGGCATTGTTGCGGCGGGGCTCGACGAGAGCGGAGTGGTGATCGTGCTGGCCGATGCCAGCATGAAAGCCGCGCGGCCGCAGGACTGGGCCGGAGCAGCGGTGGCGCTCTATCACGCGCTTGGGGCCGATTGCCTCGTTGCCGAAGTCAATCAGGGCGGTGACATGGTGACGGCCGTGATCCGCGCGGTCGATGCCGCGGTGCCGGTGAAGGCCGTGCGGGCAAGGCGTGGAAAGTGGCTGCGTGCCGAGCCGGTGGCGATGCTCTACCAGCAGGGCAGGGTGCGCCACGCCGGCCGCTTTCCCGAGTTGGAAGACGAAATGTGCGATTTCGGCCCCAACGGGCTCTCGAACGGCCGTTCGCCGGATCGGCTCGACGCGCTGGTCTGGGCCGTGAATGAGTTGATGCCGGATCACTCGGCGAGCCCGCGTATCCGCGAATTTCTTTAAACAGGAAGAACATATGGCTTGGAAATGGCCTTGGCCTCGCAATGCGGGGAACGATGTCGCGCGCCCGGAGCGCAAAAGCGGCGGATTGGGTTTCGTGACTTTGCATGCGCAGGGCGAGGCCCGTTGGACGCATCGCGACTATACGGCGCTGGCGCGCGAAGGGTTCATGCGCAACCCCGTCGTGCATCGCGCCGTGCGGCTGATTGTCGAGACCGCATCGGCCATACCGTGGCTTCTCTATGAAGGCGCGGCGGAAATGGACGACCATCCGCTGCTGAAGCTGCTTGGCCGGCCAAACCAGCGGCAGGCAGGCGCGACCTTCCTTGAGGTTCTTTACGGGCATCTGCTTCTGTCCGGCAACGCCTATGTCGAGATGATCGAGGCGGGCGGGGGCGCGCGCGAACTGCATCTGCTGCGCCCCGACCGGGTGCGGGTGCTGACCGACATGACTGGCTGGCCGTCGGCGCTGGAATACCAGGAAGGTTCGGTGAAGCGGCGGACGCAGATCGGTTTCGCGCCGGGTGGTGGGGCGTTGCATCTCTCGCTGTTCCATCCGCTGGACGATCATTACGGCTTTCCGCCGCTGGAAGCGGCGCTCATGGCGCTCGACATCCACAACGCCGCCGGCCGCTGGAACAAGGCCCTGCTCGACAATTCGGCACGGCCCTCCGGCGCGCTGGTCTATGCGCCGAAGGAGGGCGGCAACCTCACCGACGAGCAGTTCGAGCGGCTGAAGCAGGAACTGGAGGAGGGCTATTCGGGCGCGACGCGCGCCGGTCGTCCGCTGCTTCTGGAAGGCGGGCTGGACTGGAAGGCCATGGGGCTGACGCCCAAGGACATGGATTTCATCGAGGCCAAGCATTCCGCCAGCCGTGACATTGCGCTGGCCTTCGGCGTGCCGCCCATGCTGCTCGGCATTCCAGGCGACAACACCTATGCCAACTATCAGGAGGCGAACCGCGCCTTTTATCGGCTGACCATCCTGCCGCTGGTTGCCCGTACTGCCAAGGAGCTTTCGGCCTGGCTGGCGCCGGCCTTCGGCCCCGATCTCAGGCTTTGGTACGACGCCGATTGCGTGGAAGGTCTTTCGGGTGAACGGGACGGACTGTGGTCGCGGCTGGAGGCGGCAAGCTTCCTGACCGACGACGAGAAACGCGAGGCGGTGGGCTATCAGCCGCGCGACCTGACGTGATCGGGCCACGCCAATCACGAGGAGTCTCCAACATGACGGACATGTCTCAGGCGAGCTGGATCTGGCTCGCCAAGGGTGCCGGCGCGGTCGCCGGTTCGGCCATCTCGCTGGCCTATATCCTGCCGCACGGCAGGCATGAGGCGGCCGCGCGCTTTGCCGTTGGCGTGGTCTGCGGCCTCGTCTTCGGCGGCACCGCCGGTGTCAAGATTTCAACGGAACTCGGCATTCAGGACCTGATCGGGCCGGGTGAAATGGTGCTGATGGGCTCGGCGGTCGCCAGTCTCTGCGCCTGGTGGGCGCTCGGTTTCGCCATGCGTGCCTTTCAGGGCAACGGCCTTGGCAGGATTCTGCAGAAGAAAACGGAACGGGAGAATGCGGATGGGCGCTGAAGCCATGTCATGTGAACGCAAATATGTCGATCTCGTGCTGGGCGACGTGGAGCCGGACGGCACCTTTTCCGGCTATGCCAGCCTGTTCGGCAAGGTCGATCTCGGCAAGGACGTGGTCGAGCGCGGCGCGTTCGCACGGTCGCTGAAGGCGCGCGGCGCGTCGGGCATCCGCATGCTCTTCCAGCACGACCCCAACGAGCCGATTGGCGCCTGGACGGAAATCCGTGAGGATGCGCGTGGCCTGTTCGTGCGCGGACGGCTGGCCAAGGATGTCGGCCGTGCCCGCGACGTGCTGAACCTGATACGCGGCGGCGCACTCGACGGCCTGTCCATCGGCTTTCATGCCGTGCGCACCAGGCGCGACGCGGCGAGCGGCGTGCGCCGCATACTGGAGGCCGACCTCTGGGAAATCTCGATTGTGACCTTCCCGATGCTGCCCGAGGCGCGCGTCGAGACGGTGAAGGGGCGGCGGTTGCCGACCATACGCGAATTCGAAAGTTGGCTCAGGCGGGATGCCGGGCTGACGCGAAGCGAGGCCCGCAGGGTCATCTCCAAGGGTTTCGCAAGTCTCGTGGGCGGGCGGGACGCCGCCGCGGGACCGGAAGCGGCGCTGCTGGAAACGATCCGGCAGGCCACACGCATGATCAACGAAACAAGGAAGTCCCTTACATGATTGAAGCCAATATCGATGGCCTCGAAACCAAGTCGGCCGGAGAGTTCGACCTTTCCGATGCGTTCGGCGAGTTCATGACCACCTTCGAGGCGTTCAAGGACAGCAATGATGAGCGGCTGGCGGACCTGGAAAAGCGCAGCGCCGACGTCCTCGTCACCGAAAAGGTGGATCGCATCTCGCGCGCGCTCGACGAGCAGAAGCGCGTACTTGACAATCTCGCGCTGAAGAAGGCGCGCCCGGCCCTCGTTCGCGACGGCGTGAATGTCGTACGCACCGAACACAAGGCAGCCTTCGAGGCCTATATGCGCAGCGGCGACGACCGCCATCTGCGCTCGCTTGACGCCAAGGCCATGTCCTACGGCTCCGGTCAAGATGGCGGCTATCTGGTGCCGGACGAAACCGAGACGGAAATCGGCAAGCGGCTGGCCGCATTGTCGCCGGTCCGCTCCATCGCCTCGGTGCGGCAGGTGTCCGGCGCGGTGCTGAAAAAGCCGTTCTCGATCAGCGGCCCGGCTGTCGGCTGGGTCGGCGAGACCACCGCGCGCCCGGAAACGGCGGCCTCGACGCTGGCCGAACTGCAGTTCCCGACCATGGAACTCTATGCCATGCCGGCGGCCACCGCCTCGCTGCTCGAAGACAGCGTCGTCGATCTCGATGAGTGGATTTCGAGCGAGGTGGAAGCGGCCTTCGCCGAGCAGGAGGGTGCCGCCTTCATCAAGGGCGACGGCGTCAACAAGCCGCGCGGCTTCCTGAACTACACCCAGGCCGCCGAGGCGAACTGGAGCTGGGGCAAGATCGGCTGCACCTTCACCGGCGAAGATGGCGAGCTTCCGGATGCGGACGCTTCGGACGTGCTGATCGATACGGTCTATTCGCTGAAGGCGGGCTACCGCCAGAACGCCAACTGGGTGATGAACCGAAAGACCCAGGCCACCTTGCGCAAGCTCAAGGATGCCGACGGCAACTATCTCTGGCAGCCACCCGCGACGCCCGGCCAGCGCGCCATGCTGATGGGCTTCCCGCTGGTGGAGGCCGAGGACATGCCGGACGCTGCCTCCGGTACGACGCCGATCGCCTTCGGCGATTTCGCTCGCGGCTATCTCGTCGTCGACCGCACCGGCGTGCGCGTGCTGCGCGATCCGTACAGCGCCAAGCCCTACGTGCTGTTCTACACCACCAAACGCGTGGGCGGCGGCGTGCAGGACTTCGATGCCATCAAGCTGCTGAAGTTCGCCGCCGCCTGACGGCGCATCGTTTCGGCTGATGTGACGCGCGCTCACCCCCTTGCGCCTTCATGCCGCCGATGGCGGCTCCGGCCCGTCCTCCTCCGGGGCCGCCACTTTTTTCTCCTATCATAGAAGGTAGTCGCATGACGCTTCTGCGAACGGTCGACCCTGCCGTCGAGCCGGTAAGCCTGAACGAGATAAAGCGCCATCTGCGTATCGCGCATGACAGCGAGGATGATTTTCTCACTAGCCTGATCCGGGCCGCGCGCGAGGATGTCGAGCGCACGACCGGCGTGGCCATGATCAACCAGAACTGGCGGCTCGCTTTCGACCGCTGGCCGGACAATGGCTGTGTGCCGCTGATGCGCCACCCGGTGCGCGCGGTGCTTTCGGTGACGATATTCGGCGACAGGGATGAAGCCTCCGTGCTCGGCCCCGCCGATTATCAGCTCGACACGCTGTCGCGACCGGCACGCCTGCACCTCGAAAGGCGGCCCGGACCGTTGCGGGCGATGAACGGCATAGAGATCGATTTTTGCGCCGGTTTCGGCGAGGCCGGAACGGACGTGCCGGATTTGCTGAAGCGCGCCGTCACCGTGCTGGTGGCGCATTGGTATGAGTTCCGCGCCGCCTACGGTACGGCCGACCAGCCGGTCTCTTACCCGGCGGGCTATGACCGCCTGATCGCCGGCTATCGCGACCGGAGGCTGTGATGGCGGAATTCATCGATCCGGGAAAGCTGCGCTCTGAACTGTCGCTTCAGCAAAGCGGCAGCCAGCGCGACGATCTCGGCGGCCAGGTCGAAAACTGGGCGGAGATCGCGACCGTCTTTGCGATGATCGAGCCGATCTCGGCGCAAAGCCTCGCGGGTGCCGACCAGGCGCAGCAGGCGGTTTCGCACCGCATCACCATGCGCTGGCGCGACGGCGTGGCGAGCGGGATGCGCTTTGCGGGGCAGGGGCGGGTTTTCGGCATCGTCACTGTTCACGATCCCGACGAGACCGGGCGCTATCTGGTCTGCCGCACGCTGGAGGGCAAACCGTGAAGATGTCTATCGTGGTGACACTCGACGGCCTGCTGCGCGCCTTGCGCTGGCGGGCGCACGATCTGGCGGAACAGGCGGAACAAGGCTACCGTGCCGGCATTTCGGCGCCGCGCGAAAGCCGCAGGACCGTCGACGCCGAAATGCACGGGAAGGGGAAAGGCAATGACCGGATCGGCCGCTGACCTGCAAAAGGCGATCTTCTCCACGCTCGAGGCCGACGCCGCGCTTGTCGGGTTGCTCGGCGGGCCGAAGATCTATGACCGCGCGCCGCCGAACCAGCCCTTTCCCTATCTGACCTTCGGGCGCACCAGTGTCTATGACTGGAGCACAGGGACGGAAAACGGCAGCGAGCATCTTTTCACTCTACACATCTGGTCGAAGGCCAGAGGCAGGAAGGAAGCGCTGGAGATCATGGAGGCCGCCAAGACGCGCCTCGACGGCGGCGCGCTGGCGCTCGACAACCATCATCTGGTGAACATGCGGCTGGAATTTGCCGAAACCAGATATGACGAGGACCTTTCGGTCCACCACGGCCTGCTTCGCTATCGCGCGGTAATCGAAGACCTGGCCTGAACTTCAGGCCTGCGCGCGGTCGCGTCGTCCACATCAATACAATTCGGGAGACCTGTCATGGTCGCACAGAAGGGCAAGGACCTTCTGCTCAAGCTCGATTCCACGGGCCTGGGCAATTTCATCACGGTTGCGGGACTGCGTTCCAAGCGCATCGCCTTCAACAGCCAGACGGTGGACGTGACGGATGCCGATTCCGTCGGCCGCTGGCGCGAATTGCTGGCCGGCAGCGGCGTTCAGCGCGCCTCGATCAGCGGCTCGGGCATCTTCAGGGACCAGCAGTCTGATGCCGAGATACGCGCCCGCTTCTTCGCCGGCGATATTTCGAAATGGCAACTCGCGGTGCCGGATTTCGGTGTCGTGGAAGGTGCCTTCCAGATCACCTCGCTCGAATATACCGGCGCGCATGACGGCGAGGTGACGTTCGAGATGGCGCTCGAATCCGCCGGTCCGGTCAGCTTCACGGTGATGCCATGACGGCAAACCGGCGGCGCGGCGAGGTCGACGCGGAACTCGACGGCAAGACCTATCGGCTTTGTTTGACGCTGGGCGCGCTTGCGGAGTTGGAAGCAACCTATGCGGCCGACGATCTCGGGGCACTCGTCGAGCGCTTTTCGCGCGGGCGGCTTTCGGCGCTCGACATCATCCGCATCGTCGCGGCTGGTCTGCGCGGCGGGGGCCACGACATCGCCGACCATGAGGTCGGCAAGTTGCAAACTGCCGGGGGCGTTGCCGGCTTCGCCGCGATTGTGGCGGAACTTCTGACCGCGACATTTGGAGCGGCAGGCGCCACCACAAACCCTTGAATGCCGGAGCAGGCACGGCGCGCGAATTCCCCTGGGACCATGTCATGGCGATGGGGTTCGGCCTGCTGCGGCTTTCGCCCGAAACCTTCTGGGCCATGACGCCGCGCGAGTTCGAGCGCGCCATGAGCGTCTTTACGCGCAACGGTGATGAAGCGCCACGGCGCGCGGACCTTGCCGCGCTGATGCGCGCCTTTCCAGACATCCCACGCAATGAGGAGAACGCATGGTTGAAGACGTGACCGTCTCGATCAACGCCGATACCGCGCCGTTTCAGGCGGCACTCGAAAATCTCGAGAAGCTGTCAGACCGTTTTGGCACGCAACTCACCGGCGCACTAAAGGGGGCCGCGCTGAGCGGGCGCGAACTGGACGACGTCCTGCGCCGGATCGGGCTCAATCTTGCCGGCATGGCGCTGGAGCAGGGGCTGAAGCCGCTGCAATCGCTGGCTGGCTCGCTGCTTTCAAACCTGTTCGGCGGATTGGCGGGCGCGCTGCCCTTCGCCAATGGAGGCGTGCCTGGGCATGTGGTGCCCTTTGCGAGCGGCGGCGTGGTGTCGGCGCCGAGCTATTTTCCCATGGGGGCCAGTTTCGGGCTGATGGGCGAGGCGGGGCCAGAGGCGATCATGCCCCTGCAGCGCGCGCCGGATGGCCGGCTGGGCGTGGCCGCTACCGGTGGGGGAACTCCGGTGAATGTCGTCTTCAATGTCACCGCGACCGACGCAGCATCGTTCCGCAAATCCGAGGCGCAGATCACCGGCATGCTGGCGCGCGCCGTGTCGCGCGGCAGCCGAACCTTTTGAGGTGGTGAATGTCAGAGCTTTCCAGTTTTCACGACGTGCGCTTTCCGCTCGCCGTGTCCTTCGGCGCGACCGGTGGACCCGAACGGCGCAACGAGATCGTTTCGCTGACATCGGGTCGGGAAAAGCGCAATGCGCGGTTTTCCCAGTCGCGGCATGTCTATGATGCCGGCACCGGCGTGAAGTCTCTGGAAGACCTGCACGATGTGCTCGTCTTCTTCGAGGCGCGGCGAGGATCCCTGCATGCGTTCCGTTTTCGCGATCCGTTCGACATGAAGTCGTGCCGTCCGCAGGCAATCCCTTCGCCCACCGATCAATTGCTGGGGGTCGGTGACGGAACGGCCAGACGCTTCAAGCTGGTGAAGAGCTACGGTACCGGGCAGGACGCCTATCTGCGACTGATATGGAAGCCAGTTCTTTCGTCTCTGCAGGTTGCGGTCGATGCGGCGGAGCTTGATGCCGGCGACTTCACCTTCGACGATGCGACCGGAGAGATCGTATTGCAGCAGGCGCCTGCGACCGAGGCGGCCGTCACTGCCGGTTTCGAATTCGACGTGCCGGTTCGCTTCGACACGGAGCGCATGTCGATGAGCCTGACAGCGTTCAAGGCAGGGCAGATTCCGTCGATCCCGTTGGTCGAGGTGCAGCTTTGAGCATCTATCCGCCTGCCTTCGCCGATCATTTGGGCCGCGACGTCACGACCGTTTGCCATTGCTGGCGGCTGACGCGGACGGATGGCATCGTGACCGGTTATGCCGACCATGACCGGCCGTTGACGGTCGATAGCACCCGCTTCGAACCCGAAACCGGCTTCAGCGCTAGCGAGGCACGCGACACGCTGGGCCTTGCCGTCGATACGGTCGATGTCGAAGGCGCGCTGTCTGCGGCAAATATCAGCGACGAGGACATCGCTGCTGGCCTCTATGACGGCGCGAAAGTGGAAACGCTGCTGGTGAATTGGCGCAAGCCGGAGCAGTTCGCGCGGTTGCGTACCGCCACGATCGGCAAGATCACGCGCAGTGACGGCCGTTTCGTTGCTGAGCTGGAAAGCCTCGTACATGCGCTGGATCAGCCGAACGGACGCTATGTCGCGCGCGCCTGCGATGCGGAACTGGGCGATGCGCGCTGCGGCTTCGCGCTTGCCGGTTCCGCCTATGCCGCAACGGGCATGGCGTCGGCGAGCGAGGAAAGAGACACCATAGTGGTCTCAGGTCTTGATGCCTTCGAGCCGGGTTGGTTTTCTCATGGAGTGCTTGTCTGGACCTCGGGCGGCGGCGCCGGCCGCAAGAACCGCGTGGTCGATCACCGAAAGGACATGCGCGGGGTCGTACTGACCCTTCAGCAGCCGGGTCCGAAAATCGAACCGGGAGATGCATTTTCCATCACCGCCGGCTGTGACAGGAGTTTTGCCACCTGCAAGTCGAAATTCTCGAATGCGATGAATTTCCGCGGCTTCCCGCATCTGCCTGGCAATGATGCCGCCTACGGCTATGTCACGGAGGGAGGCCGCTTCGACGGTGGCCCTGTGGTTCCATGAGCCGCTCCATCCCGGAAATGATCGTGGCGGAGGCGGCGGGCTGGCTCGGCACGCCCTACCGGCATCAGGGCATGCGCAAGGGCGTGGGTTGCGATTGTCTCGGCCTTGTGCTGGGCGTGTGGCAGGCGGTCTACGGCCGCGCGCCTGAGAAGCCGGGACCTTACGCGCCGGACTGGGCCGAGGCGGGCGGGCAGGACAGGTTGCTGGCTGCGGCGCGGCGGCATTGCGTCGAAAAGCGGGAGGGGCCTGGAGCCGGTGATCTCGTGCTGTTTCGCTGGCGTGCGCATCTGCCGGCCAAGCATGCCGCAATCATGGTCG
>Ga0182738_1008227_pt1 | contig 10398 bp, 9 predicted proteins | sample eDN5th30CBELigMG_FD_128876 | JGI IMG/M metagenome (GOLD analysis project Ga0182738, IMG submission 128876) | Enriched Miracle-Growth compost microbial communities from Emeryville, California, USA - eDNA 5th pass 30_C BE-Lig MG (version 2)... ... | reverse complement strand
GATTATGGTTTGATTGCAGAAATCATGCTTTTCGCTGAAGGGTTCCAGAACGCCAAGGATCTTTCAAAGAAAATGGTTCAGTTATATAAATTATCCAGCGAGCAACTATCTCAACAAGACCATTATGATTTCGGTATGAGAGCTGTCAAGTCAGTTTTGGTCATGGCTGGTTCATTAAAAAGAGCTGAAAAGGATTTAGATGAAGATGTCGTGCTGATTAGAGCTATGAGAGATTCAAATGTTCCAAAGTTTATCAAGGAAGATTTACCATTATTCCAAGCTCTTATTAAAGATCTGTTCCCTGCTGTCGAAATTCCTCCCGTGAATTACGGTGATCTTCAGACTCAGATCATCGAGTCAATCAGCTTGTTGGGCTTGCAACGTCATAGCGAATTTGAATTGAAGGTCGTGCAATTATTCGAGACGTTTAACGTCAGATTTGGTGTCATGGTGGTTGGTCCCACAGGCTCAGGCAAATCTAAATGTTGTGAAGTTTTACAGCATGCTATGACGACATTACGTAAAAATGGCAATGAAGATCAAAGGTTCCAGGTTGTTAATATGCATCCTTTGAATCCCAAGAGTATTTCAATGGGAGAATTGTATGGTGAGGTGAACCCTTATACACAAGAATGGCAAGATGGTTTGGGTGCTTCTATTGTCAGAAATGTCAATTTGCCAAGACCTGAGGATCCCGACCAAAGAGAATGGGTTGTGTTTGATGGTCCTGTTGATGCTCTGTGGATTGAAAACATGAATACTGTGTTGGATGATAACCAGACATTGTGCCTGGCTAATGGTGAAAGAATCAAATTACGTAACCAATTGAGAATGTTGTTCGAGGTAGTTGTGATATGAGGAGGGTTATTTATAAATCATAGGTGCAAGACTTAGCAGTGGCGTCACCAGCTACAGTCAGTAGATGTGGTATGGTGTACATGAATCATGATTGCTTGGGATGGTATCCTTACGTTAAAAGTTGGATGGAAGCCAATTATTCCTCTTCAGAAATTATCCCCGTAAAAAGAGAATTTTATTTGGTGAAAATAACCTTTATTTTAGCATAAGAGATATTATGAATATATTTTACATTTATTCAAGAATACAGTGGATGATACGTTGGACAAGTTGAAGAAGCAATGCAAGGAACCAATTCCCACTGTTGGCATACAATTGGCAACGAATATCTGCAATATCTTGGAAACTTATTTGACTAAAGCTGTCTTCAAAATGCCCGAAAATGTCGAGAAAAATAAAACAAGACTGAGCAACATCTTTGTCTATGCTTTCATTTGGGGCATGGGCGGTGCCTTAGATTCCGATTCACACATTCAAGTAAACCCTTTTATGGAGTTATTCCCTCTAATATTTTCGTTAGTTCGACATTATTGTGAAGGATACGTTTAAGACGATAGTTTTCCCAAGAGGAGATACTGTTTTTGATTATTATTTGGATGTGGAAAGAGATTATGTGTTTACTCCTTGGAGTTTCAAGGTCCCAGAATTCGCTTACAGCAAAGAAATGTCTTATTCTGAATTGCTGGTGCCAACTGCTGATACCACCAAATACTCAAACCTCTTGGAAATTCTTATGCTTAAACAAAAGCCCACATTCTTAACTGGGTTTACTGGTGTTGGTAAATCCGTCATTGCTCAGAAATTATTGTTCAATCTCAAGGAAAATGCTTCAATAAGTCCAATCTTTTTGAATTTCTCAGCCCAAACGAGCTCATTGGAAACCCAGCTTGCTATTGAAAGTAAACTCAATAAAAAGTTTAGAACAGTTTTTGGTGCTCGACCTGGTGAAAAGATCGTGATATTTATCGATGATATCAATATGCCAGCATTGGAAGTCTATGGAGCCCAGCCGCCAATCGAATTACTGAGACAATATATGGATTATGATGGATTTTATGATAGACAGAAGCTCTTTATGAAGACAATCGAAGACACCGTGTTATTATGCGCAGGAGCGCCACCAGGAGGTGGTCGTAATGTCTTGACCCCAAGATTCACAAGACATTTCAATATTTTGTGTGTGGCGAAGCAGTCTGACAAGACGTTGGTGTCGATTTTTGGGCAAATTTTGAAAGGATTCTTGCAAGCATGGAGTTTCTCTGAAAATGTAAAGAGAACCTCAGACAGTATTGTCGAAGGAACAGTAGAGGTTTTCACAAAGATTTCAAGGGATTTATTGCCAACACCCACAAGATTCCATTACACTTTCAATCTTCGTGATATTTCCAAGGTTTTCCAAGGAATTCTAATGATAAAACCCGCAAGTTGTACCGGTGCTGAAGATATGGTGAAGCTCTGGGTTCATGAAAATTGCAGAGTTTTCCAAGATAGACTGATCAACAATGATGATAAGACATGGTTTGGAAACCTTTTGGTGGATATTCTCCTGAGAACATTTAAACTTACATGGAAAATCGAAAGAGTTATCGGCAAAGAAAGACCAACATTCGGCGATTTGCTGAAACTGGATCATCCTACTCAGCCTTATGAAGAAATAAAAGACAGAAATAAGCTCGCAAAAGTGTTGGATGACAAGCAAGAAGAGCATAATTTGAGTAATTCTTACAAGCTTACATTGGTGTTTTTCGAAGATGCTATTGAGCATGTTGTGAGAATTTGTCGTATTTTGAAACAACCAAAAGGAAATGCCATGCTGATCGGCGTAGGAGGTTCAGGAAAACAAAGTTTAGCAAGATTGTCCAGCTTTATTAGAGAAGCTGAAGTGTTCCAAATTGAGCTTGTGAAGAATTACAACAGGGATTCCTTCAAAGAAGACATGGTGAATTTGATGATAAAGACCGGTGTGGACCGTATTCCTGTAACGTTTATCTTTACTGACAGTCAGATTTCCGATGAGACTTTCTTGGAATATATCAATAATCTGTTGAATACAGGAGAAATTCCTAATCTATTCTCCAAGAAGGAAGATTACGAAGACATTATAAACAGAGTCAGACCTTACAACAAACAACTAAAAAGAATCGATTCTCCTGATGTAATCTACTCTACATTTGTCCAATCCGTCCAAGAGAATCTTCATATTGTTCTTTGTATGTCTCCCGTCGGAGATAAGCTGAGAATCCGCTGCAGAAAGTTCCCTTCATTGGTCAACTGTTGTACTTTGGATTGGTTTACTGCATGGCCAGAAGACGCTTTGACATCTGTTGCGTTGAGATTCTTGGGGGATATTGCTTTACCATCAGACAATGCTCGTAAACATCTTGCAGAAACTATCTGTAGAATCAACCTTGACGTTGAGGCTAAATCTCAAAGATTCTACAATGAACTGAAAAGAAAAGTTTACAATACTCCAAAGAGTTATTTGGACGCAATTCAATTATACGTGAAACTCCTTGAGCATAAGAGAAATGAGTCGAATAAGATGAGATATAAGCTCAGAGAAGGTGTTGAGAAGTTGAAAAGCACGAATGAAATCGTCGCAAATCTTCAGTCCAGCTTGACTTTGTTACAGCCACAGCTTAATGAACAACAAGAAAAGACGGAAATTTTCTTGGTGCAGCTTGCCAAAGATACAAAGATCGCCAATGAAAAAGAAAGAACAGTGCAAGAAGAAGTTAAGGAGGTTAATGCCCAAGCTGATGCGATTAAGTTGATCACAAAAGAGGCCGAAGCTGATCTTGCAAAGGTCATGCCAGCTTTGATAGAAGCTGAACAGGCATTGAAAGCTTTGGATAAAAGAGAAGTATCAGAAATTAGATCATTTAATAATCCCCCTGATGCTGTCAGATTGGTCATGGAAGCAGTTTGTGTCTTGTTGAATGAGAAGCCAGATTGGCCAACCGCAAAGAGTGTGTTGATGGATATTGGATTTTTGGATAGATTGAATAATTATGATAAAGAAAATGTGCCAGAAAGTTTGTTGAAGAAATTGAGGGTTTACACAAGAAAGCCCGAATTCGAGCCAGAATACGTCGGACAGAAGAACTTGGCATGTAAATCTATCTGTTTATGGTGTAGAGCTATTGATAACTTCTCCATTGTGAATAAGGAAGTCGGCCCCAAGAAACAAAGAATGGAGGAAATGAGCAAGAAACTGAAGGCTGCCAATAAAGAATTGGAGCAAAAGCAAACGGAATTAGCAGAAGTCAAGGCAAAAGTCGAAAAGATGCAAAGAGAGTGTGATGAGACAATGCAAAAGAAAGAAGAATTATTAAAGGACATCGAAATGACCCAACAAAGGTTGTTTAGAGCTGCTAAATTAACTGAATTATTGGCTGATGAAGGTGTCAGATGGCAAGAACAACTTTTAGTTCTTAACGATGAGTATGAAAAGCTCGTCGGAGATGTCTTTGTCGCAAGCGCTATGATGAGTTATTTGGGTCCATTTACAGGCTCATATCGTAAGGAGATGACAGGAGAATGGATGGAATGGATAAAGGAGTTTAATATTCCACATTCTGAAGATTTCTCATTATCTCATGTCGGAGGAGATCCATTGGAAATTAGATATTGGACCTTGAATGCTTTGCCAACAGATAGTGTGTCAATAGATAATGCGATCATGACGAAATTATGCAGCAGATGGCCTTTGTTGATTGATCCTCAAATTCAAGCTAACAAATGGATCAAGAGCATCGAAAAAATGAACAGCTTGACAGTCATGAAGTTTTCCGATACAAACTTGATTAAAAAGATGCAAACGGCCATTGCATCAGGCTACCCTGTCCTTATTGAAGATGTTGATGAAGAACTGGAGCCTTCTATTGATCCCGTCATGCAGAAATTGGTGCAGAATCACGATGGTAGAAGCATTATTAGAGTGGGTGATATGTTGGTGGATTACGATCCAAATTTCAGATTATATATCACAACAAAATTATCAAATCCTCACTATCTTCCCGAAGTGTGCATTAGAGTTACTTTGATCAACTTTACTGTCACATTCGAAGGCCTTCAAGATCAATTGTTGGGTGATGTGGTGAAAATTGAGCGTCCTGATATTGAGAAACAAAGAGATCAAATTGTCGTGTCAGTTTCTTCCTTAAAGAAATCTCTCAAAGAACTCCAAGATAAAATTCTTGAATTGTTGGCCAACTCCAAAGGAATGATCCTTGACGATCAGAACCTCATCTGTAGGGACATTGTTTTGATATTTTATAGTTATAACTCTTAAATAGATGCATTGGATGATTCAAAGATAAAGTCAGCTGAAATTAGTCAAAGTTTAGAAGAGAATCAAAAGGTCGAAGTTGTCATTGAAGAGACTCGTAAAGCCTATATTCCTGTGGCTATCAGAGGAACAATCCTTTATTTCGTCGTGGCTGACCTCTCTGGTATCGATTCCATGTACCAATACTCTCTCGCTTATTATAAGCGTCTCTACGCCAACTCCATCGAGTCCAGTGAAAAGGTAGGCTATAAGAATTTTGATTGAGTTATTCTAATAACCGATTCGTAGTTTGAGAAATTGGAAGACAGATTGGATATATTGATTGAGAATATCACAAAGAGCGTTTATGTGAATGTTTGTAGAGGTCTCTTTGAGGCACATAAGAAGATTTTCTCGTTCCTTATCGCCACAAGTATCAATAGAAAGAGCGGAAATATTTTGGAGTCTGAATGGAATATCTTCCTTAGAGGTCCTCCTCAAAGCGCTCTTGCTTCTCTTATTGCACCAAATCCTCATCCAAATCTGATAACAACACGTGCTTGGGAAGTTTTGCAATACTTGAGCACTGCATTCAAGCCTTATGAGAGAATGAGCGATGATTTCAAGCATCATTTAGCGAAATGGGAAGGATTTTTCCAAGGGGAAGACTTGTATGAAGAAGAAATCCCAGGATATGAAGAAGTTAATGGCTTTAAGAAACTGCTCTTGATTCGTGTTTTGAAGCCTGAAAATATTGTCTTAAGTATCGGACAATATGTCTCTGATCAATTGGGCAAATTCTACGAAGAATCTGCTACGGCTACAATGGAAGATGTTTATGTGGAATCTGATTGTAGAACTCCCGTTATCTTCATTTTATCACAAGGTGCTGATCCTTCCAACCAACTTATCAAATTCGCAAAGGAGAAAGGTTTCGAAAAGAGCTTCATTCCGTTGTCGCTCGGACAAGGTCAAGGTAAAAAAGCTGAAGCTTTAATTGCCAGAGGAACTAAAGAAGGTCTTTGGATTCTTTTGCAAAATTGCCATCTGGCGAAATCTTGGATGCCAAGTCTTGAAAAAATCGTTGAAAACTTAGCCTCAAATTTCGATGAACAAATCCATAAGGACTTTAGACTATTCTTGACATCAATGCCTGCAACATACTTCCCTGTCAGCGTGTTGCAAAATGGGCTTAAGCTGACCACAGAACCTCCAAGAGGACTAAAGGCGAATTTGAAGAGATCATATCAAGACTTTTCTCAAGCGTTATTGGATCAGTGTGAAAAGCCAGAATTATGGAGAAAATTATTGTTTGGATTGTCGTTCTTCCATGCTATAGTGCAAGAAAGAAGAAAGTTTGGACCTTTAGGATTTAATATCAAATACGAGTTTAATGAAAGTGACTTGGACATTTCAACTCAGACGTTAAGAATGTTCTTGAATTTGTCCGAAGAAGAGGTGCCTTGGGATGCTCTGATCTACGTCACCGGTCAAATTAATTATGGTGGTAGAGTTACTGACGATTGGGATCGTGTCTGCTTGTTAAGTATCCTCAAGAAATACTACACTCCCGATATTAGCTCCGATGACTATGCGTAATTTTACTGAATTTTTTCCTCTAATCTCCATGAAAGGTTTTCTGATTCAGGTGTTTACTTCGCACCAAAGGACGGTGTGATTGATGTTTACAGGGAATACATCGAATCTCTTCCATTAAACGACAACCCTGAAGCATTTGGATTACATGACAATGCCAACATCGCTTTCTTGACCCAAGAATCCAACAAGATTATCGACGCAATTCTCACAATCCAGCCAAGACTTGCTGACGGGTCTCAAGAGAAATCCTCTGATGAAATCGTCACAGAAATCGCCATGAACCTTATGAAGGATGTCCCTGTGAACTTTAACCCCGAACACGGTAACAAAAAGTTGTTTGAACGTAATGAAATGGGTCTTATGACTTCATTATCGACCTTCTTGTTACAAGAACTTGAGAAATTCAACATTCTATTGAACGTTATCAGAGACTCTTTGGATCAACTTATCAAGGCAATCAAAGGTCTTGTCGTTATGTCTCAGGAACTCGATGAAATGTACACTGCTTTCTTGAACAATCAGCTCCCTAATAATTGGAAGAAAGTCTCATATCCTTCATTGAAGCCTCTCGGATCTTGGTACCAAGACCTGCTTGAAAGAGTCGCCTTCCTTGATAATTGGCTTAAAAATGACCAGCCTGCCTCTTATTGGATGTCTGGTTTCTTCTTCCCTCAAGGATTTATTACAGGAGTGTTACAAACTCATGCTAGAAAATACAAGATCCCTATCGATAAACTTGCCTTTAAATTCAAAGTTCTCAATCCTTCTCGTGATAACTCCAACTTCCCTCCCAAGGTATTGATTCTGTTGAGGAGTTCATATTCTTAAATGACAAAATAGGATGGTGTGTATATCTATGGTTTGTTCGTAGACGGAGCAAGATGGGACGCACAACATGATACATTGATCGATCAAGTTCCTGGGGAACTCCAAACAAAGATGCCAACTATTCACTTTATTCCCGTTGAAGGTTACCAAATTCCAGAAGATCAATACAGGTATGAGAAAATTGAGATGTTCTTTTATTAATTTTCATTATATAGATGTCCAGTGTATAAGACATCCGTGAGAGTGGGTGTTTTGTCAACAACAGGACAATCAACCAACTTTATTTTACCAGTTGACTTACCCTCGAAATATGAAAGACCCGAGTTTTGGACCCTTAGAGGTACTGCTTTGTTGTGTCAACTGGATTATTAAATAAATATTTTTATGCTGTAATTCATAGTTGTCTGTGATTACTTTATACATTATTTTCGTTTCTTTTTGTGAACCTCTCTCCCTCTATGATTTTATTAACATAATATCATATTACATTTTTAAAACTCAAACTCTTTCTAGACTTTTTGACAAAAGGAAAATGCTTAGCCCTTTACGGTATTCTGATCCGTCTATAGAATGGTAGGAATATATGCTACTATAATACGACAAAAATAGGAGAGATTTATCTTAAACTCTTTGTAAAACAAACAAACAAACCAATTTTTATTTTAAATCTATTTTTGCCCAAAATGGATGTCAACGCTACCCAAAATCTTTCCTTTTCCTCCAGTTCAGTAGATCCCAGAAAGAAGAGTCCTCTCAGAAAGTGGATTTTCAGAGCTGGTTGTGGTTTGGCTGGAACCACCATCATCATTGCTTCTTTGGGAGGCCATAAATATGAATGGTCTGCTCATAAAAAGTACTTGTTTAACCTCGGAATTAACTACTCTTTCTTCAATGCTTTGGGAATGATTATTTCTTCTCTTGTTACTGAAAGTCCTTTGCCTGCAGCTTTGTTCTTGGGCGCAACTTTGGGATTCAGTACTCCAATCTGGTACAAATGCTTCACTGAAAGAGCCACATTGTCAGCATTATTGCCCTTTGGCGGTATTGCCATGATTGCTGCTTGGATAGCCTTGGCTATTCTTTAATTTGATATGAGATGAGCTGGGAATATCTTTGATTGTATGTTTGTACATGATGTGATTGATTCTCATGTAAAAAAGGTATAGTACATGAAAAATTTGAGAAATGGCAAAAAGAAATCTCTCTTTGGTGAATTGATAGGAAATAGTGAAAAGATGAGAAATATCTGAAAAGTAGACAAATTCTTGTATGGGGACTTTGAAAGGATATTTAGCAAGTAATTGAAGTTGTTTTTTATTTGAATATTTTTCAGTTTTTATTCAAGGGAATGAAAGAGAATAATGGAACTAATTTTTCAGATTTTATGAGGGTATGAAGAAGATACCATCAAATTATTTTTATATTTAGAAGGTTATAGAAGGGATATCATCAGTATTTTTCAGTTCTTCTCGGGAATTCTAATTATGTACCTTATTATTTTCCTATATTCTCTATAAATATCCTCATTAATTAATCTCAAAAATATTCTTAAATCAAATAAAAAAATCAGCAAAACAAAAACTGATGGAAAACCAAACAGCCCAATCCGAAAAGCCCATCCACAGTGTTGTCTTTGATCGTCAAATGCGCATTGAAGGCTGGAACCAAGATGCCCTCTCTCAACAAGTCCGTCTTTTTTCTCTTAAAATCCCCTTTTAGTTTGACAAATAGGTCGTATTATGTCTTGGAGTCGGTGGTCTTGGATCATGCGTCGCAATAAATCTCGTTAGGCTTGGCGTAAAGAAGGTGATTCTGGTTGATTATGATAAAGTTGATACACACAATCTCAATCGTCAAGTGCTTTTCTCAAAGTAAGAATAATGAAGAGAGAATAAGAAGTTTAATATACAAAAGAGAGGACGTAGGAAAGAGTAAAGTGGAGCAAGCAATGAAGAATCTCGAGATGCACAATGTCGGAGGAACAATTGTTGAAGGATATGATATTGATGCAATTAGATGTTGGAATAAGATTGTGAAATTAGCTGAAGAATGTACTGCTGTTTTCAATATGATTGATTGGGGTAAGAAAAAGCAAAGAGAATATTTTGAATAAAATTATTCAATAGGAGAGAATTTCGATGTGGCAGTGCAATCACTATGTTTAAATTTGAAGATCCCATTTATTATGGGAGGAACTTTTGCAGCAAGCTCGAGCGTGGATTCATTTAGTGGCAATGGAAAGCCATGCTTTTTGTGTGTAACTGATGGAATAAAGAAGGAAATTATTGAAAAACTGATGCCAGAAAAGATTAAGGGATATGAGAATATTGACTTTATTCCAAAGGATAATAATCCAGTGGGACAATCTAACGTTTTCTTGTGCAGTACATGCTCAAATTTCATGACTAGCATGTTTATAAACCATGTGTTTAAAGATCCCAGCATCGAAGCTCCTAAAAGGTACTTGTGGGAAGATACTTTTGTTGATTCTTTTAGAGTGCTGTTTTATGTGAACTCATTTGAAAGTGTGACTTTCCCTGCTGAGATCAACCCTAATTGTCCATTTTGTAAGAGCTTTGAAGAAGAGAAAGAGGAGCAAGAAGCGAAAGAAGAGAAAGGAGAGAAAGAAGGGAACGAGGAGAAAGGAGAGAAAGAAGGGAACGAGGAGAAAGGAGAAAAAGAAGCAAAAGAAGAAAAAGAAGAGAGAATGTGAGTTATTGAGAATTAAAAGTTTCATAACAAAGTCTTTGTTTGTGGATTTTATGTAGTTTTTTTTTTCTGCTTCCGAATATATTGGAAGAAATTTTGTAATGATATGCTGCTATAGACTCGATGTTGAGAAT
>Ga0182738_1008226_pt1 | contig 10398 bp, 8 predicted proteins | sample eDN5th30CBELigMG_FD_128876 | JGI IMG/M metagenome (GOLD analysis project Ga0182738, IMG submission 128876) | Enriched Miracle-Growth compost microbial communities from Emeryville, California, USA - eDNA 5th pass 30_C BE-Lig MG (version 2)... ... | reverse complement strand
CCGCAGCCCGGCGACGCCGACTTCATGGCTCTGGCGCTGCAACAGGCCGAAGCCGCCTGGCAGGCCGGCGAAGTGCCGGTCGGGGCCGTGGTGGTCGATGCACAGGGGCAGGTGCTGGGCGCCGGCTACAACCGCACCATCACCGACAGCGATCCCACCGCGCACGCCGAGATCGTGGCGTTGCGCGCCGCCGCGCGGCGCCTGGGCAATTACCGGCTGCCGGGCGTCAGCCTGTACGTCACGCTGGAACCCTGCGTCATGTGCATCGGCGCCATGCTGCACGCGCGGCTGGCGCGGGTCGTCTACGGCGCCGCCGATCCCAAGACCGGCGCCTGCGGCAGCGTGCTCGACGTGGGCGCGGTCGTGCGGCTCAATCATCAAACCACCATCACCGGCGGCGTGCTGGCCGAACCCTGCGGCAATCTGCTGCGGCAGTTCTTCCGCGCGCGCCGCGCCAAGGAATCCCCCACATGAACACTCCGCATCGCCCCGCGCATGGGCAGCATGGCCATGTCTGCGCCGACGACTGCGACCATGACCACCATGGCCATGATCACGGCCAGCCGCCCGCCGCCGGCGGCATCTACCTGATTTCGCCATCGTCGGCCGTGCGCGACCCGGCTACCGTGCAGCGCGCCTGCCAGCGGCTGGCGCAAGAAGGCTTCAAGACCACCGTCGACCGCGCCGCGCTGGCGGTGCGGCAACGCTTCGCGGGCACCGAAAAGCAGCGCCTGGCCGGTCTGGCGCGCGCCATCCGCCAGAATCACCCCATCGTCATGGTCACGCGCGGCGGCTACGGCCTAAGCCGCCTGCTGCCCGACATCGACTGGCGTGCCATGGCCGACAGCGGCAAGCGCTTTGTAGGCATGAGCGATTTCACCGCGTTCAACCTGGCGCTGTTGGCGCAGACCGGGGCTGTCAGTTATTCGGGTGCGACGGCGGTGGCCGATTTCGGCGGCGACCAGGTCGACGATCTGACCGCCGCGCTGTTCGGCGAACTGATGCGCGGCGAGCTTGAAATCCTGAGTTTCGAAACGCCCGACGCCGATCCGGTGGATTGCCGGGGCATCCTGTGGGGCGGCAACCTGGCCACGCTGGTGTCGTTGCTAGGCACGCCCTACATGCCGCGCGTGCGCGGCGGCATCCTGTTCCTGGAAGACGTGGCCGAGCACCCGTACCGCGTCGAGCGCATGCTGGCGCAGCTATGGCAGGCAGGCGTGCTGCAACGCCAGAAGGCCATCGTGCTGGGCTACTTCACCAACTACCGGCTCGCGCCGCACGACGCCGGCTACGACATGCCCGAAGTGCTGAAGTGGCTGCGCCGCACGGTCAAGGTGCCGGTGGTCACGGGGCTGCCGTACGGGCACATCGACACCAAGGCGACCCTGCCGATTGGCAAGAAAGTGGGCCTGGCCACCGAGCCAGGCATGGCACACCTGGTTATCGACGAACACCAGCATTAACCAGGTGTCCCCGGGTGTCTGACACCCCGGGCGCCTATTCTTCCCGCGGCACCCAGCGCGGCGCGCGTTTTTCCAGGAACGCCGCAATGCCTTCGCGTCCGTCCTCGGTGGCGCGCTGCGCGGCGAGGCGGGCGGCGGTATCTTCCAATACCTCCGCATCGATGGCCCGGCCCGCAAGCTCGCGGATCAGGCGCTTCGATTCCGCCAGCGCGTGCGGCGAGGCCAGCATGAAATGCCCCAGCAGCGTGTTGATGCGGGCGTCCAGTTCATCGGCCTCGCACAATTCGTGCACCAGGCCCATGCGCCATGCCTCGGCGGCCTCGAAGACTTCGGCGCTCAGGAACCAGCGGCTGGCCGCGCGCGGTCCGATGGCCCGCAGGACGTACGGCGAGATCATGGCCGGTATCAGCCCGAGCCGGGTCTCGGTCAGGGCGAAGCGCGCCTCGCGGGCCGCCACCGCAATATCACACGCCGCCGCCAACCCCATGCCGCCCGCCATGCAGGCGCCATGCACCCGCGCGATGGTGGGCTTGGGGCAGGTGTGTACGGTGTGCAGCAGCGTGGCCATGGCCAGTGCGTCGGCGCGGTTGTCGGCCTCGCCGGCCTGGGCGCTGTGGCGCATGGCGTTCAGGTCGGCGCCCGCGCAGAAAGCCTTGCCGCGCCCGGCCAGCACGATGGCGCGCACTTCGCTGTCGTCGCCCAGGGTCATGAAGGTTTCGGTCAGCTCGGCGATCAGGCGCGCGTCCAGCGCGTTGCGCACCTCGGGCCTGGCCAGCCAGACCACCGCGGTCTGGGGGCCGTACGCGACTTCCAGCGTTTGCAGCATTCGCAGCTTCCTTCAAGAACGGATCAGGCTCAACGGTACAACACGGTAGGCAGCCACAGGCCGATTTCCGGGAACACATACAGCAGGAAAATCGCCACCACCTGGATGCCCATGAACGGCATCATGCCCAGGAAAATCTGGTTCAGCGTCACATGCGGCGGCGATATGCCCTTCAGATAGAAGGCCGACATGGCCACCGGCGGCGACAGGAACGCGGTCTGCAGGTTCAGGGCCACCAGCAGGCCGAAGAACAGCGGATCGATATCGAAGGTGATCAGCAGCGGCACGAAAATCGGCATGAAGATCACGATGATCTCGGTCCATTCCAGCGGCCAGCCCAGCAGGAAGATAATGACCTGCGCCAGCAGCATGAACTCGATTTGCGTCAGCCCCAGCGATAGCACCCATTCCTCGATGATGCGCTGCCCGCCCAGCAGCGCGAACGCGGCCGAGAAAATCGACGACCCGACAAACAGCCAGCACACCATGGCGCTGGTCTTGGCCGTAAGAAAGACCGATTCTTTCAGGATGGGCATGTTCAGGCGCCGGTACGCCAGCGCCAGCAGCGCGCCGCCCATCGCGCCCATGGCCGCCGCCTCGCTGGGCGTGGCCAGGCCAAAGGTGATAGAGCCCAGCACCGCGGCGATCATCAGCGCCAGCGGGAAGAACGAGCCCATCAGCATCTTGAAGATTTCCAGGCGCGCCCAGGTCAGCAAGGCATAGAACACCGCGAGCAGCGCCAGGCACACGCCGAAGAATATCCAGTAGCCGCCTGGCGCGGGCTGGCGGACCGGCCCGGACTCGGCGACCGATTCGGCCGGGGCCTGCACGCCGGCGTCCGCTTGCGAGGCTGGCGCGCCGGGCGGTTCGGCCACGCCACCGTCGGCGGCCGGCGGCTCGGCGAGCCCGCCTTCTTCCGTGGGCGGCTCGGCCAGGCCGCTGCTGTAGTCGCCGCCGCCGCCCAGGCGCAGTTCATCGGGTATCTCATACACCACCGGCGGTTCGGTCACCATGTAGTACACCGATCCTGTCAGCACGGCGAAGGCCAGCAGCGGGGCCAGCGCCAGCATCATGTTGCGCGACAGGAAGCGCATCGACACGGCGCTGTTGCGGCGGCCCTTGAACAGTGTGGCCAGCATGCCGGCCATGGCGTGTGTATAGCCCTGGCGCGACAAGGCCTCGGCGTCGCCGGGCAGGGGAATGCGCCGCTCTTCGGCCGTCAGCGGCGGCGCCATGTCCGGCCGCAGCTTGGCCACCATCATCACGTACGCCACGTACAGGCCGGCCAGCATCAGGCCGGGAAAGAAGGCGCCCGCATACAGTTGCACCACCGACACGCCGGTAGTGGCGCCGTAGACGATCAGCATCACCGAAGGAGGCAGCAAGATGCCCAGGCAGCCGCCAGCGGTGATCGAGCCCGCCGTCAGGCGCACGCTGTAGCCGGCCTTCAGCATGGCCGGCATGGCCAGCAGCCCCATCAGCGTCACCACCGCGCCGACAATGCCGGTGGCAGTGGCGAAGATGGCGCAGGTGGCCAGGGTGGCCACCGCCAGCGCGCCGGGCAGCCGGGCCAGGGCCAGGTGCATGGAACGGAACAGCTTCTCGATCAGGTTGGCGCGTTCGACCAGGTAGCCCATGAACACGAACAACGGCACCGAGATCAGCGCGTCATTGGTCATGGTGGCGTACGTGCGCTGCACCATCAGGTCCAGGGTCTGCCGCACCGAATGCTGGATGTTCGGGTTCTGCAGGTAATAGGCCAGGAAGGTGAATATCACCCCCATGCCCATCAGCGTGAACGCGGTGGGAAAGCCCAGCATGATCGCCACCACGATCAGCGCCAGCATCAGCAGCCCCAGGTGGCCGGTGGTGATATCGTGCCAGGGCGTCAGGAAGCCGATCATCGCCAGCACGATGGCGATGCAAGTCAGGCCGAACCACAGTGCCTTGTGGATCTTCATCGCGCCTTCTCCTCGTCGATAACGTAGCGGTCGAGCCGCGCGATGTCTTCGTCTTTGACGTGCACCATTTCCTTGAGTTTGTCGACGTCCACTTCTTCCACGTCTTCGGCCCGTGACGGCCAGGCGCCGTGGCGCAGGCACAGCACGCAGCGCGCGATCTCGGCCAGGCCCTGCAGCAGCAGGAACGCGCCAGCGATCGGAATGAAAGCCTTGAAGGGATAGATGGGCGGCCCGTTCGCCATCAGCGAGGAATGCTCGCGAATCGCGATGGATTCGCCCGCGTAATACCAGCCGGCCCACACCATGGCCACCACGCCGGGAATGAAGAACGCGATGTACAGGATGATGTCCAGCCCGGCCTGCACGCGCGGCGGCAGGAAACCGTACAGGATGTCGCCGCGCACGTGGCCGTTCTTGGCCAGCGTGTAGGCGCCGGCCATCATGAACAGCACGCCGTAGTACATCAGTTGCAGGTCGAAGGCCCAGGCGCTGGGGGTGTTGAACAAATACCGGGCCATTACCTCCCAGCATATGTGTACGGTGAGTACCACGATAAGCCAGGCGAAGGCCTGGCCCACGAAGGTGGACAGGCGGTCCACCATGCGTATCAGCTTGAGCATCGGGCGCGATCCAGGTCGGGAAATAGGGCGGCGGCAACGACGCACCCGCCTGCCGGACCGGAAACAGGGTCCGGCCCGGGGCAGGCGGGTGCGCGGCCGCGGCGGTGCATCAGCCGGCGGCGGGTCAGGCCGCGGGTTTGCGCGCGAAGTAGTGGTTGAACGCCATCCGGTAATTCACGGACGTATCGTTGTGCCAGCGTCCGGCCCGTTGGGCGAACGCGCGCTGCGACTCCAGCACTTTCTTGAACAGCGGGTTCTCGGCCGAGCGCTTCTCGATCATGTCGTCCCAGATCTTGAGCTGTTGCTGCAGAATCGCATCGGGCGTCTTGTAGAACTTGACGTTGTGCTCTTTCTGCAGCTTGACGTAGTCGGAGGAATAGCGGTCGGCCGCTTTCCAGGACATGTCGGCGCTGGCGGCCTGGGCCGCGTAGGCCAGGATGTGCTTAAGATGCTTGGGCAGCGCTTCGTATCTGTTCTTGTTAAACAGAATCTCGAACTGCTCGGCGCTCTGGTGAAAGCTCTGCAGCATGCAGATCTTGGATACGTCCTGGAAGCCCAGGGCCAGGTCGGACGAGGCATTGTTGAATTCGGCGCCGTCCAGCAGCCCACGGTCCAGGGCCGGCACGATCTCGCCGCCAGGCAGGGCGTTCACCGCCGCGCCCATCGCCGAATACATGTCGATGGCCAGGCCCACGGTGCGGAACTTCAGGCCCTTGACGTCGTCCGTCTTGGTGACCGGCTTCTTGAACCAGCCGAAGGGCTGCGTGGGCATCGGGCCGTACATCATCGACACGACGTTGACCCCCATGGCTTGCTGGATCTCGGCCAGCAACTCTTTGCCGCCGCCGTATTCGTGCCAGGCCAGCAGCATGTTGGCGTCCATGCCGAACGACGGGCCCGATCCCCAAAGGGCTACGGCGGTGTTTTTGCCGTACCAGTAGGCCACCACGCCATGGCCGCCGTCCAGTGTGCCGGCCGACACGGCGTCCAGCAGGTCGAAGGCTTTTACCACCGCGCCGGCGGGTAGCACTTCGATCTTGAGCTGGCCTTCGGCCATGTCATTGACCTTGCGGGCGTAATCTTGCGCGAATTCGTGAAAAATGTCGTTGGAAGGCCAGGTGCTCTGGAAGCGCAGGGAAATGGGCGAGCCCTGGGCGCGGCTGATGGCGGGAAATCCCAATGCGGCGGCGCCGACCGAGGTGGCGCCGGCGATGAAACGGCGGCGGGAAGAGGCGGGGTGTTGCATGGCTTGTTGTCTCCAGAGTGAACTGCATGAACCAGCTTGTTGTGAACAACGTGTGGGGCAGCATGAAGCAAGGACAAAGCGCAATGCATGTAGCAGGGCGTCCGCAGGCGGCGTTAATACGTTGATAGCGCAAACATAGGACGCATCCGGATTAAACCGTGCTGAACGTATTCTGACAATTGTCTGACGGTCGGGAATAACCCCTATGGGGCGGGGAGGGGATTTTGTGCTTGTTGCTTGAGGTTTGAAGGTTGGGTTTTTGGGGGGCTCGGAGGCCTGGTATGGCGTCTGTTTTGGGGCGGTTCCGGGTTCGTTCCGGGTGGTTCCTGTCCGTTGGGGTCGGCCAGCGGCGCTGGCGCCCGTCCGTCGGGCTCGGGCGCAACCACGCGCCCTCGGCCTGCTGCGCAGGCTGCCCCGCCGGCCAACGCGCCGGCGCCGCTGGCCGACCCCACCGGACAGGAACGGCGCGGGTCAATGCACGCGGGCTGGCGCGCGGGGCCGGGCCGGGAAACCGGGGGCTTGCTACACTACCGGGTTTAGCCCGCGCATTGCGGGCGTTTCGACTTCTTATATACATAACCCGTGATTTCTACCGCCAATCTCACTATCCAGTTCGGCCCCAAGCCCCTTTTCGAGAACGTCAGCGTCAAGTTCGGGGAAGGCAACCGATATGGTCTGATCGGGGCCAACGGCTCGGGCAAGTCGACCTTCATGAAAATCATCGGCGGCGACCTCGAATCGTCCGCCGGCAACGTCTCGCTGGAACCCGGCGTGCGGCTGGGCAAGCTGCGCCAGGATCAGTTCGCCTTCGAAGACCAGCGCGTGCTCGACGTCGTGATGATGGGCCACACTGAAATGTGGGCCGCCATGACCGAGCGCGACGCCATCTACGCCAACCCCGAGGCTACCGAAGACGATTACATGCGCGCGGCCGAACTCGAGGCCAAGTTCGCCGAGTACGACGGCTATACCGCCGAAGCCCGCGCCGGCGAACTGCTGCTGGGCCTGGAATTCGGCGTCGACCAGCACCAGTTGCCCATGCGCGAAATTGCCCCGGGCTGGAAGCTGCGGGTGCTGCTGGCGCAGGCGCTGTTCTCGAACCCCGACGTGCTGCTGCTCGACGAGCCCACCAACAACCTCGACATCAACACGATCCGCTGGCTCGAAACGGTGCTTAACGGCTACCAGAGCACCATGATCATCATCAGCCACGACCGCCACTTCCTGAACCAGGTGTGCACGCACATGGCCGACCTGGATTATGGCGAAATCCGCATCTATCCCGGCAACTACGACGACTACATGCTGGCCTCCACCCAGGCCCGCGAGCGCCTGGTGGCCAACAACGCCAAAGCCAAGGAGCGCGTGGCCGAGCTGCAGGACTTCGTGCGCCGCTTCTCGGCCAACAAGTCCAAGTCGCGCCAGGCCACTTCGCGCCTGAAGCAGATCGACCGCATCAAGGCCGAGCAGGTCGAGGTCAAGCCCTCGTCGCGCCAGAACCCGTACATCCGTTTCGAGCAGAACAAGGTCATGCACCGCCTGGCCGCCACCATCGAGAACCTGTCCAAGTCGTACGACGCGCCGGTCATCCGCGATTTTTCGGCCATGATCGACGCTGGCGAGAAAATCGCCATCATCGGCGCCAACGGCGTGGGCAAGACGACGCTGCTGCGCATGCTGGCGGGCGACCTGGCGCCCGACTCGGGCACTATCAAGTGGTCCGATAACGCCGACCTCGGCTACATGGCGCAAGACGTGTCCGACCAGTTCCAGCAAACCGACATCAATTTGTTCGACTGGATGGGCGAATACCGGCAGCCGGGCGATGACGATCAATCTATCCGCTCGGTGCTGGGCCGCCTGCTGTTTTCGGCCGACGACCTGCCCAAGGCGCCCAAGGTGCTGTCGGGCGGCGAGAAAAACCGCATGACCTTCGGCCGCCTGATGTTGGGCCGCCACAACGTCATGCTGCTCGACGAGCCCACCAACCACCTCGACATGGAATCCATCGAGTCGCTGCAGTTCGCCCTCGAAAAGTACCAGGGCACGCTCATCTTCGTGTCGCACGACCGCGAATTCGTATCTGGTCTGGCCACCCGCGTCATCGAGATCCTGCCCAGCGGCGAAATCGTCGATTACCGCGGCGGCTACGAAGACTACCTGGCCTCGCGCGGCATCGAAGGTTGAAAAACGGCAGGCCATTCGTATTTTCATATAACCATTAGTTGTTAATGAATTATGAAAATATAGTTTGGATTCATATAACGGGTTGGTAGATTAGGCTTTCTCTATCCCACGCCCGCGTGCGAGCCCATCACATGAACCTTACTTTCGACCACGTCCACAAGAACTTCGGCGCACTGCAAGTCGTGGACGGGTTCTCCAGCGAATTCAAGACCGGAGAGCTGGTCGCCCTGGTGGGGCCGTCAGGCTGCGGCAAGTCGACCCTGCTGCATATGGCCGCCGGCCTGGAAAAACCCAGCCAGGGGCAGGTGCTGGCCGACGGCAAGCCGGTGGCCGGGCCGCACCCCAGCCGCACGCTGGTGTTCCAGGAACACGCGCTGTACCCCTGGCTGACGCTGCGCGACAACGTGGCGCTGGCGCTCGAATTCCAGAACGTGGCCAAGGCCGAGGCGCGCGAGAAGGCGGTGGCCTGGCTGGCCCGGGTGGGCCTGGCGGGCTTCGAAAATTACTACCCCCAACAGGTCTCGGGCGGCATGCGCCAGCGCGCCGCGCTGGCGCGCGCCTTCATCGCCCAACCCAAGACCATGCTCATGGACGAGCCCTTTGGCGCGCTCGATGCGCTCACCCGCCTCAGCCTGCAAGACGTGCTGCGCCAGTTGATCCAGCAGGAAAAACCTTCGGTGCTGCTGGTGACCCACGACGTCGACGAGGCCCTGTTCCTGGCCGACCGCATCGTGGTGTTCAGCCCGCGTCCGGCGCGGGTGCTGCGCGAGTTCAACCTCAAGCATCGCCGCAAGACGCACGACCTGTCCGATCTGGCCGGCGAAAAACGCGAAATCCTGAGTTTGCTGGGCATCCAGGTCGCCGAAGGCGACGTGGCGCTGGCAGCCTGAGCGCCCGCCGCGCGCTCGGCGACCCCGCCGCCGGCGCGGCCGGCCCCGTTCCCGATCTACATACCCATTATTCCAAGCACTGGAGAGCACATCATGAAATTGAAGCAATGGCTGGCCCTGCCTCTGGCTGCCGCGCTGGTGGCGGCCGCCCCGGCCATGGCCGCCGAGAAATTCCGCGTCGGCTATCTGCGCGTCATGGACGACGCTCAGGCCATCGTGGCGCAAGAAGGCGAGTTCTACAAGAAAGCGGGGCTGGACACCGAGCTCATCGAATTCAAGTCGGGTACCGACCTCATCAAGGCCATCGTGGGCGGCCAGGCCGACATCGGCGTGCTGGGCTTCACCAACGCGGTGGCCTGGGCCTCGAAGGGCGCCGACCTGAAGGTGGTGGGCGGCGCGCAGCAAGGCTATCACTCGCTGGTGGTGCGTGACGATGCCGGTATCGAGAACATCGCCGACCTCAAGGGCAAGACCCTGGCCTCGCAGAAAGAAGGCAGCACCGCCGACGTGGTGCTCAAGGGCGTGGTGCTGAAAGAAGGCAAGCTGCAGCCGTCCGATGTCAACATCATGGGCGTCAGCCCCGCGGTGGCGGTGCAATCGCTGGTGGGCAAGCGCGTCGACGCCGCTTTCCTGTTCGAGCCCTACGACCGCATTGCCCAGCTGGTGGCCCCGGTCAAGCAGATCTACGAAGTGGGCCAGGCCTGGCCGTTCCCGTGCATGGTCGTCATCACCTCGGGCGAGGTGCTCGACAAGCGCAAAGACGACGTCTGGAAGGCGCTCGACGCGCAGAAGGCCGCCATCGACCTGCTGCAGCAGAAGCCCGAGCAGGCTGCCAAGCTGATCGCGTCGTACTTCATCGCCGAACCCACGCTCAAGACGCTCGAACGTGGCGAACTGCCCCGCGAAACCGTGATCACCGAAGCGATCAAGACCCAGGTCTTCACCGCCAAGCTCACCGACAAGGACACCGCGCGCATGCAGGAAATCGCCGGCATCCTGCAAGACCAGGGCTCGCTCAAGACGCGTGACGGCAAGCCGTACGACGTGTCCAGCATCGTCGACCTGTCCTGGCAAGAGGCGCGCAAGCTTTGAGCTCCTCTACCCGTGTAACCGGCCTGCGCAAGCACCTCGCCGGGGTGCTTGGCGTGGCCTTCATCTTTTTGCTGTGGCAGGCGGCCGCCTGGGCGCTGCCCGATTTTCTGATG
>Ga0182738_1008225_pt1 | contig 10399 bp, 7 predicted proteins | sample eDN5th30CBELigMG_FD_128876 | JGI IMG/M metagenome (GOLD analysis project Ga0182738, IMG submission 128876) | Enriched Miracle-Growth compost microbial communities from Emeryville, California, USA - eDNA 5th pass 30_C BE-Lig MG (version 2)... ... | reverse complement strand
GAGGGCGCCGACCTCCCGGTCCTCGCGCCTTACGGTGGTTGCGATGCTCTGGCTGATCGCGATTGCGCGTGACGGCGTCGAAAAATCGTTGACCGGCTGACTGCCGGTTGAGAGAGCCGGGTCGCGAGGTCGTGTGTCCTGCCCCCAGGGTATGACGGCGGACTGGCCGATCCAGCCGGTCTGGAAAGCAACTTTGGCGAGCAGAAAAAGAAGACCGGCCGTTGCAGCCGCAAAGCCGCCCACAAGCGCCAGCAGTTCTGTTGGCGCGGTTGGCGTGGCATAGCCAAGATTACGGCGATTAAGCGCATCGGCGAGCCAGGGTTCCATGACGGCGAGCTGGATCGAGAGCAGCACGGTCATACCCAATGAACCCAGCGCGACCAGAACCAGGCCGCGCAGCCATCCCGAAAACAGGCCGCGTGTCAGATCGAAGAGCAGCAGGCCTGCGAACAGCGGTGCCAGCGCGAGCAGCAGGCCGCCGGCGATGCGCAACATGGCGAGGGAGCCGATGGTCGATGCCAGATAGATGGTTCGTGACCAGCCGAAGCCCGCTTCGTCTTCCAGCGCGATGGCGCGAAAACCGCGAAGCTGCCCGCTGTCGATGACTTCACCGGTTTGTCGACCGGCGCCGATGGCGGTGAGCGCGGCGATACCCGTGTCGATGCCCTGAAGCCGCTGCGTGAAGGAGCCAGATGATCCAGGCAGGGTGGGGAGCATGACGGTCGCGGCGATTTCAGCCGGTCCATGCAGCACCACGTCGTGCACGACGATGCGCCATGCGGGCCAGCTCACTGCGATGGTAAGGACGATCCCGATCTTGAGTACGCCGTTCACAACATCGCGCGGCCCTCCGCCCAGACCGAAGAGCAGCCGGATACCGTAGAGCGCGATGAACAGGGTCAAAAGCGCAGTGAGGGCGAGCGAGGCGGGCGAACCGGCTGTTGCCAGCGACTGGTAGCCGAAACTGCCAAGGCTTTGTGCCTGGCAGTCGAGATGCGAGAGCATCTGGATCAGGAATTCATCGCCGGTGGTGACGGACGGGCAGGGCATGATTCAGGCTGCCTGCTGAAGAAGGAGAGACATCCAGTTGTCTGGCGGCGTGCCGTCCTGTTGGACGAGGCTGTCGAACAGGCGCACCGTACTCTCACGGCCCGAGAGGATCGTGAGCAAGTTCTGCTCCCCGCTCAGATCGAGCCGCGCGACCACGCTCTCCTTGCCGTGCTTGACGAGAAAGCAATGCGCGCTGTCCGGCATCGTGCGAATAAGCTCATATTCGTGCCGCGTGAGGCCGAAGCCGTTGATATAATCTTCGGCACGGGCTTTCGGGTTGACCATGAAAATCTGCGTAGCGGCCTGCTCGATGATGGCGCTGCTGATACGGCTCTCAAGGGCGTCCTGTGCACTTTGCGTCGCGAAGCCGACGATGCCGTTGCGTTTGCGGATCGTCTTTTCCCAATCCTTGACTCGGCGCACGAATACCTCGTCGTCGAGCGCCTTCCAGCCTTCGTCCACCACGATGATCGACGGCGTACCGTCCAGCCGCTCCTCCACGCGATGGAAGAAATAGAAGAGAGCGGGTGTCCGCGTTACCGGATCGTCGAGGATCGCGGTCATGTCGAACCCCACCGTCCGCGCGGAAAGATCCGTATGGTCCTGTGCGTTGTCGAACAGCCAGGACCGCTCCCCATTCCCCCACCAGGGCCGCAGGCGTGCGTGGAGATCGCCGGCATGCGGGCGGCCATAGCCACGGAACAGTTCAACCAGATAGCGCAGACGCCGTCGTTCGGGCGGCTGCGCATAGCTCGCCTCGATGGCGTCACGCACATGTTCGGCTTCCTCGGTGTCGAGGCTGCCAGCGAGAAGTGCGAGCCAATCATGCAGGAATTGCCGGTTGGCCGGCGTATCGGGCAACTGCAAGGGATTGAGGCCGGAGGGTTCGCCGGGACGAAGGCGATCATATTGGCCGCCGATCGCGCGGATGAACAACTCGGCGCCGCGATCCTTATCGAAAAAGATGATCCGGGGCGCGAATTTGCGGGCCTGGGCAAGCAGAAAGTTGAGCACCACTGTTTTGCCGGAGCCGGATGGGCCGATGATCGTGAAATTGCCCAGATCGTTCTGGTGGAAGTTGAAGAAATAAGGGCCAGCCGAGGTGGTTTCGAACAGCGCGACGGCATCGCCCCAATGATTGCCGTGCGCGCGCCCGGCAGGGAAATTGTGCAGGCTGGCAAGTCCTGCGAAATTGCGCGTGGAGACAAGGCCCTGGCGGGCGATATATTTGAAGTTGCCGGGAAACTGCGCCCAGAAAGCGGGCTCCAGCGCGATATCTTCGCGCACGGCGTTGATGCCGAGATCGCCCAGCAGAGCGATAACCTCCGCGATCTGGCTGTTCAGGGCACCAAGATCCTCCGATTGGATGGCGATGGTGGTATGATGCTCGCCGAAGGCCGCGCGGCCCGCTGCGACATCGTCCTTCGCCTGGACCAGCTCCTGCCGGAGGCTCAGCGCATCATCTTCGGCCGAGCGCATGCGCCGCAGGGCGAGATCCATGCGGCCGAGCGCCTGCGCGCGATCGACGCAGGCAAAGCTCTGACTGACCTGCATGTCGAACGGCAGCCGGTACAATGCGTCGAACATGCCGGGCATTGTCTGGGCCGGATAATCCTTGATGGAGACAAGGCCCGCAAACTTGCGTGCAAATGGTCCCGTGGCGCCAAGCTCAGCCGTATCCTGCCCGAAGCTCACGCGCCGCCAGGGCAGGTGCATGCCCAGATCGCCATGTGGCAGACCCACAGGCCGCATTTCGCCGTTGAACAGGCAGGAGAGGAATTCGAGCGGCTCGGAGCGAAAGCCCTGCGGGGTCTCGTAGATGCTGAGCATCCGCGGGGAATAGGGGCCGAGCGCGGCCATCAACGCCTCACATGCGGCATCGAGCGCGCGTTTTTCTGCTGAGAGAACGGATTCGCGGCCATCCTCCTTGGACGCGAACAGTTTGGCGAGCCAGTCCGCCCATCCCAGTTTGCCCTGGAGTGGCCGGCGCAGGACCGTGAGAAACAGGTCGTTCACATAGAGTTGCTTGCCGGCGAGGCGGGCACGCCACCGCGCGTCGAGCTGGCGCGAGAAATCGTCCGCGTAGATTGCATCGAGCGCCACGTCCGCCCGCCGCCGGATGACATGGTGATAGATTGCAAAGCGTGACGAGCCCAAGGTGCGCAGCATGGCGTCGCGCAGATCAGCGCGATAGTTGAGCTCGTCGCTATCGGCGGTTTCGAAGAGCAGGCCGCCCAGGTGGATGGTTTGCATGAGAAGGCCGTCGCGTAGCGCGATCGTGCGCCCGTCGACATGGTGGGCGTAAGGGAGATGGGCCCCTGCCGGCTTCTCGCGCTTGGCGGCGTCGCGGTTCAGGGGCGGTAGGAATTGCATCGCCAATATGCGTAATTTTTGACACGCGGGCAGGTGCGCACGCGGGTCAGCCAGAGGTCGACGAAGCGCGGTTCGCGCAGCGAGGCAACCATACCGGCCAGATGAACGGCCAAGGCGGCAAGCAGGACCCAGAAGCTCCTGAAGATGAGGAAAAGCTCCAATGCGATTACGGCATTGATGATGAAGGCGCTATAGGTGACGCCTGCAAACATCTGTGGCCGTGTCAGCGCCGTGAAGAGCGTATCGCGGCGCAGTTCGCCGGCCATGATATTCCCTCCGGCTTTAGCCGCCCATTGCCGTGGCACGAATGCCGGCAACGATGCTGGCGGCGCCGAACAGAACGAAGCATCCCAGGATCACCACGGCGCCATGGCGCCAATTGATGCGTCCCGTCAGCATCATGAAACCCACCGCAGCCACGGCAATCACCGCCACGGTGGTCGCCAGCGTGCCAAGCAGTGTGCCCTGAAGCCAGTTGACGGCGCCAATGAGAACGCTTGAACCTTGCGGATCGCTCATCATGGTGCGCGCTCAGGGGCAGGTGGGCGCAGAGCCGACGGTAACCTTGACGTTGGTTCGATTGCCGTTCTTGTCCAGCTTATAGCAGACCTGATTGTTGTTGTTCACCGTGCCGGTGCTGACCACTTTGATAAGCTGGCCGCGCGCATCGTAGGTGTAGGTGATGGTCTCGGCGGCGAACACGGCGCTGGCGGCGAAGAGCGCCGCAACGCCCAGACCCAAGCCGGCAATAGCCTTGCATGACATGCTGATTCCCCCTCCTCTTACGAAGTCAGCGTCTCTCAAAATACGAGGAAGCGCAAGACGTTTTGTCGCCGGCAGGGACCTTCGATATTGCGAAATAAACTTGTAGTTCAAGGTGGATGCGAAATGGTATTTGCCCTCTGGACTTCCTAATTGAGATATGAAATCGTCCGGGGAATCGGGGAGGGTGGCCCTAAGATCATCGCGAACAAGTATTCCATGCCGATGCACTCGGTATAGGCACGATTTTGCGTAGGCGCAGGGGGATGTGGCTCATGTACGGAGCCGTGGGCTTTCTTGGTTTTCGTTGATTTTTGCCTGACAGCGCATTTGCGCTTGTGAGAATGAATGGCTGCACTGGATTGCAGTGTCTGTAAGGCAGGGGGTAATGCGGCAAATGTGCGGGCTATATTCTCGTAGCCGTAAAAAGCGGCTTGTTGGATGGGTTTTCCCTTTCGCTGCGTGGGTTGCATTGCCATCGCCTGGTATTGCTCAGGGCGGTTCAATGCAGCAAGTGCACTCCGAGCTTGAGGGTTGTGTCGTTTTTCCCGGCGTTGCTGCCGTAGCAGGCCTGCAAGAGGTGCGGGCTGTGTGCTGGGGCGTGGGGTTGACCTTGGGGGAAGCGGAAAGCTTCCGAACTTCTTTTAACCGTGTACTCAAGGCTACGATCGTAGAGCTGAAACGTGGGCAGGAACGGCGCGTTATCTTGCTTCGCCCTGATGTTGAAGGGCGGCCAATGATTGAGGACATTAGTGGTGATTTAGCCGCTGCTGTTGGGCGCGCGCCATGGGCTGGTCTGCAAGGCCTGACGCCAGACTTTAGCGAATTTGCAGAGAGCGCTTCGATTGTCGTGGAAACCCAGGACCCGGGCGCGGCGCCGCAAGGGTTGAATGCAGACGCGGATCGGTTGCTTGGGAAAGCCGTGAGAGTACGGATCGACGAACATATCGTCCAGGATCCTGCTCGGTTCTCAGCCAAGAATTAGAGAAGATAAAAGAACCCGCTTTGCGGAATTGGCGGCATTCGCGTGTTTAGAAGGTAATCGAAACTAGAGTTCGGATCAAATAATATCAGCGGTCGATCGGTTCGAAAGGGGGGTGGTGATGCTTGAGCGAGGCGTTGATGCAGCGGTTCGTCTGTTGTCGGGTGTCGTATTTCTTATTGCTGCGCATCTGGCCGTAACCACATCGGCCGTTGCCCAGGTCCCGGGAAATTCCGCCCCGCCGCCGCCCATGCCTTCGCAGATCGATGAGTTCGGGGTGGATCTGACCTCCGGTTCTCTCGTCATTGGAGGTGCTGATATTAGCATCGGGCCCGACGATCATCGTGGGCTTCGCTTTGTGCGTCAATGGGCCAAGCACGCGTGGCGGATCGCCGATCTTCCGACCATGAGTGGGAGTGCGACCTATCCTATCGTTTCGTTTGGCGGCCGTTCATTTCCGTTCAAGCTCGTGAGCGGTGTGTACAAATCGCTCTTTGAGGATGGGTCGACCCTTAGCAGTGATCGGACCGCTTTCATATCCAGTGATGGAATCCAGATCCAGTTCAGTGCCTCGAGCCATCAGAATTATATGATGGACACAGGATTAGGGACTGGAAGGAAGATAACTTGGGCTGATGGGACAGTTTGGGAATATCATTTCAACAGAGAGCATTTTATTACAAATGAATATGTCTGCGATCCATATGGAGTCGGCGGGTGTTTTAATGTCTCTGTTGATCATTACCATGAACGATTGTCATCTCTGACTAGCTCTACGGGATATCAGATTAAGCTTTCTTACGCTTCTAATGTCCCAGGACAGCTCGCATGGTGGCAAATTTCCAAGGCTACGGCCATTAATAACGCCGTCGAATATTGTAATCCGACAGCGTCAAGCTGCTCCCTTTCCAACACTTGGCCTGAGGTTACTTATAACAACTGGATACAGGGTCAAATTACCTCTGCTACTGGGCCGGAAAGTAGAACAACCACATATACTTACGGGACGGCGGGTCTTCGGTCCGTCCTGACAGGTATTCGGCCCCCAGGCGCCGCATTGAACGAGATCACTTTTTCCTATGACACGAATGCAAAGGTCAGCAGCGTTGCCGTGGCGGGAGGGACATGGCTCTATGAATATCCAAGCGCTACTCAGACCAAGGTCAAAGATCCGGCCTCCCATACTCGCACCATCAATTACAATGCCAGTTTGCTGGTGACGTCAGTTAACGCAGGCGGCCAAACAACGGAATACAGCTATTGCGGCGCGAGCGAGACGAACTGCCCTGAGGGGTTGTTGAAGACGGTGAAAGCACCTGAGGGCAATACCGTTGCTTATGCCTATGATGCGCGGGGCAACGTGACCTCGACGACGCATATTGCGAAGGCGGGATCAGGGCTTGCGAACATTGTGACGAGCGCGGTCTACCCGTCGACCTGTTCGAACCCAAAGATCTGCAACAAGCCGACGAGCACGACCGATGCGCGTGGGAAGGTGACCAACTATGGTTGGGATTCCACGCATGGCGGGTTGACCTGGGTGAAGGGGCCGGCAGATGCGAGCAGTATACGGCCCGAGACGCGACTGAGCTACAGCAGCCAGTATGCGCGCTACAAGAACAGCGCGGGAACCATCGTGAACGCGGCGACGCCGGTCTGGGTGGCGACGGGCTCGTCGCAGTGCCGAGTGGGCGTTGCGCCGGCATGCGTTGGGACAGCGGACGAGCAGGTGGCGACCCTGGCCTATCCGAGCAGTGGCGCGAGTAACCTCCAGCCCATCTCAATGACGAGCAAAGCGGGGAATAACACGCTCGCAGCGACCACAACGGTGACCTACGATAATTACGGTCGTGTGCTGACCGTGGATGGTCCGCTCTCGGCGGATACCTCGCGCATCCGTTATAATCTCGCCGGGCAGGTGATCGGCAAGGTGGCGCCCGATCCCGACGATGTTGGAGCGTCGAAGTTTCTAGCGACGCGGTACACGTACAACGCGCGCGGCCAAGCCTATCTGACCGAGACGGGGACAGTGAATGGCCTGAGCGATGCAGACTGGGCGGCGTTTTCGCCGACCGGCAACACGCTGGTGGAATATGACGGCTATGGCCGCGCTGTGCGCCAGAAGGCGCGCAATGGAACCACGGTGTATCAGGCAACCGATACGGTCTACGACACATTGGGCCGGGTGCAATGCACGCGTGTGCGCATGGACATGAGCAACCTGGGTTCGGCCAGTGCGGCGTGCAGTTCGATCATCACAGGCGCCAATGGTCCGGACCGCGTGACCTACAACAGCTATGATGCGCTGGGTCGGGTCACCAAGGTCACGAGCGGCTACGGTTCCAGTGCACCGGTCGTCGATCAGACACTGACCTTCACCAATAACGGCCAGGTCAAGACGGTGAAGGATGCGGAGAACAATCTCACGACCTATGAGTATGACGGGCACGACCGCTTGGTGAAGACGCGGTTCCCGGTTGCGACGAAGGGCGGCAATGCCAGTTCGACCACGGACTATGAGCAGGTCGGCTATGACGCCAATGGCAATGTTCTGACGTTCCGCACGCGTCGTGGCGAGACGCTGACGCTGACCTATGATAATCTCAACCGGCTGACCAGGAAGGTTGTGCCGGAGCGCTCTGGCTTGGCGGCGACACACACGCAGGACGTCTATTATGGGTACGATCTGCTGGGGAACATGACCTATGCGCGGTTCGGCAGCACGTCAGGGCAGGGGGTGACCAATGCGTTCGACGCACTGGGCCGGCTGACGAGCAGCACGGTCAACCTCGACGGCACTTCGCGGGAACTGAGCTATCTGTATGATGTGGCGGGCAACCGCACACGGCTGACATATCCTGACAACAACTATGTACTTTTTACCCGGCGTACCACCGGTGATTTCAACACGGCGCGGATGAACGGGACAGACCTGCTGTTCTATCGGTCCTATACGGCTTCGGGGCAGTTGTACCGGATACAGCGGCGCAATACGTCGACCAACAGCTGGGATAATTTCTCGACCTACAGCTACGATGCAAACCGGCGCGTATCTTCTCTACAGCATAATTTTGCGGGCACGACCTACGATACGACGACGACATTCACCTATAATCCCGCCAGTCAGATCACGTCACGGACACAGAATAACGACCTGTTTGCATGGACAGGGGCCGAGGGTGTGAATCGGGCCTACACGGCCAATGGGCTCAACCAGTATAGTGCGGTGGCTGGGGCGAGCTACAGCTACGATGCCAATGGCAATCTGACCGTCGATGGATCGCAGGCCTACGTCTATGATGTGGAGAACCGCCTGGTGAGCCGCAGTGGCGGGGGGACGAGCGCGACGCTGCGCTACGATCCGCTGGGCCGGCTGTATGAGGTGGTGGGCAGCGCCACGGGAACGACGCGCTTCCTCTATGACGGCAACGACCTGGTTGCGGAGTATAATGGCGCCGGCACGCTGCTGCGCCGCTATGTGCATGGCGAGAGTGCTGGCGACGATCCGCTGGTGTGGTTCGAAGGAAGCGGCGTGACGGACAGCGCGCGGCGCTATCTCTATGCCGATGAGCGCGGTTCGATCATTGCGGTGACGAACAGCACGGGCACGGTGCTCAACGTGAGCGGCTATGACGACTATGGCCTCATGAGCGAGAGCAGCCCGGCCAATGCGAGCCGGTTCAAATATACCGGTCAGGCCTGGATCCCCGAGCTGGGCATGTATTACTACAAGGCACGAATGTACTCACCCACGTTGGGCCGGTTCATGCAGACCGATCCCATCGGCTATGGCGATGGCATGAACATGTATGCCTATGTGAAGAACGATCCCATGAATAAGGTCGATCCGACCGGGTTGTGTGCGATCGGTTATGTCCGATACAATCTTACACCCGGTACACCTGCCTATTTTAATGGAGATGCCTGGGTAGTCACCGGCGCGCCATGCGTATCTTTTGATCAGATCATGGCGGTGATTAATTCTTGGGGATTAATGGCTGTTCCTCCCTTTCCCGCTTCTCCTGGAGGTGGACCCGGGCCGGCACCCTCACCTCCAAAGCAACAGGGAAATCCTGCTGCGCCGGAGGAGAGTGCTTGCAATCAAACCTTGATTGACATCGGTAACAGGTTTCAGCGGTTAGCAGACAAGGCGGGTACCGCATCAAAGGCAGTTGGCCTTGCTGGGCTGGCGGCAGCGGGGGCGGGCGTATTTTTTCCGCCTGCCGAAGCTGCTGGGCTTGCGGCCGTTGCGACAGCAGGTGCCCTGGGAATAGGCGCGGCAGGATCTCAATTCATTGGTGGTATCTTGCAAGGATTTGGTGGCGCAGGTTTTTCTAATGCGAAGAACGCGGGCGCAGCCTTATTGGCTGGCCGATTGGTTGGAGGTCTTGTTGGTTTTAAGCAGCCGCCCGGCTATCGAACTGTAAGCCAGAGAGCCGCTGACTATTCCGCGAAGCGAACATCCACGATCGCAGGTGGAGTTTATGATGCCATTACATCTAGCATACCCAATATGGGTCCAACTCAAGAAAATTGTATGCTCGGAAATTAATATGCTCTCTCCGCCTACCAAAAATCGTAAAATAATTGTTACTATATTTCTATTTTTGTTCTTAATTTCATTGATTAATAAGGTATCAAAAATTGAATTTCTCGATACATACGATAATGTAATTCTAACAGTTTCGGCGACTTTGTTGTATTTGTCTATAACCTTCAGAAGGTAGGGCGTTCTAGAGCAGTTTCCACACGAACTGAATCCATGGGGATTCCCTTTGTGGCCGCGTTGTGATTCAAACTCGCTGCTGGCGGTAGGAGGACAGCATGGATGGCACGAACGCTTTCACAGGATCTTCGGGACAGGGTTGTTGCGGCGATTGATGGCGGGCTGAGTTGCCGCGCGGCGGCGGCCCGCTTCGGGGTCAGCGTGTCGAGCGCAATCCGCTGGCGGCGACTTGCGCTGGAGCATGGCCAGGCGGTGGCCAGGCCGCGCGGCGGTGACCGGCATTCAGGCAAGATCGAAGCACATGGCGGCTTCATTCGAGAGCTAATTGCCGCGCAGGGCGACATGACCTTGGTCGAGGTTCAGGCGCGGTTGATCGAGCGTGGAGCCTTGGTCGGGATTGGCACAGTGCATCGCTTCTTCGTCCGTCACGGCATCACGCGCAAAAAAAGACCGGGCACGCGATCGAGCAGGACCGTCCCGACGTCCTGAGGCAACGCCAGCACTGG
>Ga0182738_1008224_pt1 | contig 10400 bp, 2 predicted proteins | sample eDN5th30CBELigMG_FD_128876 | JGI IMG/M metagenome (GOLD analysis project Ga0182738, IMG submission 128876) | Enriched Miracle-Growth compost microbial communities from Emeryville, California, USA - eDNA 5th pass 30_C BE-Lig MG (version 2)... ... | reverse complement strand
TAGATGATTTCTTGTCTGACGAGGAATTTAACTCGCAAATATTTTACCAAATTACTTCTCCTATTTTTACTCATTTTGATATCTCCAATTTTCCTTTCAGGAAAGCCCTTTTTATTTGATTTATTCTCCAAAAGAAAAACTCACAAGGAGCTTTATCTTTATCCATCTCCATATTAATCACCAACGAACGTTAGTTAACCACTGTCTAATAAATAACATATTAATCAATCTGATCTTATAACGAAAAAAACCCTTTTTAAATTCTATTTTTACCTGACAATTTCTTCACATTATTAGCCTTTCTCTTGATTCCCTTGAGCTGGAAACTCTATTGATAACCTCGAGACCCTCTATTACTCTTTGAAAACCTCTTCCAAAATACCACAGAATTCATTCAAAAACTAGCGTTCAATCAAATCTCAAAGCCAAATAAAACTCAAAGAATTTTTTTTCAAGTCTGAGCTTGCCCAATTTTCCTACTCTACTCTTCTTTTGCCTTTTGATCAAAAACGAGTCAAAAATATAAAAATTGTTCTCGAAAAATCACAAGATACCAATTAATAGAAGTTCGTTAAATGTTTTCCTTAATTAAAAAAAACAGAAACTGTCACAGACTTAATTTTAGTAGTAGTCTTATCACCTCCTCATTTCTTTAATTTTCTCTTTGCTTTTCATTATCCCTTTAATTAACACACAACCCTAATAAAAAATTTTCCTTTTTTATTCATTTATTCACTCCACACTCCACACATTCCCAAATGAAACTCCTCTTCATCTTTCTCTTTGCTCTTTACACCCACTCCGCCTTCCAAGCATCAACACGTATTCCCCTCCTATCCCCTTCCTAAACCCTTCTAGCTCTCGTTATGACAAATTACGTCGCAACGCCCAGCACAATCGGCTCAAGCTCTTACCTCAGCTTTCAAGTCCAAACAGGTACTGGGACATCTTTTTCTGTCCCTACTCTGGCTACCCTTGTCTTCACTTACCCTTCAAGCTTTTCCTGTTCCTCGCCTATTTGCACCGTTTCCGTAATCAGAAACCTATTATTTCCCTTCAAAATAACTCCTTAAGACGTCATCAAGCAGTCTTTCAGGGACTTATGGTTGCCAAGTTGGATCATCTTCAAATGAAGTCACAATAACAACAAGTCTTTCAGCCGCAGTAAGCATCACAAATATGGCCGTCAAAATCACGGGATTTACAAATCCAAAGCTAATCGACTACACTATTGACTCATCCAATTATTTCTCATTTTCAATCCTCGATTCTTCTGGCTCTACTTCAGCTGCTGTCAGTTCTACCACGAATAGATTTACCCTTACCAGAGCTAAAATGAGCCGTAATTCTTCAAATTCTCCCGTTATTCTCATTCTACTTCTTTAGAATGTTCTCTTAGCAGTTCGAGTGATATCGTTGGTGCATCCACCACTCTGACCCTCACTCTCGTTACAACAAACAATGTCCCCTCGGGTGGTGTCATCCGACTTCAATCTCCCACATGGAACCCCTATTATACCGATACTGCATCAAAATATTTTGCCACATCCTCCACCACTTGTACTGGTGTCTCTGTAATAATATTATTGGGGTAATCCTTTCTAATCTCCTAGGGTGCTTCGACTTCGTTATCATGTACGTTTGATTCGTCCACAGGAAATATTACCATGATTAACGGCTTTTCTTCTGCTGTTACTGGCACGATTGTTATCACTCTCACAAATATGAGAAACCCTTTAAACACCGGCCCGAGCGTACCCTCTCTTATCACATTTAGTTTCACCTAACTCACCAAAAGGGCTCGTTCTTACTGGATACGTTGACGTCAACATCAGGAACAATTCTTGAATATTGTGATAGTATGACCTTTTCAGTCTCAACACCAGGGACCTTATCAGCATGGTCCATGACATGCCAAGATACACAAATTAATGCCGCAACTGGCCTCTGTGATCTCATTTTCACCCTTCAAAATCCTTTACCACCTCTTGGAGATATCATCATCACTGTTCCTTCACAAATGACTGTCACCTCTCTCACTCTCAATTCCGTCCTTCCTTACGCATATTTCAACGTCTTTTGTGATGCATCATACGCAGGAAATGTCATTACTTTCACAGATATCGTCCCCAGCACTGCCACCACTTCCGTTCCAGCCGGCACTTCTATTGACATCCAGCTCGGATACCTCACAAATCCTTCATCTCTTGCAACGACCTCTTCATTCGCTATCACCACATATCTCGATACTTATAGCATAGATACAGTAAGTTCTGGCTTCACTTACGCTGCCACTGAAGCTGGCACTCTAACTGTCAACTCTATTACCGCTGCTGATACAACCGCTGGATATTCCACGAGCTATTCCTTCAGCATTACCACATCAAATTCAGTCGCAAATACCGGTGGTATCGCCATTACATTCCCCAGCACCTTCACCTTGTCTTCGACCTGCTCCATCACCGCAAAATCCTCCAATATAAACGCTGCTTCTCCTACGTGTACCGCTGACACCACGAATCTCAAAATTACCCTCAGTTCTCTCTGGACTTCCACTCTTGCTGCCGGCTCAACCGTTACCTTTACAATTTCTGGTATTACAAACCCTGGAAATGCCAAGCCAACCACAGCGTTCACCTTCAGCACTTTACAAGACACGACCTCATCATCTTCTATTATCGATCAAAATACAACCATGACGATCAGCTTCATCACTGCTGGACCTCTTCCTAGCGCCGATGCTTCAATTACCCCAGGATCTTACGTCACATCTACCTCCACATCCTTCACTTTTGCCTTCCAAAATTTCAACCCTTGCACTTCGGGCGGTAGCATTGTTATTCAAATCCCCACAACTGCCATCTCATTCACCTCGATTACAAGTACTCAATCTAGTATTTCCTCCAAGGTAAATATTGGCACATCCGCCTCCGTTGTCATCACAACCTCTGGCTCTTATTATGTAATCACTGTATCTCAAGCTTTCAGCACAACCTATGTCTCGGGAACCTCTTTCTCTTTCCAATTACTCTACATTAAAACCGCTCCGACTATCGAACCGATCACTGGTATTACCTACTCCACATTTACAAGCGATGGTTACGCCATTGATACCCTCAGCCCTGGCCTTACCCTCACAATGACCAGTGCTCATACTTTCAATACCCTCACAGTCACCCCTTCCACATTGGTTAACGGAGCGAGCGGCAGCTATGAAGTCGATATTACGCTTGATTCTGCTCATTATGATGGAGATATCATCACTATTGATTTCCCTACCGTTGTTACTCTCGCATTAACTTCCACATCAACTGCTTCTGGCTCTGCTTCTGGAGTCACAGTTACTGGCATTCAATCAAGCAATTCAGCTATAGTTACCCTGGCTACGTCCTCCTCTTCAATCCCTGCAGGCTCCACATTAAAAATTACAATCTCTAGCTTGACAAATACTGGCTTTTCACAATCCCTGGGAACCTTCACTGTGAGCTCTACTGATGCTGCTGGCTTTGCTCGTAGTTCAAGCACATATTCGAGCTCCAGTCTTGTGCTTATAGCTGCAACAATGCCGATGCCAAGCACGGATGTCGTGCCTTATAACACTATTATCTCACAAACTGACGTTAATTATCAATTTACCGTCGACAGAGTGAATGACCAAGGCTCTGGAGGGTATATCACTGTCCAATTCCCAACTGAAATTACCGCTCCCAGTTCCCCTCAATGCTCAAATTTTGGAGGGATTTCGAATATTGCCTGTTCAACCACGAGCAATATCGTTAAAGTCACTGGATCTTTTGATGGTCTTCCCGCTGATCTCATCTTCAATATATCTGGTATTACCAATCCTTCTATTTCAGTCTCTGGCTCTTTCGTGTTAAGTACTTACACTTCTGCTGATTACCTTGTCGATCAAAGAACAACCGACCTCAGATTTAACGCAGATTGTGATAATCCTTGTAAGACCTGCACCACCTCCTCAAGAAGCGCTTGTACGGCTTGTTTCACAGACGCTACAGCAACTTTAACACTCCTTTATGGAACCACTTGCGTCGATACTTGCCCCACAGGAACCGTTGATATCAGCGGAACATGTAAAGATTGCACTTCGCCTTGTTCTGAGTGTGAAACCACTCAAACTACATGCACGAATTGTATCTCAAATTACTACCTCTATGGCTCTACCTGCAGAACCTCATGTCCTGATACATATTACGAAGATAATTCCACCATGACTTGCGCTGCTTGCAGTACCACATGCAGCCGATGTGACAACTACGACGAATGCCTCAGTTGCCCTTCAGGAAAGGTCCTTTATAATTCAAATTGCTTGAGTTCTTGCCCTGCTAATATCACCATTGACGCCGGAGGCTATTGCGAAGAGTGTGATGCGATCTGTGATGGATGTACTGGAACAACCAGCACCTGTATAGACTGTGCCACTGGATACTTCCTCTACAATGGTAAATGCATCCAGGAATGTGCCGCCACTCTTTATTTCAGTGCTACTTCTGGCACTTGTAAGGCCTGTGACAGTCCTTGTTTGACCTGTACCAGTGCTTCTACCACATGCACTAGCTGCGTTTCTGGTAAATATCTCTACGGCAATCAATGTGTCTCAAGCTGTAATACTGGCTATTACGAAGATATGAGCTCTGGTAGCGGAGTTTGCACAAAATGCCCCACAGGCTGCACAGCTTGTGATAATGAGCTCACCTGCACCGCTTGTTCCTCCACATATTACCTCTATTCCGGCTCCTGCATTACCTCATGTCCAACAGGAACGCTCGCAAGCAGTGGAAACTGTGTTTCTTGTAACACAGGCTGCGCTTCTTGTCTCGGAACGACCACATACTGCACATCTTGCTCAACAAACTATCAATATGATAGTACTTCACACACCTGCTCTGCTTCCTGTGCCACGAAGCAATACGAAGATGACTCTACAACTCCCTACACATGTAAATCTTGTGATACAACCTGCGCTACTTGCGATGGAGGCACCTCTACTGACTGCCTTTCCTGCTCTAATGGCCCTTATCCTTTCCTTACACCATCAGGAACTTGCTCGACATCTTGCCCTTCATATTATTATGGAGATACTTCTACTAACAAGTGCGTGGGATGTAACGCTGCTTGTTCTGCTTGTACTGGAGCTTTGGCTACAACCTGTACGGCCTGCAACCCCAATTTCTACCTCTATGGCACCACCTGTGTATCCACCTGCCCAACCACAAGTATTCTCGTCGGATCAACCTGTAAATCGTGCAATTCCAACTGCCTGACCTGCTCTTCAACCACTACAAACTGTGTGACATGTAATTCTGGATATACATTAACCTACGACTCCGACGCAGCAGAATACTATTGTAAGAAGGATACAACAAGCTCTGGTGATGGTGATTCCGGCACAAATACCACCACTACAGTCACCACCTCTTCATCAAGTGGTGTTTTAGATGCTGGCGTCGTCCCCTTCCCTTTCCTTATCGGAGCATTTATTTTCCTTGTGGCAGTTCTTGGTGCAAAATCCGCTGTTCCTGAGACTGTTATCCCAGGAAATCTCCTCGCTTTTTGGAGTTATTTGCTGTTTTCCGTGAGCATGACCTGGGTCTTTTATATGCTGTATAGATACGACGATTGGTCAATTGCTTTTGATGCTGACACAAACCTCCCAATCTTGCTGCTTGCTGCTGGTCTCATCATGAATTATGTCAATAACATCATCCATCTTATCCTTATCTATTCAATTTTGAGGAAAGATTCAGTTTATCAAGAATGGAGAGCCGAGAAATATAACAAAAGAGTCTGGAGAGCTTCTATTACAATCTCCACGCTGACGACCTTCAAAGTCTTCAGGCTTACCTACAACAAATTCCTTGGCCTCAAGTGTCTTTCAGCTCACATGAGCTCCGTGGCTTCATTAAAACCGATTTACTACCTCACTATCTGGAGTGTTGTCAGCTCTGTGTTACCATTTACAGCAGGCGCAGCGTATAAGATCAAGGATGGCTTCTCTGGCGATCAGCTTTCTGTCTTCACAGTCGAAATTATCATCCTTACTGCTCTTTGTATAATCCTTTGTTTCTGTGATATCGCCAAAACTCGAGACTTCTACGCTCCTGCTATTGGTCCTGAACACAAAACCGCCACTGATGCCAATAAATCCAAAATGGGACTTCTTGATGATGAAAGTCGTATCGATCTTGATCCTGATCTCTACATGGCAGGAACTGATAACCTCAAATCTGCCGCAGATACGAAAGGACTTGGACCTAATCCTCGCTTCCAAACCCCACAAAACAAACACCCCCGCAAAAAGAATCAACAACAGCCAATTGATAATCCTGTAAGTTTCCGTGACAGCGGTCACAGTGGCCAAAAGCTCCTCAAAAATGCCAATAACGAAGAGCCAGATTCAGTCTTTGATAAGAGCGGAAATGATAATACACGCACAGGAAATAATGACAGCAAGAGTATTTTTCTCAAGTCCAAGATGAAAAACTACATTCTCAGTCAAGACACCCCTGCAGAAACTGACGAAATCCTTCAAAGGAATGTTCTCACTGAAGGTTCTAACGACCCCATCAAAGGCCAAGATCAGAACGGAGGAACCCACAATACACTTCCTGATGAAAACAAGCTCCGTAGTTCCAACAACAATTACGTCAAAAGTATTACCGCACTTCGTTCTTCCAATCCCAACGCTACAGAATTCAAGCGAAAACTCGACATTTCTGACTCTCCTATCCACGCTTCCTCGATTGACAAACTCCCTCCTGGAACACCTGGTGACCAAATCTTTGTTGTAGAGGATCAGGCTTCGCCAGACCGTCTTATGCCAAGAAATGGCGGTGGATCTCCAAGAATTCCTCAGAAAAGTAATCGTGCAGCTGGAAATAAAGATGACCCTGGTGTTGTTGGAAAAAGCTCTAATGTCTCAAACCAAGCTCTAGCTTCTGAAAGACCTTCTTATAGAACCTCCAATCCAAGCCCAACTGCCAAAAATAATCAAGGCAATCCCAATTCCAATGCAAATTCCAAGACATTACCGCCAACAAATCCGAGCTCGAAAGTCAAGCCATCAAGTCCAGTTCCTTCTCATAACAATAGAAGTGCAAGCCCTACGACTAAAGATAAAAATGCGACAATGTTTGAGAATAAACGAGGTGGTAGCCCTTCAACAAACAACCGTGCACAAAGTCCAAGCCCTGGCACAAGAACCAAGACTCCCAAAACTCCAGGAACTAACAATCAAAGAGTTTCTATTAATTCCAAGAAAGGAGTTCCTGGGCCAGAAGAAACCAGAGGAGCTGCAGGAAACTCTGTTAACCGCAGCAATGATTCGATGATTTCGAATAATCCTTTAGTTGACCCTAGTGAAAAGGTGTTCAGCCCTGTGAATAAGCTCGGAGGTGCTGGCACACACCTCGCTTTCCCTAATCCTGAACGAGCTGCCAACAAGAATAACAACCAACAAAGCCCTATAAATAGCCCTGTGATTAAACAAATGAGCACAATACGCCATAAAGATTCTCAAGAAAACCTCACTGATAACGCTTCTGATGGCATTGACCCACTTGGAAATACCAAGAACTTCGGCACTACCAATAATCTCTCAGTCCTTCCTCGAGAAAATAACCACGGAAGAGACCCTGGAGATCCCACTTCTAACCGTATTTCCAATGAGTTTAAAGATTTCGAAAAGCTGGAGGCTGGCACTTATGTTCCTTCAGAAAGATCCGCTATGGCTTACGATCATAACATGTCAGGCATTACTGATATAAATCGCCCTGGAAACTCAATAAATCCTCATGTCCAGTCAGGAGAATCTCTTCCTCAAGGCGCAAAATCTCACCTCATGGACTCGAAAGAATACGCGCAGAACTTCGAAAAGAAAGCTTCAACAAGCTTCTTACGATCCTTATTCAATAAGAAAAATAACGCTGTTCAGCCAATTGACAATTCATCATCATCCCCAAGAAGAAATACTTCAAGCAAAAATCAACCAAGATTTGTTACTGAAGGACTTTCTGAACAGCCTTCTGCGCCACAATTAAACAGCCCAGATAAATCTTCAATCGAAAAGAGCCCAGAATTGAAGCGTGCTAATACACAAAGAGTGGGAACTGCGGGAAGGAACTTACGTCCTGTGAGTAAAAACAGAGGCTCAAAGACAACAAATAAGATTTCCTCAGCGACATTGTATCAGTCAGGAAACCTAGAAAGTGTTAAGGATGATAATATATTGGATGATAGCCAAATGAGAGAGCCAGAAATTGATTTCAGTGAAGACTCCAAGATCTCAATGGAAGAATTGGATAATTTTGCTTATGAGGATACTCCAAGTAATTATAATCAGCTCAACCAAAGATTCGAAGGAGAAAGCAAATATATTCACAGTCGATCTTATTTGAATAGCAAAAATAGCCAGTTTGCCAAGGTTGGAACGAACGGAGGAGGGAAACTTTTGCCGCAACTGAGTGGACAGTCAAGTCTTCATGGTGACCTGAGTTCGTTTGAAAAGAAAGGTACGACCTTGTATGCTAGAGTTGAAACGAGCACGCCCAGTACGAACAATTTCATGAATAAAAGCTCCAAATTACCAGAAATTAACAAGAAGTGATAAAACTATATAAGAATTTATTTTAAATATTATTGTTTGATTTTCAGGATGTCCTGAATATAATTTTTTTCAGTTTTATTTTATAAAGAAACACCATTTATATTAAAGAGCAACAAAAACCTTTTATGATCATTATTTATTTCTTTCTCCTGACATGGAAAATTTTTTTCTTCAATAATTTTTTTTGCAAGTCCGTCTTTTTCTAGGGAGCCCTTTAAAATTTAGAATCCCTTCGACTTTTCAACATTGTTATTGGTTTAGAGTCAAAAAAGTTTTTCACATTTCGGTCTTTTATCAAGAAGTGTATTTTTAGATAGAGCTCGAGGTGTTCGTAAAAGAAAGGAACAGAGTCAAGAGGAAAAAAATTTTTTTGTTCGAAATATTTTTGGAAAAAAAATTCTCTTCAAAATTTATATGGGAGATTATACAATGCTTAAGGCGAGTGTTTCTGGAAATCTTTCCGTAGAATCTGGGATCCCAGACAAATTTGTGGTTTTTTCCAGTCCTGAAAAAAATTTTTCAAGAAAAAATTCCACATTCAAAAAACTCTCTCTTTACAAAAATTTGAATTTAATTTCATACTCTCTCACTTCACACAAACACATTATTTCCAATTAATCTCCATCAACCCCATCCCAAATCCCAAACCCCAATGTCAACGTCAATGCCAAGAGTGGCCAAGAAAATTGGTGTATATCAGATCGGAGAGCAAATCGGGAAAGGTGCAATAGGAACTGTATATAAGGGAATAAACATTGAAAATGCCTCCATTGTCGCCATCAAACAAATTTCACTCGAAAACCTCCGTGAAGAGGACAAGAAGTCCATGAAAATGGAAATCAACCTTCTCAAGAAACTCAAACATGAAAACATCGTCAAATACATTGACGCCCATTACACTGAAATCCACCTCAATATTATCCTTGAATACGTTGATTCCGGCTCTCTTTCTTCCATTATCAAAAAGTTCGGCTCATTCCAAGAATCCCTTGTCGCTATCTACATCAAACAAGTCCTCACCGGTCTTGATTACCTCCATTCTCAAGGCGTGGTCCACAGAGATATTAAAGGAGCGAACATTTTGACGACAAAAGAAGGCCTTGTAAAATTAGCAGATTTTGGTGTTGCTACAAGGCTTGCTGAAGGCGAGAAAGCCGTCTCTGTCGTTGGCACTCCTTATTGGATGGCTCCAGAAATCATCGAAATGAGAGGCCATGTCTCAACTTCCTGTGATATTTGGTCTGTTGGATGTACTGTCATCGAATTATTAACAGGGACCCCTCCTTATTACGGTCTTCCACAATGGTCTACTTTGTTCAGAATTGTCCAAGATGATCATCCTCCCTTGCCTAACGGCATTTCAGAAAACTGCAAGGATTTCCTTCTGAAGTGTTTCCACAAAGACCCTATGTTGAGAATCGACGCAAAAGGCCTTTTAAAACATCCTTGGATCCACAACCAAAACACCGAATTTCTCGGCATTATCAACGCTTCCAATAACCAGCTTCCAGAAGAAGTCACCAACACCATCAGACTCCACATGGATAAGGCAGGAGGAATCCCTTTACCATTGCCTCGAGTTGTTGCCAGTAATGATGACCTTTCTAGCGAAGAAAATGACATAGACGGTTCGAGACAGACCCACGGAAATGCTTCTGCAAGACCCCTGAGCCCTTCAAATACCTCAAATATTCTTCATTATGAAAATCTCACTGGTCCAGGGGAGGTTCATCATCTTCATCGACAAGATCTGAGGGCTTATGCTAGGGATCCAAGT
>Ga0182738_1008223_pt1 | contig 10401 bp, 12 predicted proteins | sample eDN5th30CBELigMG_FD_128876 | JGI IMG/M metagenome (GOLD analysis project Ga0182738, IMG submission 128876) | Enriched Miracle-Growth compost microbial communities from Emeryville, California, USA - eDNA 5th pass 30_C BE-Lig MG (version 2)... ... | reverse complement strand
TCTTCCGAGGCTTTCGCATGGTGAGACTCCTGCCGAGTTGTAGTATAACTCGGGTGGGGCGTCTCTCCATTTCCGGCTGACGCAAAACAAACGTCCCCCCGGCCGCGCCCCGGCGGAACGACAAGGCGACGTTGACCAAACCCAACGGGCAATCCGTTCCCAGCAAGGCGATTGCCGCCGCCTGCGAGCTGCGGAAGGAAGGAAGTCCGATAAGCATCCGCGCCGTGTGCAAGCGGGCGGGAATCGACCGGAAGCACTTTAGCGAAGCCTACGCCGATATCGCCCGCACCATCGAATTCATGTCCCAACCCGATCGTGCCCCCAAACGGGGAACTTGGGACCGTCGAAAGTTGGATCTCGAAGTCTGGGAACCCGTCGATGGCGATTGACCACCCCGCCATTTTACCCCGCCACTTTTTTTCGTTTCCCCGCGTGAAACACCAGGTTTTAGGGGAGAAACACCCCGCCACTTACACCGCCACCCCCCGAATAGGTTAGAGGCCGCGAAAGGCGCGGCGAATCTACCGACCCGTTTCGAGGGTGGATCATGTCCAAGACCGAAACGCGAAACGAACCCCCAAGGGAATACCCCGCCCCCGTTTGGTTCGTGGAGCTATACGAAGCCGACAAGCGGGGCGATTTCGCCCGCGCCGCTGATTGCCAGAGCGAACTTGCCCGGCTTGGCTGGCGAGTTGACCGCAACCCCCGCCGCAAGTCGCCCCGCAAGAGAGGGGATGGCCGGTGAGCGCCACCGCGAAGGCGAAGGGGGGAGGCCCCGCCGTCGAACCCCTCTTGTCCAAAGCCGATGTTGTCGCCGCTTTGGGTTGTGAGGTTCGCACCATCGAGCGGATGATTTCTTCCGGCCGGTTCCCCCGCCCCGATGTTCGCGTTGGTCGGTTGCCTCGATGGAAGGCCGAAACCGTCAACGGCTGGATTGCGGAAGGGGGTTCCAAATGAACATCAAGCCATATGACGCTTGGGTAATCGCTCGCCTCCTGTGCGGCGAACACGTCAACGGCGAAATGGACGCCGCATCCGAGCCCGTCAAACGGATCGGCAAGCGTCTAATCGATCTTCCCCTTGAGGGGAGGAACGGCGCGTTTGAAGGTGGGCTGGCCAGCCTCAAAGACGGTAACGCGGTCTTCCTGGCCGTCGCCGATCAAGACCCGCAAGCCCCGCCCCCGCCCATCGAGACGACGGGGGAGGGAGACAAAACCCGTTGCGTGGTCATGCGGCGCGCGAGCGATATCGAGCCCTTGACCGTCGAATGGCTTTGGAGGGACCGGCTTCCCCTGGGAATGCTTTCGATGTTCGCTGGCGATCCCAAACAGGGGAAGAGTTTCGTTACCGTCGCACTCGCCGCGGCAATCTCCCGCGGCGCTCCCCTCCCTCATGGGGACGTTCCCGAAGGCCCCCGCTCCGTGGTGCTGCTTTCGGCGGAAGACGATGCCGCCCGGACCATCGTTCCCCGCCTCAAATCGGCCGGGGCGATCCTGTCGAGGGTTCACATTCTGGAGGCCGTCAAGCTGCCAAACGGAAGCGAGACGCTGCCGAGTCTCGCCGCCGATATCGACCGCATCGCCGAAGCCGTCGAGCGCCTAGGCGATTGCCGCTTGGTGGTCATCGACCCGATTACCGCCTACCTGGGTGGCGTTGACGACCACCGCAACGCCGAACTTCGAGGCGTTCTCTCCCCCTTGAAGGCGATGGCCGAGCGCCTAAACGTGGCCGTTGTTCTGGTTACTCACTTAAACAAGGGGGCGGGAACCAACGGCAAGCATCGGGTTACGGGTTCCATCGCCTACGTCGGCGCGTGCCGAGCGAACTTCCTGTTTGCCCGCGACCGCGAAGACCAGAGCGGCCGAACCGTTCTCATGCTCGCCAACGGCTGTAACCTCGCTGGCGATATTCCCACGCTGGCCTACCGCATCGAGGATCGGGGGGAAGGCCCGGCGATCGAATGGAACGCCGAACCCGTTCCCATCACCGCCGATGAGGCCCTACAAGCCGACCTCGAAGACCATCGCGAACACGACCGCGAAGAGGCGCGGGAGTGCGATGAATGGCTTAGGGATGCCCTGGCTTCCGGGCGCGTTGACGCAAAGGGGCTCATCGCCATTGGCAGGTCAATCGGGTTCAGCGAAGACCAGTTGAAGCGTGCCAAAAAAAAGGATTGGAGCAACCTCGATTCGGGTCGGAAACCAAACGGGAGCGGTTTGGTATTGGTTGCTTCCCGGCGATTCTTCCGCCCCCGCCGCGGGAGCCGATGCCGAGTAGCCACCTTCAAAGGGCGCGGGTTTTCTTCGAAGAGCGCAAAGGGAGCGGCCCCTTGTACCCTTGCTCCCTTTGCGCCCTTTGGAAATTCCGTGCGCCCTTCGAGGAAACCCGAGCCCGCTCCCCCTTGTTTTCCAATCCCGGAGAAAACAACGAAACATGACAACACGAACCGCTAGACCGTCCGTTTCTTGGAACGCCATCGAAAGCCAAACCCCCATCAAGGCCGTGGCCGTTTCCCTCTTGGGACCGCCCGAAGGCCGGGGGGGTTCGCGGGGGCTTTGGTGGTCTTGTCCCTTCCATGAGGACCGAAATCCTTCCTTCCAAGTGAGCCCCGATCGGGGTTCGTGGAAGTGTTGGGCTGGCTGTGGAAGTGGGGACGCCCCCGCCTTGCTTATGAGGCTCGAAGGCTTGACCTTCCCCGAAGCCGTCCAACGCCTCGCTTCGATGTTCGGCCTTGATGGAGGGGGAGGCGTTCAAGCTCCACCCCCATCAAAGCCCCGCCCACCCCTCCCAAGACCGAAGGCCGAACCGACCGGCCTTCCCCCGGCCGAAGCCCTCGAAGCCGTCTTCGAGGGCGAATCGAGGCTATGGGAAGGGGGAGGGCGGGAAGCCCTCGCTTACCAGAGAGGGCGGGGGCTTGCCGATGCGACAATCCGCAAGGCCCGGCTTGGATTCGTCGCCTCGCTGGCCATTCCCTCGAAGGGAGGGGACCGATTCCACCGCGCTTCGGGAATCTCGATTCCGTGGTTCGACGATGGCCGCTTGGCGTTGCTCAAAATTCGCCAGTTGGGAGGGAGGTTGCCGAAGTACATCGAGGCGTTTCGAGACCGTCCCTCGCTGCATCCTTCCCCCGCCGTGGTCAAGCCCGGCCTTCCTTTGATCGTATGCGAAGGGGAGTTTGACGCCCTCTTGCTGGCTCAAGAGCTAGGCGACGTTGCCGCCGTGGTTACGCTTGGGAGCGCCGCGGGCGATCCACCCCCCGCCGCGATTCCGGCCGTTTGCAAGGCCACCAGACTTTTCACCGCCCATGACGCCGATGGACCGGGGGAGCGCGCCGCCGCGCTTTGGCCGAAGCGGGCGGAACGGGTTCGGCCCGAAGGGGGGAAGGATTGGACCGATGTTCACGCGGGGGGCTTCGGTCGAATCGCCCACCTTTGGGGGAGGTTTCTCCCCCTGGGAAGCCCACCGAGGGGGGAAGACTTCGCGACCATCCGAGGGCTTGAACCCGACGAAACCGATGGTGCCGAAGCCATCAAGGAACGCAAGGCGATCATGGAGGCCGATGGAATCGAGGGGGAGCCCGAAGCCTCTTTGAGCCCGGCCGAATGGCTTGCCGAATTCAATCGCCGCATGGGGAGGGGAGGCCCCTTTGAGGCGTTGCCTTGACTCGAAGCGCTCGAAGTGTGAGAAGTGGAAAGCGAAGGGGGGCGGAAGCCGCGGCATCGGCCCCGCCCCCGGAAATTCATCCGTGAAAGGAAGAACGATGGCCAGTGTAACGAAGCGCGGGCGGATTTGGTACTACGCCTTCATCGACGCCGATGGGAGGCAAAAGAGGTTCAAGGGCTGTTCGGACAGGCGGGAAACCGAACGCATGGCCGCCGCCGCCGAATTGGAGGCCGCGAAGATTCGGACGGGGTTGGTCGATCCGAGACAACTCGCCTACAGGGACCACGCCGCCCGCCCCATCGCCGAACACCTTCAAGACTTCAAGGCCCACCTTGCGGCAAGGGGTTCGACCTCGAAGTATGTCGGCTTGACCATCCAGCAAGCCCGCCGTCTGCTGGCCTTGGCGTCTGGCGCGGAGTTCTCGGAAGTGGTTCCGCCCCGCACCACCAAAAGAGCGGAGCTTGACCGCATTGAGGCCCACATCGACCGCCTACTTGCTTCCGCCAAGTTAGCCATTCTGGACGCGGGGCGGATTCAGGCGGCGCTCAAGACTCTGAGAAGCGAGGGGCTTTCCCCTCGCACCTGCAACCACTATCGAACGTCGGTCAAGTCGCTGGCGTCGTGGGTTTGGAAATCCGGCCGCCTTCCGGCCGATCCCTTGGCGGGGGTGGTTGGGTTCAACGCCAAGGAAGACCCGCGGCATGATCGGCGAACCATTGGCCTGGATGAATTGCGGCGGTTGATTGAAGCCGCCCACAATGGTCCCCCTTGGCGGAAGATGAGCGGACCCGCCCGCGCCTTGTGCTACAGGTTGGCCGCTGGCGTTGGCTTTCGCCACAACGAGATTCGATCCATTCGGCCCGAATCGTTCGACTGGACGGCGGACCCGCCCACCGTGACCGTAACGGCCGGAAACGCGCGGAACGGCCAAACCGCAACCTTGCCCCTGCCTGGCGACCTGGCGGAAGACCTACGCCCGTTCGTGGCCGGCATCGCCACCGGCGCGCCCGTCTTCCGGATGAATCAGTATGAGGGAGCGAAGATGCTCAAGCCCGATCTGGAGGCCGCGAACATCCCGTACAGGGATGGGGGGGGGAAGGGTTTTCGATTTCCATTCTCTCCGATGCCAGCTTGCGACCTCGCTTGACCGCGCCGGGGTTACGCCCCGCGTTGTCCAAAAGTTGATGCGGCATTCGACGCTTGAATTGAGCGGACGATACACCCGCCCCCGCGCCGTCGATTTGGAGGCCGCCGCGTTGTCCCTCCCCTCGCTGAGACCGCAAGCCGATAAGCCCGAAGCCCCCGCCATGAAGGCGACGGGAACCGATGGAGCCGCCCCCGGCCCCGCCGATGAACCGCCCCGCACCGAGGGAGCAAACCGACGCGCGGACGTTCAATCCGCTGGCGAAGGCCCCGGCCCTCATTTGGCCTACAAGAAGCGCCAAGCCCCCGCCGCGAAGGCGACGGAAACCGAGGGGGAAAAACTCCCTTCCCGCCTCCCCTTCGAGGGGAAAGGCCCCACCGAGGGGGCGGAAGAATGCACGGACGTTTAACGCATAAACAAAGGCTTTGGCCTATATTTGGACTACGGCGGGGCCGTTTCGAGTCGTTTGTGGTCGCGTCAAGTCGCGATGGCGCTTTCTCATGAGCAATCGACCATGTTGGTTTTGCCGCATGAAACAGATGGTTCGACGCTTGTAGACGCTTCAAGTCGCGATGGAAAGGATAGTGGAGGCGAAGGGACTCGAACCCTCAACCTTCTGGTTGCAAACCAGATGCTCTGCCAGTTGAGCTACACCCCCGGGTTGTTGGGCCGCGCGGCGGTTGGGGCTTGGAGGCGCGACGTAATGGTTGATCTTAGCGAGGCGGGGGCGGCTTGGCTAGGTCGCGCGTCGGGATTCTCGGGCTCATCAGCGGTTGCGGATCCATTGCTGGACGACGAGGTTCGCTCGGGCGCGGGAGCGGTGGGGGAGGGCTTGCCAGGAGACCGGGCCGGCGTTGGGGTTGGAGAGTTCCTGGATCCATTGGCGGATCAACTGGGGCGATTGGCTGACCATCGCGGCGCGGCGGACGAGGCCGGTGGTTAAGGGCTGCTCGAACATCACCGCGTAGTAGGGCATCGCGGCGTAGCCTTTTTGCTTCGTCAGCTTGCGCAGGTAGGCGTCGATCGCCTTGTCCAGTTTGACGAGGTCGTCGCCGAAGCACTCGCGGAAGTCGCGGACTTGGTCGGCGGCCGTTCGGGGGACCAGCGGGGGAAGCTCGGCCATCCGCTTGAGGTAGTTGACGAAGTCGTCCCCGCGCTTCAGGGCCAGGTAGTGCGTCATTGCCCAGGCCAAGGCGTACTCGGTGGGCGTTAGCTCGGAACGGGTCAGCATCGCCTCGACCAAGGGCTGGCCCGGGCGGCGGAAGAGCGTCTCGGAACGAGCGGCGGGGCCTTGCATCGAGAGCGACAAGGGATCTTCAAGCTCGCGAAGCGTCGCCATGTGGAGGTTGTTGATCTGTCCCAGACCGTCCCAGGTCGGCGGACCCTTGCGCGTCGAGGCCGGCGTCGCGCAGTATTCGGCCAGGCCCTCGATCAGCCAGAGCGGCCAGGCGGCCAGGCGGGGCTGCACGCCGATGTTCTGAAGGATCTGGTGGGTTCCCTCGTGGGCCACCGTCTGGGGCTTCAGCAGGGCGCTGACTTCGGGCTCGAAGCCCTCGCGATCCGACGTTTGATAGAAGAAGATGCGGTTGGAGAAGATCTCGTAATACGCCTGGACGTCCGGGGCCACGGTTCGATACGCGCGGAAGTCGCGCTCGGTGCGGAAGATGACGGCGACGAGCGGGAACTCGGCCTCGTGGACGGTGACGCCGTGATCGCGAAACGCAGCAAGCAAGCGGGTGTAAAGCTCCTCCAGCAGTTCACCGTTGGTCTCGACGAAGTCGGGGGTCGCCTGGTGGAGGATCAGGTAGTGGGGGGTTCGGTGGACGGAGAACTCCTCGAAGGCGCCGTTTTGCAGCCCCTTGGCGACCTCGTCGGCGGTCTTGGGGCGGAACGGCTCGTCAGTGGAGACGAGCATCGACGGGATTCCAAGCCGGCCGTCGGGAAGCATTAGCACGGTCTTGTCGCCGTGATGGCCGTGGAGCCGCGACACGACCTGTTGTCCGTCGGCGTCCCGGATCAGGAACCGCCGCTCGCCTTCGGTCGCGAATTTGGCGGCGAGCGTCTCGGACGTGGGCGCGCCGAAATCGGGAGGCGTGAGGACCGGGGCGACTTCCAAAGGGGGCGACGCCGAGGACGGGTCGAATTGCTCCGGGGTGGGTTCGGCGATCTCCTGAAGGAACGTCGCGAGGCGCGCCGCGGTCTTGGAGCGAGCCCACTCCGAGAGCATGGGGAGGGGGTTGAGCCGCTTCATGGCGTCGGGAGAGGCGAGGTCGAGAGAGGCGGTCGACGGGTCGATTCGCTCGGCGGGCGATTCGGCCGTTGGGCGAAGCGAGACGGCGACGGGTCTTCCAAACGGCGAAGGGTCCGCCGCGCTCCTGGCGCTGAGCGACCAGATGGCCAGGTGGGCCGATAGAAGCAGAAGGAGCGCGACGCGCAACAAACCGGGAGGCGCCGTCAGCGATCGTCGCCTTCGGGGGACGCGAGCCGCCGCGGTCGCCTGCTGGGGGGGAAGCGCCGCCTCTGGGCCTGGGCCTTCCGGACGCGGGGAGATGGCCGCGCGGCACGAGCGGCAAACGAATCGACGGGCGCTTTCGGGGCGACGGACGCGGATGGCCTTGCCGCAACCGTCGCAGATCGTCACCACCGGTTCCATGGCCGTCGCCTCGCGAATCGTGGGACTGAAGGAATTCGGCGAAAGGGGCCTCGATGAAGTTTAGCATCCGGCCGCCGCGTCGGAAAGCCGTTCGCCCCTCGCCTCGCCGATTCCGATTCTCCGCAAACCGATGGTGATTCTTGATTAATTCGTTGGGTATGCGATATAAGGGGGGCGGTGGTTTCTCGGCTCGTCGGGCCGGATCGACGCAACAATGGGGAGACGAACGATGGCGGGGCCATCCCTGGTCGGCAAACCGCGCAAGGTCATTCCCAGGATTTTGGCCGTGATCCACGCCGACGGCTGCACGGGATGCGAGGCCTGCCTCGACGTTTGTCCGGTGGATTGCATCTACAAGGTTCCCGGCGAGGACCACCCGGGGCTCCAGTCGTTTTGCGACATTGATCTCGACCGCTGTATCGGCTGCAAGCACTGCGCCCAGGTTTGCCCTTGGGACGCGATTGACATGGTGGACACGCTGGATGTCTCCTACCACGTCGCGGTTAAGGGGGGCCCTCCCCGATACGTCGACGAACAGTGGGACGCCTTGGTTGACCAGGCCAGGCGCAACGCCGAGGGGTTCCTCGCCAAGAAGAAGTGACCCGCCCTCTCCCCCGCCGGGGCCGATGTCGGTCTCGTCGGCGGCCGAATCGCATTAATCTCAGTTGTCCCGCTTTGGGAGTTGGATCATGAGACGGAAGACATCGCGGCTCCTCTGGATTCCCGGCGTTCTCCTTCTGGGAGGGCTCATCGTCGTTCCGCGGGCCATCATGGCGACCGCGACGGAGCCGACGGCCGGCGCCTCCGCCGAGGAAACAACCAGCCCCACCGAACTTCTTTACGAAACGCCCAATCCGAGCCTTGTCGATGACGAACCCCTGGTGGTCAAGCCCCCCCTGGGACTCCCGCCGCTGAGTCCCGTCAGCGTCGTCCCGGCCTCCAACCCGCTCACCAAGGGGAAGTACGAGCTCGGCCGCCAACTCTATTTTGACCCTCGGGTTTCGCTCGACGGCTCGGTGAGCTGCGCGACCTGCCACAACCCGGACAAGGGTTGGACCGACAACATGAAGGTCTCCACGGGCATCGACTCGCTCCGAGGCGTTCGCAACTCTCCGACGGTCACCAACACGGCCTATGGGAAGTCGATGTTCTGGGACGGCCGCGAGCCGAGCCTGGAAACGCAGGCGCAAGGGCCGATGATCAACCCCGTCGAGATGGGGAACCCCAACCACATGGGGGTCGTTGAGCGGATTCGCGAGGTCCCCGCCTACCAGGAGCAGTTCGCCAAGGTATTCGGAACCAGCGTGACGCTCGACGGCATGGCCAAGGCCCTCGCCACGTTTGAGCGGGTCGCCGCCCTCTCGGGCAACTCGAAGTACGACCAGTACAACGCCGGCGAGATCGACGCGCTGAGCGAGAGCGAGAAGCGCGGGATGGTCCTCTTCGGGCTGCGGCTCCATCCCGAAGACGAGTACGAGCCGGAGGTCGAGCTTCAGAAAGCCAAGTGCACGCTCTGCCACGTCGGCGCCAACTTCACCGACGAGCTTTACCACAACCTGGGGATCGGCTGGAACGAGGAGCTGAAGAAGCACGACGACATCGGCCGATCGGGCGCCGAACGGATTGGCCACAGGAACGAAGCCTCGATGGGGGCGTTCAAGACCCCGACCGTCCGCGACGCGGCCCTTTCCGGCCCTTATATGCACGACGGCAGCCTCAAAACGCTTGAGGAGGTCATGGACCACTACAACAAGGGCGGGACCCCCAACCCGGCCCTCGATCCCGACATGAAGCCGCTGAACCTCACTCAGCAAGAGTCGGACGACGTGGTGGCCTTCATGAAAGCCCTGACCGGCGAAGACCGCAAGTCGACCGACGAACTGCTCCCTGAGCTTCCCCCCGACAAGGACGGCACGGTTCCCGACGCCCGCGCGGCCCTGACGCCTCCGGGCCTGTAAGGAACGGCGATCGGGGCGTTTGGAAAACGCCAACGCAACTTCGATGGGCCGGAGGCCTCCTTGACGGGAGACCTCCGGCCATTGTCTTGCGCGGCCCGGGAACGACGCCGAGGAAGGCCGTCGAGGGAATGGCGTCGGCCCGCCGAATTCTTCATGATGGAGAAGCGCTCCGCGCGCTTCGGCCGGCTTGGTCCGGCTCGGTTTCAATGGTCCCCACCATCTCCACCTGGCTGATGCGTCCACATGAATCGTGATTCCCGCCTCCTCAAAGCGCTGCCGATCGCCTGTCTGGCGGCCTTGCTTTTGGTTTGCTTTCACCGGGTTCTTTTCGGCGGTCATCAATTCGCGTATCGAGACGCGGCGCATTACTACTATCCGCTTTATCAGCGAGTTCAGCACGAGTGGAACCAGGGCCGTTGGCCGCTTTGGGAGCCCGAGGAGAACTCGGGCATGCCGCTTCTGGGTAATCCCACCGCGGCGGTTCTTTATCCCGGCAAGGCCATCTACGCCCTCTTCCCCTATGCGTGGGGAGCGCGGCTCTACATCATCGCCCACGTCGTTCTGGCGTTCGGGGCGATGATGACCCTGATGCGGGCGTGGCGGGCGAGTTGGACCGCGGCGGGCCTGAGCGCCCTGGCTTATGCGTTCTCCGGGCCGATCCTATTTCAGTACTGCAACGTCATCTACCTGGTGGGGGCGGCGTGGCTCCCCTTGGGATTTTTGGCGGTGGATCGCTGGATAAGGCTTGGGAGCCGTCGCGCCTTGCTCGGGCTCGCCTTCGTCCTTGCGATGCAGACGCTCGGCGGCGATCCCCAGGCGGCGTATATGCTGGGTCTCTGCGCGGGAGGGTTCGCGGCCGTCGCGTCGTGGACCGGGGGGAGTGGTTTTCGAAAGACGAGCGAGGAGGAGGACGAGACCGCCGGCGCGGGCCTCAGACGCCGTTGGTGGGTTTGGCCCCTGGTCGCCGCGAGCCTGATCGTCTG
>Ga0182738_1008222_pt1 | contig 10401 bp, 7 predicted proteins | sample eDN5th30CBELigMG_FD_128876 | JGI IMG/M metagenome (GOLD analysis project Ga0182738, IMG submission 128876) | Enriched Miracle-Growth compost microbial communities from Emeryville, California, USA - eDNA 5th pass 30_C BE-Lig MG (version 2)... ... | reverse complement strand
CGGCGCGTTGGAGGATATCGTTGACCGTGCCTCGGGCGGCAATCGCTTCCGGGCGAGTTGGGTCGAAGTGAAACCGAACATGGTGAGAGTCAACCGGCTCGATCACCAAGGGGGTCTTTCCGGTCATGAGCCGCCGGTTCGACTCTTCGGCGGTTCCCACGCGAAGCTGAAGTCCCCCTTGCTGGGATTGCCTGGCCTTTGTGTCATAGTCGTGCAAGGTGCCTTCAACCGCGGAGCTCGTGGGGGCGTTCGAGATCAGGTCGACCTGCACGTTCTCATGAGGACGGCTTCGAAAGGCGAACCCGAGCCCCACAGCCAGAATGGTCGGAAACCCGTAGACCCAGAAGATCCGGGCAGGTTGGCGATAAAACTCGCGAAGCCGGCTCAGGTAGAGCTCACGCAATGAATGAGACATAATTCGCTCTGAGTGATTTGATCGATACTCTGCGATTCCGCCTGGCAGCTCCAAACTCGACGTCTGACTTCAACCACAACGGTGCGAGCCGCTGACGATCTGGTATACGTCGCTCGGATCACGATCGGAACACGCACACCGGACTTTTGCCCCATCTCTAACGCGAGGGAGAAGCACCACGAGCTGGCGGGTCATCAGCGAACCCTTGGGTGACATCGATTCGGCAACGCGACATCGCATAATCAATTGAAAACTTTTCCGGCCACATCCAGGCTTGGTCCGCCTGGAATGTGGGTCCGCTTCGCGCGAAATGGGACGAACGGAGGAGGAGGCCTCGCCATCGAACTGTCTCAAGGGCGTTCTTCATCCCGCGCGGAGAGTTTCTTCCGACGGCCGCGACGAGATCGGCCCGGGCGTTTCTCCTGGTTTTCCTCTTGCTCATTATCGCGCAGGTGACGCCCGGTGAGCGCGACGAAAACATCTTCCAGGCTGACCTGCCGGGTGGTCAATCGAGCGAGAGGTCGCTCCTCTCGTTCAAGGAGGTTGAGCAGGGCGGGGATGGCCAGGTGAGGTTCTCCCACGGTCATGCAGTATCCGTCCGCCTCGGTCCGGCAGGTTCGAACGGTTGGGAGCTCGTTGAAGGTGGCCGGATCGAGCGGCTGAACGTGCTCCGCCAGCGCGAACTCCACGACGTGCTCGCCTCCGAGACGGGCGATGAGGCTCGAAGGAGAACCCAACGCAATCACCTTCCCGTGGTCGATGATCGCGACGCGGTCGCAAAGGCGTTCCGCCTCGTCCATGTAGTGCGTTGTCAGGATGATCGTGCGCCCTCGTTCTTGAAGGCCTCGAATCACATCCCAGAGCTGGCGTCTCGATTGCGGGTCGAGTCCCGTGGTCGGCTCGTCGAGGAACAGGAGCTCGGGATCTCCAACCAAGGCGATGGCGACGGCCAAGCGCTGCTGCTGCCCCCCCGAGAGGTGTTCCACGAAGGAGTTGGACTTCCCTTCCAGCGAGACCCGGCGCAGGACCTCGTCGGGCTCGAGCCCTTCTCGGTAAAAGCTGCGAAACAAGCGGACCAATTCCCGCACGGTCTGCTTATCCGGGAACCGGGTTTCCTGCAACGTCACGCCGATTCGCTCACGAATCGCCGCTTCATTGCCCAGCCAATTCATCCCGAGGATTTCCACTTCCCCCGAAGTCGGCTGATTCAGACCTTCCAGGATCTCAACGGTGGTCGTCTTGCCCGCTCCATTGGGACCGAGCAGTCCGAAGCATTCCCCCACCGGAATATCCAGGTCGATCCCATTGACGGCGTCAACTGGCTGGTCACGACCGCGATACTGCTTGCGGAGGTCCTTGACCCGGATGGCCCATTCGCTCATTACCCCGGTTCACTTTCTCGACAAGGATTCGAAATTGCAGCCTTGGCTCTGACGCAAGCTACGGCGTTCGGCTGGTTTAGGGGGGAGAATATTGTAACCCGAGCCCACCACACCGAACACCCCTTTGGACTCGTTGGCGCGTGGAACCTCGCTGAATGGTGGAACGTGCGCGACGAGTTCAAGCTCCAGGTGATCCTCTCCGATAACTCGATGGAGAGGGAATCACTTTTCAAGGCATCGCAGTGCGTCGGCCAACCTCGCATTCGAACCGAATCGCCCCACCAGGACGGGCTCGATACGACCGGCGAAGGTCGCCTTTCGAGGATGAGAAGGGAATCGCGATGGATCAAGCTTGGGCGAATCCTTGGGACCAGGATCAAGAAAGAGTGGCGAATGCCTCTGAGTTTATCCTTCCAAGCCGACTCCATGCACTGAAGGGGATCGTCCCCGCATTGAGAGCGCAACTTGGCCTGGTTTTGCTAACCGGTGATGCCGGGCTCGGTAAAACCTGGCTGAGCGACCGCGTTCAGGAGCAGGTCCCCAGCGACTGGCGAGGTATTACGATTGCCCCATCTCCGGCCAATGGGCCGGCCGATCTCTATCGGATGATCGGGCACGCGCTCGGACTCCCCAGGGCAAGCGACCTTTGCGACGCCCGCCTGGAACTGGCGAGCTTTCTCGAGGTTGGAGCCGCGGACGGAACGGGGTGGTTCGTCACGATCGACGAGGTGCAAGGGGCGTCCGTCGCATTACTCGACGAGGTGCGGCTCCTCTCCAACCGACTCGGCCAGGCCGATGGCTTCGCCGGGTTGATGCTCCTGGGACAGACCGAGTTCGCTCGACGACTCGCCACTCGCCCCCTCGCGGCGTTAGACCGTCGGATCGCCGCGCGGGTTCACCTGCGAAGGCTGGACATCGAGGAGCTGCGTTCCTTGCTCACTCGGATCGAACCGGACGCGGCTAGCCAGATTGGGGGAGATTGGGAGCAGTTCTACCAGCAATCGAATGGAAATCCGAAGCGGGCATTGGATGGCATCCGGCTTCGAGTTGCCTCGGAGCCGCGCCGATTGCGGGTCGGACCAGCGGCGACCTCGAGGTTGACCACTCCGGAGTGGAAGACAACGCCTCGTCCTTCCTTGAGCAGCGACCGTGACGTCGCGCCCAGCCAATCGAACGCGGGCGGGGGATCGACAGGGCCGGGTTGGAAAACACCCGTGCTCGGAGAGTCGAAGCCGCCGCTGAGGATGGAAGATGGGATGATCGAGGTCGGCTGGGCGCCTGAATCCGAGGAAACCTCCGAAGCGGTCGAACGCGATGAAGGGCTGGAAGTGGCGTCCGCCTTGTCGGAGATGGAGACTCATCAAGAAGAGTCGCTCCCCGAGGAGGAAACAATCCACGACCGGTACGCCGCCCTCCAGGCCTGGGAGGAGTGGACACGCAACGAGGGTCGTGCCCAGGAGCTCGAAGTAGCTCCCCCCTCGAATCCCTCTGATTCCAGCGTCCCGCCTCCCCTATCCGCGGGAGAAGAGGAAGAGTTCGACACGTCCCCGCTCGGGCAGGAGCGAGACGACCTGGTGATTCCGCCCGGGGTCTGGGCAGAGCAGCACCAAGACTTTGCCCCCTATGGTCAGCTCTTCACACGGGCGAGGCATCCACGAGACGCATAACCAAGCGTCCGTCCAACTTCTCGAATCCAGCACACTCCTGGACATCTCCCGTCCACGACCAGAACCGAGCCTTACGGGATAGAGGCCGTTCCATGACCCGGCACGGACGCGATCACGACGAATAATGGCGACTTCAAGACATCAGCCCACGCACGTCTTGCGATCCGGCCAGTCCGTGAAACCCAGGGGGTCTCGCCCGTGCGCGCCCGGCGAATTTCGGGGGCGGGTTTTGAGGGTCGTAGGAAATACCCACGCGGAAATTCGACAAACTCCGGTAGGATCGACTGATGAAACGGAGCGAAGCAAACCGAAAGCTTTGTTAGTGGCCCGCGATCGTCGCCTATCACGGCGTCGAGGGTCGCCGCCGTTCCGAAAAGCAGGTGCCGCCCAATGTCCAACTGGTGCTCCCAGTAGCTCTTCTTTCCCGAGAAGAGCAACAACGGCGGTCGATTCTGTCCCAAGCGGTTCTCAAACCGTACGGGCGGGCGCCTCCGAAAAGCGGCACCTGCTTTTCTTTTCTCTTCTCCTCCTCTCCGCTCCCCTTCGCTCTTCCCACCTCCACTCACATCCGAACCTAAGCTGCTTCTTCCCCGTGATCCTCTAAAAATCCGGAAAGGCCGGCCCAGCCGTTAAGCCTTGGCGCATTGGATTGATTTCGGATAACATCGTTTTCTATCGGGATGATGTGAATCGGCTTAATCCGCTCTACAGGGATGTGCAGACTGTGCCGAATCCACCGCAGGTTTCGCCAGAAACCCCACAGCGTCTCCTTGTCTCATTGGCCACGTACAACGAGGCTGGGAACCTTCGCGACCTGATCTCGGAGATCCGAGAGGTCGCGCCCGAATCCTCAATACTCGTCATTGACGACAATTCGCCAGACGGCACAGGCAAGCTGGCCGAGGAGCTCAAGGCCACTCTCCCTCGCATTCATATCATCCACCGCCCAGGCAAACTCGGGCTGGGATCCGCCATGCTCGATGGTATGAAGTTAGCCATCGACAATGACTTTGACATCCTGCTGAACCTTGACGCCGATGGGAGCCACCCACCGGAGTTCATCCCCGCCATTCTGGAAGGGATGAAAGACCACGACGTCATGATCGGCTCGCGGTATGTCAAAGGGGGGGCGGTCGAAGGGGAATTCAACCTCAAGCGCAAGTTCATGAGCTCGGGCATCAACTGGTACGCCCGGCTCCTGCTTGGCCTGAGAACCAAGGACAATAGCGGCGCGTTCCGCTGCTATCGCGTCTCACACCTGAGGCGAATCGACTTCGCCCGGATCCGATCCCGTGGCTACTCGTTCCAGGAAGAGATTCTCTACTGGTGCCGGGTCGTGGGATGCCGCCTGGGCGAGACCCCCATCCTGTTCAAGAACCGAAGATCGGGCGTTTCCAAGATCAACCAGTGGGAGGCGGTCCAGGCCCTCTGGATCATCTTGAAGCTGGGGGTCGATCGATTCCTCGGCCGATCCCGCTTGAACCGAGCCATCTGAGCTAAATACCAAAATCAGAATGAACTGAGCCGCCTAGACCGAGTTCCACGGCGACGAGACGGGGTTGCTCATTACATTCTGGCCGGAAGGCGTTCCGTGGAGCGTCACTCACGCTTCCGCCTCGGAAAAACAGGGAATTCTGCCTTCATCACAGCAAAAAGCCCAGGTCCGCGTCTCCTTGGAAACGCGGACCCGGGCTTTGGTTTGTATCAGAGCAATAGAAGAAGACCGAGCTCAAACGGCGTCGTATTCCCGCACCGTCACGTAAACTTCCTGGCAGGCTTCGGCAATCTTGTCTCCGAGCCCCTGGTGCTTGGTTTCAAGCTGGCTGGAGTACATGCCCAGGACTTTGCAGAGAAAGGCCCCATGGCAAGAGTCGTTCTCACTACCAAGCTGCTGGAGCGACTCTTCAATCTGGTCGGCCAGGTAGAGAAGGAACTGGGCCTGCCCTTTGACGTCGGCCAGCGAGCGCAAAAGCTCGGGCGAGATCGACCCGGCGGTCATGGCCTTCGAGGAGGGATCGAGCGTTGACATCGACTCACGTCCTCGCGAGTAGGTGTTATCTTCCTGAAGTTCGGTGGCGTCGCTCATACGGCTTCTCCATTCTGCCCCTCGTACGAGTCCGGCGCGCCGTTGTCGAACGATCCGGTTGTGTGGGGGTCGAACGAAGTTGGCGTCTGGTTCACGATCGCTTCGAGCTGACCGCACAGTTCATTGATCAGGCGCATGTTTTCGCATTCGACCGTCAGATTCGAGGCGTGCATCTCGATCAACTGCCGAATGAAAATTCGCGTCCCTGCTTCGGGCTCTTCCTGGAAGCGCTCGACGTCCGCGACTGCCGCGCGAACCAAGTAATCCATGAACTGGAGTTTGCCCCGAATCGTGGAGCAGAGCTTCGCGAGCTGAACTTGGTCCGAGGCGTTGCGCGTCTGGGTAAGTTGTGACATCCGTATCGTTTCTCCCCGACCTCAGTGGCCGGATTCTCAAGGGACCTTGTCCTTCAAATCACGGCCGACATCGTCAGCGGTCGCATCAACCCAATTCTTGGCAACCTAGGTCGACACTTCCTTTAGAAGTCACTTAAATGACGACCCAAAGCTTAACGGCTCGGTAAGCGGTTCGCAAGCAAAAACTTGCCCTGCCAAAGGGATGCATCCAGGCGACCTATTTTCACTCCTCAAACCATTTCTCCACTCACACCCAACTCCAGGGATCCGACCTCACTCAGAGCCGGATCGATCGAAATCAAGATCGGGCTCTCTACGCCCTTCACCAGGCGAGCAGGTCGGATTTTTCGGGAAGTCGGCTCTCTTTCCCGCTACGATGCCGGTCGTCGCGCGATCGACCCTATCCGATCGTGTCTCGAGGATCGTCCAACTTCATTGCATTGTATGAGGGTGAGGCCGACATGGATCTCAATCGTCGAGAGATGCTCTTCGCAACCGGTGCCGCGCTGCTCGGCTCGGCGGCGGCCCCGCACAGCCTCTTCGCGGATTCCGCCAAGCCCAAGAAAGTTCTCTTCTTCACCAAGAGCTCGCGGTTCATCCATTCCGTCGTGAAGCGACAAGGGGACGCCCAGGCGCATGCGGAACGGATCCTGACCGAGATCGGGAAGGAACACGGCTTCAAGGTGGTCGCCACGAAGGACGGGCGCGAGTTCGAGCCGGACAAGATTGGCCAATGGGACGCCTTCGCCTTTGAAACCACCGGCGACCTGACCACGCCTGGCGACGACAAGAGCCCCCCCATGAGCAAGGAAGGCAAGGCCGCGTTCCTCGACGCCATCAAGAATGGCAAGGGGTTCATCGGCATGCACTGCGCGACCGACACCTTCCATGGCGCATCCGACGACCACCTCGACCCCTACATCGAGATGATCGGCGGCGAGTTCATCGTCCACGGCGCCCAGCAGAAGTCGAAGATCCTCGTCACCTCCCCCGCGTTTCCGGGCGCGAAGGCCTTCGGCTCCTCCTTCGAGATTCTCGACGAGTGGTATTCGCTCAAGAACTTCCAGGACGACCTCCACGTCATCATGGTCCAGGACACCTCGACCATGGAGCGGACCCAGGGGAACAACAAAACCTATGACCGCCCGAACTTCCCCGAAACCTGGGCTCGCCTACATGGCAAGGGACGAGTCTTCTATACCTCGATGGGACACCGTGAAGACGTCTGGGCCAACCCTCTCTACCAGGGGCTTCTCGTCGGAGCCCTGAACTGGGTCACCGGCAAGGTAGACGTGGACGTGAAACCCAACGTGGCCGAGGTCACCCCCGGCTACAAGCAACACAGGAACCGTTGAACCCAGGGCAGGGGGGAGTGCTGCTCAAACGAGCTCTCCCCCTTGGACCCTTCAATCGGTCTTGAGCAGGCCCCGGTTACCAATTGGTGTCCCCTAGCATTCGTCTGAGATCACCATTCGACTCGACGACATTTTAATTCCATACATAAACTGACGAGTGAATGGCCGTCCAATGCGAGATCGAGTGTGGACACAAACTCCGACCCGCTCGACCCGTCGGTGGTGCATGACCGCGAGTCGTTCCTCACGTTCGTCGCCGCGTTGGCCGCGGACCGCCGCGCGGCTGTTGCCGCGGAGAGGCACGAACCGAGCAGCGCTTATGGCTCCGGAACCGATGGTTGGCAAAACGTCACGATCGAGGACTTCCTGGAAGCGGCCCTCGCCTGGGCCAACTCAACCAGAATGGGCGAGAGCCAAGGGTTACCAGCCGGGCCGACGTGGAGGGGGTTCGCCGTGTTCCTCACCGGTGGCAAGATCTATGAATGATGAGACGGATGCCTTTGTGCCTCAAACATTCAAGATCACTCGGCTGAGGCCTTGTAGACGACCTCGCCGTCGATGAGCGTCATCAGCACTCTGGTCTTCAGAAGTTCGAACGGCTTGACCTGGAAGAGGTCGCGATCGACCACGGTGAGGTCCGCGCGGAGGCCGGGGCGGATCTGCCCCAAGCGTTCTTCATCGAATGAGGCAAAGACCGAGCCCGCGGTAAAGGCTCGCAAGGTCTCCTCCAACGATAACCGTTGTTCGGGGAACCACCCCTCGGCCGGCTGAGCGTTCTCATCTTGGCGGGTCACCGCCGCGTAGATCCCGTAAAACGGATTCACCACCTCAACGGGAAAATCACTGCCAAAGGCAAGTGGAACCTTTCGGTCGAGAAACCAGCGCCAGGCGTAAGCCCCCTTGGTTCGCTCGGGTCCCAGGCGGGCCTCCGTCCATCTCATGTCGTCGATCGCGTGAGAAGGCTGCATCGAGGCGATCACACCGAGTCGGGCGAATCGCTCCACTTCCGAAGGCCTCACAACCTGGGCATGCTCCACCCGAAGCCGCGCGCCTTTCGCTTCGGGCACGCGATTTAAAGCCTGTTCATAGGCCTCTAGAACCTGTTCATTCGCACGGTCGCCGATCGCGTGCGTGGCGATCTGCCAACCCGATCGCAAGGCTGCCTCGGTCGCTCGCGTGAGTAACTCCTGGTCGATCAGTTGAAGTCCCTTGTTCCCCGGGTCGTCCTGATATTCCTCGAAGAGCAAGGCTCCGCGCGAGCCCATGGCCCCGTCCATGAATAATTTGATGGAGCGAAACACGAACCGGTCGGACGACTTCGCGGGCTTCGGTGGCTCGGCCGCGAACGACTCCAGCCTGGAGTCTCCAACCGAGGCCATTCCATAGATACGAAGCTTCAATGCCCCAGCTCGGTCGAGCTCGCGATACACTTCCGCCTTGAGCGGAGAGACCCCGGCGTCGTGAACGCCCGTAAGCCCCGCTTCGAGAACCAGCTTTTGGCCGGCCAGGATCTGGCGAGCAAGGTCGGCGCGGGTGGGAGCGGGGAGGTGCCGCGAAACCAGGCCCATCGCCCCGTCAATGAACACGCCGGTTGGCTGGTCATTTGCGTCGCGAAGGATCTGGCCATCAGAAGGGGCCTGGCTCTCGCTTGTCAACTTCGCCCGCCGCAAGGCCTCGGAGTTGGCCCAGCCGGCGTGGCCATCCACGCGCGTGAGCCAGACCGGGCGATTCGGCGCAACCTCATCCAGGACCTTGCTCGAAGGGAACTCTCCCCCGGGCCAAAGACTTTGGTCCCAGTTCTGGCCGGTGACCCATCCCCTCCCCGGATGATTGGCGATCCACTCCTTGACCTGTCGGGCCACCGCTTCGGGCGACTTCACCCCGCGCAAGTCGATCTCCTCGGTGCTCGCTCCCAGGTCGGTCAGGTGACCATGCGCGTCGATCAGGCCCGGCATCGCGAAGGCGTTCGCGTGCTCGATCACCCAGGTGTTCGGACCCTTCAGCGCCTCGATCTCCTGGCTCGATCCCACCGCGACGATCTCCCCGCCGCGCATCGCAACCGCCTCGGCCCAGGGGTGCCCCTCGTCCCCGGTCCAAATTCGGGAGACCTTCAAGATCTGGTCGGGGGGCCCATCCTGGTTGAGCCGAAGGGCCCGGCCCGGCAATGTGTCGGTCCGCTCTCCCCCCTTGATCGCGGCAATTCCATTGACGAACAAGTAATCAACCCCAGGGGCGTACTGGGTGGGGTTGTCGAACGTGGCCGCGTCTCGGAAGGTGTTCGGGTCGAAGACAACGAGGTCGGCGAAATAGCCTCGGCGGACAAGCCCTCGATCCGGCAGGTGGAGAATCTCGGCGGGGAGGCCGGAGCAGGAGCGCACGGCCTGCTCAATCGAAAGGACATGGTCGTCGAGCGCATACCGGAACTTGCGTGGGAACGTGCCGTAGGCTCGCGGGTGGATACTATCGGTCCCCGTCGGCACGTGGGTGGAGCCATCCGAGGCAGTCGCGACAAATTCTTCTTTCATAACCTGGCGTACGTCATCCTCGTTCATGCCAAAGCTAATCGCCTGGGCTCCCCCGTGCCTCTGGATGTCGAGAATGACCTCCAGGGCGGTCGTCCCTTCGTCCTTCGCGATCGCGGTGAGGTCGCGACCAACCCGGCTGGGCTTTGGCTTGTAGCGAGCGATTCGAATCGAAGACCCGCCGTTGCGCGTGGCCAGGTTCGACTCGATCTGGCGGCGCAGCTTTGGACCGCTCTCCGGATCATCAGCCAGGCGTGTAAAATCCTTGGCGCTCCCTTGCAGGGCCCAGTGGGGAACGACCATCGCCCCCAACGACGTGCTCGAGGCAACATAAGGGTACTGGTCGGCGGATACGGCCCGGCCTTCCTTCCTGGCCTCGCGAATCAGGTTACAGGCTTTCGCGGTCAACCCCCAGCTTGCCTTGCCGGATGCCTTCAGGTGGGAGATGTGGATAGGAATCTTCGCCTGCTTGCCGATGGCCAGGGCTTCCTCGATCGAGTCGAGTAGCCGTGTCCCTTCATTCCGAATGTGGCTCGCGTACAACCCGCCGTGACGGGCGACCACTTTGGAAAGCTCGACCAGCTCCGGAATCTTGCCATAGCGGCTCGGGACGTAGAT
>Ga0182738_1008220_pt1 | contig 10403 bp, 11 predicted proteins | sample eDN5th30CBELigMG_FD_128876 | JGI IMG/M metagenome (GOLD analysis project Ga0182738, IMG submission 128876) | Enriched Miracle-Growth compost microbial communities from Emeryville, California, USA - eDNA 5th pass 30_C BE-Lig MG (version 2)... ... | reverse complement strand
GGGACTGGGCGACCTTTGCACCGCGATTCCCGCCCTGCGAGCCCTCCGGCAGATGACGGGACCGCTGACGCTGGCGACCCCCGCGGTCCTCGAGCCGCTCGTGCGGCTGGCCGGTGTCGCCGACGAGATCGTGGTGCAGCGTGGTCTCGATGCACCGCTCGCCCCGTCGACCCATGGCGCGGACCTGGCCGTGAACCTGCACGGCCACGGACCCGAGAGCATCGAGTTGTTGCGGGCGACGCGACCACATCGGCTGGTGTCCCACACGCCCCCGACCGGTCGAACACCCGACCCGGAGTGCGGTGAACGATTCATCACCTGGGTCGACGGCGTGCACGACTCGGAACGCTGGTGCCGCCTCGTCGAGACCGCGACCGGACGTCCGGTCGACCGCCGTGATCGCCTCGTCGCGCACCACGGCGATGGCTCGACCGACCGGGTGATCATCCATCCCGGTGCCGCCGCGCCGGCTCGGCGTTGGCCCGTGGACCGCTTCGCGCGGGTCGCCGGCCACGTCGCTCAGCTCGGTTTCCGCGTCGTCGTGACCGGCTCGTCCGACGAACGCCCCCTCGGCGACGCCATGGCGCTCGTGTGTCCCGACATCGACGTCCGGTCGGGACGGACCGATCTGGCCGGACTCGTCGACCTGGTCGCCGGCGCCCGTCTCGTCGTGTCCGGCGACACCGGGGTCGCCCATCTGGCAGCGGCACTCGGGGTGGCGACCGTCACCTTGTTCGGGCCGTCGTCGCCGGCGGTGTGGGGACCGCCGGCCGATGGGCCCCACACGGTGCTCTGGACCGGTCGGACCGGTGACCCACACGCGTCGTCACCGGATCCCGGTCTCCTGGCCATCACGCCCGAGGACGTCTTCCGTGCCGTCCGGACGCGCCTCGGGGTGAAGCGACCCGGGAAGGTCGATCCACCGCGCGAAGAGCTGACGGGTCGGGCCTGAGCCGACCCGGCCCGTCAATCGCTCTCGAATCGTTCCACGATGGCCTTGCAGAACGCGGGAAGATCGTCGGGTCTGCGGCTCGAGACGATCACGTTGGGCCCGCTGTCGTCCACGACGACCTCCTCGTCGACCCAGTCTGCGCCTGCGTTGACCAGGTCGTCGCGCAGGCTGGGCCAGGACGTCATCCGGCGACCGTCGACCAACCCGGCGCTCACCAACGTCCAAGGGCCGTGGCAGATGACGCCGATCGGCGTCCCGGCCTCGGTCACGGCGCGGAGGAAATCGAGAACGCCTCCATCGGTGCGGAGTCGGTCAGGATTGGCGACCCCACCGGGAAGAACGAGGGCGCGGTAGTCGTCGGCGTGAGCGTGGGCCACGCTCTTGTCGACCGGGAAGGTCTCGCCCGGGCTCAGGTGATCGAAACCCTGGATGGTGCCCGAGTCGAGCGAGAGGAGCGTGGGGACGGCGCCGGCCTCCACCAGCGCCGTCCACGGCTCGCTCAGCTCCACGGCTTCCACACCATCGGTCGCGATGAACGCGACGCGCATGCCATCGAGCGGCTGTGAAGTCGTCGCCTCACCTTTCACCGATGCGACCGGTCGCAGGCAGGGTCGATCGGCGTTCGGGCATGGTGCGGACCCTGGCGTTGGGGACCGCGTGGCCCGCCGGCCGACGACGGGGAGCAGCGGGCCGCCTGACCGCCAACGGCGAGCGGTGGCGCTCGTCGACTTCCGCGTCGTGGACCGATACGACCGAACTCCGTCCTGCAGAGAACGCCCCGAGTAGAGCGATCAACAGACCCGAGAGCAGGAAATAGCCCAACATCTCGAGGACCTGAAGGTCGGCGGAGCCGTACGCCACGCCTGATGCGGGAAAGCCGTCGTTCCAGACACGACTCACCTGGGGTGCGACGACGATCCAACCACCGGCCACGGCTGCGAGCACACCGGCCGATCCGACACTCATGCGTCGGAACGTGCCGAGCATGACGAGACCGGCCAGGATGGCGGCCGCGCCGGGAAGCACGTTCAGCCAGAGCCATCCGGTCTGCCAATTCCATGCCTCGGTCGAACCGATCGAATAGTCGAAGAGCGGACCGACGAACGGAATGATCGCCACCCAGGCACCGAGGAGAACGAGCAGGATGCCACTGGGGACACCACGTAGTGCGGAGATCTTCATGATCTACCTCCTGGGAATTGGGGATATTCCGAGGCTTCCCCGTGGTCCGGGAAGCGAAACCCGCCGCCACTCAGCGGATGCGGTAGGCCTCGGCGTCCGAGCCGCGCAGGGTGTAGCCGTTTCCGGGCCGCCCGTCGTCGGGGGTCACCACCCCGCCGAGAGGTGGCAGGGTGCCGTCCAGCAGCATCGATTCGATCCGGACGTGATCGTGGAACCATTCGAGGTGCCGCGTGTTGACCGTCGCGCTCGCCACGTGGACGTGGGCGTGCGGGCTGCAGTGACCCGACAGCTCCAGGCCGTGGGCGGCGGCCACCGTGGCGGCCTGCCGCCAGCCGGTGATTCCTCCGCAGCGGGTCACGTCGGCCTGGAGACAATCGACCGCGCCGTGCGAGCACAGCCGTCGCAGTGCCCACGGCTCCCACCCGTACTCGCCCGCCGCGACATCCGCGCGTACCGCCTCGCGCACCTTCCTGAGACCGTCGAGATCGTCGGAGGTCACCGGTTCCTCGTACCAGACGACGTTCGAGTCGGCGGCACGCTCCATCACGCGGATGGCCTGGCCGACGTCGTATGCCCCGTTCGCATCGACGAAGAGGTCGGTGTCGTCGCCGATGCGCGTCCGGACCTGACGGATCCGCGCGAGATCGCGGTCGACGCGATGGCCCCGGTCTTCGCCGATCTTGATCTTCACACGGGGAATCTGTTCCTCGTCCACCCAATGGGCGAGCTGCTCGTCGAGTCGACGCTCGTCGTAGGTGGTGAAGCCGCCGCTGCCATACACCTCGACCCCGTCGTGGACCCGGCCGAGCAGCCGGTGCAGCGGCTGATCCTCGAGGCGGGCGAGGAGATCCCACAAGGCCAGATCGACCGCCGAGATCGCACAGGCGGCGATGCCGGCCCGGCCCTGATTGCGCACCGCCCGACAGGCGGCCTCATAGGTCGCCGAGATGTCGCGGACGTCGCGCCCCACCGCGATGTCGGCAAGGGTGTCGTCGACGACGGCCGCGGCCGCCGCCGGGGCGTAGGTCCATCCCAGTCCGTGGCGACCTTCCGCGCCCACATCGACCACCACCATCGTGGTGTGGTCCCACGCAAGCGTGCCGTCGGCTTCGGGTCCGTCGGTGGGAATCTGGAACACCGAGGTCGAAACCGTCCGGACCGGGGCGTCGACACGTCGTGACATCGCGCCACGACTTCCCGTTGCACGACCTCCGAAACCAGTGGTGTCGGAGACGGTTGCCGTCGGCTCCGGCGGGGAAGTCCCGCGAGCGACCGACCCCGAACAGGAGGCATCATGCCCGGCAAGAAGCACGGCCCCGCCATCAAGGACCCCGATCAGTACGACGCCCTACGTGACGAGGGAATGAGCAAGGAGAAGGCGGCTCGCATCTCGAATCAGTCCGCCAAGGAAGGACGTTCCGAGGTCGGGCGTCGTGGAGGCGACGGCGGTCCCTACGAGGACCGCACCAAGGACGAGTTGCTCGATGAGGCTCGTGACATCGGCATCGACGGCCGTTCGAAGATGAACAAGTCCGAACTCATCGACGCCCTGCGCAACCACTGACCCCGCGGCACTCCTTGAGCGTGGGCCCCGCTGAGCGGTCGCTCCGTCAGCCGCTCAGCGCGGGTTCCAGCTCGTCGGCCCAGAACCGGAGGAAACCGTCCTGGTCGTCTCCGATCTGATGGAAGTACACGTGGTCGTACCCGGCGTCCTCGGCCGCGCGTGCCGCTTCGAGGTACGCGGCGGGGTCGGGTCCACCGGGCACCTTCGACACATCGGCGTCGGCGCGTGCGAGATCGGCGAGCTGTTCGAAATGGATCCAGGTCGGCAGATCCTGGCTGAGCTGACCCGGCATGCCACCGTTCGGCCATCGGCTGCGGATGGTGTCGCGGGCCCGGTCCTCGTCATGATCCCAGCACACGGTGATCTGGGTGTAGCGGGGTCCCTGCCCGCCGGCGGCCTCGAAGCCTTCGACGGCGTCGGGGTCGCCCGAGGTCCCCCAGAGCCCGTCGCCCAGGTGCCCGGCCATCTTCGCCGCTCGTGGTCCGAACGCGGACACGACGATCGGCAATGGGTCGGTCGGCGGGTCGAAGAGGCGGGCATTCTCGACCGTCACGTACGTGCCGTGGTGGTCGACCGTCTCACCCGAGAAGAGTCGACGGATCACCAGCACGGCCTCGCGGAGCATGTCGAGTCGGATGGGCGCCGGAGGCCAGCGACGCCCGGTGATGTGCTCGTTCAGGGCTTCGCCGGTGCCGAGACCGAGCGTGAAACGGCCTTGCGACAACAGTGAGGTCGTCGCCGCGGCCTGGGCGACGACCGCGGGATGGACGCGTCCGATGGGACAGGTCACGCCGACCGCCAGCTCCAGATGCGTGGTGCGGGCGGCCACCGCGCCCAACACCGACCAGACGAAGGGACTGTGACCCTGGGCGCCGACCCAGGGGTGATAGTGATCCGACGCCGACGCGAACGCGAAGCCGGCGTCCTCGGCCTTCAGAGCCTGATCGACGAGATCGCCGGGCGCGTGCTCTTCGCTGGAAAGGGTGTAGCCGAACGCGGTCATCGCCCGGCTCCGCGACCGCCCGCGATTCTTCTTGATGTGGAGTTGCGGTCCATGACCGGCCACTGCCCCTTCCCGGACGGTGTCAAACGGCCTTGCGGGAGCAGCGCGTGTCGGTGCAGGCGGCGCCCGTCACGCAACGAACACCTCGCGGAGTCGATCGACGGTTCGACGAGGACCCCAGGAACGCATCCGGGCATGCGCCGGTGAAGCGACGAGTGCGCGCGTGCGGGCCAGTCGCACCGGCTGCACCGACTCCAGTTCCTCGACGATGGCCAGCACCATGTCGTCGCCGCGTCGTCGACACCCTGACGGGTCGCCGAGCGGTGCGGCGAGTCCCGCCATGGCCGCCGCACGGCGGTTCTCGTCGATGCACCATGTCGGGCTCGGCGCGGGCAGATCCGCTGCCGCGGCGCGTGCGGTGAGGTGCCGGAGCAGCACCACCACGAACTCGACGACTCCCATCGCGTCGGCCACGGTCGGTTGGGCGTCGGCGACACGTACCTCGATGGTGCCGTAGTTCGGATGGATGCGCAGTTCCCACCACCACTCGGTGGGATCGGCGATCGTTCCCGTTCGCATCGCCCAGTCCAGGGCCTCGGCGTACCCGTGCAGCGATCCGAACGCCGGCGGAACGCCCTGCCTCGGCAGGAGCGAGGTCACGAAGGGACGGATCGACGCGAAGCCGGTGTCGTGACCGCGGGCGTAGGGGGCGGCGGCCGCCAGACCGGCGACGAGAGGCAGGTACGCACGCATCTCGTCGTGCACGGCGACGACGAGATCCGGATCGCCGATCGCGACGTGGACCTGCAGCGCACCGACGAGCTGGCGATGGGCCAGCCAGCCGTAGCGACGAACCTGTCCCCGGGCACGCGCGCCGGCGACCGGGGTCCGGTCGACGAAGGGGTGCACCGCGGCCGAGAGCGGCACGGCCGACCCCTCACACCATCGTTTCACCGCCGACCGTCCCGCGCGCAGGTCTGCTTCGATGTCGACCAGGCGTCGTCGCGGCCGCGTGGCCATCTCGATCTGGCAGACCGGGAGTTCGATCCGCAGCCGTGGGTCGCCGCACGCCCGCTCGGATATCCGGGTCGCGGCCGGCACGGGACGCCCGAGGGTGTCGACGAGCAGGTACTCCTCTTCGACGCCGACGGTCGCCGTCCCCGAGGCCCGAATGCGGCGCCGCAGGGTGTCGGGAGAGACCGGTTCGGCCTTTCTCGTTCGAACGGGTGCCGTTCGGGTGAGTGGATCAGCCATGAAAACCATCGTTCTCCCAGGCGTGTTCCGACCGCGCTCCGACACGTGGCTGCTCTGCCAGCACGTCCTCGACGAGGACCCGGCTGGTCGGCCCGTGCTCGAGTTGTGCGCGGGGTCGGGCGCCGTCTCGGTGACGGCGGCCCGGGCCGGGGCCGAGGTGACCGCCGTCGACATCAGCCTGGCGGCGATGTGGACCACGAGGTTGAACGCCTGGCGAGAAGGCGTCCACCTCGATGTCGCGCGGGGCGACCTGTACGACCCGGTTGCGCATCGGCGATTCGACCTCATCGTCGCCAATCCGCCCTACGTCCCCACCACGGATCGTCGGCTGCCGCGCACCGGCCCGGCGCGCGCCTGGAACGGGGGCCCGGGTGGTCGGGTGATCATCGACCGGATCATCGACGGGCTTGTCCACCACCTGCACCCCGGGGGCCGGACGCTCCTCGTCCATTCGTCGCTCAACGACGGCGAGCGGTCCGTCCGTGCGCTGCAAGACGCGGGTCTCGTCGTCGACGAGATCGACCGACGTGCCGGACCGTTGGGTCCGCTCATGTCCCGGCAGGTCGACAACGGCACGATTTCGGCTGATCAAGAGGAACTCCTCGTCCTGCGGGCGACCTGGCCCGGCACTGCCGATCGATGAGCGGCATCGGTGTTCGTGGGCCTTCCCCCGATCGCGCCGGCGAACCGGTCCCGGGACTTTGCGGTTTGCCACCTGGGTGAGCCGGGTAGACGAGGTTCCGAAGTCGTTCCCTCACCGGTCCCGCCGAGGCGAGGAGTCGCGATGCAGGTTCAGATCCACGAGGTGGCGCACACGGCCCCGACCGGGTGAACCGATGGACGACTCCCGGGACACGCTGTCGTCGATCGTCGACGACCTACGACGGGAACGCCGGAGCCGGCGCATCCGAGCGACGGTGCTCGGGCTGTTGCTGCTGATCGTGCTGGCCGCCCTGGCAGGGGAGCTCGGTGTGCGTTCGGCGCATGCCACGGCGCGAGGTCCCGACGGTCTGTCGGTCGACGTCGAGTATGCCGAGGTGGCGCGGCCGGGTCTGTCGGCACCGCTGTCGTTCCGGATCCATCGGGCCGGCGGGTTCGATCGACCGATCGAGGTGTCGGTGCCCACCTCCTACCTCGAGGCTTTCGACGAGAACGGATTCGAACCCGACCCGGTGCAATCGACCGTCGACGGGAAGCGGACCCGTTGGGTGTACGACCCACCGGCCGGAGACGTGTTGGTGGTGTGGTTCGACCACCGTCTCGAGCCGGGGGTGCAGTGGCGTCATGACGGCGACGTGAAGGTCACGACCGGGTCGGCTTCGGCGCAGGTCGGCTTCACGACCTGGGTGCTGCCGTGACCGGAAAGAGCTGACATGGAAATCGTTCTCCGCGCTGTCGTCATCTACTTCTTCTTGTGGTTGCTGTTGCGCGCGATGGGCAAACGCGAGCTCGCCGAGGTGACGGCGTTCGAGCTGGTCGTCCTGGTCACCCTGGGCGACATCGTCCAGCAGGGAGTCACTCAGGAGGACATGTCGGTGACCGGCGCCGTCCTCGCGATCTCGACGTTCGGTCTCCTGGCCGTCGGCTCCTCGTTCGTCGCACGCCGGTTTCCGGCCACGCGACGTGTCCTCAAGGGCCGTCCGTCGGTCATCCTCCGCCACGGTGAGCTGGTGGACGGGACGATCCGGGCTCTGCGGATGACGACCGACGACATCGCCGAAGCAGCCCGGAAGCGCGGCTACCGGCATCTCGACCAACTCGACTGGATCATCGTCGAGGACGACGGGAAGTTCTCGTTCATCGAGGTCGACGTCGACTCCGGCGATCCCGAAGAGGACGACGCGGAAGCTGACATCGACACCTGAGGCTGAGAACCGGGTCGTCGGCAGGGGGTCGGTGGTCCGGATCCGTCAGGCGGTGAGCAGACGGAGCGCCGTCCGTTCGGCGCGGCTCATGAAGCGGGTTCGGCGCGAGTGGCGCCATGCCTCGTGCAGGCTCCCGTCGTGGTAGGCGCGCTCGACCTCCGGGTGACATAGGAGTTGCGGCACACCGCGCGGGTGTTGCCGAGCCGAGCCGCCGCGAGGTCGATCGCGGCGAGAACCTCGGACCTGCCGGAACCCGTGGTGGGAACCTCGCCGGGAGCGAACGCCTCGACGACCACGACCGTCGCTCCCCAGATCCGGAAGTCGCGGGACGTCCCGGTGTCGCCGAGACGGTCGTTGACGTCGGCCGCGGTGACCGGGTGGGTCTCGTCGGCTTCGCAGTACGAGAAGAGCCGTTCGCCCTTCAGTTCGCAGCAGGCCGACACACCAGCGACGAGGTCGGGGTCGTCGAGTCTCAGTCGTCGGTCGCTACCCGCCTTTCCGGTGTAGTGCAGGTCGACGTGCCCCCGACCGAAGTGGACGTGATGTCGCTCCAGCGTGGTCAGTCCGTGACTGGGGACCGCGCCCGACGACTCGCCGCCGCTCCGCGCCAGGGTGGCGTCGAGCAGGGCGACGACGAGCGCGGTGACCGCAGCGCGTGACCACGGCACGTCCTCGAGGTCGCGGCGGGCCCGCCGTCTGATGTCGGTCAGCGCGCCTCCGAAGACGCCGAGACGCGCGAACTTCTCGGCCGATCGCTCGGCGTCCCAGCGGTCGTGGTAGCGGTACTGGCGGCGACCGTCGGCGTCGAACCCGACGGCCTGGATGTGACCGGATGCCGACGAGCAGATCCAGACGTCGGTCCACGCGGGCGGGATCGCCAGCGCCTCGATCCGCGCGCGGTGACGGCTCGATCGGAGCGTACGACCGGTCGGGGTGCGGTAGCCGAACCCCGTTCCGTGGCGGACGCGCGTGATCCCCGGTTCGTCGGGATCGACGTAGACCAGGCCTGCCGCGGCGGCCGAGTCCTCCGGCTCGACGGCGTCGGTGCGGGTCACCCGACCGGGTCCGGCAACTCCCGACGATGCGCGTGGGGCTGGGTGTCCGATCGCGGCTCGGTGTTCGCGGACGCCCGGTGCGTCAGCAACGAGGAACGGCCCGCTCGCCAATTCCGGAGCAGCGCCGCGGCGAAGCGGGCCTCGACCGCGCTCAGCGCCGCCGCCCCGAAGACGATCTCGCCGGCGAGGTCCGGCTCGTCTGCGACGACACCAGCGACCATGCCGCTGAGGGCGATGTCGCCGTGATGCACATCGGCTTCGACGTGCACCGCGTAGAAGTGCTGGAGACTCGCCGACACCCCGAGTGAACGGGCCGCGCGCAGATACCGGGTCATCGGCACGACCGAGGTCATCTCGAACAGGGCGAGGTGGCCGACGAGCGCTCCTCTCAGTCGCCGGTGCAGTGCGAACAGCTCGACCAGGTTGTCGGTGGCGAGTGTCGTTCCGGGAAGCAGGTCGACATAGGCGCCCAAACGGTCGTCGAGACCCAGCTCCCGCATCGCCGCGGCGAAGATCTCCGCATGGGCCGCATTCGGGACTCCTCCGCCGTATTCGTCCATCTGGATCTCGATCATCGCCGAACGCCCACGGCCCCGGAGCCGGGGGATCGCGAACGAGTGACCGTCGGCCTCTTTGAGCTGATAGGCGGATCGGTGGATCACGAATTCCCGCATGTGTTCGAGCGAGGGTTCGGCCTCGACGACGGCCGACAACGGCGGACCGCTCCGACGGGTGATCGCCTCCAGCGCCTGCACGGGGTCGGCGGGAAACCGCTCGCCGGCGACCTCGTCGCGGAGGGCCGCCTCGAAGGCGTCCTCGAGACCACGCCGGAACGCCAGGACATCGGGGTCCCATTCGAACTCGTCGGCAACGCCGTCGAAGCCGTGGTGGTGCAGCTCGTAGCAGACCCACAGCGCCAGGTGGAGATCGTCGTCGCGCAGCGCCCACGGACCTGGGCAGAGGGTGGGCCTCGACACCGAAGGTCCGCCCGAGACTCGGTCCACGATCGCCCGCGACAGCGGACCCCGGGGCCGCGGCAGCGCGGGCGCACGGGCGGGAGCGGTCGCAGTCGGGCACGCATTGCCGATCGTCATGGTTGCACCTCCGGGTCGTTGAAGACTTCCCGGTGGTTCTGTGGTGAAACCGCCGGCTCGGCCCCTCAGGTGCGGCGGAGGACCAGCAGCGCGATGTCGTCGGTCCGCTGGTCGAGGGGCAGCACCTGATCGGCCTCGATCAGGAGTTGATCGGCCAGCTCCTTGGCGGTCGACGCCTTCGACCATGCCGTGGCGACGAGGGCGCCCAGTTCGGCTTCGGTGAGGTGATGGGGCGGTGCCACATCGGTGATGCCATCGGTGTAGAACACGACCGCGTCACCGGGTTCGAGTCGGGTCGTCGTCGCCTCGTTCCGCACGGCCAGGTCGGTGCCGAGCAGCATGCCGTATTCGCCGAAGGGCTCCACGGAGCCGTCGGCACGGCAGATCAAGGGTTGCGGGTGACCGCCGAGCGCGCACGTCAATTCGATCTGGTC
>Ga0182738_1008219_pt1 | contig 10403 bp, 9 predicted proteins | sample eDN5th30CBELigMG_FD_128876 | JGI IMG/M metagenome (GOLD analysis project Ga0182738, IMG submission 128876) | Enriched Miracle-Growth compost microbial communities from Emeryville, California, USA - eDNA 5th pass 30_C BE-Lig MG (version 2)... ... | reverse complement strand
CCTCCAGAGCTGAGGCCTTCTTCATTTTTGGCATTTTGCTTTCTCTGCTTTCTTCTTTTCTTTTTTTCAGCTTTTCTGATTTTATCTTTTTCTTCATTAGTTTTTTTTTTAGGATTGACATTTTCATTTGTATCATTAGAAGCATTGCCATTTAAGAGCATTCTCTTCTTTTCCAAAAGGATCTTTTCGAGATTGGAAAGATTGGATTCATCAGTTTGAGTTTTTACCATTCCTAAATCAAATTTATAATTTTTTTTTAATATGCTCTCATGACTGAAATATACCAAAAATACACAAAAATTTCGTAATTAGATATGTTCAAATTTATCTTTTAGCAAGAAGGATTTTGTGAGGGAAAAGAAATTGATGGAAAAATATTTTCAATATTATTCATTGAGGAGGAGTATTCATTACAAAATTTTTTATATAAAATGTTACCAAAAATCGTACAATTATTTTCTTACATAACTTGGCAGATTATTAGATGGTTTGCCATGACCATGAGATTATTACTTTCTGAAATTGCTAACATTTCCGCCAACCCATGAGACAGGGGAGGAATTCTGACTTCTATTCTTGGCTGAATGCAGTCTGTTTCCTCCATGACGGCTGGCTCTATGCGCTTTATTAGAAAATTTATCCATTAAATAAGATTCATATTTGATAACTCTTCCTGAATCAGGCTCAATTTTTAAAGAACTATTGTCTTCAATTTTGTGAGCGAGTGTGTTTACGCGAAGAGGGACTTGAGATTTCAGATTTAAGGCCTTGGGAGAATGGAAGGTGATGTGATTTTGAGGAGAAAAGCTTTGAACTCTGAGGGCATAATAGTTTTGGACGACAGGCCTTGAGACAAATTTGAGGATTTTACGCAGATCTTTTTTCTTGGGTTCTTCTGTAACTTTAGTATCATTCATGATTAAAATTTCTTTTTTATAATCATCGAGTTTAGTTTCAGTTGCAGCATCCTTTTTAGTTGTTTTGGGCTCAAAGAAAGAGAAATTTTTCAGAATAGCTTTTGGTAATTCAAGGTTGATTTTTGACAGATCAGAATGAGTAGCAGCTTGCCTATTTGGCTTGACAAAATTCAAGACAGTTGTTTGCTCAGTCTCAAGATCAAGATCAATCGTTGACCCACCAACATCTCTCTCATGGATCAGCACTTTTGATTTCGCATGATTGTTGTTCTCATTATTCGCTCGAGATTTCATGACAGCAGTTCCTATTCTTTTCTCAATAACACCTGTTGGAGATGTTGGTCTTGATTTGATAAAAGTTCTACTGAGAACAGCTTCTGTCTTTGGAGATGCTGCCAAGGATTTTATCAAAGACTTGTCCAAAAGAAGATCAGTTTGGAAGTTTTTTGGAGACGTGGCTTGAGATCTTGAAAATGGTTGTTTTTCATGAGTTTTCGAGTTCAGAAAAATGGCTCCACTTCGATTTAAAGCAGTTTGTGGTCGTGAAGGCTGTTTCTTATCTGCATATGTAAAGAATGAAAATGGTGCCTTGTTAGTTCTCCTTGTTGTCGTAGTCCTTTCTTGAGGTGATTTTTTTGTAGTGGAGGTGGGAGGAGGTTGTAAGAATTTGAGTTTGGGACTTTGTGGACTTTTTGAGCGTGTCACGTTTTCTTTTTCAACCTGTTTTGCGATGTTTTCGGTATTTAGTTTTGTCAACATTTGATTAATAGGAACAAAATTGGTGACTCTGTTTTCATATAATGTCTTTTTTGAATCACTCAAAGCTTTAAGACTATTCTTTGTTTCTTTATCGACTGCAAACCATCCGAATTTCTGAAAATATTAGTGAGTTGATAGCAAATAAAATCAATGTACTTCACGTGTAATGTAGAGAAGTTGAGTTTCCTGGGAGAAAACAACAGCGCCGTGATCTCGAGGCTGTTTTGAGAGGAATTCACTTTCGCCAAAACAATTTCCTTGCGAAAGAATCGCCAATCGGACCTTCTCACCGGCTGGGGACGGTTTGACTTTTAATTTTTCAATTGGTGTTGTAAAACAGCTCTCCTCGTCGTAGATGGAGGTTTTTGCTACCGTAGTTTTTCTCAACTCAACTTCACCTTCAAGGATGAAATAGAGATAATTAGGATAATCTCCTTGATTATAGATCTCTTGATGCCTATGAAGAGAGACTTCTTCCATTTGTTCAATCAATTTAGAAAGGAGATTATGCGACCAATGCTTAAACATCTCAAAACTCATCAACATATTCACTCTTTGGATGATTCTGCTTTGATACATTTGTCCTAATTTTTATGAGCTAAGATTAAAGTGATGCTGAATACCTAGAATTTCTTCATAATCAACAAAATCTATGACTCCAAGGATCGTTTTTTCTTTTGTTATCATCGATATCGCTTTTGGACTGAAGCATGGTTAAATATGATATTTAAAGCATGTCAAATTTACTAATCTTTGGATCGAAGAGAAGCAGGTTCACCGAAAGAGTCGCCTTGAGTGAGAGTTTTTGTGAGACACATATTGGCAAAGTAAGTTTCAAGTTTCACTTTTTTCTTGTCTTCATTTGTTTCTTTCTTTAAATATTCTTCAAGATCCAACAAATTCTCTATGGACAGCGATTCTCTTCTTATGCTTCTTTTGAGCTTTGATCTTTCTTTGCGTTTAAAGGTCGGTTTTTCTTCCTCAACTATTTGAGCCGTAGTCTCTTTTTCTTTCATAAGATAGACTTCTCCCTCCAATATCACATAAAATTTCTTTCCATATGTATCTAGAACGAAACGTTTAGGGACTATTCTGCCAAAATCTCATGTTACGTTGGTCTGTTATTTGGATGCCAGGACCGTATTCTTCCAAGGTAAGTTTTTCAAACATCTTTTTGTAAGCTTTATGATGGAGGTCTTTTTTTATTTGGGTGAAGAACTTGATAGGTTCTAAAACTTTCTGTATAAACCTGACTTCATCCTCGTGTCTGATTTCTGGCTTTTCCCTCAAAATAGCCTGTACTAACTATTTCCATATAAAACTTTCAAATTAATATTCTCTCTTTACTTTTCGATCATCATCAAAATTCAAATCAGCAAGCTCTTGTATTCTTTCTTTGCTGACAAGCGAATTCCTCCGAATTGATGTCCTTCGATTATGCCTCATATTACTTGTTCTGGGCTCGTACGCGCTTTCCACCATTCTCTCGGTTTCCAGGTCTTTATCTTCGACTGTAGGAGTCATCCTCAAGCTATCCATTGAGTCATAATTCTCTCTGACACTTTCTCCCATAGCTCTTCTCTTGAAAAGACTGGACTGGCCAAGACTGAAGCCTTTAGCGCTGTTCAGAATTTGAGAAGGGGGTTTCATGCGGGATTTCTGGATTTGAGCAACACTGATTCTTAATTTGGAGATCGAAGTTGTGCTTGATAACGGAGGACTACTGTCATCGCTTGCCAAAGAAGATCTACTAATGTCTGCTTGAAGGTTGTGAAAGTTTGAGAAGTTGTGCATTAAATAAATCTTAAATAAAATAAACCAGCTCTATTAGTTAGCATTGAATTTCCTTGTAGATTATCTGTGTAATGATTTAGTGGTAATATGTTGAGGTGATCCCAACGCAGCTCTCTCTCTCTCATTTGTGTTTAGTTGTAATATTGTGAGGATTTTTTTGGAAAAAATTATCAGATGAAATCAAAGAAATCGGATTTTGAGATCCTTTTTGTTAGATACATTTTCCCAAAAAAACGGAAGTATTTTGAGATTTGTAAAGGATGGGAATCGAATCTAAATACTTTTATTTTAACTGAGAGATCTGGCAAAAAAAATTGTTGAATGAATTTAAATACTTTTATGAGTGGTTAGTTTAAAAATGTAACAGTTTTTTTGTATAAACAAAGGAAATACTGATTGATGGATTGATTTTACATTTTACAAGCAAAATGACTTAGATTTTACAAAAAAGTATCCCTCGATACAAAAAATATATTTTGATTTGATTTTACAAAAACAAACTCTTTTTTCAAACGAAAAAGACCTGATTTATATATCGACAACAACAAACAGACTAAAATCCTTTTCTGAAAATTACAATAATTTCCTGATAAGCAGTCACTTTGAGAGACATCCATCAAGAATAAATATTTGAAAGTTTGGCATCTGATAAATAGCAAAGAAAAAAGAATAGATCATCAAGAGTCGGCTGAAAAAGCAAGTTTAGAATTCGAGTTCATTATCGTTAAGTTTTGCCTCGAGATGCTTTTTGACGAATTCAAAGACAACAAACATGATGGAATTTGCAGGAAGAACTCTCACAAGATCTATTCTCAATCCAGCATAAAATCCTTTCAAGCCTTCGTTATGATATGTGCTTCTGATGATTGAACTAATCGTAGCTTTATGTGGTTTTGTTGAATCTTCTATGGCATGTGCTTGCTTTTTTCGATTCATAAAGGATGGTCCTCTGTGATCTTGTAATCTGGTTCTGATGACAATATGTGGATAAGTCAATAACATAGCAGTGACTAAAATATTTGGTTAATACTCTATGCATCGGAATATATTGAATTACATTTAGAAATCAGAGAAGCAGCAAAAACATCGTGGCTGTTCAAGCTTCCTTTGTATTCTTTGATAGTTCCTTTGAGGTACTCGTAAAGAGGGTATAAAATGACGGCATGGGAGAGTCCGACATAAGAGGCTCCAAGACCTTTGAACAGGGCTTTAAATCCTTCCTATACAAATAAATACGGGGAAAATTGGAGGAAAAACTGTTTACCTCTTTGCAAAGTTTGCGCAATCCGCTAAATAAACCGGTATATTTGGTGGCAGATTCTTGATGAAGATGTTGAGATTGTATTCTCGTACGAATGACCCAGAAAGGATTTGTGACTGTATTACAAATCATTCCGACGTAAAAGGAAGCGAAGATATTTCTGACAAGTTCCGCATCTTTAAACCAATTGGCTTGTTTGAGGGATTCTTTTGTGCGATAAAACAATGCAAAGTATAAGGAATGGAAAGCAGGAATGCTTATTGCAGTAACACTATATCCTATTTGCAGGTTAAGATTTTTGATGTGTCGTTTAACTGAAAACCTTTATAAAGACCTCGGATACCCTCGTCTTTGAAAATTTTGGAAGCAGTTTGCAAAAAGCCTTGATAATCTATGACTCCATAACTCTTTGTGGTGGCCTAAAATATTTTAGCTGGGTTGAAAAAGGCAACTAACCAGAAGCATATGTCTCGTTCTGGCAATATCAAGGGGAGCGCAGATGGTGGCAGAAGCAAAGCCTCCTAAAAGGCCAGAAATCCAGTCGACGAAGAGAGGGCTGTTCTTTGGAGTTAGTCGGCCACTTAGCGAAGGATATGCAAAGGATGATTTGGTTTGGGAAACACGGTTTTCCATGGAGAGATTTAATTAAAATTTAGGAAGAGGATATTTCAGGATTAGAAGGTAAAAAAAGTGAATTCTAAAACTTTCCAGATTAAAACTTTTAAACTTTAGACTGAACAGATCTATCTAGCTATTTTCAGGCTAACTTGTTGACAAATTAAATCGAATTCAATTCGATTGCTTTGGAATTTTATCATCGAATTCTCTCTTATCAGATTATTCCAGAAATTCATACCGTCCTCAGGAGACTCACTTCCGCTAAAAAATAAAATCGATTTTAGCTCCTATCACATCTGTTTAAACTACACTCTGTTTGGCGAGAAAGCAAGAAGATAAATTTTTTGAAGATGATTGATTGACAAAAAAATTAAGAATGAAAAAAGGAGAAATTCATGAAGAAAGTTTCGGGTAAATTATTTTTTGGATAGCAAAGAGTATTATTTTTCATAAGATTTCAATATTTTTCATAAACAAGTGTTTTTTTTCTTAATTATTACATTTTTTTCATAATTCAGTCCTTTTTATGATAAATTCTCCATTTTTGGAATAGGTAACTCAGTTTTTGGGATAAACTGATGGTATTTTGGATATGATCTAAAAAACCTCTTCAATTATCCATAAAGTGTTCCCTATCAAGCATTCATAAAAATATCTCAATAAATTCAAAAAAACCCTCCAAAGCATTTTTGGAATATATCTTATTTCCATCTCAAAGTTGATGAAGGAAGCCAGTTGTTTTTCCCACTAAAGTTATTTTTAAATTTCTAATCTTTTCTCTTTAATTCGCAAAACCTAAAACCCAGTAGACTTTTATAAAATTTCATCAAGTAGGGGGCACTCCTGAAAAATTTGGTCCGAAAGAAAAACTAAATCTATCTTTCCTTGATTGTGAATTACGAGACAAAAAGTACAAATCTGAAGTTGAAGCATAGAAAATAGCCATAATTTATCATAAGCTAGCCAATTTGTCGGATATTTTTCTCGCAGTTTTATGGATAATTGAAGAGATTTTTTGGATAATATCCAAAATACCATCAGTTTATCCCAAAAACTGAGTTACCTATTCCAAAAATGGAGAATTTATCATAAAAAGGACTGAATTATGAAAAAAATGTAATAATTAAGAAAAAAAATACTTGTTTATGAAAAATATTGAAATCTTATGAAAAATAATGCTCTTTGCTATCCAAAAAACCCGGCTTTGGAAAGTTTCTTGAGTAAAAATAGATATTGGAAAATGAAATGGAGGAAAGGTGGACATCAAGATTTCTATTTGGGAAAATTAAGAGTATTTTTATAATTTTATCAACAGTTTCAGGCGATGAGAAATGATTTTAGACAAGCATCAGAAATTATCAATCAATGAAACGCTTACTTCGAGTCTCTTTGAAGAAAGGATTTTTGTTGGTAGACACACGAGATAACTAACATCTTTCGGGAACATGAGACCAAAACTTGTGAGAAATTAGCTGAGTTTTCCCTATAAATTTCTTTTGTTTGAATTTTCAGCAATTTTTATGAATTTATTTGAGGTGGGAGTGATGATATTTGACTGGATTTTTCAACATTCGTGACTTTTTTGGAGCTCTCTGGTCAAACATAATTTCGCGAGATTCCCAATTTTTCCCTTTTTCTCAATTTAAAAGGCATTTTTCTTCTTTTGTGACTTCCAAATTTTTGGTCTCAATTTTACAAAGAATTCGTAGAACTTGGTGACAATTTTCTCAGAAAGAGTTTTTTTTTGTCCGTTTCAATTCTTTCAAAGACGAAAGGATTTCTCTTTGTGATAATTTCAACTCGAAATTTTTCTTGGTAAAGACTTAGAGACTTTTTAAAGAGAGAATTTTGATTTCATATCATTCAACCAGGGTTCAGAATTTGGGATTTTGAAAATCCGGACCATTTTCCAGATTAATCTGGAGCCTAGAGTAAAAATTTCCCAAAAATGAGAGACTTTTGTTTTCGTTATTTCACTCAAATTTTTTCATAATTTTCGATTTTTCAGAGGAAATATTCATAAAAAAGTTGATGTCACATTTGAGTCAGAATGGTCGTGGAATGTTGAGTTCTTGAATCGGTTGTCTTTGAATTGAAGAAATTTCATTCAGGAGACTCGATTAAATTTTTTTTTTGGGTCAAGAAATATAGAGAAAATATTCAGAAAGATTTTTTTTTTTTTCAAAATCATCGGGCCAAAAATGAAAAAAATCTGGAATTCCGGAAATCCGGACGACCTTTCGAAAATCCAGAGGATTCCAAACCCTGTATTCAACATTTTTTGTGATTTTTGCAATCATATAATAAAATAAAATTTTTCTTCAGAAAAAAAAAAAAAACTTTTTCCAAAATTTGATCGGAAATCTTTTAAAAAATTTCTTTTATGACTTTTATGATTCAGATAAGGCCAATTTTACATTTCGAGCTCGATTTTTGACTTTTTTGGAACAAGAATTTTTTTGTTGAACAAGGAGGGAACATTTTTCCTTCTTTTTTGAGATATCTCGTGTATCAAGATGAATATTCTCCTCAATTCAGCGGACTAATTTTTTTATTTCAGCATGCGCATGTGAAATAATTTTGATCGATTGTCGAATGGGCTAGATTTCGTTCTGCAGTATTTGATTTAATAAGAGAGAGGACGTATGGAAATCGCCAGAGAATATAAAAATCCAAGGATGGAGATTTTTTTTACATTTACATTGAGAGATAGATAAGGCATAGAAAAATTTGTGAGTAAAATTTCCAGTGGTTAAAATCGTCGAGATTGCCTCATAATTAAAAATCTAGAAATCACAAGGTTAAAAATTAGGCATGGGTTCCGGTAAACCTAGAGGTATCAGAGCTGGTAGAAAGCTCCACGATCACAGAAGAGATCAAAAGTAAGGGTGGCTGGATACATAGTTATTGACAGTATATGTTAGGTGGGCTGACAAGTCTTACAACAAGAGAATGTTGGGTTCCAGATACAAGAATCCTTTCATGGGTGCTTCTCACGCTAAGGGAATCGTTACTGAAAAGATCGGTGTCGAAGCCAAACAACCCAACTCCGCTATTAGAAAGTGTGTCAGAGTCCTCCTTAAAAAGAACGGAAAGAAGATCGCTGCCTTCGTCCCCAGAGATGGTTGCTTGAACTTCTTGTCTGAAAACGACGAAGTCTTGGTCGCTGGTTTCGGTAGAAAGGGTCACTCCGTCGGTGATATTCCCGGTGTTAGATTCAAGGTCATCAGTGTTAAGGGTTTCTCCTTGTTGGCTTTATATACTGGCAAGAAGGAAAAGCCAAAGAACTAGAGAATTACAAGTCCCCTGTTAAAGAACAGCTTCATATAGCTCCTCTAGTAACCTAAATTGGATTGTATGTTGCGAATACACGAGAATATGCAGTATGTCCCCTCTTAAAACCAACATGATAAAGCCTATACAAACAAAAAACTAAGTGTAGGAAGAATTCCTAATCTATCTCGTGATATCTGACGATATTTATATATTCAGTGAGATGGATTGATGAAAGGGTGTAGAAGTAAAGTGATTATGTATATATGCGAATTGGATATACATAATATTTTCCGAGAGCAAATATACATAGAAACTATACACATCTACATCTTCTGAGGAAGTAGAGTCCTTTTTTCCATTTGGGGGACGGGATGGGGTAATAATATAAAAAGAAACAATAATGTAATGAGCTAATTTAACCAAGTAATAAAGTACCTTTGCAAGACAAAATAAGCGAACTAACTGTCTCTTGTCTTTTTAATTTAACGTGTAAATAACTCCTCACTCTCGCGTCTAGAGTAAACCTTGGAAATCTTCAAAGGACATTCCTTCAGAATAAAAGAAGGTGTCTGAAAGATTTGTCGATTTCTCAAAGGTCTCCAATTCAACTTGGGGTTGAGGATTAAACTCCTTTTTGCTGATAAAGCCTTCATCTGTGACATCTGGAAATTTCTCTTTGGGAGACTTTTCAGTTTTAGGGGTCATGCTCTCAGAAACAATTTCATCAAGCCACATCCAAGGCCAAGAATATGCGGGAATTTGGGCTGGTTCAGGCTCAGTGAGGAAAGAGCTTGGGATTGAGAGAGCTAGATTTATTATTTAGCTTGAATGGAGGCAAAAAATTCGGTTACCTGAAGAGAAACTTCTTTTGTAAACAGTTGGTAGAGTAGTAGAGAAGAGTTGTTTGCCCAGTAGGAGGCAAGGGAATTTAGTAGTAGTAATAGAAGTCATGCGTTGAGATGAGAGAGTAGGTTTTTTAATAAATTGAAGCATTTGAGTTTTGCGAATAAAAAGATTTTTTTAAAATGAGTGTGAAAAGCTTGTTAAGAACTCTTCCAAGATACAACAGTCTAAATTCTTTTTCCAGAGCTTCTATTTATAATTCCTTCTCCACTGACAACAAGGGTCCCAGCCAAGACAAAGTCAACCTTCAAGACAAGGAGACCGAGTTTATAAAACGTGGAAATGTCGATTTCAAGGGTTTCCAACTCAATGAAGAGAATATTAAAAGAAAGCAGTCCGAAGCTCTCAAGAACAGAGGCCTTCCCATGGACAACTACACCATAAAAAAGCCTCACCAATTTTACGATCCCAAATCCAATCCCAACCCAACCGAAAATGTGTTTACTTTCCATGAAGAGAATCTCTTGCAAAAAGAAGCGTAAGATTTTCGAGAAAGAATTGAGAATAAATAATAAAATAGACTTATTCAAATTTACGGCTTGGCTAATGGTTACTTTACCATCAATGATACTTGGTACCCAGGCAGTATCCTGGCTTTCCCCAAGCAAATTTTCATGTGGGATGTTCAAAATGCTGCAGAAATCAGACCTCACTCATTCGATTTGATTGAATTCATTAAGCCAACTCCCAGTAAGTGAGAGGATTCAGGACGTGAGAATAATTTTATTGAATAGATTACGTGATTATTGGAACAGGAAAAGATTATTATCCTTTGGAAGAATCTATGTTTAAAAGATTGAAAGATAAGGGTATAAAAGTCGATGTCATTCCAACAGTAAGGACTTAATTAATTGAGATTTGTGAGAGCTAATGTT
>Ga0182738_1008218_pt1 | contig 10404 bp, 5 predicted proteins | sample eDN5th30CBELigMG_FD_128876 | JGI IMG/M metagenome (GOLD analysis project Ga0182738, IMG submission 128876) | Enriched Miracle-Growth compost microbial communities from Emeryville, California, USA - eDNA 5th pass 30_C BE-Lig MG (version 2)... ... | reverse complement strand
GGGCCTGATCCAACTCGCCGGCGGCCGGCGCCGGGTTCCACCGAACGAGTTGATGGGGCGGCGTGAGCGTTGAGTCCGAGAGCCGGATGCCTGAGTTGGGCACGTCCGGTTCGATGAGCGGGGTGTGGAAACGGAGCATGGTGGGAATATTGAGGCACCGGAACGTCAAAAGACCCGGCCACAGACTATGTTCCACCTAAACCACCGCGCCACGCCTCGACTCTACTCGGGGTTCGCGGCGCGTCGCAAGGAAGAATCGTAAAAAGGCTTGCGGCGAAGACACGCCGCGCCGAACGAACCCAAAATTCGGGCTCGTTCGGGCGGCGATCCGCCAAGGATTATTCGGCGGGAGCCGCGGCGGTGGCTTCGGCGTGGGAGGCGACCAGGGCGTTGATCTTTTCGAGGGTGGCCTCGCTCGGCTCCTTGGTCCCCTTGCACTTGGGGTACTTGGCGCAGCCGAGGAAGTAGCCCCGGCGTCCCTTGCGGGGGATCATCGGGCCGCCGCACTCGTCGCAGGTCTCGTCGATTTGCAGGGACTTCAGGTCCGGCCCCGTCGCCGCCGCGGGCGGGGGCGCCATCTTGGCGACCTCGTCCTTCAGCTCGTCGGGGATCGGCACCGCGTTGCGGCACTTGGGATAACCGGTGCAGCCGAGGAACGGGCCTCGCTTGCCCTGGCGGACGGCGAACGGTTTGCCGCACTTCTCGCAGGTCTTGTCGATTTTGATGGTGGGAAGGGGTTTGCCTTCGGCGTCCACCGCCACGATGTTGCGGCACTTGGGATACCCGGTGCATCCCAGGAACGGCCCGCGCTTGCCCTGGCGGAGCGCCAGGGGCTGGCCGCACTTCTCGCACTTGTATTCGGTCTCGACGAGCTTGCGGACGGGGTTGCCCTCGGCGTCGATGTCGAACGACTCCTTGCACTCGGGATAGCCCGAGCACGAGAGGAACTTCTCCCCCTTCTTGTTCTCGCGGATCAAAAGCGGCTTGCCGCACTTGGGGCAGGCGTGGGCGGTTTCGACGGCCTCGGCCCGCGGGGGACCGTCCTTGGGGCGGGTGGCCTTGCACTCGGGATACTTCGAGCAGCCCAGGAACTCGCCGGTTCGGCCAAACTTGATGACCATCGGCGCGCCGCAGACGTGGCACGTCTCGTTGGTCATGATCTGGACCCGCTCCATCTGGGTCTCGGCGGTTTTCAGGGCCTCCTGGAACGGGTGGTAGAACTCGTCGAGGACCTTGACCATCTCCTCCTTGGCCGTGGCGACCTCGTCGAGCTCGTCCTCCATCCTCGCGGTGAACTTCAGGTCGAGGATCTTGGGGAAGTGCTTGACCAGGACGCCGGTTACGGCGATCCCCAGCTCGGTCGCGAAGAACTTCCGCTCCTTGTGCTCGACGTACAGCCGATCCTGGATCGTCTGGATGATCGGCGCGTAGGTGCTGGGTCGGCCGATGTTCTCCTTTTCCAGCGCCTTGATGAGCGTGGCCTCGCTGTATCGCGGAGGCGGCTGGGTGAAGTGCTGGGTGGCGTTAAGGCTTTGCAGGTCGAGGGTTTGTCCCACCGTAACCGGGGGCAGAAGCGCGTCGTCCTGCTTGCCCCCCGGGGGCCAAATCTTGCGGTGGCCGTCGAAGCGGAGGATCTTGCCCTGGGCCTTGAAAAGTCCCGGCCCGGCCGTGATGGCGACGTCGGTGACGGTGAAGACCGCCGGCGTCATCTGGCTGGCCAGGAACCGGAGGTAAATGAACTGGTAGAGCCGGAACTGGTCGTGGTTCAGATGTCCCCGAACCTTCTCGGGGGTGAGGCTCAGGTCGGTCGGGCGGATCGCCTCGTGAGCCTCCTGGGCGTTCTTGCCGGCCGCGTAGCGGTTGGGCTTGGCCGGGAGGTAGCGCTCGCCGTATTCCGACTTAATCAGGTCGCGAACGCCCGTCAGGGCCTCTTCCGAGACCCGGAGACTGTCGGTTCGCATGTAGGTGATCAGACCGACGGGGCCCGAGCCGTCGACATCGATGCCTTCGTACAGCTCCTGGGCCACCTTCATCGTCTTTTTGCCCGAGAACCGAAGGCGGATCGCCGCTTGCTGCTGGAGGGTGCTCGTCTTGAACGGAGGGTCGGCCCGGTCGAGCTTCTCGGTCTCCTCAACCTTCGAGACGACATACGGTTCCGAGGCCAGAACGTCGCGGATCCGATGCGCGTCGGTCTCGTTCTTGGCCTCGAACTTCTTGCCCTCGAACTCGGTTAGAGCGGCGTCGAACCGTTCGTCCTCCGCCGTCGATCCGGCGGGGCTGACGTTGGCCGTGATTTTCCAGTATTCCTCCGAGACGAACGCCCGAATCTCCAATTCGCGGTCGACGATCAGGCGGACGGCCACCGACTGGACCCGCCCGGCGCTGAGGTTTCGGGCGACCTTCTTCCAGAGCAGGGGACTTAATTGATAGCCGACGAAGCGGTCGAGGAACCGGCGGGCCTGCTGGGCGTTGACCATGTCCATGTTGATCGGGCCGACGTGGTTGAAGGCGTCGCGCACGGCCCGTTCGGTGATCTCATGAAAGGTTACGCGGCGAATTCGCTCGTCGGGCAGCTCAAGCGCCTGTTGGAGGTGCCAGGCGATCGCCTCTCCCTCGCGGTCGGGGTCGGTCGCCAGGTAGACCATTCCGGCCCGCGCGGCGTCGCGCTTCAGCTCGGTGATGGTGTCCTTCTTGGTCGGAACGACCTCGTAGGAGGGCTCATAGCCGTGGGCGACGTCGAGCCCGAGTTTCCGCTTGGGAAGGTCGCGGACGTGCCCCATGCTCGCCTTGACGATGTATTTGGAGCCAAGAAATTTGTTGATCGACTTGGCCTTTTTGGGGCTCTCGACGATCACCAGCGACGGGCCGTCGCCGGGCGAGCCGACTTCGTCCGCCTTGCGCCGGGTGGTCTTGGCCTTGGCGGTGGCGGCCTTCGAGCGCGAGGCGGCCGGCTTGGCGGCCTTGGGCTTCGGGGCGTCGCCGTTGGTCGAGGTCGACTTGGTGGTGGAGGACTTTCGCGGCACGGTGGTGTCCTATTCCTATCGTCTTTCCTTGGCGCGGTTTCGGATGATCCGACCACGCCCGTTCCGACGCCGGCCGACCCCTCTTTGAGGTTGCTCCGGGCGATGGATTTGCTACGATGTGGGCTGGTTTGGCCGTTTATCCGGCCCCGCGTTTCTTACAGTAGCGGCATAGCTAGGGTATCGGGGTCTGTCAAGGGGGGATGCCGATGAGGCGCCTTCCAAAGCCTCTGGCAAGCATCGGGGATCTCCATGTCGTTTGAGGTGTTCCGTCGCCACCAACGCGAGTTGATCGCGGTTTTCGGCCTCCTGGCCATGATTAGTTTCGTCCTCTCGGACAGCTTGCCGCGCCTGCTCGCTCCCGACATGAGCGCCCAGGACCCGGAAGTCGCCACCCTCTTCGGCCGTTCCGTCCATCGAAGCGACCTCAACGAGCTCGCCCGCCAACGCAACCGGGCCAACCTGTTCATGGGCGCTCTTCTGCCCTACGCCAGCGAGCCGTTCGGCGGCCTCTCGGATCGGGAACTGGTCGACGCCATGATCCTGGAGCGCGAGGCCGACCGCCTCGGAATGCCGGCCGACCCGGTCGTCGGCCGAGAGTGGCTCAAGACCGTCATGCAGGGCCGGATGAACCAGGAGACTTTCGACTACCTCTACAGCCGGTTCAGCAACGAAGTCTCGCCCGAGCAGCTTCTCGCCGACATCGCCAACCAGGTCCGCATCCAGAAGACCCGCCAACTGCTGGGGGCCCCGATGGTCACCCCCTACGACGTGTATCAGTCCTACAAGGGACAGACCGAGCGGGTTTCCGGCAAGGTGGTTGAGATTCCCGTCGAGAGCTTCCTGGCGAAAGTCGGAGAGCCCTCGGCCGCCGAAATTCAAAAACTCTACGACGAATACAAGGACGTCCTTCCCGACCCGAACCGGGAAACGCCCGGCTTCAAGGTGCCCCGCCAGGTGCAGGTTGAGTATCTCTCGATCGACGGCAACGCCAAGGCTCGCGCTTATCGCGACACGCTGACCGAAGCCGATCTCCGCTCTTATTACGAAAATCATAAGACGGAGTTCAAGGTCCCCTCGGATTTGCCCGACGACCTGTTCGCCGGCGCCCCCGAGCTGACCCCCCCGGTCATCCAGTCGTTCGCCGAGGTCCGCGACATTTTGGCCCCCCGGCTCGCCGAAGAAAAGGCCCAGGAGGAAATCAACGAGGTCTTCAACCGGCTTCGCGACGAGATCCTGATCCCCTACGCCGACGAGTACCTCTCGGCTCTGGACGAGCAGGAAGAGGCTGGGAAGCATGGGGGATCGGCCGACAAGGTTGACTTCCCCGAGCCGCTGGACCTCAAGGCGCTGGCCGAGAAGGAGAAGATCAACTACGAGATCTCGCCGTTGCTCTCCCGCCGGGAGGCCGAGCGTTACGGGGCGATCTCAAGCGCCGAGGTCGGGACGACCCGCCTGAGCGGCGGCCGTCGCTTCACCGAAGAGTTCTTCGACTCCAAGACCGGCCTCTACGACCCGGTCGAGTTGACCGACATCCTGGGCACCCGCTACCTGGCCCGCAAGGTCAAGGACGAGGAGCCCCGGATCCCGACGCTCGACGAGGTCAAGTCCGACGTGATCGCCGCCTGGAAGGAGGCCAAGGCCCGCCCCCTCGCCGAAAAGGCCGCCAAGGATCTCGCCGCCAAGCTCAAGGAACAGGGGGGCAAGATCGACGAGGACCGGATCGACGACTACCGCGTCATCACGATCCCGCCGATCACCCGGACCCAGATGGGCGGAATGCCCGCCTCGGTCTTCGAGCCCGCTCCGGAGGCCGAGACGCCGATCCCGGACGTGCCCTTGGCCGGCGACGAGTTCCGAGACGCCTACTTCGGGATCCAGCCCGGCGAGGCGGCGGTGGCCCCCAACGAGCCCAAGACCGAGTACTTCGTCATCACCCTCGACCGCCGCGAGCCGGCGAGCTTCGCCGAGCTTTACGCCCCCACCGGCGAGGAGTTCCGCTTCAAGATGCTCGTCAACCAGGAGGCCAATCGTCAGCAAGACGAGTACTGGATGGGCCGACTTCGCGAGCAGGCGGGCCTGAAGCCCGGCTGGATCCCCCCCGACGAGGCCAAGAAGGACGAATTCTCGCGATCTTGACCCGACGTGGCGGAGACAAGAATCGCCCGGGTGTGTGGGCGGTCCCCCGCGGCCGCCCCCACGGGATTTCATGCCCCCCGGGATCGGCCGCGGCGTCAAATTCCGGCCGGTCGCGAAAATCGGCATTGCCGCCCGCGTTCGCGTGGCGGCGCTATCTTTCCCAGGTTCGCGCTCATGATATAGTCGCTGGGAGTTCGACCACGATGAGATGAACGCGACCCGCGCGAGGGCCGTCGCGCCGGGAGGGGGGAAGCCACTGATGAGGGTCGCCCTGTTGGGGTGGGATCTGGACCACGCCTTGGCCGCCGCGCTGGGCGGTTTGGGGGTGGAGGTCGTCGGCGTCACCCGGTGGTTTCCCGGCCAGCCGACCCGCGAGGCGCGCCCCGGCTGGCTTGAGGCGCGGTGTCCCCACGAGATCGGCGGTGACGCGCGCGACGAGGCGTTCTCCTTCGGCGTGGCCGTGGTTCGCGAGGCGAGCTCCTCGGGCCTCGGCTTCGAGTTCGACGTGATCCACGCCCTGGATTGGCGAACCAGGCCCGCGGCCGGTGAGCTGGCCGCGCGGGCCCGGAGCGCGGTCGTCGTGGGCTCGGATGTCGCGGGGGAGGAGGAAGCGGCCGAGGATGTCGGCTTTGGTCCAAGGCGCGAGCCCGACGGCTGGATTTGCGACCATCCCCTGACGGGAGATCGACTCCGCTCAAGATCGGTGGGCTCGGTCCCCGTGTTCACGATTCCCGAGCGCCGGGCCTTCGCGCCGCGAGCCGGAGGCGGGAACGAATCTGGCCTAGACCGAAGCCATCCCGACGAGGGGCCATGCCTGGTCCTCTTGTTGAGGTCCGACGCGCGGTTCGCTCCGGCGGCGTTGGTCGAAGCGGTTCGGATCGCCCGGGAGAAGGCGCCGGGGCTGGTCGTCGCCGTCTTCGGATCGGGCCCGCGCCACGAGCGATTGCGGCGTCGGTTGAAGCGTCATCGTCTGCTGTCGCGTCGCTTTGGCGAATCCGGCGAGCCGAGCGCCCGTGACTGGAACGAGGCCGTGGCGCGGGCTGCGGTGGTCGGGGTGGCGTCGCTCGATCCGGTTGACGAGCCATTCTCCCTGGCGGCCGGACTGGCCGGGGCGCCGGTGGTCTCCCTCGCCGGCCGAGACGCCCAGGCCGCGGCGCGGGCCATCATCGACGCCCTTTTCGATCCCTCGCGCCGAAACCGCGACGCGAGGGCCGCCGAGGCCCTGGCGGGGCGCCGTGTGGACCCGTCGAGCGTCGCCGAGCAATGGTTGCGGGTTTACCTCCGCCTGCCTGGTGGCGGCCGAGACGTGGCGGCGGACCATCGACGGGCCGAACCCCGGCGCGGGGCCGAACCGGTGGCCTTTCCCGAGCTGCGCACCCGATTGACGATGACGCCGATGGCGAGCCGGGAGATCCTGGCCTCGTGGTCGGTTCGGCCGGACGACTGGCGGGCCGCTCTGGAGTGGCTGGGGGCCGAGTCGGTTCGGGCGGTCCTTACGATTCGAGTCTTCGACATCTCGGAACTGCTTTTCGACGGCCGCAACGCCCACGGGTTTTTCGACGTGGACCTCGGCCCCGGCGAATCGCATCGGGCGATCGCGCTTCCCTACGCCGGCCGTTCGCTGGCGGCCTGTTTGGGCGTGCGTTCGCCCTGGGGCTATTTTCACCCCCTGGCTCACGCCCGTTTGTGCCACCTGCCGAAAGCGGAGCCCGCGCCGGCCCCTCCATCGGGGGGAAGGCGGCTTCGCGTCTTGCCCCGGCGGACTTGTCGCTGATCGACCGCGCACTCTCCGAATCGCGCCGCTCGCGGAATTGAGGATCGGAATTCGCCATGCCCCGTCTGGCCCTGGTTATCGAACTACACCATCCCTTGCCCCCGCCGGGTTCGGCCGCGGGCGCTCATTGGGCGACCTCGGTCCTTGATGTTTACCTGCCCGTCTTGCGCGCGCTCGATCGGTTCGCGGAACGGCCCGGCGACGCGTCGCTCACCCTGGCGGTCAGCCCAAGCTGGACGGCCCAGGCCGCCGGTCCGGCCTCGGAGCGGCTCGTCAAGCGGGAGTTCGAGCGTCGGACGGACGGGGGGGCGGTCGACCCGGAGCTTTCCCGGTTCTTCAAGTCTCGATGGACCCCCGGCGCGCTTGGTCTCTTGCGAGGCTGGAACGACGCGGGGGCGATCGATGTGATCCCCACGACGGCGACCCACACCTGGCTTCCGAGCGTGGCCTCCGACCCCGTGATCGCGAGGGCTCAGATCGGCCTGGCCGCGACCGATCACGAGCGTTGGATGGATCGGGCGCCTTCGGGGATTTGGCCGCCGTTTCTCGGCTACGCGCCGGGGCTTGAGTCGGCGATGGCCGAGCGCGGGCTTCGGTTCTTCGGCGTCGGGGCCGACGCCTTCACCCGGGGCGAGTTCTCTCCGCCTCGGGGCGCTTTGGAGCCGCTCATCACTCCTCCCGGAGTGGCGGCGTTTGGCGTGGTCGACGCCTCGACCACCCCGGCGTTCGACTCCCACCACGGTTACGGTCAAGATCCCCGCTACTCCGACCCCGCGACCGCCGAGCGGGCGGCCCGCGAGCACGCCCGGCACTTCCTCGACGTTTGGCTGGAGCGGACCTGGTCGGGCGCGGTGGATCATCAGGGCGCCGACGAAGCCATCAGCGTCGTCTCGTTCACCCCCCACGACATCGCCCGGGCCTGGCCGCTCGGCGGCGGCGAACGGTGGTTCGCCCGGCTGCTTGAGGGGCTGGCGACCCTGGAGGACGCGGGCGCGACCTCGCTGGATCGGTATCTGGATCGCAACCCGACCGGCGCGATGGGGAGGCCCGGAGCCAGCCCCGGAGGGATGCTCGCCGTTCGTCCCGCCGATTCGGATCTGTTTGATCGCTGCCGAGCCGCCGCCGATCTGTTGACGTTCGCCCTGGAGCGCCGGCGGTCGTTGCGGCCGGACGAGCGCGAGACGGTCAGGCGAATGGTTCGTTGCCTGCTCCGAGCCCAACAGGTCGATTGGTCGCTTCCCCACGGGGGGGGCGTCGACCCCCAGATGGGCCTTCAGCGAGCCGGGGAGTTCCTCTCGCGATTTTACGAACTGGCCGCCGCGCTGATGGGCGGGCGCGCTGAATCGTCCGCGCCTCCACCGGAGCCGGGGCCGTTGTTCCTTCCCGAGATTGATCTCGACATCCTGGCGAGGGGATAGGGCGATTTCGCGCGGATCGTATCGCTTGATCCGTCATGAGCCGGGGGGGAATGCACTCGCTGGCGCGTCGGGCTGGCATTGTCGGGGACGCGCGACCCGAATACCAGCCCGACGCGCCAGCGAGTGCGTCGTTTCGGCCGCCGCCGATCTGGAGGGCGGGTGGGGGACACGCTCAATAACAAACCGCCGTCCCGACGCAATCGCGGCGTGATGGATTTGCCGAATCGGGGTCGCTTGCCATAGAATTGAGACCGTGCCTGTATTGGTGATGATGTTGGAGTTGTTTCGAGAATCGGACGACGCGCGCAACCGGGCCCGGCCCGAGCCCACTTTGGGTCTCTCCCCAACGCCCTCCTCCCCGCGCCTCCGCTCGTCGCGCCGTTTCCGTTTTTCCGCGGGGTGATCGTCATGGCTTTGCCCAAGGTCGTGATCGTGGGCCGGCCGAACGTCGGCAAGTCGTCGCTGCTTAACTGGTTGGCTGGTCGCCGAATCGCCATCGTCGACGACGTGGCCGGCGTGACCCGCGACCGCGTCGGCGCGTTGATTCAACTTGGCGAGGACGATCAGTCCCAGTTCTTCGAACTGATGGACACCGGCGGGATCGGCATGGTCGATCGCGACGACCTGAGCGAGGATGTCGACCGCCAAATCGACACGGCCATGACCGAGGCCGACTTGATCCTCTTCGTGGTCGACATCCGCGAAGGCTTGATGCCGCTGGACGAGGAGGTCGCGACCCGCCTCCGCTACCTCAAGACCCCCGTCATCCTGGTCATGAACAAGGCCGACGACCCGGCTTTCGACGATCGGGGCGGCGAGTTCTACAAGCTGGGCCGGGGCAAGCCGATCGCGGTCTCAACCCAAAACGACCGCAATAAGAAGCAGCTTCTTCGCCTGATCGAACAGCTTCTGCCTTGGGAGCAGACCGAGAAGCCGGCCGAGTCGGTGATGAAGGTCGCGGTGGTGGGCCGTCCCAACACCGGGAAGTCGACGTTCATCAACACCTTGGCCCGCGCCGAGCGTATGATCGTCTCGGAGCGGGCGGGCACCACGCGCGACTCGGTCGACGTCCATTTCGAGCTCGACGGCTTGCCGTTTACAGCCATCGACACCGCGGGAGTCAAGCGCAAGGCCAAGATCAACGACAACCTGGACTTCTACTCGGTCCACCGGGCCGAGCGGTCGATCCGTCGCGCCGACGTGGTCCTCTTGTTCCTCGACCCGACCCAGGGAATCACCAGGCTCGACAAGCAGCTGGCCGGCTACATTTCGCAGGAGCACAAGCCCTGCGTGTTCGTCGTCAACAAGTGGGACCTGATGATCGGCGGCGCGCGCGACGACTCGCAGCCCAACATGGCTCGATTCGCCCACGTCGTGCAACATGCGTTTCGGAACATGAACTACATGCCGCTGGCCTTCATCACGGCCCAGACCGGCAAGAACGTCAAAGCGCTTTTGAATCTCTCCCAGGCCCTTTTCAAGCAGGCCAACCGCCGCGTCGGCACCGGGGCGCTGAACCGGGTTCTCCGCGAGGCGATCGCCGCCCACCCGCCGGCCATGCGCGAGAACCGATCGCCCCGCGTCTACTACGCCACCCAGGTCGGCTCGGCCCCGCCGACCATCGTCCTGTTCGTCAACAGCACCCGACTCTTTGATCCGACCTACCAGCGGTATCTGCTCAACGTCTTCCGCGAGAAGCTGCCCTTCCACGACGTTCCGATCAAGCTCTACATGCGGACCCGGTCGCAGAGTGACCCGAGCGAGCGAGCGGCGGCCCGCCGCGCGGCCGGCGAGGCCGATTGGGACGGCGCGGACGAGTACGACGACCGGCGAGAGGCCGAAGGCGAAGAGGTCCGCTTCATCAACCGCGAGGTCAACGAGCTGCTCGCCGATTTGGACTCGTAGGGCAATTTTCCGTTGACTGTATCGCTTGATTCCCGGCATGGGACTTTGTGGCGCGGGCGGCCCGCCCGCGGATCGGCGGCGGATTGCGGGCGAACGCCGCGTCCGAAGCGGGTTGGCCCGCGGGCGGGCCGCCCGCGCCACGGGGGAT
>Ga0182738_1008216_pt1 | contig 10405 bp, 10 predicted proteins | sample eDN5th30CBELigMG_FD_128876 | JGI IMG/M metagenome (GOLD analysis project Ga0182738, IMG submission 128876) | Enriched Miracle-Growth compost microbial communities from Emeryville, California, USA - eDNA 5th pass 30_C BE-Lig MG (version 2)... ... | reverse complement strand
TGTAGCCACGTCCAACTCCATCCAGGGCATTGCGTTTGTCCTTTCACCATCACCTGTGAAAAAACAAAACTGTTACCTATCTCCCCGAACAAGTGTAACCTATGTCCCCGGATTGTACACTTGACACAGCTTTGGATTGCGAAAGCGATTATATCGCCGACAGCCCGCTCAGCGAGAACTCTGGCCGACGCCGCCGAATACCGGTTTATTGTCTTCGCCCACGATCACGACGGCGGGGGTGTGGTTATCTGCTTCTTCTGCAGTCATCTGCGCGTAGGCCATGATGATCACGACATCGCCAACAGCGGTCCGTCTGGCAGCTGCCCCGTTCATGCAAATTACACCCGAATCAGCTTTGCCCTTAATGACGTAGGTTTCCAGCCGCTCGCCGTTGTTATTATTGACCACCTGCACTTTTTCGTACTCGCGCAGATTGGCCGCGCGCATCAGGCTCTCATCAATTGTAATACTGCCCACATAGCCAAGTTCAGCCTGCGTCACAGTTGCACGGTGGATTTTCGATTTCAGCAAGGTTACCAGCATTATGCGTGAACGTACCTTCGCAGCACCAGAATGATCATTACGGCTTTGATTCGGTGGCGCTTGCGGCGCTGATAGCGGCGTCAATAGCCAGCAGAAGAGCCTCCACCATGACGGAACATTGCCGGGAGAATGGCAAGGCCTCTGCGCCGTATTCCCTGGCCAGGCGGCATGCGTGCGCGCGATCGCCGGCACCAAGATGCGTGCGCAATTCATCTCGGAAGCGTTCGTAGGGTGTTTCGCCCGGCTGGGGCGCAGGGGCGGCGAGAGCTGCTTCAATGGGGGCGCCAGCCTCCAGCGCTGGGTTACTTTTCAGGAGGAAGACCGGCAGTTCAGTAACCATCAGATACGCGTCAGGATTTTTTAGCGCCGTATATTCCATGCTGCTGAAATGAAATTTATCCGCCGTTGCGGGATCGCCCAGCTGGAGGAAATGCGCGGCCATGGCGCGGCTGTCTGGCGTAGTGCAAAAGCCAAGCGCAAGGCGCGTAAACCCTTTATCACCATTCCGCTCGATATCATGTAAACCCAAACCATGTTTGAATGCAACCCGCGCCAGCTCGAGTTGCAAATGCCGGTCGGCCGAGGCTGGACCTCCAAGGAGAAACCATGCCCCGGAGGCGTAAGCCATGCTGTGGAGCGATGCATGAAAAACCGGGGCGCCCGCCCCATCCAGAAAATCTGCCACGGCTTTGTTTTCGGGCCGCAATGGCCCTTTACCGCCGCCGGGATAGCCAAACTCCACGTCATCTCCCGGCTGCTCGCGAAAGACGTGCTCCAGGTAATCTGTCAGTTGGGGGACTGGCGCAAACCATGGGCTGTTTCGCTGGGCTCCATCCGGGTTAACCTGCGGGCAAATCCGGAACGTGGCCCGGCTTCGCAGTTGCACCGCAGCGGGCGAATTCCCGGCGAGCCATTGCGCAAAGACCATCGCAGTGACGGGCCCTGCGGGTTCATCTGCATGCGCACCTGCTGTAATCGTACACGTGTGACGGCCGGAACCAACGGTAAAGCCATGCAGCGGACGTCCATCTCGGCTTGCACCAATCTCATCGACGCGAAGTTCGCGCTGGTTTCTCAACCGCACCAGCCATTCTGCGATTCCGGCGTCATCCACGAAATGCGCGTTAATCACAGTATAATTGGCGACGGGCACATTAAAGATCCCGTCCGGCAGCTCACGTGCTAACATGTTAACTTGTTTCTTCTGTTTCACCGGGTTGTCCAGGTGAAACTGCCAGGTCATTCGAACGTTGCATCGCGCCGGAATCGTTGGAAATTGCACCGGGCGTCTGTTCCGCCGACGGAGCTTTTTTGACGGGTGCAACAGCCCGCTTAAACTGCTGTACAGTGCGCCGCACCTTATAAAAACGGCTACCTCGCAACTGCAGCAGCTCGCTTTGCAGACGTTCCACTTCACGACGCAGATGCTCGTTTTCATAAAGCAGCCCGTTTTCCAGGGCCAGTGCCTCTTCTTCCAGGGGGTTCGAGGCGATTTCTCCCAGCGCACGCACATTTTCGCCGGCCCTGCGAAGCTTTGCCTCGTTATCCGGTGCCATAAACGGCGCTGCAGCCCATTTCAGCAGAGGCCGCATCACTGCTTCCGGACTGAAGTGTTCTTTGACGTAGCTGCGGCCTCTCTGCCCAAGCTGCCGCCGCTCCGGGCTGATCTTGGAAGCGCGGATCAATGCGTCTGCGAATTCCTGAACCTTACCAATATGAACAGTGTATCCGAGGCGGTTGTCACAGATTATCTCGCTCAGTTCAGTTCCCAGCGTTGTAAGTACGGGCAACCCTGCCGCCATCATATTGACGAGGCGGTTACGCCCTCCCAACAGCGTCTCATAGTTAAGTCCGTCAATATTTAACCCGAGGTCACATTCTGCATACAGCGGGGGAATTTCTTCGCCTTCCACCCAGCCGAGAAAATGGCATCTGTCGATGTAGCCACTTCGCCGCATGAGGTCCTGAAATTGTGGATAGGTGGATTCATTATGGCCCGGAATCGCGCCGCCAGTGGAAACAAATCGCATCCGGGGCACCTGCTCCATGGCGAGAGACAATGCCGCTGCCAGGGTCTCAACATCTGTCCAGGTATTATATCCGCCAGTCCAAAGTACCGTAAAGCTCTCCTCTGGAAAGAGATCACCCCGGAATCTCTTTGTCGCCACGGGCAGATCCAAGTCCAGAAACATTGGGTCGGCGGCTATTGGGACCACCGCGCAGAATGGATGTGCAGCATTTTCGAATCCAAGACGGCCGAGTACTCCGAGCTCTCCGAGGACCGCATACATCTGTTTGTGCGCAGAGACGGAAACCTTATCGGCACGACGCAGGGCGCGCCGTTGCCGCGACCAGAAATGAAGCAGCAGTTCATTAGACCTCTCGACACCACATTTAGCCTGCGCCTCCCCCATCATATGACCCATCAGGTCGCACCACATCGGCAAATGCGTCCGCAGCCTCGCAGCTATCGCGGCAGCATTCACATTCACCGCGACGATACAGTCATAATCCGAGCTGTCATGGGCCTGCTGCAGCACGCCAAGCACCGCATCCGGCTCCCAGGTGTGAATTATACCATAATTCAACCCTTCGTAGCGGGCATGGGCGATTTGGCCAGCCACCTCGCCATCCGGGGCGTGACCATCCGTCTGCATAACGATCAGATCCACGGCATGGCCCGCATCTCGCAAAGTCTTGGCTACATGCCAGGTGCGCAACGATTGCCCACAGAACACCTTAATTTCCGGCGAGTAGAGGGGCCCGGTTCCGATTACCAGTATCTTCGACAAGATATTATAACTCCAACATGAGACTGGCGGCAATGGCCGCGGCATAGTGCTGTATAAGCAGTTAAAAGCAAGACTACAATCAGGACTTCGTCAATGCCTACCTACGAATATGAGTGCAGAAAATGCGGCGAACACTTCGAGTACTTTCAATCCATAAAGGACAGCCCAAAAACCACCTGTGAGAAGTGCGGCGGGGAACTATCGAAACTGCTCAGCGCTGGGTCCGGCCTTATCTTTAAAGGAAGCGGCTTCTATATCACTGATTACAAAGACAAGCCAAAGGCAAGCGATTCATCAACACCAACCAAGACGGAAACCAAAACAGAAGCACCAAACCCCGCCGATAAACCAGCCACCAAGGGGGAGTAGTGTTTCACGTGAAACACGGATTCCGGACTCAGCGGTGTTTCACGTGAAACATCAACATGGTGCGGGATTGGGGTTGACCTGGCTCACAGCGCCCGCAATACCAGACTCAATTCTCCAGGAACAGTACGCTTGCTAACTATAGGATTTGTAAACCAAAAAGGCGGTGTCGGAAAAACAACCACTGCTGTAAACCTGGCCGCCTGCCTGGCGGCCGCGGGGCACTCAACTCTGCTCGTGGACGCCGACCCCCAGGCCAACGCGTCTTCAGCCCTGGCCGCAGACCGCACCGCCACAACCACATACCAGCTACTCCTGGACCCGTCCACCGCCCAAAACGCCGCCCAGACAACCGCCGTCGAGAAACTTGCGATTATCCCCTCGTCTTCCGATCTGTATGGAGCCGAGCTCGAATTGCTGGAGCTCGAAAACCGGGAGTTCCGTCTCAAATCGGCACTCGAACCCCTGAAAAAGGAGTACGAGTACATACTGATTGATGCTCCCCCGTCGCTCGGGCTTCTGACTCTAAACGTCCTCGCCACCTGCGACCAGGTAATCATTCCGGTGCAAAGCGAATACTACGCGCTGGAAGGACTGTCGATGCTGATGCAGACGATCGACCGCGTGAAGAACGGCAGCATCAACCCCAACCTGGAAATTATGGGAATTGTCATGACCATGTACGACAGCCGCCTTAATATCGCCCAGCAGGTCGACACAAACGTACGAGAATTTTACGGCGATAAGGTCTTCAAAACTCAGATCCAGCGTTCCGTTCGACTGGCCGAGGCGCCTAGTCATGGAAAACCCATAATACTTTACGATTTCCGCAGTATGGGAACGCGCAACTATATTTCACTGGCAGAAGAGGTGATCGGTGCCGCAAAAAAAGCGAGCGCTGGGACGCGGGCTTGAAGCCCTGCTCCCCCAGAAAGCAAACATCACAACAGGTCAATCAACCGCCGTCGAGCCAGTAGAGGCATCCGCCGGCCCCGTCGCTGTCCTTCCCATTGCAAAGATTTTTCGCAACGAAGACCAGCCTCGGCTCACATTTGATCCTCAGGCTATGGAAGATCTCGCCGACTCGATTCGTCGCCACGGCGTTATCCAGCCGATCGCGGTCATGCCAGCCAAAAACGGATGCTATGTTATAGTCGCAGGCGAACGCCGCTGGCGCGCCGCGCAAGACGTGGGGCTGGAAGAACTCCCCGCGATTATTCTGCAGGAACTCTCATCTCAGGATCTCATGCAGTTCGCGCTGGTGGAAAACCTGCAGCGGGAAGACCTCCGGCCGATGGACGAAGCAAAAGCCTTTCACAGCCTGCAGACAAAATTTGGGCTTACTGCCGATGACATCGCCGAACGGGTAGGAAAAAGCCGCTCAGCCGTTGCCAATTCCCTGCGCTTACTCAACCTCCGCCAGGACATGCAGGATGATGTAGACGAAGGTCGCATCACCGCCGGACATGCCCGCGCAATATTGTCACTCGAACATATCCGGGACCAGATGCGACTTCGCGATATGATTTTCCAGGACAACCTCAGCGTGCGGCAGGCCGAAGACCGTGCCCGCGAAATGATCGAAGGTGGCGCCAGCCGGCGCGGGCGCGCTCATACCTCCGCCAGTGGCAGCAGTCGCAAAATTCACGGTTCAGAACGCATCCAGCAACTCCGGGAAAAGCTCGTCGATACACTTGCTTTACGGGTTTCCATTTCCACAACATCAGAAACCAGCGGGCGAATCGAGCTTTATTATGATTCGCTTGACGATCTTCAGCGTCTCCTGGACGCGCTTGATATTCAGGTATAAATATGCAACTTTGGGATATACTCGCAACCAGTGGCGTGGAAGCCATGCACGTCGATATTGTCAAAGCAGTCCGAGACAGCGACTTTATGGGAATCCTGTGTCTTGGCGGTTGCCTGCTTCTGTCCCTTGTGTCCTGGATTATCATATTTTATAAGCTGAACACGATTAGAAGCGCGGTGCAGCAATCCGACCGGTTTGATCGCGTGCTTGATACAGCTGGCAGCCTCGAAGAGGTATTTCGCCGCACGCCAGACTTTCCCGAAAGTCCCATTGCGCAGATTCTCCGGGAAGCTATCCTGGAAATGGAAGCGGAGAACTGGTACGCAGACGACATCTATAATATGGAAGAGCGCCTCACAGCCGCACGGCTGGGCGTCGAGCGAGTAATGGAACGGACCATTTCCAATGAAGTCCGGCGGCTGGAAAGCTACCTGATTTTTCTGGCGACAACCACGAACGTTGCTCCGTTTGTCGGGCTTTTCGGAACAGTCTGGGGCGTACTTGCAGCTTTCCAGGCCCTCAGCCGCACGGGCAGTGCGGCGCTAAGCGCCCTGGCGCCCGGCATGTCCACCGCCCTCGTTGCCACAGTCGCCGGCCTCGTCGCCGCCATACCCGCCAGCATCTTCTACAATTATCTTGCTAACAAGATAGCAATACTCACGAGCCGCATGGACAGCTTCGCCCTGGAGCTGGCAAATATCATCCAGAAGCGCATGGTCAAACAGATCGCGACGGAGCAATAAGTCCGTAACTCGCGTGCCGGATTTCGTCATTTTTTTCTTGAATAGCAGACTTAGTTCGGGCTACTTCCCAAATCATCACTTGAAATCCAGCTCGCTTTTAGCTGCGACTTCAAGCTGTTCATTTAAAAAAGGGTGTTCGGCAGTCCAATGGATAAGGCTTCAGCAAGTCTGTTCAAATTAAGAATGGGTGCGCGCTCGCAGAGTGCAATGACCCTTGTTGAGGTTTTGATAGCCATCGCCCTTGCAGCATTTGTCTCCATTGGGCTCTATGGCTCCGCTATCTACACCATGCGTCAAAACGAACGCAGTACGCAGCAGATCCAGGCGCTCACATTGGCAAATGGTTTTGCCGCCCGAATCCGCGCGGGCCGTTATAACAAGCTCACTGCCAACCCCGCCACACTCCTGGCTACTGATTACGAATACCCGCTAAAAGGAACAACGACCGTTCCCTCTGACCCCAGCGGCCCGTCCAGCCCCTACACCGTCACCATAAACAAAACCGGGTATGGCACCGGGATACAAAAAAATTCCGGATCCTCTGGTAAGTACACACTAACGATGGGTACGGGTAGCGCTCCGGTGGAGGCGAACGACTGGCAGGGGCATCTTCTCGTCGTGACCAGTGGCGCCAGCACAAACCGCGTAATGTACATAATAAGTAATGCAGCTACGGCCAATTCCAAAACTGTCGTTAATCTGACCGGTAAACTGGACCACAAGTCTGGCAATACCATTGTCGACTGGGGATCGCCCTCCCCTGACAACACGTCTGTCTGGTCCATAGACTATGGCATGTATGCGGATGTCACAGTCTCGTGGGACAACGGAAACAAATCACTGAATGAGACCGTTTATGTTCCAGCCACACAGAACTAGTTCCCGCCAGCGAGGCATGACACTCGTGGAAGTTGTCGTGTCACTGGCCCTGCTTGTACTTCTCAGTCTGATTACGATAGTGGGTATGGTTCTGCATGCGAGAATGGCGCAGTCGAACATGACTCGCGAGCAAATCGCAGACGGGGCACGGCGCCTCATGGAAATCGCTAACGTGGGTGCACTGGACGCAACTGTTATAAGAGTCGATACTGGGCCGGCCGGACCAAATACGGTTTTGACTCTCGGACACCCGGATCCAACCGACTCCTCAAAGGTGATTTGGACACAGCTGGCATTTCTGGACGACGACAACACCACGTCAACCATCCGTGATAACAGGATAGTCGTCAGAAACACAGATACGCCGATGGCATCAACCGGTGATACCCTGATCAGGTATTGCGCACCCGCAGGCGCTGGCCTGTTCACCCTCAACAGCAAATCCGCAACACCGCTGGTTGATATCAGCCTTCGAATTGGCGATCAAACATATCCGCCCTCGGCCAAGGATAATGCAGTAACCGGAAAAGGCTATCAGAGCCTGTTAGTCACGACCAGTATATCACAACTTTAAAAATGCAAAGAAAACGGACTGCACACCACTGCAGGAGGCAAAGAGACATGAAAAGGGTAAAAAGCAAATCCTCCAGGATCTCCAGCGCGCAAATACAACATAAACGGCGAGGCGGAGCCATGGTTATGGCAACAGTCTTCGTCACCATCACGGCCATGGTGGTCGCTTATGGTTTGCTGGCATCCAACCGACAGATGCGAAACACGCACCGATCCGTTCTGTTTGATACAACCCTCGCTGCTGCATCGACCATGGCTAATTCCATGATCCAGCAGGCATATTATATTGCGACGACCCGTCCAACGCAGATGGAGGGAAACTTTAACAAGATGGACGAGGTGATCAAAAGTATCAAGCCGTCCTCAATTCCGGGCTATATTACAGCCAAAAGTTCATCTGGTAAAGATTTGACTTTCTTTGCCTCCACAACTGCCAACCCTGGAGTCTGGGAGACAATTAATGATCCCAAAGATGACTGGAACGGGTTTAATATCCGCCGCTGGAGCTATGATGCAGTCGCGTTTCTAAATGAGCGCAATGAAACGACAAACGACATCGGTAACGTCGCGAAGCGCCTTGGCTTTGAAGGTGCGGGGTTTAAGTCCAGAATCACCATCAACTTCATTCCGCTTTACCAATATGCAATTTTTTATGACAAGGATCTCGAGTTTCACCCAGGCCCAGTTATGAATGTGAACGGGCCGGTGCACACGAATTCCACATTGTGGCTGGCATCCGGTGGCGGGTTAAACTTGAAGGACAAAGTTAGTGCTGCAGGCAAGCTTCGGACATACCGAGACTTTATTGATGTTTCCAACACGGGACTTCAGGTAAATATCAAACTGAAAAATGGTAACAAATGGGACCCTGAAGGCGATGGGGGAACGGGCTATAAGGATCACGCAGCAGACGTAAGTGCGAAGAACAAGAACGGAACCATGGCATCGCTTAATAAGAGTTTGCCGAGTGGCTACGACACCAACGGCAATGGCTTTACCGACAGTGGTGACAGAAACTGGTTAACTGATGCCCTCTCCAGGTTTGGTGGAAACGTCACAGATGTCGCCATGGGTAACAAGCCAATTCGTCCTCCGCTTCCGTTTGTTGGATCTGGCTCGGAAAGAAAACAGGCCGATCCCGGCGAACTCATTCAGAGGCTGGATTCAAGTAATCCTTCCAACGATCCCTACCGGGCGGTAAAGATGGAGGCTATGGCGGATATCGTCATTGAAGGTGACCCTTCCCAAACCGAAATAAAACAGGGGACGAACGAAGTCGTGTTTAAACCTGGTGCCGTGAAGATCCGCACGGTTAACAAGGACAGTGACGGCCTCTTCGTCGGCTTTGGACCAGAAATTCCTATTACCGATAAAAACGGGAAAAACGCCATCGTAAAGCCGGGGTCGTTCCAGGATTATCGGGAAAACAAAAAAATCAAAACCATCGATATCGATATGGCTGCCCTGAATGCGCGCACAGACGTGACGGCCAGTTATATCACTAATGGCAACGGCGTGATCTATGCATCGACAGATGCATCCAAGGATACATCAAGTCAAATGGGTGCGGTTCGTATCACCAACGCGAGTCGCATGCCTCGAAACAGCAAGAATGCCATGACCGTGGCAACTGACAGACCCATGTATCTTGCCGGTAATGTGAACACTGACAGTAAAGCCACACTGCTTCTCGCAGGTGATGCCATGACTGTGCTCTCAAAGGAGCTTAATGACTCGACAGGCAGGAATTCAGGCTCGGCCGGAGACACGGAGACTAACGCGATCTTTATGCTCGGACAAGTCTCTTCCAAGTACACTCCAGTTGATCCGACCACCAAAAAGCCAGTAGCGGGCGTACAGGTTGACAGTTATGGTGTGCCGAACCGCGGCCAGAATTCAGAGAAAGATCACTACGAACCCGGGTATGGTCGTTTCCAGTGGAGTGGGGGCGTGCATAACGTCATTCGGTACCTGGAAAATTGGGGTGGTAAAAAACATACCTATAATGGCTCTCTGATATGCCTGTTTGAAAGCCGAGTCGCGACAAGCAGGCATCAAACCACAGCAAAGGGCTATGGTGGGGATAGCACGTATTATGGCGCTCCAGACCGTAATTATAACTGGGACGCCAGCCTCAAAGACAAGGAGCCACCAAAGGGTATGCCGGTTCTTGTCGAGGTGAAAGTTTCGCCTTTGGAACGCATCAGCAAAGCAGAGGCTGTGGCCCTCTTGCGTTAATGACTCCATAAATCTAAAACTGGAAAAAGCCAGTGGTTGGGTACCTGACCACTGGATTTAATCTTACCTGGTTTTCCCGGGGACTGAGTTTTCCCGGGGACTGCATCGCTTTGCTCTTTACCCCTGGTAAGGTCATTTGCGATTTTGGCCCGCTTGCGGCGGTTACGGTTTAGAGTTAAGTGACACTTGCTGCTGCAAACCTTTTGGAAAGGCCAGGACTCCAGGCTTTATTCCGCCACTGGTTCATTGGCTTCCAGGGCTGAGATGCGCTGGGCGAGGGTTTGGAGCTGGTCCATGGTGGCGACGGATGCGCCTGGGGCAGCAATGGGGGGCTCGGGGGATGCCAGGGTTTCATTTAGAGACAGCAGCGCTTCCTGATAGCGGTTCAGGTTTCGCGTTTCCAGACGGTTCAAGACCAGGGCTTTGTTTGGAAAATCCGGCAGCTCTTTCACATAACGGAT
>Ga0182738_1008214_pt1 | contig 10406 bp, 9 predicted proteins | sample eDN5th30CBELigMG_FD_128876 | JGI IMG/M metagenome (GOLD analysis project Ga0182738, IMG submission 128876) | Enriched Miracle-Growth compost microbial communities from Emeryville, California, USA - eDNA 5th pass 30_C BE-Lig MG (version 2)... ... | reverse complement strand
TTTTTTTTAACCTATCTTAATGATAGCATACATAAATAGATTATGTATAATGAAAAGGAGTTAATCAACAAAATTAAATATAATGTAAACATGATTATGCATACTAAATAGAGATTAATCAATGTAAATTAAACACGATGTATACATGGGGATTATAGAGTGTAATTGGCAGTGGGTTGGGGCGCCAGATGAGGGACCAGTTGGTTTATAAAGCCTGAACAAATAACTCGCCATTTTGGACAATCATGTCTCTGGTCAGGTCGCCCCAAGCCTTTTTGGCTTGCTTCCACTCTAGGTAAGGTGACTCAATGCTAAAAAGTTGAATATCAATGGAATGATTGTGTTTGAGGTGATGTGGTGACACTCTGAAATTTCCACAATATTTGCACTTGGATGCAAAAGCCTTTATTAGTGTCATAAAATTATTCGGTAAATATTTTGTATCAAATTCTGATTTGCTTTGGAACTTGGGGATTTGAATGTTATTTTCACCTTTTCTAATTCTCCATTTCAGCTTACACCGTTTAAGAATGAACAGGCATTTCTTGTTCCAGAGGTTAGGAAAAAGGTAGTCAAGATATTTGTCATCTCCTTTAGGCGGGAAATTCAAACAAGTTTTAAGAGATCTCTTTATAAATTTATCAACCTTGGTTTTGGCAGTTTTTTTGGTGGAGGATATATAGGAAATTGCTCCCATTTCTAAGAGTGGGTTTATGAATGTTTTCCAGATGTTAATTTGAAAGTCAAGACTGGCTTTAGAAAGCAGTGGAGCTAATTGTTTCAAGATGTGATTGATTGAGAGTTTTATTTTCATGAAAGTTTCTTCAACATCCAGTTTGCGATTAATGGAGCTTCCAAGGTACGGGTAGTTACTAACAATTGGGATACCTTTAAGATTTTTACCAATTAAGAGATTCCAACGAGGCCGAGCGTATTTGCGGCAACGTATTTCAATAATAGCAGATTTTCTTTTCTTGATTGTTCGGCCAATTTTCGGCGACTCGGATTCAAGTAGGTCGATCGTCTTTTTTAATTGATTGGGAGATATGCAAAGAAAAGAAAGATCATCAGCATATCCAAGAATTTGATCAACATTCATATTAAGTTTAGAAGAGATTAGTCTGAGCAGGTGATCAATACAAAAATCAAAGAGAAGAGGGGAGATAGTAGAGCCTTGTAATAGTCCTCTGTTGGGATGGATTATTTTTCTGCCGATTTTAAGTGATGTATTGATGTACAAAGCTTTAAGAAACATGGCTTCATTATTATCCTCAAATAAGTTATCGCTGATGTGGAATAGATGATCCCAAGTGATAGAGTTGTATGCATTTTGATAATTTATGTTATTTCTTCAAGAAGTAAATTATTTTTTTATAAGGAACAACATCATGAAAGCAAATATTTACAATTAGTGAATTTTTATTAAAGACTTGAATTAAGCAGTAACTTTAGCAGTTTTAATGAATTACTTACATAAGCATGCAGCAGCTATAACTTTTTTTTGTTGCCTTCTTCTTTGAAGCCAAAAATCTCACTTCCTCTTCAATAGTTTCCAAAAGGCCAGGATTCTTTGAATTCAGCTTCCATCCTAATTGTCTCGCTCTATTTGCTCTTGAACGAGCATTGGGTGCAAGCCCTAACCATGCGAAAATACCAAAAAGACTCTCAATTTCTTGAGCTGTAAATTCTCCCACTTTAGGGCTACTTATTGCTCCAACTTTATAAAATAGTAGTCTCTGTTAACGGGAGTACCCTCATCTTCTTTGCCTGTCAAATACTGATCAATTGATGCTCTCCTTAATAGTTATTCCCAAATCTGAGTTCACTTGATAACTAAATAATACATCATTCTTTATTTATTCTTTAGATTATATAGGTTACTCAAACTTTGTAATAAGTATACAGAAATCATGAATTAATTGTTTGATAAACATGGAGAATAAAAATACCCTGCGTTAACCTCTACTACTGTATGCTACTTTGATAGTTTTATAAGCTAATGAATTATTAAAAACTAAATTATTCGCTTTAAGAATATCATGATAAAAACTGTCTATGCCTGTTTTGATCAGTTGTAATGTGTTGTAATATTATGAGTGTATTTAATTTATGCGCAATTTATATTCAAATCATTCAGATGAACCTTTTGCTGATTAACCTGAGGTAACTCTCCCGCCTGAGGAGTCCTTTGTCAAGCTTTAGGCAAGCATGAAGAAGACTAAAGATATAGGTCGGATCGAAATAAAGCATCTTGATTTTGTGATGAATGACTATAGATTTTTATGTTCGGATATATTTTAAAAATGTTATGGTGCCAGGGAATTATAGAGAAATCTTGAGGGATAACCTAGAAAATAAAGAGGATTTAAAGGACTCTTTGATGAATTTGGGTCTTGAGGAGCAACAGAATGAACCTGAAATAATTACCAAGGAGATAAATGAAATGATATCAAAATCATCTTGAAATTGATGAGGAATTATAATTCAGCCAAAAACCTTGAAGCGCCCAAAGGTTTTATTTTCCAAGCCATACAAAAACCAAAGAATCTAAGAGGATTTATTGAGGAGGGAGGGAAAGGATTTTAGAATAAATTCCAAGTTGTTGTTGTAAAGTGTAAAGGTTAACAATGATTCTCTATTTGCTATGTAAAGTAAAGTACAGTTTTTGTTTTGTTCATATTCGCCGGAGATTCGTCAGAGGATTCAGGTTTTGAGCAAGCCTTTAATTTATAAAATTCATATGTCTAGACCCTTTTATAACATGTGTACTGCTCGCAAATGCCTACTGCATATTACTCAAAGAATATATTATTCTATCAACGCATGAGCTACAATAAAAATGATCTCAAGATGAGAAGCTATTATAAAATGAGTTTGTAATTTTCGTAAAATTTCTCACAGAGAAATCAGCACAAATTAAAGTCTTTGAAGGCAAAACAAAATTTCTATTAAATGATGAAAGTCTATTTTTTCCTCTTTTCCATAAAGTTCGACATTAAGACCTTAATTTTGTAGAATAGTTAGTTATTCTCCTTCTCAAATCAGATATGTAATTTTTTTAGAAAATCATAGTTCAGAATGATATATCTCTTTCAAACAGTTTATATGATATGAAAAGTATGATTTTGTTTTTTAAGCATTTCAGCAATGAACATAATCCCATTGGGATTCTTAGGGCTTTAAATTGCCGGGTGCACAATAAATTCATAAGAGGTCTCAGGGATTTTGATCATGTCCTTGAGCAAAGATAATATGATTTTTTGTCTTTGATCTTCTAAAGATCCTAGCAAATGATGATTCTCTCTTCTTTTTAGCAACACTATGGATATAAAAAGAGATTTTAAGGAAAAGGCCTTACACACAGTTCATTGGTATTGAATATACTTTTCCAAAATCGAGAGTGGCCTGAGGATGTGAAAATGGCGAAACAACACCACAAGGGTTCCAAGTCTCCAGGAAATAAGCGTATTTTTTTCCATGGGAGAAAAGCCTCAATCCATTAATCTCAATTTTTGCAGCATGTAGCTCATCAACTACCTCAGAAGCAAGCTTCGCTTTTTGATTGGGAAATGTTTGATAAATTCGAATGCCTCCTATCCATATACCTGAGACACTAAAGTAGATAATAATGCTGTCTTCATCTGCAAAGCAAACCGAAGCTTCAGTGAATCTGGATTGCTCTTCTTGGCTTTCAATGTGGGTTTTTGTACAAGTAGATCCCATAGTGTCAATTAAAGAAGCTTAATTCTATTGAATTAAAAAACAAGTTAAAAAAATGAAAGTTTGCAGTCAGGAATATAAATGTATATTTATCTAAAACTAGACTAAAATTAAATTTATAGATCATAATGCTTCAAAAGCATCTTGAACGAGATCAGTTGCTTTTCAAGAAGCTTGTGCAGAAAAAAGCGAAAGCTAGAAGATGTGACTCTCTATTTTCGCTTATTTTTTTTGTTTAAACTCCTCTCAAAGCATAGATCGAGCAAGCTTTCTTCAACAAAAGAGATTCAAAGGGAAAGATGATACTATTTAATGTCACTTAAGTTCAAAATCAATAATCAATTTATTATCTCATATTCTCCTTCTCAGAATCACTCCAACCATTACAAAATGGGAAATGTATGCTCTCTATGCTCTTGTGGCTCAAAGTACGTGACCTCGCCAGTAAGCAGTAGTAGTAGCCAGGCTGATATTTAACAACAATTGCTATCGCGTTGTAAGAATCGGAGGACGAAACGCGAATGTCATTAACAAGACTGGTGCTGAGGTCTACGCAGAAATCCAAGACGAATTGTCCTTAAGACCTTTAGCGCAATTCAAGCTTCCCCTGCTGGGGGAAGCAAACTTCCACCAGGTTGTCCAAGACCAACCAGTCGCTCCACTTCGGGCAGTTGACCAGCAAGCTCGCCTTCAATTCAATCAAATATATGAGTTACATCTTCTCCTGAAAGATATGTAAGTTTTTTTAAACATAATAAGAACTAAAATATTATAGGGATTTTCTAAAAAATCCGAGGATTTAAAGCAATTTCTTTCTTTGTAGACAAAGATATAGTCTTAAAAGTGATTTCATAATATTTTCATGTGAAAGTTTATTCAATAAAAACTATAAACTCATAACTTTATTGTGCGTAAAGTTGTTTAAAAAAAAAACCTTCATCTTTGTCTTTCTGAAAAATTCTCCTTCAACTTTTCTTATTTTTTGAATAGTAGTGAATATTTGAGGTATTCCATCGCTTCTAGATTTTCAAAAACACAAAAGCAATCTTGTTTCTCTCTACGACGTCTTCATCTTCGTATTTAACTCGTTAATAAGCTTTCTTTCCTTATCCACCTCATAAGTATAATGATACACATTACGAGAATGCGTCTACTACACCTCCAGCATTAACTGCTAAAGAACATTAAACAGGAAACAATCGAGGATATTTCAGAGCGACTTCGACTGATACACACTCTCACACTATCAATCTTATCTCAGGAGATCTGGAGGAACAGAAACAAGACCAACTAAAGCGTTGATATATCATAAGAGCAAGATAAATATTTGGCTATTAAAAAGATCAATAAGAAACCTCCGGAACCAAACTCAATATATCAAGAATAAGAATAAGAAGAAGAATTACCTTACTAATCTTAATGTCTATTCATATGTGAATGATAAAAAATAAACTTAGGATGTAAATCTGCCGAAGTATTTTCTTTATCCAATGGAAATACACGTACATAAAAGAAAACTAAAGATGAAGTCACTATAATGCAAGACGATGTCAAAATAGATCAATCTACTTTGTAATATTATATTATCCTTGCTTTACAAGGTTTTTACTTTAATTACTCTTTTTAGTCTTAATTCGCATGGCCCAAAAAAGAAATTTATTTTGTCTAAAACTGCGATGAACTTCTCGACAGAATTTAGGGAAAATCTAGTTTTCTCTCAAAGTCCACAATTCAAAGAAATTTCTCTTAACTCCTATACCAGAACTGAGCCTAGCTCCTCTTTTTTTATAAATGAAGGGATTGACCTAGAAATGGCCTTTCCTGAGTCAAATGATGTTTTTAAAAGAATAAGAAGGAGGATCTTTACTCCTGGTAACCAGAACTAAAATAACTTTCAATGTCTAAAATTAGTTGCAAAGGAATTCAAGATAAAAATGAAACGAACAAAGTTCAAAGTTGTCAAATGAAACTTTGACTCAGTCCAGTGACAAGGCAAAAAATGACTTTCTGTTGATAGAAGTCGAGATTGTTAAATTCTTAGAATTCTCAGAATCATCAAGAAAAAATGAGTTTGATTATGGTGGAAAATTCGATGCCTTTTGAAATGCTGTTTTTCCTCTTTGAATTCTAAACTACACTTCGAAAAAAATAATCATTCAAAATTTGAACACTTTTTCAACTCTTTCTCAACTAAAAGAAATTTGTCAAGAATTTACTATGATACTATGAAAATTTTCGATCCAAAATTTTATCAAATTCATTTTCTTGAGAGAAAATTTCTTTGTCAAACTCTTCATCATATATCAAAAGGAACAATAAAAGCTGAAAAGTAAATAATTCTTTCGAAAAATATTTTTGGGTGATACTCCCAAGGGCTTGAATTTTCTAAGAGGAATGAATCTAATTCCTCAAAATTTCTACAAGAGAAGTCTTGAAGAAGACTGGAGCAAATGAGTCTTGATTAAAGAAGAAACAAATGGAAAATATGAAAGAAAATTCAGATTTTATTTTTGTAGGGAAAATTGATTTTTTTGAAAAATGTTTGAATTTTTTAAAATAAAGAGGAAAAATTAATCAATTAATATTTTGAAAATTATTTGTTTCTTGAGATTTTAATTAAATCACAGATATTAAGGGTTTAAAAATATCTTAATTCTTTTATGGAAAATTTAATTATTTTTTTAATTAACATTTCATAACTCCAAACAACTCAAAATTTTTGTAGCAGACATATAGAAGAGATTTTTGAAAGGATTCATCAATTTTGAAGTCATTTAAGTTTGGATTCTATCTTTATAAACTCTTGTTTTTGAAACAGGTTTCACTCTGTCTTACCCAAATCAGTCAACATCTGACTCCATTTTTAAACATTATTATAAACTATAAAAGTAATGAATTATTAATGATAAATTTGAATCTTGAGTAATCCCTTGCTATTCAAATTTTCCTTTTCTTTAAATTGGTTAACTGAAAGACAAATCTTGGTTCATCTAAAAAAGAAATCTCGCAGAATTCTTTTGAGGTGTGTGCCAACAATTCATTTCCTTTCTATTAAAAATTTTGTTGGGACTTTTCACTTTTGACAAAAGTAAAGTACTCTTCAAGATCAAGTGAATGATTAAATATGAAGGATGAATGGAATTTCATGTAGGTTTGGAATCGAAATAGGAATTTTTTTTTTCTAAGTTGTGAAGAAAAATCTGATTTTTTTTTCTCCTTCAGATTGAATAAATTTTTTTGGAATCAAGATCAAGCCAAGGTTCTTTAAAATATCAAGATTTTCTTCTCGTTATCAGCCAAGTTGGTTCTCAAGGGAATAAATTCTTTTCTTTGATTGAGGCCAGACGAGTTTTCATCTTTTGAAGTTTTTTGAAGCCAGAAGTTTACACAAGGTGAAGGTAATTTCACAACTTTAGCAAAATAGAAAAGGAAACTTTGTTCCCATTTCTGTTTTGGGATTCAAGAATAATAATAAGAAGAGTAAAATAATTTGAAGGATGGGATAGGATTGGGATAGCAGTTTGAAAGAGAATTGTTTGAGATTGAAGAAAAGGAATTTTCTTGGGATATGTGAAAATCTGTTTTTGTTAATAAAAGGAGAAAGCTTTGATATCAAAGAATCGAATAATGGAAAATCAATTGAATGTGTCAGTATGGAATGAAAAGAAATTGAATTAATTTTTGCCATAAAGTGTCATTTGAGTTTTATTTATTTTCAAATTTAAAAGAATATTTTGAAGAATTAAATTTCTTTATTGAAATTAATTTCTTGTGATTAAAAATATTTTGATAATTCAACAATTTTGATTTTCTGAAAATTTAATTTCTGATTTATTTTTTATTAATTTCGCTTCTTTTTTTTTACTTTTTGAATCTTGATAAAATTCTTACTCTGCTTTTCATAATGGTATTTTTCAACTCTGTTACCTTTGTACCCATTAACAACTTTACCAAAAAGGGATGAGATCTAAAACTTATTTTACTTCATGTCACACCAAATGACTGATTACTCCATATTCTTCTCTTTAAATTAATTTATTAATGATTATCTATCAACTCATAGCTTTCCCTTGAATCAGGAATTTTCAAATTAATTTCGCAATTGAATATCTTACTGATTCTTTGATTGATCTACTTCTGATACTAAATGACTATTCATCATTTTTCAAACTCAAAGCGAAAAGAAATTGCTTTCAAAGCTTATGGATTGGAGTCAAATTTTTGAGGGCATGAAAAAAGTTTTCTTGAAAGCTGACGGCAGGATCTTTGGAAGCGAAAAAGAATATCTTGTTTATGAGGAATTGATTGTTGATTTGTAATTTTAAAGGAGGATTACTTGAAGAAAAAGGGAAAATTTTTCCTTTTTGGCAAAGTGGACAAAAGAGAATTTTCGAACTATAAATAAAGAATTGGCGGAATCGAACGCGATTTTAAGGTAATAAGATCAGGTGAATTGTTTTAACATCTACGCTGGCGGGGAAGTAAAATAAGAGCTTTGACAATGAAGATAGATTTTCCCTTTTATTTGGATTTCAGGTGAACTAACATTGAAATAATAAACAGTAAATATGAAAATTTTCTCATCACTTTTATCGAACATTAGGGAAATCAAGGAAATTGAAAAGTAAAGAGGGATTATGAGGTTTTTGGAGGATGTTTCAACACGTTCAAGCGCTCCTGAATCCAACTAATTTTCTGGGAAGAGGATGCTGAAAATTTTGTAATTCAAGACAATTCGTCTAAGACCTTACTTCATGTCTTGAGATACCAGAAGATCGAAATTGTTGGGTCTGGGAGACAGCGAGTTTGGTTGTGTGAGAAATAGCTAGAAAGTTCTATTTGAAATTCGGCTAGCGTTGCCCAGGATTTACAGGAAAAAAGTTGAATTTGTTGGGAAAAGGTGGTCCAACGAAACAAAATCAAAACGTCACAGACTTTGCAAAATCGAAATTCAAGGAGAAATTTGTTGTTTCTCTAAAGAAATCTAAGCGAAAGAAAATCCCTCGTTTATGAAGTTAAAAATCCCGCCAAGGATATGTTTTATTTAACTCCTCTTCAGAGTTTAATCTCAATCCTTAAATACTACATCAGAGCGTCTTAAATATTTCCATCTCGCTCCTTTTCTTTAATATATATTAATTATGAAATCTCTCTTTATTCTTCTATTTCTCTGCACTTTCGCTACCATTTTCGCTCATCACGAGTGCAAACACGACAAGCTAGAAAGTGCACCTCTTCGTACATTCGATTTCCCTGAGGGCAGAAATGCCAATGATGGTAGAGTCCTTGCTGACACTTACGAATCTATCAGAATCCACGCTGACTTCAACAGTATAACAGATTTTCTATGAAATATTCATCTTTCTTTAGACTTGAAAAAGGGCAATGACGTTGTGAGAGAATATATTAAGAATCAACTGATGGCATCAGCCATTGCTTACTACCAGAATACGTTGAAGGTCGTGAGATATCCAGGTTTTCTGAAGATCACTCCTAACTCCTACGGTGATACTACCTGCGGAGGTTTGACTCCTGATAAGACTCTTGTTACAACAGGAGTTGAAAGTGATCTGATTATCTTGGTTACTGCTGAGTATAGCACTGAAGCTTACCTTGCTTATGCCACTCCTTGCGCTATATCTCCTGATCGTAATCGGTAAGATGTTCAAATGACTTTTGAAGAGGACTAATCCCGATTTTGTAGTCCTGTGTATGGAATGATAAGTTTTAACTTGAGATTGTTGGACACAGCAACAAATGTGGATTTGCAAGAGAATCTTGTGACAACAATGCATGAGATTGTGCATATTTTGGGCTTTAGTGCAACATTATATCCTTATTATATTGACCCTGTCACTTTAAAAAGAAAGGATGTTCTCGGGTATAAGTCTTTTTACTGGCTAAATTATCTAATCTGACCATCAGGTCAAAAAAGCTCAATGACAACACAGTCTGGTATCTCAATGTCGAGCCCTTGACTACTCGTCTCAGAAACTATTTTGGATGCTCCACTCTCGAAGGAGCATACCTTGAAAACCAAGGAAGCTCTGGCTCTGCTCTTTCTCATTGGGAAAGAAAAACTTTCTTCAACGAGGTAATTTGAACTAAGATGAGGATTTTTTTCTAAGACAAAACTCATAGTTTATGACAGCAAGCGCAATTCCCGATGCAGTTATCTCAGAATTTACTCTTGCATTGCTTGAAGGCACAGGCTGGTATCAACCGGATTACATAATGGCCGAAAATTTTCGTTGGGGTCAAGGCAAAGGTTGCAATTTCTTGAATAAAATTTGCATCAATTCAGCCAATTTTGCTGCCAGTGCAACTCCTGAATTCTGTAGTGTCCTTGAAAGTGAAGGTTGTACTTTCACAGGAAGATCCGTCGGGGTCTGCGGAACTACAGACGCCTCCACTCCTTACTCAAGCGTTCCTGCTGGCTTCAATTATTGGAAGAACAAGACAAAAGTCTTGGATTCTTTTAGTGATAACTGTCCTTATTATGTTCCATATCCCAACCTCGATTGTGAGCAACCAGGCGATAAGGAATATGCTATTCTTCCTGATGCTGAGACCTATGGCATCGGAAGCAGATGTTTATCAGGAACTCTTTCTCCAACTTCATTGGCTAGAAGAACTACCGGCTACTGCTTCGCTATGACCGTAAAACTCTGATATTTGTTAGAAAG
>Ga0182738_1008212_pt1 | contig 10407 bp, 6 predicted proteins | sample eDN5th30CBELigMG_FD_128876 | JGI IMG/M metagenome (GOLD analysis project Ga0182738, IMG submission 128876) | Enriched Miracle-Growth compost microbial communities from Emeryville, California, USA - eDNA 5th pass 30_C BE-Lig MG (version 2)... ... | reverse complement strand
CCGCGCGCCCAGCCGCAACGCGCAGGTGCTCGGGCGCCTGAAGGCCCTCGCCGCGTGGCGCGAGGAAGAGGCGCAGGACAAGAACATCCCGCGCGGCCGCATCATGCGGGACGAGACGCTGGCAGACCTCGCCAGCCATCCGCCGAAGGAACAGGCGGACCTGGCCAAGGTCCGCGGCCTCTCGCAGGCATGGCGCGACAACGAGATCGGCAAGCGGCTGATGCGAGTGCTCGCGAATGCGGAGCCGCTTTCCTCCGACGAAATGCCGGAGAAGCCCAAGCGTGGCGCTCCGCTCGGCAAGGAAGGTGCTTTGGTGGCCGACCTGCTCAAGCTGCTGCTGAAGATCCGCGCGCGCGAGATCGACGTTGCCGCGCGCCTTCTGGCCCGTTCGGACGAACTCGAGGCCCTCGCCGCCGGCGTCCGCGACCTGCCGATGCTGACCGGCTGGCGACACGACGTGTTCGGCAAGGACGCGCTCGACCTCGTGGAAGGCAAGCGCGCGTTCGCGGTGGAGAAAGGCCGGCTGAAAATGACCCACATCGACGATGTCCCGCCGGACTCCGATGTCGAGCCGGAGCCGCAGGCCGCCGCGTGACGACCTACCTCCCCACGATCAAGCAGCTTCAATACCTCGTCGCGCTGCACGAGCATGGCCACTTCGGGCGTGCTGCCGAGGCCAGCTTCGTCTCGCAATCGACGCTTTCCGCGGGCATTCGCGAACTGGAATCCCTGCTTGGCGTGATGCTGGTGGAGCGCAGCCGCCGGGTCGTGCGGTTTACGCCGCTGGGCAACCAGGTCGTGGCCAAGGCCCATCGCCTGCTGCGCGAGGCAGAGGAACTTACCGATCTCGTCCATGCCTCGGGCAAGCCCCTTGCCGGAGAGGTGCGGATGAGCGTGATCCCGACGATCGCGCCGTTCCTGCTTCCGCGCATGCTTCCGCGGCTGAGGAAGGAACGCCCCCAGCTCAAGCTGTTCCTGCGCGAGGAGACGACGCAGGACGCGCTCGAGTCCCTCAATCACGGCCGCGCCGATTGCGTGCTGATGGCCCTCCCCTTCGCCACCGGCGAAGTCGAAGCGGAAGTCATTGCGCAGGACCCACTCTACGTCGCCTTCCCGAAGGACGATCCTCGCGATCCTCCCGCGGCGGTTCCCCCGGCGATGATCGATGAAGGCAGGCTGCTGCTGCTTGAGGACGGGCACTGTCTCAAGGAACACGCGCTCGCGGCCTGCAACCGGCCCGAGCTGCGCGCCTCCGCGACCATGATCGGCACCAGCCTGCACACGCTGGTGCAGATGGTGGACAACGGGCTTGGCGTGACGATGCTGCCGAAGATGGCGATCGACGCCGGTATCCTTCGCGATACCGAGGTTATTGCCCGCCCGCTGAAGGCGGCCAACGCCTACCGGGAAATCGCGCTGGTCTGGCGAAAGAACAGCCCGCGCTCCGAGGAATTCGCCCTCCTGGCGGAAGAGCTGCGCGCCGGGTGAGCCCCCTCGTAAATTAACTTTCGATTATTGCTTCGACTGTAGGTTTCTCCCTCGTTCAACGGGAGTACGCCATGTCGGAGTCTGGGAAGACTCCTGCAGAACTCGAGCGTGAAAACAGGGACTTGCGAGCCCGGTTGGAACTGCTCGAAGATGCCCTTGAAAACATGGGCCATGGTCTGTGCATGTTCGATGCGCAGGGCAACGTTGCCGTGTGCAATCAGCAATACGCCGAAGTCGTGCAATTGCCGCCCGGAAGCGTCCGTCCGGGAATGACTTCTCTCGAGTTCGCGCGGACGGGTGTCGATGCCGGCTACCATCCGGGCAAGACCGTCCAGGAAGTCCACGACGCGATGTGGGCGAACCTCACCTGCGCCGAAGAGGAGCGCGTCCCCCTGCGGCGCGGCAACCGCGTGCTCGCCTGCCGTCCGCAGCGGACTGCAAATGGGAACCTCGTCGCGACGTTCGAGGACGTCACCAAGCGCACCGAAGCGGAAGAGGCTCTGCGGACCAGCGAGGCGCGGCTGAGTGCGATCCTCAACGCGATGCCTGATTGCGTGAAGATCTTCGCTGACGACGGCACCCTCACCTACATCAACCCACACGGTCTCGAACTGCTCCAGGCAGAGAACTTCGAGGAACTGCTGGCGTGGGATGAGCCGGTCATCGCCCAGGAATACATCGGTGCCTGCATGGATGTTCACCAGCGGGTGATCGACGGCGAGACCATCCGCTGGAACTACGAGATCGTGGGTCTGAAGGGCCGCCGGCTCCATGTCGAGGCGACTGCCGTCCCCTTCCGCCTTCCCGACGGCTCGATCAATCACCTGTGCATCTCGCGCGACATCAGCAGCCGGAAGGAAGCGGATGACGCCCTGCGCAGGAGCGAAGAGCGTCTGCGGCTCGTGCAGGACGTCACTGGCCTCGCCGACTTCGAAGCAGGCCCGGATGGAGTGGCTCACTGCTCGCGCCGCCTGATCGAACAGGTCGGGCTCCCAGCCGAGACCGCGACGTTGACATTCGAAGACTGGATGAAGGTCATTCATTCCGACGACCGGGACCGCTGGTTCGCGGGCATCGTCGACGCGCTGGACCGCGACGATGCCTATTCGTCCGAGTTCCGCATTGTTCGGCCCGACAATGGCGAAGTTCGCTGGATCCTGAGCCATACGAAGGTCGAGCGCGACATGAACGGGAACGCCACCCGCACCGTCGGCGCCCAGCTCGACATCACGGGCCGCAAGCGCGCCGAGGAAGCCCTGCGCGAGAGCGAGGAACGTTTCCGCCTCGCGGCCGAAGCAACCGGCCTCGGCGTATGGGATTATGATCCTGTCACCGGAAAGCGGGACTGGTCGGACCGGCTGTGCGAGATTTTCGGCTTCGACCCGGCGCAGGACCCGTCGCTCCATCTCGCGTCAGAACGCGTCCACCCGGACGACCGCCCGCGCTTCGTCGAAATACTCAACGACATGCGCGACGAGCCGGAGTCGGTTCGCATCGCCTATACCTTCCGCATCAGCCGCGCCTCGGACGGTGCGGAACGCTGGCTGACCATGAACGGCTGGAAGGGTGCCCGCACCGAAAGCGAGAGCCGCGTCATCCTCACCGTTCGCGACGTGACCGAGGAACGGACCGCCGAAGAGCGCATCCGCTGGAACGCGAGCCACGACGGACTGACCCAGCTTGCCAACCGCGTGAGCTTCCAGGAACAGCTCGATCTGGCCGTGCGCAAGGCCAAGAAGACCGGCCAGAGCTTCGGGCTGCTGATGATCGACCTCGATCACTTCAAGCAGATCAACGACGCGCTCGGCCACCAGGCCGGTGACCGGCTGCTGCAGAACTTCGCCGACCGCCTGCGGGCGACAGTTCGCGCGGGCGATACGGTTGCGAGGCTCGGCGGTGACGAGTTCGCCGTCCTCGTCGGCCACCTCGACAGTGCCCAGCGGCTCGCCGAGCTCTCCCGCTCGATCCACGAACGCCTGCGCGAGCCCTTCATCCAGCAGGGCCGCGTGCTCGATTGCCGGGTCAGCATTGGCGCCGCGGTCTATCCCGATCACGGCAAGACGCCGAAAGACCTGATGGTGAGCGCCGACATGGCGCTCTACGCCGCGAAGGCAGAAGGCCGGTCCAAGACGATCGAGTACCGCCCTCACTTGCGCGACGAGGTCCAGCGCTTCGCGGCAATGGTCGGCACCGCCCGCGAGGCGATCCAGGACGATCGTATCGCGCCCTACTACCAGCCCAAGCTCAACCTCAACGACGGCTCGATCGTCGGCTTCGAAGCACTGCTGCGCTGGCGCGACAAGTCGGACGGCGTCCACTTGCCCGCCGGCATCGCCGCTGCCTTCGAGGAGCACGAGGTTGCCGCCGAGATCAGCGAGCGCATCATCGGCCAGTCGATCAGCGACATGCGCCGCTGGCTGGAACAGGGCGTCCCGTTCGGCCACGTGGCGGTGAACGCGTCAGCAGCAGAGTTCCGTCGCGACGATTTCGCCGAGCGCGTACTCGAATCGCTGCACAAGGCGGACATTCCGCCCTCCTGCTTCCAGCTCGAAGTGACCGAGACGGTGTTCCTCGGCCGCGGTTCCGAATTCGTGCAACGCGCGCTTTCGGTGCTCCACCAGACCGGCGTGCGCATCGCGCTGGACGACTTCGGCACCGGCTACGCCTCGCTGCGTCACCTCAAGGAATTCCCGGTCGATACGGTCAAGATCGACTGCAGCTTCGTGCGCGACATGGAGGAAGACCCGAACGACGAGGCGATCATCAAGGCGGTGATCAACCTTGGCAAGAATCTAGGCATCAAGGTCGTGGCCGAAGGAATCGAACGGATGAGCCAGGCTCAGCGCCTGATCGAACTCGGCTGCGACTACGGACAGGGCTTCCTGTTCTCCGAAGCCATCCCCGCCGAGCGAATCCCGGCGCTGGTTTCCAGCTTCGGCACCAAGAACGCGGAAACGGAGCTCAAGCTCGCGTCGGCAGGCGGCTGACGTTGGGCCGACGGGGGCGGCTACAGCCCCAGTTGCTTGATCAGTTCCTTCTGCTCCGGATACCAGAATTCCAGGTGGCAGCTCTCGCAGACGCCGTCCATTTCGTTGATCAGGCGGCCGGCGGTCGGGGCATCCTTCGCCTTGGCAGCGGCGGCAAGGTCCACTGCATGGGTCGTCAGTGAATCCGCGAGAGCGCGGAACACGTCGGGGTTCTTCGCCAGGTGTGCCTTGATCATGGCCGCGGTGGGGGCGGCTTCGTTGCCTTCGTCGATGATCTTCGCACCGGGCTTCACGACCTCCAGCGGGTCCAGCTTCCCCAGCGCTTCCGAATGACCGGCCATGCTTTCCGCAGCGGCGGCGAGGTCCACCCAGTTCTGGTCGGTCATCAGGTCGGGATCGATCGAGGCATCCTCGGCGATCGCGGCGTTGCCGATTTCCCATATCGCATCGGCATCCGGGTCGATGCGCTGGGTCATGAACTCGTGGATCGTCGTCGGCTGGTCTTCCGCCTCGCCCTCCGGCGCACCTTTCGAGCACCCGGCCAGAGCCACCGCTATCGCCAGCAGGCATGCATATGACTTCTTCATGATCGCGCCTCACCCAATTGTTGCCCAAAGGTCTTCCGAACCCGCGTTCTCCTGACCGTCCGTACGAGCCGTCTCACACCCAGCCAGAGCCCGATCAGGCACAGCACCGTGACGCCAATCATCAGCGGCAGGACCACGATGTCCCATACCGGCCGCGAGCGCAGAACGCTTGCGAAATCAAGGCTGTGCAGCGCCGAGTGCCACCAGCGGAAAGCTTGCGCCCCGCCATCCGCGAAACGGACGAGCTCGCCCGTCCGCGGATCGAAGTAGAGCCGCGTGAGGTCGCGGTCGGCATAGATCACCCGCCACGCCGGCAAGGTCACCGGGTTATGATGGGCGTAGTAATAGGCGTCCTCGGCAGTGATGAGCCGGGCGGAAGCGACCTCTGCCCCTGCCCTCGCCCTCCCTGCCAATGCATCGAGTTCGTCGCGCGCGAGTGGCGCCGCTGCCAGGTCAGGCAGCGAAACTCGCCGCCGAAGCCCGCTCGGCTCACTCAGGATGGCGTGAGCCTCGCCGCCCTGTATCGACAGCTCAGCGCGCACGGAACCGTTGGAGGGGGCAGCCGCGAGCGCTTCCACCAGCGCCCGAACGTCGTCCTGCGTGGCTTGCCGACCTGCGAGCGCGGCACGTTCCCGGGCCGATCCCTCGCTGGCCATCATGCCCCACGGGTTCATCGAGAACAGGCCGCTCACGACCCACGTCAGCGTCAGGACCCCGAACACCAGCCCGGTGACGTGGTGCCACCAGTCCATGCCCCGATAGGGCGACCAGCGCTTGCCCGCCCTGATGCGGATGACGCCGATGTAGAGCCCGATCGCAGTGAGGAATGTGCCGAGCAGCGAGGCGTAGATGACCAGCTGCGTCCAGAGCTGCCCGTTCTCGCGCAATTGCTTGAAGTAGAGCCAGTGCGGCACCGCCCCCAGCCAGTTCCAGAATCGCTCCGCGCGCGTGGTGTCCTGCACCACCTGCCCGGTCGCCCCGGACACGTAGAGCGTAGTTCCAGCGGCGTCCCTCGCCTCGGCCTTGTAGAGGGGCGCGTGGGCAGCGAACTCGCTGGATACGGTCCACTGGTCCTGCGCCGTCTCGCGCACGTTCCACGCAGGCGATGCCCCCGTCGAACGCGCGATGTGCGTGGCCGCGACACGCTGCGCCATGTCGGCGTCGATCATCGGCGAAACGCCCGTGGTCAGGTCGATCGTCATGGAGCCGAAGTCGGTCGATGCCTGAAGCACCGGGCGGCCATCCAGCATCTCCACGGCAGCGCGGTTCACGCCGTCGAGTTCGGGCAAAGCCGCGCAGCACTGTGTCATGTCGATCGGCTCAAGCCCCGCGAGCCGCTCCTGCGCGGTGGTCTCGGGATAGGCCACGTACATCATCACGATGCCCGACGCCGCCCACAGCACCATCAGCAGCGCCAGCGGGACACCCAGCCAGCGGTGGGTCAGGAAGAGTGCGCGCCGCAACCGGCCGGGCAGGTCATGAGTGAGTGACCGGCCACGGCGCGCAAGGGAGGGGTTGGGCCCCTCCCTAGAGGCTGAGCTTGTAGGTGACATGGGCGGTCATCGGAGTTCCTCGGTAGCCCGCGGCGTAGGAGATGTTGGTGACATCGGTACGGACGCGGGTCATCCAAGTATCGTAGTCGGCGTCGAGCGCGTTTTCGAGCCGCACGCCGATCCGGTGCCGACGGTCCTCGTCGAGGAAGGCGTAGGCAGAGAGATTCACCACCGCGTAGTTGCCGTAGTTCACCCGGCCGACCGCCGCGACGTTCGCCCACAGGTCACCGACCCAGTTGACCGCGATATCGCCGCCGAAGCGGCCGCTGGTTGTCTGGGCGCTGAGGACGAACTTGGCTTGGTCGCGCGGAATGTTCACCAGCTGCACGTTGGTGCCGACCTGTTCGCTCTCGGTGTGGGTGTAGTCGATCGTCGCGCTGAGGTTGTCGTTCAGGCGCGCCGTCACCACGGCCTCGCCGCCCCAGACTTTCACCCGGCCGTCGCTGTTGACGTAGAACCCGTCGGGATAGGCCGGCAGGTCGTAGGAGATCGTGATCAGGTCATCGACCTTGCGGTAGAAGCCGATCAGCTCGGCATTGATCCTGCCGTTCGTGTACCCGACGCCGCCTTCGACATTGAAGCTCTGCTCGGCGACGAGGTTCGGGTTGCCCTGCTCGCAGCACGGGTCGATCGTGTAGAGCTCGGACGCCGACGGCAGGCGGAATGCCGTGCCGACCTGCCCGCGAACGTAGGCGCCCTCGGCCGCGCCGTAGCGGCCGGACACGTTCCACACCGTTTTCTTCTGGCCGTCACTCGGCATGTTGTGACGGACACCCGCCGCGAGGCTCAGGTTGCGGCTGTCGAACTTGATCTGGGCGAACGGCGCGTGGACCGATTCCTTGGTGGGGGCCATCAGGAACACGTCGTCGTATCCGCGGTAGGTCTGGAAGTCGTAGCCGGCTACGAGCGCGACCTGCTCCGACAGCTTGTATTCGCCGAGGACGTTTAGGCCGAGGTCTTCAAAGCCCCACATCTCGCCGTCGTTGACCACGAAGATGTCGCCGAGGTCGCCGGTAACCGGATCGACCGTCGGCCGCAGGTCGAGGTAGGCCGAATCCCAGTCGTGCCAGTAGCCTTTCGCGTAGAGGCCGAACCGTTCGGACGGGGTCCAGTCGATCTTCAGCGAGGCGATTTCCTCGTTGCGGTCGTTCCAGTTCCGGTAGTTGTCCTCAGCCTTGGTGAAATCGACCACTGCCTCGTTGTGCTGGTAGCTGGCCGAGAGGCGGAACGCGTCGGACGGCTCGAAGGCGTACTTCCCGCCGAACGTCGTGACCTTGTAGCCGCGCTTGCGGTCGAGCGCGCTCGGCTGGAAATCCTTGTCACGGAACGGCTGGAAGCCCTCCGCTTCGTCGTGCGAGGCGAAGGCCACGAAGTAGTGGTCACCGGTGCCGCCACGGACGTAACCGTTGATGTGGTAGCCCTCGTTGGTGTCATAGCCGGCCTCGATCGCGCCGTCGGTTCCGCGGCTGAAGCCCTTGGTGATGACGTTGACGATGCCGCCCACGGCCTGCGTGCCGTAGTACAGGCCCTGCCCGCCCTTCAGCACTTCGACCCGCTCGATCATGTTCGAAGGGATCGAATCCAGCGGCGAGGTGCCGGAATAGAGCCGGTTGTTGATGCGCACGCCGTCCACGAGGAACAGCACTTCGCTGGTGCGCGAACCCGCGAGCGAGGTCTGCACGTAGTCGAACGCGCCGCTCTTGGGCGCGACGAACAGGCCCGGCACGAGGAACTGCAGGGCGCTGGCGGTGTCGACATAGCCGCCCCGCTCCACTGCCTCGCCGGTGATGATCTCCAGCCGGGAGCCGTACTTCTCCAGCTCCTCGGGCGTGGACTCTTCCAGCTTGTCGCCCAGCACAAGTATCTCTTCGGCATCCTCCGCCAGCGCCACCGACGGGGCGAGCAATGCCGCCGCGAGAGCCAGAACAGAAGATGCGTCAAGGCGCGGTCTCATCGATCGCACGAAAGTCTCCCTCCAATGCCGCAACCCTCGGCTTGTCGGGAGCGGCAATCGGAAAGCGCAGCCTCGTGCGTAAGTAAATTACGGTAACGCCCGCGTAACGTCACGTTACACGGGGATCAGTCCATGTGGCGGACGCCGATCCTGAGATACCCCCAACCGGTCACGACGGTGAGGACCGCGGCGGCCCAGAGGGAAATGATGCCCACCGCCTCGATCCACTCGAACTGCGGCAGCCCGCCGGCGAGGATCAGCGCACCCAGCGCCACCATCTGGAACGTCGTCTTCCACTTCGCGAGGTTGCTGACGGGGACCGACACCTGCACGCCGGCAAGGAATTCCCGCAGGCCCGAAACGGCGATCTCCCGCACCAAGATCACCAGCGCGGCGACCACGTGCCAGCCGTCGATATCCTCGTTGGCGCAGAGGATCAGCAGCACCGCCGCGACCATGATCTTGTCGGCAATGGGGTCGAGGAAGATGCCGAGCTTCGAGACGGTGCCACTGGCGCGCGCCAGATAGCCGTCGAAGTAATCGGTCACGCCCATCAGGCAGTAGAGCACGAAGGCCGCGAGGTATGACGTCTGCCACCCGGGCCACCACAGCAGGGCAACCAGGGCCGGCACCGCCACGATGCGGGACAGCGTAAGGAGGTTCGGCAGGCTCAGCACGGGATGGCCCTACCCTCTATCCTCGCCGGGCAAAAGTGGGAGCGGCACTTGTCCCCGCGCCGCGCGCGGTTAAGAGGGCCGAAAGAGGCAGCCGCCGCGGGAACCATGACAACTTCGACGCACCTCCTGGCGACCCGGCGTTTCCTGCCACTGTTCGCCACACAGTTGCTCAACGCGTTCAATGACAACCTGTTCAAGAACGCGATGGTACTGTTCGTAGTCTACAGCGTCTACAATTCGGAAGAGGCCGAGGCGCAATTCAGCGCGATCGCATCCGGCCTGTTCATCCTCCCGTTCTTCGTGCTCTCGGCCCTTTCCGGCCAGCTCGCGGACATGCGGGACAAGGCGAAGATCATTCGCTGGGTGAAGCTGGCGGAAATCTTCATCATGACGGTCGGCGCGGCCGGGCTGGTGCTCGCGTGGCAGGGCATCCTGACACAGGCGCTGGCCATTCCGCTGATGCTGCTGGCGCTGTTCGCCATGGGCATTCATTCGACCTTCTTCGGGCCGATCAAGTACGCGATCCTCCCGCAGCACCTCCACAAGGACGAAGTGCTTGCGGGTACCGGGCTGGTCGAAGCCGGGACCTATATCGCGATCCTGTTCGGCACGATCCTCGCAGGATGGATTCCCGTGGAGCTCGCCGCGGCGCTGGTGATGATCACCGCCGTGATCGGCTACATCGTCAGCCGGCAGGTGCCGCCCGCACCGCCGATGGTGCCGTCCGAACCGATCGACCGCCACGTGATCCGCTCTTCGATCCGGCTCGTGCGCGATACCATGCACCAGCGCGAGGTGTTCTACGCGATCCTGGCGATCAGCTTCTTCTGGACCATCGGCGCGGTGCTGTTCATCCAGTTCCCGCCGCTCGCCAAGAACGTGTTGTTGGCCAGCAAGGAAGTGGCGAGCCTGTTCCTCGTCACCTTCTCGATCGGCGTCGCCATCGGCTCGGTCTCGATCAACGCACTGCTGAAGGGCGACGTGTCGGCCCGCTTCGCTCCTGCCTCGGTGATCGCGATGGGGTTCTTCGTCGTCGTGTTCTACTTCGTGTGCCACGTGTGGGAGGGTTCGATCACCGGCACCGAACTGATGAACGTGCCGACGTTCCTGTCCCACCCGCTGGCCTTCGCGGTACTCATCACCCTGATGCTGATCGCGGTG
>Ga0182738_1008211_pt1 | contig 10407 bp, 5 predicted proteins | sample eDN5th30CBELigMG_FD_128876 | JGI IMG/M metagenome (GOLD analysis project Ga0182738, IMG submission 128876) | Enriched Miracle-Growth compost microbial communities from Emeryville, California, USA - eDNA 5th pass 30_C BE-Lig MG (version 2)... ... | reverse complement strand
TTATTGAATATTTAGCCCTAAAGAAATCTAGATTGGAAATTGATTTGTTCAGAATTAGGCAAGACAAGATCTTTTTTGAAAGGAAGATTCTATTGTTGTAAATAAAGATCTTTCTTTTTTGGCTTATTCTAGTCAGAAGAGAACAAAATATTCTATTAAGGAAGGATGATTGAATTTTGTAGTTGACAAACAATAAGTAAAGTAATTAGATAGATGATATATGTATACGGCAAGTTCATAGAAAATCGACGATTTCTCAAGGTATTGCCAACAAGTTCATTTTCATGTAAGTTATATGCTGATTTTATTCTATAATTTTAAATAATGCATTGAAGATGATCGTATCTTACCGAAAACTCAAATTCTGAGTCATTTGCGATGATGGAAGTTTCTTCTTTAGTTGATCTTGAGGAACCTTAATTTTAAAAGTTAATTAACCAAATTATGGTATTCGGAGTCTGTAGACTCTATGTAACAAATAAGGGGAGGGAATGTTGTTTCTTACCTTTTTCATCAGCGATAGGGAGTAAATCACCTTTTCCTTCAGGCTCAGCATATTCCTGAAGGATTTGTAATTTAGTTTTTCCTTTGCTCTCAATGAGATAATTTTCAATGAGCCAAGCTCCAAAGAACGAGAGCAGTCCAAAAATGACAAAGCTTCCTTCAAATCCAATCCAAGCAGCTAGATTCATTGTGATTTGTACAACAATAAAAGCAAGGATCCAGTTGACAAGAATTGTGACAGAAAATCCTTTGTCTGGGAGAGATTCAGAAAGGTATAGGAACATGACTGATCCAAAGGACCAAGTGAAAAATGCAATCCAGACCAAGATAAGCAATTTTGCAAAGATATTGCCAAGTGAATCGATATATCCAATTGCGGAGAATGCAAGATCAACAAAGCCCATAGCGATCAGTCCAATGACCATGAGAGGTTTTCTTCCTCTTGTTTGAAGCCAGAAATACGCCAGGACGGTAAAAACCAAGGCTAGGAATCCTATAACTGTGGTCAAGAACTTGGGAAGATCGCTGTCTGGTGGGAGGCCAGTTTCAAAGATAGTGTTTGAAAACATGTAAACAGCGTTGATACCACATGCCTGTTCGATAGCTGAGACTATGATTCCAAGGAGGAAAGCTTTTCTAAACTTTTCGCCAAAGAGATCAGAGAATGTAATTTTGCTTTCAGCCTGGACGTAGTTTCTCTCTTCAACAAGTTCTTGGAATCGATCTTCAAGATTATGATTGTAGATTTTGGTTAAAACCATTTTAGCCTTTTCTGGTTGGTCCATGACAACAAGTTGGAAGGGGGTATCAAAGCGCAAGAAAACAAACAAAATGAAAAGTCTAATGACATTGAAAATTGCAGGTGCTGCGAGGAGGAATCTCCAAGTGAAGTTATCCTCACCGGGTTGAGGATTTTTGGGCAAGAGGAAGCCAGCAGAATATGATATAATTCTTGTGCAGCAAGACATGATGGCTGGGAAGATTCCAGTGGAACCTCTGTATTCTACAGGGCTCATTTCGACAATGTAAAGTGGGACGACAATGCTTGCGAAGCCAATTGCGAATCCCACAATAGCTCTTCCGAGGATCAAGATTTCCAGGTCTGCTATCATTGTCAGAGAGACGCCAAATAAGCATATAATATCAGTCAGGACCATGGTCTTCCATCTTCCGAGTTTACAAACAACAGATTCTGCCAAAATAGCCCCTATAGCTCCACCAAAATTAGGGATGGAGCCAATTAAAGATATTTCATTCATGGAAGCATCAGGAAAAACATAATTTTGGAAATAGCTTTGTAATGTGTTAAAGAGTGTAAAGAAGTAGCCCCATTGGCCAAAACTTATTGCGCAATTGAGAATGGCAAAGACGACAAATTTTTTGTTGAAGTCAGGTTTCATTAATGAAGAAGTTCGATTTCGAAAAGTTAAATTGAAAATTATAAATGATGCTCAATCAAAATCGAAGTAATAGAAGGTTTCTAAATGATTTTTTTGGTCTCGATTGAGATTATTGCGAGCTGAAATTATCAAACAAATGGAAATCTGATGCGATAGAAAAGAATTTTGTACTTATTAAATTAAAAAATGTCGGGGATTGGTGAAGTTTTTCATCAGTTTTGAGTCTAAAAGGGAGTAAGAGGTTCTCTGAGAGTCTCTGTAAGAAGCTTAAGATGGTTAGATGGGGACCCTTTTTTTTAAGAATTTCCCTCGCTTTCTTTATACTCAAAATAAATTTATTCGGGGCCAAATTTTTATTTTAGTTTTTAATTTAATAACGCGATTTTTAGGCTTTTTTAGATTCTCAAAGAAGGTAAGTTTTTATCAAACTCTGGTTTAAACCAGTTTCAAGACTGTGGTGAATGAACACGAGCAAGAAACTGTAGTCCACCTTCAACACTAGTTTATTTTTCCAAGATTAATTTAATTAAATTATCTTGATGGGATTCTGAATTTAATTTTATTTCTTCAACCAAAAAGTTCTAGAAGGTCATGATATAAATTAATATCAGGCAAAGCTGAATTGATGTTCCTTCGCTTAAAAAGAGTTTTGAGGAGTGTAATCAACACAATAAAGTTTTCCTTGCTCAAAAAGATGATTGATTTTTGTTATGGAATGAAGTTCTGGTGTGTATAATACTTTTTTTAAAAAGGGGACGAATCTTGCTGGTCTGCTGAGATTTCCAATTCCTGTTCAGATAGCAAACAAGATAGATAAGCTGGGTTTTCTGTGGCTGGAGTCTATTTACATGATGATGCGAAAAATTTATTTAAAGTAAGATAAGTAGAGTTTTAATAAAATCTAAATTTAATGCTTATATCTACATTATGTGTCTGAGATACGGCGAGCTGTCTTTGTCGAGTAGGTCTGTAGATGATGTGAATGAATAAATTCAAGAGTCGCAGTGTCTGTGAATCTTCAATGATTGATGGAAAAAAAAATAGAAGAAAAGTAGAAGTTTCAAAAAAAAAATAACTTTTTCAACACCACAAAATTTTTATGAAAAAAAAGTTGTTAGCCTTTATTGAAAAAAAAATCCAATCAATTGTATTTGTTACAAAAATTCATTTTTTTATTTCCCAACTTGATAAACTCATTCTCAATGAAGTCACCAAAAAATTTGGTTGAAGAGGTTTTGTTCACTTCCAATTTTTATGTCAAATAAGAGGTTTAAAATTCTGAATTTCTTTTTGAACAGTTATTTGGCACTTTTGTTGGTGAAAATAATTCAGGAGTTAATCTTTGAAGACACCAAGAGATAAAATTCTTACATCTTTCCTCCTTTGTCAATTTGAGAAAACTAATATGTGGCTGATGATTTTGAGATTCTGTTATCAGGTTTGAGGATTTGGTGCAACGCATAAATTTGTTTGATTCAAGAATTTTTGGTTGGAAAGAAAGAAATAAATACAACTGTTTTGCTCAGTGGATTTTAATCTTCGTTTGTAGGTTTAAATGTATTGATTGTGCAGTAAAAATTAAGAAGGATTTTAATAAAGAATATCAAGTGCGAAAAGATATAAACCTTATGAGTAACCTCCAAAACCAACTCAGCAATTATATTGTTCATGAAGAGGATCTTTATGAAGAGGATCCCCCAAGAAGCTATCCAGTGTCAGAGAACGCAGAGAATGCAGAGAATGACTTTGAAGACTACATAAAGGAGGAAGATGAGGATAATATGATCGAAAGGATGCAGATGGAAACAAGAAGTCGAAATGTTCCTGTTATTCAGCCTTTGAATATTTCAAAACCTGTTTCGGTTCAAGAAATAAAATCAACCAACCAAGGCCTGAACTGCCAAGAGCATCCGGATGAAGTTATCCAATATTACTGTTTTACAAGTGAGAAGGCCTTATGCTCAGATTGTTTGCTTTCTGGCAAATATAATGGCTGTGATGTTCAAAGCTTAAAGAAAGCAGCTGATAAGATCAAGGGAAAATTGGGCGAGTTATTGCAAGAAGTATCTGAAAAGACTCCAGTATTTGAGCAGCTTGAAGAAAAGTTGTCAGTCAAGAAGGATGAACTGGATAACTTTGCTGTCAACTTCAAGAATGAAGTTAGCCAAAAGCTGAACCAGTTGCGAGCTATAATTGATGAGAAGGAGAGAAGTTTATTGGAAAACATTGAAAGAATAAAGGATGAGAAACAAACAGAAGTCGAAACTCATCAACTCAAGATTAGAAATTGTCAAGAAGATTTTAGTAGTGTTCAAAGCGCTCTCCAGAACAAGATAAGTGAGTTGAAAGATTTGGAGTTTTGCCAATATTATCTAACTAAAGCAAAATCAATTAAGGGTTTAATCAACGAAAGCGGTTTCAAAATAACCGAGGCAAAACTTGTAGCTCAATCGGGAGAGGCAAAAGGTCAATTTAACTTGGAAGAATTCCAATCAGGTATCCAAAAAGCCACCAGAGAAGTATTAGCTTTGAAGGGCCTTGAGCCTAAAGTTTCTCGAGGATATCGTTTCAGCCTCGGTGGACTCCAAAGCAGAAATTCTCAAGACTTTACAATTCCTGAACAAGCCTCAGAATTTGAAAAAATGACTCCAATGCTGAAACCTTCTAGCTTGGCCATGAATGACAAATTTAATGAAACTGTCCTGTCAGCAAATCAAAGTCCTTTTAAGGCACTTAGAAAAGATTTGGAGCTGATTTCTCCAATGTCTATGGCCAAGCCCGAAGACAGTACTCCTATGTCAGCAACCGATGACGCTTTGAGAAAGTTATTGGCTCGAGTAGAGGAACTGAGAAAGTCAAATCAACAAAATCACACCAATAATAATATTAATGAAACCGTTGTTGTTGAAACAAGGAAGGAGGATGTGAGAAGAACCCCTATCCAAAGTGACTTGACAAGTTCAAGAAAAGAATTGAGAGTATCGAGCATGAGCAAAATTAGTCATCTGGAGCCTCATAAAGAGAGAGATTCCGTGAAGAAATTCTGGGACACGTATAAAGACTTGCTTGAAGAGCAAAATCGCAAGAAAGGATATTTGACATCTTCAACAAAAAAACTTGGAGAGCTAGAGAAGAACAAACAAAATGTCTTCAAGACTTTTATTCCAGAGTTTAGCTCTCCCAAGGGATCTATTATGTCTGAATACTCATCTCCCAAGAAGAAGGATACATTTGACACTTTGCATAACAATATAAACACACTTCTTTCTGCCAAGAACTTGAGAAATTTGGTTTCAGATGACCCAGTCAGATCTTCTAATAAAAATTTGAAATATTATTTCAACAAGACAAGCAAATCAAGATTTGAAGAAAATGGCGGCAGCATCAGCAGCTTTGTGAATTCTACAAACAAATCTTTTGCTCCTCATTCATTAACATACAATCTCAAGAAGCTCCGAAAAGAAATGGGATACGGACAGCATGATAACTAACTGCTCGATTGATTGATTCTTAGTGATTCTTATTTTTTAATATATTAATGTGATGTTTTGCTTTTGTATATAAATGGTTCCTTCTACAGTATGAAATCAAACATTAAAATTACGATAATGAAGATAATAAAACCACATCTGTCAGATTAGATTTCACCTTTTTGTTCATCGTTAGTATCTGTCTCTCTGAAGGCGATATATTGAGAAACAGCAATATTGACATCTCTGACCATTTGTTTATACATTTCTCTCTTGAGGTATCTTCTATAACAGCAGAAAACAAAGAGAGCAAAGAAGACAAGGAAAACAAGGGCTGAGATCAAGATGGGAGCATTAGTTGGTGGTGGGGCAGGTTCGCGGAGAGTAATTCTGCAAACCTTGGGCATATCCTTGAAAGTTTCACAAATAGCCTCAAACACCCCAAGAGATGGGACAAGATTTCCCTAGGAATGGGGTTAGAAATCGAGAATTCTCAAACAAGTTACTCTGTAAGCAAAGCCGTTGATGATGACACTAGGGAATAAGAAGACACCATCTTTATCCATGGCTTTTTCTTCTTCATCAAGGAATCGATTGGATCTGCAAGTTTTGATATCTCTAGTATCAAAAGAATCTTGGACACACTTATTCACGGCATCAACGCTGACCTTCATTGAATTAAGAATATTTGCACCGCAGTCTTGCATGCGACCACCAGTCAGACAATAATCATCATATTGAGTGACGTATTTCCACCAGGTCTGTTGGTTATAAAGTTTGTAAATACATCTTTGTCTCAGATCTTCTTGTAAAACATCAGCACCAGTATTGTCACGGTTATCATCTGAATTTGGTAAATATTGATGAGTTCAACTATCTTACCAGGATCAGGGGCACAGTATTTTCCTCCACAGATACAATCATTGCTATTCTTTAATTCACTCTCTTGGCCAACAGCATTGAAATGAGCGTAATGAGGAACCATTGTAGCATGTTCATGAATTTTTTGTTCATAAGCTTGCCAGTCTCTCAAGAATTTGAAACTTTGAGCGGTAGCGCTTGACAACCAGACATGATATTCAACCTTGTTTGATTTTTTCTATTCAAGTTGATTTAGGTGGGGATTGATTGAAGAGGAGTACTAAAGGAAAATCAAAGGTTGCACTGATAGAGTTAATTTCTCTATCTGTGCTTCTAAGCGAGTCGATCAAACGATCACCGCCTTGTTTAGTCATTAAAACAGCAGGAATCTTGACACTTTCTCCTGAAATTGATTGTGATGAGATTTAATTTTCTATTCTAAATTTACCTTGGCCCATAACGTCAACCATTAAATGAGCTTCAACTTGTTCATAATTATCGTCAACAACAATGAGCATTTTAGCACCAGCGAGTTGGGCATAATGAGCTTTGGTGACAAAAGGACAGTTTCCTCTCAAAGCAACAAGAATTGGTTGTTGGAGGTAGTCGGCATCATTTTGTTTAATGTAATCACAAGCATCAAGAGGTTCTGCTAATTGTAAACGGCCGAGAATTTTTCTTCCCCAAGGGATATAACCAAAAGCAGCAATGGAGGATTTGGTCACTATGATTGATTGTAGTAGGATGTTGAAAGAAAATAGAAGTTACCATCAGTATTAGTATCCCACCATTTTTTCAACTTTGGAGGACTCAGAATAGTTAATTCTGCAAAGCCTTGGATGCAAATGACTGAAAGGATGACTAGAGAGAAAAAAGTGATTTTTTTCATTTTATTAAATATTTGTGATAAAATTAGTAATTAGCGGCAAATAAATTATATAAGTGAAGATTTTCAAAAGACACATCATGATTCTATTAGGATCCGAATCGACTCGAGATTTTATGATAAACGTTAGATTTTAGATACAGATGAAAATGCTAATTTGTTGAAAAATTTTGGTTTTGTAAAAAACGAAAAAAATCAATAAATAAGAACTTCCTTTTAAAGGTGTTTTCTTCTGGAGGGCAAAATATATGGAAAGTTTCTTTTTATAGGAAAATTTACGATTGTAAAACTTATCGAATTAGTCTGTATTCAAAAAGTATCTTGAACAGTCTCAAATTTAGGAAAGTAATTCTAAGAATGTAATTTCTCAAATTGAGCAAGTAAAATATCTATTCTCAAATACTTTTTTTTAACTATTTACTCAGCATCTGAAAGTCTGAGTAGGATTTTTTCTTTGTCTTTGTCCTGCACGAGTTTTCTTTTTACAAGTTCCCATCTATTCCATAAAACAAGCAATTCTTTTTAGAAAGCTTCTAGACGGTACAAACAATTCTCAGATTGAGTTTTCAAGAAAAAAGAAAATCTCTCTAGGAAGGAAATGGTCTGAATTTTTTCCCCACGAAAATTTAGAGGCTATGCTGTGAAAAAGTAGGCTCATTCATGATTGACCAGCCTGGCCACTCGAGTTTAACTACGTATCGACTTTTATATGAATTCTTATGATTTATTTTTGAGAAATAAAAATCCAATTCAAAAGCACATCCAAGTCGGAGAGTCAATTATGATTTCAATCTCTCAACCGCATGTGATGTTAAAACTCAAGGCTGGATGAAACTCTCTCTAATTCTTATAGATTTAGCTATTATTGAAGAAATTCCAAGAAAATTCAAAAGCCGATTTCTCGTTTTGAAAACCTTTGCTGAAAGGATAAAAAAACTCTTTTGATACTCCAATGGGTATTTTAAAAAAGAATGTGTTGAAATTACCTTTTTTTGATAAAATATGCAAGAAAAGATTTATTGAGAGAAAGAGAATTTCGTTTCTAGAGAAAGATCTTCCGAACAAATAGAGCAGTGAAATCTTTGACTAGAATATGAGCTAATGGGAGAATTTCTTCGGCCTGTAACTAAGCCAAGTATTTTATTTGACATCGAAAACAGAAACATTCAAGAATATTTTATTTTGATTAGAAGATGAAGGAATATTTTATGACTTTTCATAAAGAATTGATAATTACAAATTTGTTTTCATCGATGAGAACATGGGTGAATTAAATTTTTTAATTTATGAAAAGTTAATTAAGGATTTGAGTTTGTTAAATTAGTCAAATAATTATTTTGTTTAAAAGTTGTTTTGTATTTAATTCAGAAAATTTTTAATTAATTTTTTTTTAATTTTGAAATTGTTTTTCATTATTAATTTTTTAATGATCTTTTTATGATCAGATTTTTCATAATGATGATAATTTATGATCTTCGACTTGAAAACCTTTGCATTTTTAACTTTTAGACCAGACACCTTGATTGAAAGAGAATTTCTCTGGGTGATGATGACCGTCAACATGAGCTCTGAAAATCAAGAAATGAATTATTAAATAATTAATTTCAAGAAAGGAAATTAACTTTATCAGTTCCGTTTAAATTTGAAATTGATTCTCATAAAGAAAACTTTGTCAGTATTTTTAAATAGATTTCCAATAAAAGAAAAATGAGCAGTTTGATGACAAGAGATCAATTTGGGATTGGATTTTAAGTTAATAGGATAATTTTTTACAAGGAAAAAAACAAGTTAGTGAATAAACAAAGGAGATATATGACCGTACGAATGATTGAAAAAAAAGAGAATAAATGTCTCAAGAAATCTTGAGGGATAATGATTTTATCTACGGAAATGTCTACCAAGCTTGCTTTCGAATCTATTGCAAGCTTCTTCTAACAGTGCAATCATCTGAGATTCAGTTCTCTCTCTTCTATCTCTTTCAGCCTAATAAAGACGTTTAATTTTTATGATTTTTCGAATATTTTTACAATAACTTGAGCATGGAGATTGGTGCTGATATCTTCAATTTTAGTGAAAAGGAAAGATTCAGTTTCATGGCGAACCTATTGATAATGGTTTAAGCTTTAAATTTCAAAATAAATAAAGATACCTTTCTTTCAGTATTGATGGTTTCATTTATTTCAGAGATTTTATTGCTAATGGAGTTAACAATAGTGTTTTGGATTTGCTCTCTGAGAGCTTGTTCTTTTTGAACTTTGTCTTGTAATTGGCCAATTTGTTCTCCGATAGTTTGAGTTTGTTGTTCTCTGATTTCGTTCATTCTTCTTTGTTCATGGATAAAATTATCATGAACAGCAACAATTTTTTCTTCAACTTTGGCCAAGATTTTTCTTTCAGCTTCTTTAGCTTGGTTTCTTTCGTCTTTGAGATCCAAAGCCAAGTTGCTTTCAACGAGGGTCATTTCCTTTAATTTTCTTTCTTCTAAAAGCTATTATTTTTTTAGGAGGGTTTAAAAGAGGGATTTTCTACTTCTCTTGCAATGATTTCAGCTGCCATGCTTTCTTCGAGACTTCTAACATCTTCAACATACTTCTACAACTGTGTAAGAAGGCTTGGGATGAAAGTGAGATTGGTGTACCTTGAGTTTATCTTCAGTGAGATTGTGGTTATCAGTGATCTTTGCATCAATTTGTCTAATTCTAGTTTCAACTTGTTCTTGTTTATTCTAGGAAGGATATGAGTTAAGCAAAGAAGATGAGCGTTGATTACCACAGCACTATTGACTTCGATGGTAGTTTGTAAGTTGTTGAATCTTTTTCCGATGCTCTTGATGCGAGAGTGATAAGGAGATTCTAATCGATTTCAATAAAAAGCTTTCGAATAGATTGGTTTACCCATCATTGTTGAGTCCAGAGCTGAGAATTTACTGGATGCCAATTCCTTCAAAGGAGAATAAGTAGGAGAGCGAGTGGTAGGGGTGAACATATCCTGAGTTTGTGCTTTAAAAAAAATCTTCTTAATTTTATTTAATGAGGAATTAGATAATTTTGCTTAATCTGCTATATAAAGTCCCGAAGGTCTAAATAATTTTGGTTTAATTTTCAGCAAAACAATAGAGGTAGTTACAGAAACATAAAAAGTCCTTAGGATAACGAGGCTAATAAAACCAAACCAAATCAAATCAAAAATATGAGGTGGAGTGAAAAACCTTTTTTGGGAAAAACCATTGAGACTAAAAAATTATTGTGATTCATTGAAAAAAAAAATATAAAAAAAAAAAAAATCA
>Ga0182738_1008207_pt1 | contig 10411 bp, 7 predicted proteins | sample eDN5th30CBELigMG_FD_128876 | JGI IMG/M metagenome (GOLD analysis project Ga0182738, IMG submission 128876) | Enriched Miracle-Growth compost microbial communities from Emeryville, California, USA - eDNA 5th pass 30_C BE-Lig MG (version 2)... ... | reverse complement strand
TTCTTTAAGGCGGCCGAAAAGAGTTGCCCCCAGCCGTGTTTGATGAGTTGCGCGGTTTTGGGTAATGCAGTTGCGCGGCATTGATCCGGCCAGTCATCGCCATAATCTTCGTTGAAGAAAGGGCGGCGTTGTGATCGATAAGGGCGGTTGGCGAGCCAGTTGGCGTAGGTTACCTGGCTTAAAAGTACTTTTGTGGCGGACTGGTTGAATTGCTGGAAGGTGGCGAAGGCGTCTTTACCCTCACCCAACCCTCTCCCAGCGGGAGAGGACTTTGTGGGCGCGCCGCCGCGCGCCCCTACATTGACATCAAGCATTCCCACGGCAGGGATGCCGTGGCCACGTATTTGGCAATAGAATAATAATTTGGTGATAGCGGGTTTTACGGGCTGCGCAAAGTCGGGATCGGGCGCGTAGCGGTCATTGATGTATAAATTGCGTTTATATTCCGCGTGATCCGTGAGAAGACGATCAAAAAAGTTTGCGGCGTTTTCATAATCACCAATGGTGAATGCAGCTAATCCGCCCAGATATAATACCGGTGGAATCGTCCAGCTTTGCGGATTTTCTTTGTCGACAATTTGAAGATATTCGCTCGCCGCTTTATCCACGTAAAAGTACTTTTGATACAAAACGTCGTCGCGTGACAATGGGTTCTTGTAAGGAGACGGCTCCGTCGAAAACAGTTGCACACGCGAGCGTAATTGATCTTCGGCATCCCAAAAAGTCTCGCCAATGCGATCAAATAAACGGGCCGAAGAGACCTGCGAAGTAACAGCCGTTTGCGCCTTTGCAGGCAATGCCACAAAACACGCCCCGCTTAACACTACACCAAAAACAGAGGTAACGCGGATGCACTTTCTCAAAAATGAGGGAACACTATTCCCCTCCTGAAATTGGTCCGAGGACGGGAACACGCAATAAGCGACTTTTCTCCTGATAAATCATGTTTACAATAGAATTGCCTAATTAAGTTGGCTTTAGTGTTTAGCAGAGAATCAAAATTAAATCGAGCTATCAACCGTAATTTTTATCGAACAGTTCACATTACGCATCGGTGTTGTTGCACAAATAGTGCGAAGTGTCATTTCGACTGGAGCGAGGCACGAGCGGAACGGAGAAATCTTGCCGTTTTGTATTAACATAGGCCAAACGGCAAGATTTCTCCACTCCAAAATTTGCTTAGACAAATTTTTTCGGTCGAAATGACACAAAATCGTATTCATGCAACAATGCCTTACGCATCAAAAGTACTTTTAACAACAGGCATTTGCTACACTTCGTGCACGCATGAAATCCCGGCTTATTATTATCCGCATCGTCCTGTTATTCTTGATTATCCTGGCATTTTCGTTTCTTTTCACCAGTTGCCAGTTGCACAAACAATCTCCGACGCCGGAATCTCCTAAAAGTACTTTTAAAAGTACTTTTCCCAAAGATGATTTAGGCCGGCCAGTCGATCTGTCAAAACCCGCGCAACGCGTTGCGGTTATTGGGCCGGGCGCCACGGAAGTGTTGTTTGATCTTGGCCTGGGCGGGCGTATCGTGGGGCGTGACCAAATTTCTGATTATCCGCCGGCCACTTCCAAAATCCCTATTATCGGCAATTTCACCGGGCCGTTTTTTGAAAAAGTGATTGCGGCGCAACCCGATCTTCTCATTATGCAGGGCGAAACCTGGGATGCGGCGCGCGTGGCCACTTATCAGCAGAAAACCGGTGTTCCAGTGGCGGCATTGACCGCTCCCACCTTGCAGGCGGCGGCTGATGACATTCGTAAAATGGGCGCGTGGCTGGGCGAAACTACCAAAGCCGATGCGCTGGCCACCAGGCTGGATGCCGCCATTAAAAATGCGCCCGGCGCTGATATTTCCGCGTTTATCCAAATTTCCAATCCGCCCTTGTGGACGGCGGGAAAAGGCACGTTAGTGAGCGACATCGCCGAACATTGCGGGTTCACCAATGTGGCGAAAGTCGGCGGCTATAAACAGTTCGGCGTTGAATCACTGCTGGCGCTCAATCCCGATGTGTATATCGTGCCGTCCGATGGCGCGGATGCCGCAAAAGTACTTTCCGCGCTGCGGGCCGATGCCCAGCTCCGTGATTTAAAGGCTGTCAAAAGCGGCCAGGTCATCGTCATCGATAGCGATTTATTGCTGCGCCCCGGGCCGCGGCTTTTAGAGGGCATCGCACAATTACGCGCTGCCGCCGCCAAATATCATTCCTGAATTCTATTTTTGAATTCGTTCAAAAAACACCAGCCGGTTGCCAAAAGGATCATGCACCGTCACCGTGCGCGCGCCCCACTCTTCCGTCTCCAGACCCGGCCGGTTGTATGTGTACTTTTTCTCCAATAGCGTTTGATGATATTCTTCGATGCCGGGACATTCAATGAAAATTTTCGCGCCCGGACAGGCATCGCCATGATGTTCGGAAAGCCACAAAATCACCTCACCGCGTGTGACCTGCATGAACAACGGCGTTTCTGCTTCGTAGCAATGTTCCCAATCCACCGCAAAACCGAGCCAGTCGATATAAAATTCACGCGCTTTGGCTTCATCGAAAATACGCAATACGGGGATGACTTGAGAGGACATAATGACGTAGTATAACGCGCCTTGCGGAATGCCTAAAAGTACTTTTCCCTTGCCAAACGGTTCAAAACATCGTAACTTTGCAATCAGACATTTCATTTAAGGAGTCGTATCGTGAAAATCTGTTTGCAGGAAAATCTGCTGCCGGGAAACTCGCTCAACGAAAAGCTGGACTTTGCCGAAAGCCTGAATGTGGAAGGACTGGAAATCCAGCGCCGCCCCACCAGCGACCACATCGGGGAATATGAAAAAGCGCTGAATGGCCGCCAGATCAAACTGGTCGCCATCTGCGGCAACCCCACCTTTAACTTCCTCAACCCTGACCGCAAATTGCGCGAAGAAAGCATTGCCCTTTCCAAGGTCAATCTGGATGTGGCCGGACATTTCGGTGCGGTGGGACAAATCGTGCCGCCCATCTTTGGCCCGCCGGTGTTGCCGGATCTGTCGCCGCTTTTTGATCCCATCGCATTGGAATACAAACTCATCACGCCCATCGTGCAGGAACTGGCCGCCTATGCCGCCGAGCGTGGCACCAACTTGTTGCTGGAACCACTCAACCGCTATGAACAGCATTTCCTCAAGCAGCAGGCCGAAGGCGCCCGAGTTATCGAAGAGGCCGGCAATCCCGCTGGTCTAGGGCTGTTGAGCGATTTCTTCCACATGCACATCGAAGAAACCAGCACGCCCGACACCTTGCGTCAATATGGCAAATACACCAAACACGTGCACATGGCTGATAACACCCGCAAACAGCCCGGCAGCGGCGACATCGATTTCGAAGCGGGCCTCAGCGCCTTAAAGGAAATCGGCTACGACGGTTATCTGAGCTGGGAATGCGGTTTGCTGGGCGATCCCAAAGAAGCCCTCACCAATTCCGTGCAATATGTGCGCGATATTCTGCAGAAAATCGGCGCTTAATCAGGGAGAAAAGTACTTTTACCCACACATAAAAAACCACAGGCATTAAAATCGCCTGTGGTTTTTCTGTTTTTCATGCCCTCTTTTAAAGAGAAAATCGTCGTGTGAAAACTATCGCCCAACCTGGAACACTTCGGCGTAAATCGGATCATAGGATCGCGACGGCGGCAGAATGCCCAGCTGTTGCAATTCGCGCGCGGTGGCGCGGTTGCGGTCGCGGGCGCGTTCGTAGAATTCACGCGGGTCGGTGTTGCCGGGAAACATGGGATCGAGCTGCGAGATGTGATCCAGAATCAGGCCGATTTTAATTTCCATCAGCGCCTTATCGAACACGCTGTAGAAGTCGCCTTCGCCCGCCTGATATTCTTCCCATGCACCGCGATATTCCCAGCGCTCAAACGGCTTGCCGCCTTCCTTGAGGTAGATGCGGGCGGCGCGCTCGAATGCCTGCGCACACATTTCATGAGTGCCGTGCGGATCACTTTTCTCGCCGGTTTGCATGACGATGTCGGGCTGCGTTTCGCGCAACATCTTCAGCATAATTTCCACATCGCCCTCGCCCACCGGATGGCGCTGCGCTTCGCGCTGATAATAGAATGGCAAATCGAGAAAACGCGGCGTGGCGCCAATTTTATGGCAGGCATCAGACGCTTCGCCTTCGCGCACCAGGCGTTTTAGATTGCGCAGCATGACGCTATCCGGCTGGCCCGCTTCGCGCTCGAAAATGAACTGGCGAATCTGATCGAAGGCATCGTTATAGGACTGTCCTTCCTGAAGGTGTGCTTCCACATACGCGGCCAGACGCGGATGACGCGTGCGCAACATCGCCAGCACGTCTTTATCGCGCACCGCGTTGGAACCGCTGACGCCATATGCGACAGTGACGTGATTGCCGCGTTCGTGCATTTTATGCAGCGTGGCGCCGCAGCAGATGACATCATCATCGGGATGCGGGGAAAGGCAGAGGATGTTTTTATTCTGCGGAATAAAGCGCGCGTCCTCAAGCCGCGATTTCAGATCAAGTTCCACTTCCTGAACCGCCGCTTCGAGCGAAGGCATTTGATGCACCAGCGCACCCAATCCGACCTGTTGCAAATCCGGCGCGGTGAGTTTATTCAAGGGTTTATCCAGCTCGCTGCTGGCCGCAATAAAGGCGCGGCGGCGCAAGGTGAGATCGCTAAAGTCGGCATTGGGCAACAACCACGGCCGGGCGTATTCGGTTAATTCCGCGGCGGCCTGTTTATCCAGCAGGAAGCAGGCATCGGAATGTTCGCGCAATAACGACGCCGGAACTTTGGAGGTAATTTTTCCTTCCAGCGCTTCATGGGTGATGGCGGCCTTTTTCGCGCCATTGGCCAGCAAAAGTACTTTTCGCGCCGCCATGATGGTGCCGATTCCCATGGTGATGGCGCGCACCGGCACATTGTCCAATCCGAAGAAATCGCTCGCGGCATCGGCGCGGGTTTGGTAATCCAGCAACACCAGGCGGGTTTGAGAATTGAGCGGGCTGCCCGGTTCATTGAATCCAATGTGGCCGGTGCGGCCAATGCCCAGCAACTGTAAATCGATACCACCGGCATCGGCGATCATTTGCTCATATTCGCGGCAAGCCGCTTCAATTTGTTCAGGGCTTTGAATTTTGCCGGAAGGCACGTGCCAGTTCTGGCAATTGATGTGATCGAACAGATGCTCACGCATAAAGCGGTTGTAGGACTGCGGCGCATCCGGCGGCATCGGATAATATTCATCCAGATTAAAAGTAGTGACACCGGAAAAGTCCAGACCTTCTTCACGGTGCAAACGAACCAGCTCCTGATAAACCCCCACCGGCGTGGAACCGGTGGCCAATCCCAAAACTGCATTGGGTTTGCTTTTAATTAGTGTAGCGATTTGAGATGCGGCTTCGATGCACAGGCTCTGATAATCGGGAAAGACTTGTAGATTTGGCATAGTTTGCAAAATTCCTGTAATGTTCCTCAAAAGGATACAAAAAAGTACTTTTGACTGCATCGCCCGCCACCTTTTTGCGGCACCTCAAAAAGTACTTTTTACTCATCTTAGACAGATTGCCCGTAGCCGCAGAAGTAATTGAAAAAAATTGCCGTAAAACCCTTGCCGAGTTCCAACGTCTGAAGTAGGGTATGCATAGGAGTTATAAATTGTCCTAAAGAGATGGGGCAATATCGTTTATGTCAATATCGGAACCACAAACCACGTCGAAAGAGCCAGAAGAAAAAGAAGCCGCCAACCAGATCTCCCCCGCTGTATTCAAAAAACTGGAAGACATGGGGCTGGATGGCGAACTCACCAGCGACCAAATTCTCCACATCGAAGCCGATCTGGATGCGCACGGGCGATGGGGCAAGCGTTACCTGGTGGCAACCCCACAACGCCTGATCGTTCTTTCAGAAAAAGAAAATGGTCATAACCGGGGCAAAAAAATTCGCATCAAACGGGACGATGGCAACGAATTAGTCATCGACCTGAATGTGCCCCTGGAACAAATTGAACGCACCGAAGCGAAAAAAATGGTGGGCGCTTCCAGCATCGAAGTGCAATTAAAATCCACATTCGCAAATTCCAACGGCGCTCCAAACGGCAACGGCGCTCATGCGCCTTCTTCCATTGTCGAAGTGGTGCGCGCTTCGGCGGCGCTGGACAAAACCATCGAACACACCGCGCACCAAATTGAACATTTGCGCAAACACGGTGTGCTGGAAGAAGCCGACGCCAGCGACGAATCTTCATGGGTGCGCGAAACCTGTCCGCGCTGCGGCCGGGCCTATCCTGAAGGCAGCCACATCTGTGCCTTCTGCTCCAACAAATGGATGGCGATGGCGCGTTTGCTGTCCTACCTTAAACCTTACAGTTGGCTGGTGGCGGCCAACCTGCTTTCCAGCCTGGTGGCCATCGGGCTTTCCTTTGCGCCGTCATTTGCCATTGCCTACCTCACCGATAAAGTTTTCCCCAATCCCACGCAAATCCTCAATGGGTTTGTCGCAACAGCGGCCAATTATCGCGCCTTATGGGTGGCCATCGCCGCCATTATTCTGGCGCAACTTTTCAGCATGGTCGCCAATATCATTCACGGACGTGGCGTGGCTTCGCTGGGCACCAGCGTGCTACACGACATTCGCACCGAACTCTATGGCCATTTGCAGCATCTTTCCATCGCCTATTTCGATAAACGCGAAGTGGGATCGATCATGACACGGGTTCAAAACGATGTGCAAATGTTGCAAAACTTTTTGCTGGACGGCGTGGAATCCATCATCGTCTCGGCGCTGACCGTGACGATTGTGCTGATTTTCATGTTTTCCACCTCATGGCAACTGGCTCTGGCGGTGCTGATTCCGGTGCCTTTCGTAGTGGGCGCCACCAAACATTACTGGAATGGCCTGATGCGCCTGTGGCGGCGGGTTTGGCATCAAAACTCATTGCTGGGTGCGCGTCTGGCTGACACGCTGGGAGGCGTGCGCGTGGTGCGCGCCTTTGCCCAGGAAGACCGCGAAGCCAAACGTTTCATCGGCAAAAGCGGCCAATTGCGCGATGCCACCAAATCGGTGGAACAACGCGCCGCCAATTTCTATCCGGTGTTGGGATTTGTGATGGGAATTGGTTCTCCCATCACCTGGTTTGTGGGCGGTTACGAGGTGTTGGCCGGCACCTTGACGCTGGGCGGATTGATCTTTTTCACCATGTTACTGGGACGGCTCTATCAGCCTATCCAGCAATTAACGCGCATGATCAACGTCTTAACACGCGCCATGACCTCGGCGGAACGCGTTTTCGAAGTGCTGGACACCAAGTCGGAAGTGCAGGATGTCAAAGACGCCATCGCAGTTCCGCGTCTCAAAGGCGACGTGGAATTCCGCCATGTGTCGTTTGGATATGACATCCACAACATGGTGCTGCACGATATCAACTTCAAAGTGGATGAAGGCCAGATGATCGGACTGGTGGGACATACCGGCGCCGGTAAAAGTACTTTGATCAACCTGCTGATGCGTTTTTATGATGTCAGCGAAGGCGCAATTCTGGTGGACGGATATGATTTACGCGAAATCCGCCATAACGATCTGCGGCGGCAAATTGGCGTGGTGTTGCAGGAATCCTATTTGTTTCACGGCTCCATTTTCGAAAACATTGCTTATGCCAAACCGGGTGCCAAGCCGCACGAAGTCATCGAAGCCGCCAAGGCCGCCTATGCGCATGATTTCATCGTGAGTTTTCCCGATGGCTATGATTCGCTGGTAGGCGAACGCGGTATGCGTCTGTCGGGCGGCGAACGCCAGCGCATCGCTATCGCGCGCGCCATCTTGCATAATCCGCGTATTTTGATTCTTGACGAAGCCACCGCTTCAGTGGATACCCGCACCGAACAGCAAATTCAAATGGCGCTGGAAAACCTGATTCGCGGACGCACCACCATCGCCATCGCTCACCGCCTGAGCACGCTGCGCAATGCCGATAAGTTAATTGTGATCGAACACGGCCGCGTCAAGGAAGAAGGTTCACACGATGAATTGATGGCGGCCAAAGGCACCTTCTACGACCTGGTGGAAGCGCAGCAGGCCCTGAACACCATTGTGACGATTGGAGGATAATCTAATGTTAGGCGAAACCAAGGAAGCCACCTATTTATCAACGGCACAGCTCGAAGCGCTGTCGCTGCAAAATGGCACTTTGATGTGGCGCGCCGCCGATGGCGCCGAATCTACCGTGGAAGCTCATTGTGCTTTCCCGCTGAGTTACCCGGACAAATACATCGTGCTGCGCGATCCGCAAGATAACGAACTGGGAATCATCGAAACCCTGGCTACATTAAAACCGGAAATCAGTGATGCCATCGGCGAGCAACTGGAACGGCGTTATTTTTTGCCGCAAATTATAAAAATCAACAAAATGACGGAACGGTTTGGCTCCGCCATTTGGGATCTGGAAACGGATCGCGGACGCATTGTCATCTCTACCCGGCAACTCAATGAAGCGGTGCGCGAATTAGGCCCCAGCCGTTTTCTGGTAATCGATGTGGATGGCAATCGTTACGAAATCAAAGAACTCCGCGAGTTGCCACCGGAAAGCCAGGCACATTTTATCGGGCGGTAAGTATCCACTATAAGCTCCTATCTGCATCCGTAAAAAGTACTTTTAAAAGTACTTTTTACGGTTTAATCCGTTGCCGGAACTGCCGCGGCGTACAGCCCGATTCGGTTTTGAAGGCATCATAGAAACGGCTTACCGAACGGAACCCCGATTCGGCGGCTACATCCAAAATGGGCAATGCCGTCGTCACCAGCAAACGCTGGGCGTGCGCCACACGCTGGCGAGTTAAATACAGATTCAGCGTCATTCCCGTCTGCTGCCGGAAAAGCGTCATGGCATATCCCGGGTGCAAATTCACCTGGCGGGCAATTTGCGGCACGGAAAGCGGCTCACGGAACTTCTCGCCTACCAATGCCGCCATTTTTCCGGCCAATGCCAGCGCCTCTCCCGAGGGCACATCACCGCGCGGCAGATCATGCGACGATGCGCCCACTTCCATCACATTAACGGCCATGCGCTGCAATCTTACGCCAATTTCATCAATCACCAGCTGACGCCGCGCCGCATTACCACTCTCCAAATCGCGCTGCCATTGATGCAACATACTGACGTCACCGTCATGGGGCAACGGATCGATACTGATGCCATGTCCCAGCAATTGCCGCAGGAATTCGCCCGGCAAGTTCCACAGCATAACCTGCGCCAGTGGCAAGGTGGCCCAGATCATTTTGCGTCCCGCCGTGCCGGATACCGACTGGTGCGGCATGGCACCCCACAACACGCAAAAGCGCTGGCGCGGCAACGAAACAAACGCGCCACCAATCAAATACTGCATCTCGCCAGCCAGCAGAAAATTCACTTCCAAATCCTGATGGCGATGCGCCCGCGACATGGACGGCCCGCCATCACGCGCCCACACTTGCAACCCCAACGCATCCATCCACACAATCTTTTCCGCTTCCATGGCAACACCCTCAATCTAAGGATACAGGAAAAAGTACTTTTATAGCAGGAAGAAATATCTCTATTATTATTTTACAATGTGCTATAGATTGGTTACTTACTTCCAAGGAGTGATTTTATGGACACCCAGCAAAATGCACTTGCGCCCCAGAAACCGGTAACGGAAATGGAAGAATATCTCTTTGATTTGCGGGGATACTTGCTGCTGAAAAACGCCATCACGCAGGCTCATGTGAGTGAGCTTAATGCAATTCTGGATCGCATCACTTCGTTGCAACCTCCACTTGGCGTGGGGGAATGGTATGGCTGCGTGCATGCGCACAATTATGGCGGCAAAGAGGGAATTAACCTCCAGCAGATTTATGAGGGAGGCGAACCCTTCGAGCGGCTGATTGATCATCCCAACTGGTATGAAAAAATGCGTCATTTCGTGGGCGGCGAAGGTTCTTTTGATTACAATCACGGGCCGTTATTCATCGATGAAAACTTCGCCAATATCCGCGGGCCAGGTGAAGCCATCGGTTTACATTCGGGCGGCCACGCCGGTTCCAAACGCAATCAGTTCCGATATCACAATGGCCGTTTCATGTGCGGCCAGGTGAATATTTTGCTGGCACTAACCGACATTGGCCCGGGCGATGGCGCCACCATGGTTATTCCAGGATCGCACAAAGCCAATCTGGTGCATCCTCAACTGGAAAGTTCGCGCATGGTGAGCGGTGAAGCGGCCAGTGTGGATAACGTCGAGGGCGCCATCGAAATCCATCTGCAAAAGGGAGACGCCATCCTTTTCACCGATACCATTAATCACGGCTCCGCCCGGCGCATCAATTCCGGCGAACGGCGCATTGTGGTTTATCGCTATGGGCCGTCCTGGGGGTTTTTCCGATATGGC
>Ga0182738_1008206_pt1 | contig 10411 bp, 7 predicted proteins | sample eDN5th30CBELigMG_FD_128876 | JGI IMG/M metagenome (GOLD analysis project Ga0182738, IMG submission 128876) | Enriched Miracle-Growth compost microbial communities from Emeryville, California, USA - eDNA 5th pass 30_C BE-Lig MG (version 2)... ... | reverse complement strand
GCCACGTTGAGCCGGTAGAACAGGTCCTCGCGGAACCGTCCGGCGGCGACCTCGCGGGAGAGGTCGCGGTGCGTGGCCGAGACGACCCGGGCGTCGGACCGCAGGGTCTCCACGCCGCCGACCCGCTCGAACTCGCGCTGCTGGAGGACGCGGAGGATCTTGGCCTGGGCGGAGAGGGGGAGCTCGGCCACCTCGTCGAGGAAGATCGTCCCGCCGGCGGCGCGTTCGAAGCGGCCGGGCTTCTGGCGGTCGGCCCCGGTGAACGCCCCCTTCTCGTGGCCGAAGAGCTCGCTCTCGACCAGCCCCTCGGGGAGGGCCCCGCAGTTGACGCGGACGAACGGGCCGGAGGCGCGGTCGGAATGGCGGTGGAGCGCGGCGGCGACCAGCTCCTTCCCGGTGCCGCTCTCGCCGGCGATGAGGACCGGGGCGTCGGCCGCCGAGGCGAGGCCGATGGCCTTGAAGACCTCGCGCATCGCGGCGCTCTGGCCGACGAGCTCGACGTCGTCCTCGGCCCCCTCCTCGGCCGCGTCGCCCGCGCGGGCGCGGAGCGCCTTGACCTCGAAGGCGAGGGCCCGCTGGCGGAGGGCCCGTCGGAGCGTCAGGTGGACCTCGTCGAGGTCGAACGGCTTGGAGAGGTAGTCGTAGGCGCCGCGGCGCATCGCCTCGATCGCCGCGGCCGACCCGCCGTAGGCCGTGATCACGATGACCGGGAGCTCGGCCAGGCGGGGGCCCAGCTCGGCGAGCACGGCGAGGCCGTCGCGGCCGGGCATCTTCAGGTCGAGCAGGACGGCGTCGGGCCGGTCGCGGGCGACGGCGGCCAGGGCCTCGTCGCCGTCGCCCGCCTCCACCACGTCGTACCCCTCGGCCTTGAGCGAGCAGGAGAGGCTGAACCGGATCGCCCGGTCGTCCTCGGCGACGAGGATTCGGGCGCCGGCGTCGGATTCCTGGGTCATCGTCGCGTCCCCTTCGCATGCGTGGCGGCGGAGCCCGTGAGGGCGGGGAGGGTCAGGGTGAAGGCCGCCCCCCCTTCGGGGCGGTTCTCGGCGCGGATCTCGCCGCGGTGGGCGAGGGCGATCTCGCGGGCGATCGCCAGGCCGAGGCCGGTCCCCTCGGCCTTGGTGGTGAAGAACGGCTCGAACAGGTGGGCGAGGACCTCGGCCGAGAGCCCCGGCCCGTCGTCGGCCACGATCGCCGAGACGGAGCCGCCCGAGGGGTCGCGGCGGGTGGCGAGCCGGAGCACGCCGCCCGGCGGCAGGACCTGCAGGGCGTTCGTCGTCAGGTTGCGGAGCACCTGCACCAGGGCCGGCGCGGCCATCTCGACGGCCGGCAGGTCGGGGGCGAGGTCGGACTCGATGCGGACGCCCCGCTCCCGGGCGCGGTCCTCGGCCAGCCGCGCCGCCTCGGCGACGACCGCGTTGAGGTCGCCGGGGGCCAGGTCCTGGGCGTCGGCCCGCGAGAATTGCAGGAGCCGCGAGACGATCCCCTCCAGGCGGTCCACCTCGTCGATCAGGTGCCCGAACCCCTCCTCGCCGAGCCCGAGCCCGCGACGCCAGAGCTGGGTGATCCCCCGGATGCCGGCCAGGGGGTTGCGGACCTCGTGGGCGACGCCCGCCAGCAGCTTGCCGAGGGCCGCCAGCCGCTCGTTGCGGCGGAGCTCGGTCCGCAGCCGCTCGCGCTCGGCGGCCTGGCGGCCCACGGTCCGGGCCAGGCTGATCGTCAAGACGAGCGACAGGGCGATGCCCGCCAGCGCCAGGCCGGCGAACCAGCGATACCCCCGCGCGGACTGGTCGATGTAGATCGGGTCGACGAGCCGCGTCATCGTCCAGGTCGCGGCGACCACCCGGCCCGCGACGCGGACCGGAGCGGTCCGGATGGCGATGGTGTACGGGGCGACGTCCTCGACGACCGACAGCTCGGTCTTCTTGCGATAGGCCGCGTCGACCTGCGTGTCGACGTAGTCGTAGAGGCTCCGTCGCGGCTGGGCCGGGGCCGGGTCCGGGACGGCCGGGGCGTCGACCTCGGCCTCGGGGTCCTGCGGCAAGGGGGGGAGGAAGGGCCGCTCGCGGTGCGAGGGGACGTAGTAGCCCGCCTCGACGCCCGGCACCGATCGGCGGACGCGTTCGGCCTCCTCGGAGAGCCGGCGTTCGAGGGTGGACCAGTCGTCGGCCTCCATGTAGTCGGGGAAGGGACGGACCTCGGCCAGGGCGTCCTTGCCGCGGTCGTGGAGCAGGTCGGTCGCGGCCTTCAGCCGCTCGTTCGCCCGGGTTCGACGCCCCTCGCGCTCCACCACCTTCGTGCTGGTGTACCAGAGCGTGCCGAGGGCCGCGCCGAAGAGGACGGCCACGGCGCCGACCTGGATCGCCAACCACCATTCCCGACCGATTCGGCCCATCGCCCCCCCTGTTCGCGACCTACGGGTTTCCATGAAGGATCGGCAATCTTCGGGCCAACGGCCGGATCGCCGGCCTCGGCGTCGTCGGGCGGCCGGATGACCCCTGCTTGGGCGGAATCCCCCCGGCGGGAAGCGGGGGGATTCCGCCCAACCGGGGGGGCGAAACGGGCGAAAACCCCGGGAAATTCGCCGTTTTCAGCGTCGGCACGGCCGGTGCGATGGGTCGGGCGAGGCCGGCGGGGATCGCACCCCGGGACCGGCCCCGGAATGTCCATGATGATGGGAGAAACGCGATGACGAAACTGCTCGCGATGGGATTGTCGAGCCTGCTGGGCGTGGGCCTGGCGGGGTTGTTCCAGGACCCCAAGCCGCACCGGCCCGGCGAGGGCCCGCCCCCGCCGCCGAAGAAGAAGGGCGCGCCCGGCGACGAGCTCCGGAAGGCCTACGACCTGCTGCGGCGGGTCCGGTCCGAGTCGGACGGCGGCCAGGCCGAGGAGCGCATCCACGACTGGACCGGGAGGGCGACCGACCTCTACCGCCGCGCCGTCAAGGAGCGGGAAGAGGGGAAGGAGCCTCGGCGGGCCCACGAGCTGGGCGTCGCCGCGCACGACCTGGCGCGGGCCGTCGACCACGCCCGCAAGGCCGCCCGGCTCGACCGGCCGGACCCCGAGCTGCCGCTCCCTCCCGACGAGGCCGAGGGCCGCGACCTCGAAGAGCGCACCCTCCACGACCTGCACCGGGCGTATGACCGCATCCAGGAGGATCGCGACTACGGGCCGGAGGCCGACGCCGCGTTCTACCTCGACGCCGCCCGCGGCCTCTACAGCGCCGCCCGTCGCGACGCCGAGGCGGGCCGGTTCGAGCGGGCCGGCGAGCTCGCCCGCGCCGCCGAGGCGATGACCCACGTCCCCGAGCACCTCGCCCACGCCTCCGGCGACGCCGAGCCCCCGCCCCCCCCGCCGAAGGCCGAGGCCAAGAAGAAGGGGCGCCCCGGCGACGAGTTCGGGCCCGGTCCCGACCCGAAGAAGAAGGCGGGACGCCCCGAGCCTCGCGAGCGCGAGCTGCCCCCTCCCCTTTGACGTTGACGTGACGTGAACCGACCCGACGCCCCGAGACCCGATCAGCCCCTGCCCCCTCCCGCGAACGACGCCCGAAGGAGACGACCCCGAGATGGACGCGCGGAATCGAATCGGCCTGTACGGCTCTTACTTCCTGGGGATGGCGGCGATCGGCTTCACGCTCCCCTACCTGCCGCTCTACCTGGGCGAGAAAGGGCTGTCGGACCGGGCGATCGGGCTGGTCTCGACGCTGGCGGCCCTCTCGGGGATCGCCCAGTTCCCGGTCGGGCTCTGGTCCGACCGGATCGGGCGTCGCAAGCCGTTCCTGGTCGCCGCGCTGGTCGCCGTGGCCGCGGCGACCCTCCTCCTCCGCGGGGCGGAGGGGGTGATCTGGCTCGGCTTCCTGGTCGTCCTCTTCGCCGAGAACGGCATCGGCCGGGCCGTCGTCGAGAGCCTCTCCGGGGCCGAGGCGGCGGCGCTCGCCTCGAAGGGGGAGGTGGGGGCCGCCCTGGGGGCCCTCCGGTTCTGGAAGCCGGTGGGCATCGTGATCGTGGCCCTCGTCGGGAGCTGGATCGCCGAGCACCGCGGCGTCGGCGCGATCCTGCCCCTGCTCGTCGCCCTCCAGGTGCTGGCGATCGTCGCCGCCCTCCTGATCCACGAGGAGAAGCCGGGCGCGTCGGGAGCCCCCCGGGACGGAGATGCGGAACCGACGCCGGCGGGAGGCCGGCTCCCCCGCGACCCCGCCCTCTGGACGTTCGTCGTCGCGATGGTCCTCTATCACGCGGCGAACGCCCCGGGGGGGGTCTACCTCGGCCTCTTCCTGAAGCGCGACCTCCAGGCCCCGGAGCGGATGCTCGCCTACGCGTTCGCCGTCAGCATGGTCGCCTGGATGCTCGTGGTCTGGCCGGCCGGAAAACTGGCGGACCGGCTGGGCCGGAAGCCGCTGCTGATCGCCGGCTGGGCGATCATGGCGATCCGCCTGGGCCTGGTCGCCCTGATCCACCACCCCTGGCTCGCGGTCGCGAACCAGGCGCTCGACGGCCTGGGGAACGGGATGTTCGCGGTGCTGGCCGCCGCCTGGGTCACCGACCGGCTGGCCGACCCCCGGCGCTCGGGCGAGGCCCAGGTGATCGTGGGGTCTTGCCTGGTGCTCGGCTCGGCGATCGGGCCGGCGGCGTCGAGCTTCCTGGTCGGCCCGCTGGGCTATCGCGGGCTCTTCGCGGCCCTGGCGGCCGTCGGGGCCGTGGCCACGGCGATCGTCGCGTTCCTCGTCCCCGAGACGCTCGACCGGCCCGGCGCCCGGCCCGAAGGCCGGGCCGAGGAGCCGATGGCGACGACCTCCGACCTCTCCACCGTCCCCTGATCCGCGTCCCGCTCCGCTATGATGGCCGCCTCCTGATTCTCGCTTCTTATCCATCCTTGAGAGCCCATCCCCGTGACGACGCCCCCGGCCCCGATCCCGCCCCCCGTGGTCTCGACGATCTTCGGCCTGACCTACCTCGCCCTGGCCGTCGGCCGGGTGCCGGGGCTCCGGATCGACCGGGCGGGGATCGCCCTGGTCGGGGCGGCGACGATGCTGGCCTGCGGGGCCCTGTCGATGCGCGAGGCCGCCCGCGCGGTGGACTACGAGACGATCGTCCTCCTGTTCGGGATGATGGTGGTGGTGTCGTACCTCCGCCTGGCCGGCTTCTTCGCCCTGGCGACCGACCGCGTCGCCGCGCGTTGCCGGGGGCCGCATTCGCTGCTGGCGACGGTCATCCTGACCTCCGGGGTGCTGTCGGCCTTCCTGGTGAACGACGTGGTCTGCGTGGCCCTGACGCCGCTGGTGCTCCACCTGTGCGAACGCCTGGGGAGGCCGGCGATCCCGTACCTGGTCGGGCTGGCGACCGCCTCGAACATCGGCTCGGTGGCGACGATCACCGGCAACCCCCAGAACATCATCATCGGGTCGATGTCGCACATCCCCTACCTGCGGTTCTCCGCCCGCCTGGCACCTGTGGCGGCCGTCGGCCTGCTCCTGAATTTCCTGGTGGTGGCGTTCGTCTACCGCCGCGCGCTCGCCGAGCCGGCCGCGCCGGCGAGGCCCGAAGACGGGGCGAGGCCGCGGGTGCATCGCGGCCTGCTCGTCAAGAGCGTGGGGGTGACGCTGGCGGCCGTCGGCCTGTTCTTCGCGGGGGCCCCGATCGCGCTGGTGGCCCTGGCCGCGGCGGGGGTCCTGATGCTCGACCGGGTGCGGCCGGAGAAGGTGTACGGGTCGGTGGACTGGCCGCTGCTGGTGATGTTCGCCGGCCTCTTCGTGGTGGTCCACGCGTTCGAGGTCCACGTCGTGCGGACCTGGGGGATCGAGCGCTGGGACGCCCTGCTCGGCTCGCCGGTCGTGCTGGTCAGCGGGCTCTCCGTGGTGCTCTCGAACCTCGTCTCCAACGTCCCCGCGGTGCTGCTCTTCCGGTCGCTGATGGAGGCGATGCCGGACCGGGAGCAGGGCTGGCTGGCCCTGGCGATGTCGAGCACCCTGGCCGGGAACCTGACCCTCCTCGGCTCGGTGGCGAACCTGATCGTCGTCGAGAACGCCCGCCGGGCCGGGACCGAGCTGGGCTTCGGCGAGTACCTGAAGGTCGGCGTCCCGCTGACGATCCTCACCACGCTGGCCGGAGTGGCCTGGCTGGCCCTCACGCGATACTGACGGGCGAGCCCCGGCGGGATTCCCCCGAAAATCGAGGGGCACGGCCGGGGGGGCGGCGGCTATAATGGGGGCTCACCCCGGCCGAGGCCCCCGTCCGCGCCACGGCCCCGACGATCGAACACCCGCGAGCCCCATGACGCCCGAACGCACCAACGACCAATCCGCTGACGGAGTCCGGGGGACGATCTCGTTCGTCAGCCTGGGCTGCTCCAAGAACCTCGTCGACTCCGAGCGGATGCTCGGCCTGCTGGCGCAGGAGGGGTACGCCCTGGTGCCGGAGGGGCGGGACTCCGACCTGGTGATCGTCAACACCTGCGGGTTCATCGACGCCGCCCGGAAGGAGTCGTGCGGGGTCATCGAGGAGATGCTGGAGCGGAAGCGGGACGGCCGGGTCAAGGGGGTGATCGTCGCCGGCTGCCTGGCCGAACGCCAGAAGGACGTGCTGCTGGACGAGTTCCCCGAGGTCGACCAGGTCGTCGGCGTCTTCGGCCGCGAGCAGATCGCCCACGTCTCGAACCGGATCCTCGGCGGCCTGCACGAGCAGCGGACGCTCTTCCGCCCCGCCCCGATCCAGGCCCAGGACGACCGGGCCCGGCTCCGGATCACGCCCAGGCACATGGCCTACCTGAAGGTGTCCGAGGGCTGCGACCGGCTCTGCACCTTCTGCGCGATCCCCTACATGCGGGGCAAGCACGTCACCAAGCCGATCGAGCGGGTCGTCGAGGAGGCCCGCGAGCTGGCCCGCGACGGCGTCCGCGAGCTGATCCTCGTCGCCCAGGACATGACCTATTACGGCATGGACCTCTACGGCGAGCCCCGCCTGGCCGACCTCCTCCGCGAGCTGGACCAGCTCGAGGAGCTGAGCTGGATCCGCATCCTCTACAACTACCCCCGGCACTTCACCGACGAGCTGTACGACGTCATCGCCGGGGCGCAGCGGATCATCCCGTACCTCGACATGCCCTTGCAGCACATCAACGACCGGATGCTCAAGGTCATGAACCGCCGCCACACGCGGGCCGAGACGACGGCGATCGTCGACCGGCTGCGGGCGTCGATCCCCAACCTCGTCCTCCGCACGACGTTCATCGTCGGCTTCCCGGGCGAGACCGAGGCCGAGTTCCGGGAGATGGCGGACTACGTCGCCGAGGCGAAGTTCGAGCGGCTGGGGGTCTTCACCTACTCGCTGGAGCCCGACACGCCGGCGGCCAAGCTCCCCGGCCACCTGCCCGACGAGGTGAAGGAGGCCCGGCGCGAGGCGATCATGGCGATCCAGCAGCCGATCGCCGAGTCCTTCAATCGGACCCTGGTCGGCCGCGAGCTCGACGTCCTGATCGACGGTCGCGCCCCCGGCCAGGAGGGCGTCTGGGTCGGCCGGTCGTACGCCGACGCCCCCGACGTGGACGGCGTGGTCCTGGTCCCCGACCCGGGGCTCCAGCCCGGCGACCTCGTCCCGTGCGAGATCCTGGAGACCCAGGGCTACGACTTCGTCGCCCGCTCGCTGGCGCTGCCGTCGCGGCGGAAGCGGGCGCGGCCCCGCCCCCGCAAGCGCCCGGGCCCGTCGCTGACCATCCTCGACGGAATGTAACGTAACGTGAGGCCCCCCATGCCCCCCGAGAACAGCCCCGCGGTGGCGGAGCCCCCCGCGCGGCCGGCCGGCTCGTTCTGGAACGTGCCCAACACCCTGACGGTCTCGCGCCTGGGGCTGGCGGTCGTGGTCTTCGCGGCGATCTCGGCCCAGTGGTACGGCTGGGCCTTCGCCCTGTTCGTCGCCGCGGCGGCGTCCGACGCCCTCGACGGGTATTTCGCCCGGCTGCTGGGCCAGGACACGCCGCTGGGCCGCCAGCTCGACCCGCTGATCGACAAGGTGATCGTCTCGGGGGCGTACATCTACCTCGCCGCGATCCCCGGCACCGGGGTCTTCCCCTGGATGGTCACGGCGATCGTCGTCCGCGAGCTGCTGATCCAGGGCCTGCGCAGCCTCCTGGAAGGCCAGGGGCAGGCGTTCGGCGCCAAGATGGCCGGCAAGCTCAAGACGCTCTTCCAGTGCCTGTCGGTCTCGGCCGTCCTCTACTGCCTCTGGCTCGTCGAGCCCGCGCGCGAGCTGACGATCCTCCGCGACGCCTTCACCTGGATCGCCGTCGGCCTGACCGTCTACAGCGGCGCGAGCTACCTCTGGGGCGCGGGCCCCGCCCTGCGCGGCGAGGCCGCCCGCCGGGGCTGATCGCGGCGACGACGTGACGACCGAGGACGCCCGACGACGCGCGCCCCAGGCCCTTCCCCCGCAGGACCTTCGCATGCTGATCGAATGGATCGAGTCCCTGGCCCTGGGCGTGGTCCAGGGCGTCGCCGAGTTCCTGCCCATCTCCAGCGACGGCCACCTGCTCATCACCCAGCAGCTCTTCGCCTGGCTGACGGGGGTGGACCGCACCGGCGCGGAGAACCTCTTCTTCGACGTGATGCTCCACCTGGGGACCACGGCCGCGATCCTCTACCACTACCGGGGGCCGATCCGGCTCGGCCTGCGGAGCCTCATCGCGGACGACCCCGAGGTCGGCCCGGACTTCCGGCGGCCGATGGTCCTCCGGGTCGCCTCCCTGGCGGTCGTCGCGACCCTGCCGCTCGTCCCGTTCGCCCTGTTCTTCAAGGACTGGGTCGACGGCCTGTTCCAGAGCCGGACCGCCGCCCCCGTCGGCTTCCTGATCTCGGCGGCCGTCCTGGCCCTGGTCTCGCTCAAGATGCGCGGGCCCGACGGCACGGGCCGGGGCCCTTCCGAGACCACCTGGGCGGACGCCCTGCTGATCGGCCTGGCCCAGACCCTGGCCCCCCTCCCCGGCGTGAGCCGCAGCGGGACCACGATCGTCGCCGCCCTGTTCCTGGGCCTCTCGCGGGTCTGGGCGGTGCGGTTCAGCCTGATGATCGCCGTCCCGGCGGTCGCCGGCGCGGTCGCCAACGAGCTGAAGGACGCGATCAAGGACCCCGGCCGGCTCAACCTGACCCCCGACCGCGTCGCCCAGACCTGCGCGGCGGCCGTGCTGGCCGGGGTGGTCGGCTACGCGGCCATCCTCTGGCTGATCCGCGTTGTCCGCTCCGGGAAGATGTGGTATTTTTCTGTATACTTGGTCGCCGTCGCGACCGTGGTGCTGGCCCTGGTGTCGTCGGGCGGGGGAGGGAGCGACGTTGACGCCGCATCGCACGCTCTGGACGGGGCCCCCCGGGGCCTCGATGCGCGGCCGGCTGCTCCAGCTCGACCCGTCGATCCGGGCGGCGAGCTGGATCGTGCCGACGCCCCTCTGCCGTGACCAGACGATCCGCGAGCTGGCCCTGCACCCCTCGAAATCGACCTGGCTCGCCGAGCCGAGGGTCCGCTGCTGGGCCGACCTCTGGCGCTGGGTCGCCTCGGTCGTCCGCCGGGGCCCGACCTTGCTCTCGGAGCCGGCCGCGACGGCCGTGTTCGACCAGGCGTTGCGCGACGAGACGTCCGGCGGCGCCCGCGGCCCGCTCGGCCCGCTGACCTCGCACGTCGGCTACCGCCGCCGCCTCCGCCGCCGGATCCGGGACTGGACCACGGCCGAGCGCCACCGCGACCGCGACGACGCCCCGGCCCCCCCGGAGGCCGAGGACGACTCGATCGCCGCCGCCGAGGCCTCGGTCTTCCGGCGCTATCGGAAGCTGCTGGCCGACCTCGACGCCGAGGACGAGGCCGGGATGGCCGTCTGGGCCTCGCTCCGGCTCCGCGACCGCAACGCCCGGTCCTCCCCCGGCGACGGCGATCACCTCGTCTTCCTCGACTTCGAGGGGAAGTCGCCGGCGCAATGGCGAATCCTCCGCGACGCCCTGGAACGGCCCCGGTCGGTCGACGTCACCCTCTGCCACCAGGACGCCCCGGAGCGGGCCGAATTGTACCTGGCGACCGCCCCGACCCGGTCCCGACTCCTGGAGCTGGGGATGGTCGAGTCGGTCGTCCCGTCCGACCCCCACCGCCCGGCCGGCCTCCGCGCGGTCGACGCCCGGCTGTTCGGCGAGCCGACGCCGAGGATCGAGGCGTCCGAAGGGCTCTCCATCCGGGGCGGGCCGGCCGGCCTGGACCTGGGCCGGATGGTGGCGTGCGAGGTCCGGGAGCTGATCGCCCGGGGCGTCGAGCCCGACGAGATCCTCGTCGCCTTCCCGCGCTGGGACGACCAGGCGGCGACCATCTGCGAGGCGATGCGGCGCTCCGGGCTCCCGGTCCACGACGCCTCGCCGAAGGCCCTGGACGTCGACCCGGCCGTCGCGGCG
>Ga0182738_1008205_pt1 | contig 10413 bp, 10 predicted proteins | sample eDN5th30CBELigMG_FD_128876 | JGI IMG/M metagenome (GOLD analysis project Ga0182738, IMG submission 128876) | Enriched Miracle-Growth compost microbial communities from Emeryville, California, USA - eDNA 5th pass 30_C BE-Lig MG (version 2)... ... | reverse complement strand
GCTGATGACGCGGGCGTGGACCCGGCCGGAACGGCCTTTTCCGGTTTCGCGCTCGCCTACAACACACGGATTCGCGAGGAGGTGGATTCGGTGCTGGCCGAGGCCGTGGCGGCCGGCGCGCGGCTCGTCAGGCCGGCCCGGGAGGCTGTCTGGAGCGGATATTCGGGCTATTTCGCCGACCCCGACGGCTTTCTCTGGGAGGTCGCGTGGAACCCCGGCTTCCCGATCGACGCCGGCGGGGCGATCCGCCTGCCGGCGTGACCGGCGCCCCGCGCTTCGCCGCGCGCCCACGGGTTCAGGGAACCGGGGCCCCCCGCCGCCGTTGCCTTCTGCAACAAGGAACAGGAGCACACCCCATGATCGGTCGTCTCATCAAGGCCGCCATCGTCGCCAAGCTCACCCAGATGGTCCTGCGTCGCGTCGTCCGCTGACGCGTCCGGCCAAGTCCTTCCGATCCGGCTAACCCGGCGTTAGCCGGATCGGGCTACCCTGAGGCGATGGAAGCGCAGCTCCGCCCGCCCCGGCTCGCCGTTCTGATCGACGCCGAGAACACCTCGCCGCGGATCGCCGAGGGCCTCTTCGAGGAGATCGCGGCACTCGGCGAAGCCAGCGTGCGCCGCATCTACGGCGACTTCTCCGGCCCGCGCCTGCGGGCCTGGGCGGACATCCTCGCCCGGCACGCCATACTGCCGCAGCAGCAGTTCGCGAACACCGTGGGCAAGAACGCGTCCGACATCGCCCTCGTCATCGATGCGATGGATCTGCTGCACGCCGGCCGGCTCGACGCATTCTGCCTCGTCTCCTCAGACGGCGACTTCACCCGTCTGGCCTCGCGGATTCGCGAGCAGGGCCTCGATGTCTACGGTTTCGGAGAACAGAAGACGCCGGAGAGCTTCCGCCAGGCCTGCCGGCGCTTCACCTACACGGAGAACCTCCTCGCCGCCGACACGGCGGCCGACCCGGCCCAGTCCGACGCGACGCCGTCCCGGCCGGCGCTGAAGCCGGCCTCCGCCGCCGTGCCGCTGTTGCGGCGCGCAATCGCGCAGATCGAGTCCGAGGACGGATCGGTCTCCCTCGGCATGGTCGGCCACCAATTGGCGCAGCTCTATTCCGACTTCGATCCACGTACTTTCGGCCACGCCAAGTTGTCCGACCTCGTCCGGCACACCGGCGCCTTCGACCTCGACCGGGAGGACGGCAAGCCGATCCGAATTCGCCTGAAATCCGCCCGGCCTGCCCGGGTCAAGGGTCCCGAAGGGCAAGCGCCCGGCTGACGCGCCGGGCCGGGCCGCGCGGATTGTTCGCGGCGGTTGACGGCGAGCCGGGTCCCGATGCCTCCTGAGTTGCAGGGCGGCGCGCTTCGTGCGACCTCTCGGCAGCCTTCCGGAGAGCACAATGCGCCCCCGCGTCATCGTCTACATCGCCGCCAGCGTCGACGGGCGCATCGCGACGGCGGATGGCGGGATCGAGTGGCTGAAGCCCTACGAGTCCGCCGACTACGGCTTCGACTCCTTCATGAAGGGCATCGACGGCATCGTGATGGGCCGCACCACCTACGACCAGGTGCGCGGCTTCGGGGCCTGGCCCTATGACGGCGCCCCCGTGATGGTGCTGACCTCTCGACGCCTCGCCGACCCGGCCGAGGGCGTGGAAGCGGCGAAGTCGCCGCGCGCCGCGATCGCCAGGCTGGAGGCGCTCGGCGCCCGCCGCATCTGGAATGTCGGCGGCGGCAAGACCATCGGCGCCTTCTTCGACATCGGCGCGGTGGACGAACTGAGGCTGTTCACGATTCCTCTCGTGCTCGGCGCCGGCCCGATGCTCGTCGCCGGCACCCGCCGGCCCGCCACGCTGCGCCTCGCCGAGCACAAGCTGCACGCCCACGGCGTGGTCGAGCAGCGCTTCGCCCCCGATGACGCCTGAGCGCCTCATGGCCGAGCGCGCCCCGCCCAACCTCTTCACGGTCCTCGCCGGGCTCGGCATCGAGACCGTCACGACCGAACACGAGGCCCTCCACACCGTCGAGGAATCGCAGCGCCTGCGCGGCAGCATTCCCGGCGCGCACACCAAGAACCTGTTTCTCAAGGACAAGGCCGGCAGGCTGTTCCTCGTCGTGGCCGAGGAGTCGACCCCGATCGACCTGAAGCGCCTCGGGCCGATGCTCGGCGCGAAAGGCCGGCTCAGCTTCGCCGGGGCTGACCTGATGGCCGAGACGCTCGGCGTCGCGCCGGGAGCGGTGACCCCGTTCGGCCTCATCAACGACCCGGACCGGCGCGTCACGCCGGTGCTCGACGCCAGGCTCGCCGCGGCCGACGCGGTCAACTGCCATCCGCTGCGCAATACCGCAACCACCACGATCGCGGCCTCCGATCTCATGACCTTCCTGGAGGCGACCGGGCACGCCCCGCTCGTGCTCGACCTGCCGGCGCGCGAGGCGGCGGGCGCGGAGCCTGCGGCGGATTTGTAATCCGCACCCGAGCGCGCCAAATAGGACCCGAAACGCATGCGACGCGGCCCCGTCGCGCCCCTTCCCAGGCAGGACCTCATGAACCAGCCCACGTTTACGTTCGGCGACGTCGGCACCGCGGCAAAGCCGGCGGACGATCTCGTCAAGGACACGACAACCCAAACCTTCGCCAAGGACGTGCTCGACGCCTCGCGCGAGGTGCCTGTCCTCGTCGATTTCTGGGCGCCGTGGTGCGAGCCGTGCAAGCAGCTCGCCCCCGTGCTCGAGAAGGTCGTGAAGCAGGCGGGCGGCCGCGTCCGTCTCGTGAAGATGAATATCGACGAGCACCCGCAGGTCGCCGGCCAGCTCGGCATCCAGTCGATTCCGGCTGTCGTCGCCTTCAAGGCCGGCCGTCCGCTCGACGGCTTCATGGGCGCGCTGCCCGAAAGCCGCGTGCTCGCCTTCATCGAGCGCGTGGTCGGCCCGCTCGGGCCTTCCAATCTCGACGAGGTGATCACGGCGGCCGACGCCGCGCTCGCGGAAGGCGACGTCGAGACCGCGATCGAGGCCTTCGCCGCCGTGCTCGGCGAAGAGCCCGACCATCTCGGCGCGCTGACGGGCCTCGTCCGCGCCTATGTCGCCGCCGGCGCGCTCGACCAGGCCAAGGAGACGCTGGCGCTGGTGCCAGAGGCGAACGCCAACGATCCGCTCGTCGCCGCGGCTCGGGCGCAGATCGCGCTCATCGAGCAATCGGCCGAGCTCGGCGAGGTCGCCGAACTCGAGCGCCGGATCGCCGCCGACCCCGCCGACAGCCAGGCCCGGTTCGACCTCGCCCTGGCGCTGAACGCGCGCGGCGAGCGCAAACCGGCCGTGGACGCCCTCATCGAGATCGTCCGCCGCGACCGCGCCTGGAACGAGGAGGGCGCGCGCAAGCAGCTGCTGCAGTTCTTCGATGCCTGGGGCATGACCGACGCGGCGACGCTTTACGGCCGCCGGCGGCTGTCCTCGGTGCTGTTCAGTTGAGCCGGGCGGGAGGCGCCTTCCCCGAGGAGCACCGCGCGAGAGGACCATGACCGAGCGCTTCTCCGGCCGCGAGACGATGGCGGGCCGGCGCTATGCCGGACCCGCCGAGCTGCCCGACATCGTGCCCGTGTTTCCCTTGAGCGGCGCGCTGCTGCTGCCGCGGGGGCAGTTGCCGCTCAACATCTTCGAGCCGCGCTATCTGGCGATGGTGGACGCCGCGCTCGCCGCCGACAGGCTGATCGGCATGGTGCAGCCGCGCGCCGAGGCGCCCGAGAACGCCTGGGCGCCGCCGCTCGAGGCCGTCGGCGGGCTCGGCCGGATCACTGCCTTCGTCGACGTCGGCGACGGGCGCTACCGGATCACGCTCACCGGCGTCACGCGGTTCCGCAGTCTCGGCGAGGTCGCGACGGATCGCCCGTTCCGCCTGTGCCGGATCAGCGCGGTCGATTTCGCCGGCGACTTCGTGGCGTTGGCGGGGGACGACGCAGTCGACCGGGCGCAGCTCCTGAGGACCTTCCGCGCCTATCTCGACGCCCACTCGCTGCAGGCGGACTGGGACAGCATCAAACGGGCGCCGAACGAGACGCTGGTCAACGCGCTGTCCATGATCAGCCCGTTCGGCCCGGCGGAGAAGCAGGCGCTGCTCGAGGCGCCCGACCTCAGGGCCCGCGCCGAGACGCTAGTGGCGATAGCCGAGTTCGATCTCGCCCGCCGCGGCGGCGGCGAAGGGGCGCCGCCGACCCTCAACTAGGCGTCGGGAGAAGGGATCTTGCGATGGACGACCAGGACCGTACCCGCACCGAGGGCCGCCGCGCCGGGACGCTCGACCCGAAACTGCTCGAAATCCTGGTCTGCCCGGTGACCCGGACGACGCTGACCTATGACGCCGCGCGGCAGGAGCTGGTCTCCCGCGCCGCGCGCCTCGCCTTTCCGATCCGCGACGGCGTGCCCATCATGCTGGCGGAAGAGGCGCGGCCGCTCGACGAGTAGGCGGGGCCGACCGGCCTCGCATTTTCCCTGGTGCGCCGCGCCGCATTCGGCCAAATTTGGCCGAACTGCACGCCCTTGATGCGCCGATCGGCCGGGCTTGTCGTCCCGGCGAGCGAAGGAGGACCGCCCGTGAGCCTGCGCCCGACCCTGGCCTTCGGCGTTCTCGCCGGCGTCGCCCTGGCGGCGGTCCCGAGCGCCGAAGCCGCGCTTGCCTTCTCGGTCGCGCCCCCGGCCGCCGCGCCCGGCGTCGCCCTCGCGCAGGCCCCCATCGTGCAGGCGTCCCCGGCCGATCTCGCCGCGATGTCGCTGCGCGTCTCCGAGCTCGAGTCCGAGGTCCGCGCCCTCGCGGGCCAGGTCGAGGAACTGAACTTCCTGCTGCGCCAGTTGCAGAACCAGCTTGCGGCGATGAACGCGCCACCGGCCGCCGGCACGACCGGGACGCCGCAGGGCGGGGTCGCGCCCCCCGGCGGGACGACGCTCGGCCCGGACCTTTCCGCCGCGCTCGGGCCGCTCGACCTCAGCGTGATCTCGGGCCCCGTAGCTGCGGCGTCGACGGTGCCCGGCGCTTCCGCTCCCGCCGCGGCGCCGGTCGGGCCCGCCGGGACACCGATCGCCGTTCCGGACGCTCAGGCGACCTATGACGCGGCCTATGCCGCCCTGCTTGCGGGCAATCTTCCGCAGGCCGAGAGCGGGTTCGGCGACTTCCTGCTCGCCTATCCCGACAGCCCGCTCGCGGCCGATGCGCATTATTGGCTCGGCGAGACCTATTTCGAGCAGAACGAGTTTCGGGCGGCGGCCGACCAGTTCCTCACCACCTATCTCGACTTTCCCGGCAGCACCAAGGCGCCGGACAGCCTGCTGAAGCTCGGCCTCTCGCTCTACGGCATGAACGAGGTGATGGCGGCGTGCGCCACCTATGACGAGTTCCTCGACCGCTTCCCCGATGCCTCGGCCGCGCTGCTCGACAGGGTCAATGCCGAGCAGATCCGGGCCGGCTGCGGGGCGACCTGAGACGATGGCCCCGGCCGCTGCGGTCGTCGGCGACGAGCTGCCGGCGCTGTTTGCGGGCCTTGCCGGCGAGGCGAGGCTCGGCGTCGCCGTTTCGGGCGGCCCCGATTCGACTGCGCTCCTCCTGCTCGCCGCCCGCTGGCGCGCCGCCCGGGGCGGGACGCCCGATCTCGTTGTCCTGACCGTCGATCACGGCCTGCGCGCGGAGGCGGCACGCGAATGCGCCGAGGTGGCGGCGCTCGCGGTCCGGCTCGGCCTTGCCGCCGCGACGCTGCGCTGGAACCCTGAACCCCCTCCGGTCTCCGACGTCGAAGCCGCCGCGCGCCACGCGCGCTATGCCCTGCTGGCCGCTGCAGCGCGCGAGCACGGGCTCGGCGCCGTGCTGCTCGCCCACACCGAGGACGACGTGGCGGAGACTTTGCTGCTACGGCTCGCCCGCGGCAGCGGCGTCTACGGGCTCGGCGGCATTCCGGAGGAGCGCGTCGTCGACGGCGTCCGCTTCGTGCGGCCGCTGCTGGGCCTCACCAAGGCCAGGCTCGTCGCGACGCTCGCGGAAGCGGGCATCGGCTGGGCAGAGGACCCGATGAACGCCGATCCGCGCTTCGCGCGGGCGCGAGTCCGGGCCGCGCGACCGGCGCTCGAAGCGATCGGCCTCGACACGAAGACACTGGCCGCGACTGCGCGGCGGCTGGCGCGCGCCGCGGCCGCGCTCGAACGCTCGGCGACCGGCCTGCTGAACGGAAGCACCAGCTTCGCCCCGGAAGGCGTCGCAGTGATCTGGATGCCGGCGTTCCAGCCTATCTACGAGGAAGTCGGGCTCCGGATTCTGGCCCGCCTCGTCCAGGCCGTGCGAGCGGCCGAATACGTCCCGCGGCTGGCGCCACTCGAGCGGCTGCTGGAGGCGGCATTGTCGCGCACCGTCGGGCGGGTCGGTACGCTCGCCGGCGTCGTCGCCGAGCGCCGGCCGCGCCGGCTCTGGCTCTACCGCGAGGCCGGGCGTTCTGGGCTGGGCACGACGGACCTTGCGCCGGGCGGGAACGGGCTGTGGGACGGCCGCTTCCGGGTCTCGGCCGTGCCCGATGCGCCACCCCTCCGCATCGCGGCGCTCGGGCCTCGGGCGCGGGCATTGGTCGCCGACCGGCTCGGCTGGCAGACCTTGCTTCCGGCGCGCGCGGCGGCGACGGTCCCGGGCGCCTTCGACGCCGTGACCGGCGACCTCGTTGCGACGCCGTTCGCCCCTTCGCCCCTCGTCGCGTTCCGCCACCGTGATCCGCTGTTCGCGGCAGCAGCGAAATCCACCGACGCGATCGGGTAACCGCCGGCGCCGAAACCATGTAGCCAAGCAGGGATGCCGACTGCGGTCCGCAGGTTGGCAAGGACCCGCCAGCGGCCTATCTTACGCTTTGGCTATAAAGTGAACGGCATCCGCCGTCCGCAATCGGGGGCGCAAGGGTCCCCTTCCGCCGGCCCGCCGGCAAGGAATGCTGATGAACGCCAATTTCCGGAATTTCGCGCTCTGGGTGATCATCGGGCTGCTGCTGATCGCCCTTTTCCAGCTCTTCCAGAACCCGCCCGGGCAACGCGCGAATCCGAGCGAGATCACCTACACCGAGTTCATGGAGCAGGTGGCGAACGGCAATGTCCGCGACGTCACGATCGACGCGCAGACCATCACCGGCCGCTACGACAGCGGCGCCGCGTTCCAGACCATCGCACCCCCCACGGACTACGTGCCGACGCTGGTCCAGAACGGCGTCCAGGTGAACGTGCAGCCGGCGAGCGACGGCTTCTCGCTGATCGGCACGCTGATCTCCTGGCTGCCGATGATCATCATCTTCGCGCTGTGGATTTTCTTCATGCGCCAGATGCAGGGCTCGGGCGGCAAGGCGATGGGCTTCGGCAAGTCCAAGGCCAAGCTGCTGACCGAGGCGCACGGGCGCGTGACCTTCGAGGACGTCGCCGGCGTCGACGAGGCCAAGGAGGATCTGCAGGAGATCGTGGAGTTCCTGCGTGATCCGCAGAAGTTCCAGCGCCTGGGCGGCCGCATTCCCCGCGGCGTGTTGCTGGTCGGCCCCCCCGGCACCGGCAAGACGCTGATCGCCCGCGCCGTCGCCGGCGAGGCGAACGTGCCGTTCTTCACCATCTCCGGCTCCGACTTCGTCGAGATGTTCGTGGGCGTCGGCGCTTCCCGCGTGCGCGACATGTTCGAGCAGGCGAAGAAGAACTCGCCCTGCATCATCTTCATCGACGAGATCGACGCGGTCGGCCGCCATCGCGGCGCCGGCCTTGGCGGGGGCAACGACGAGCGCGAGCAGACGCTGAACCAGCTGCTCGTCGAGATGGACGGCTTCGAGGCCAACGAGGGTGTCATCATCATCGCGGCCACCAACCGGCCCGACGTGCTCGACCCCGCCCTGTTGCGCCCGGGCCGGTTCGACCGGCAGATCGTGGTGCCGAACCCCGACGTCACCGGGCGCGAGCGCATCCTCAAGGTCCATGTCCGCAAGGTGCCGCTGGCGCCGGATGTCGACCTCAAGACGCTGGCCCGCGGCACGCCCGGCTTCTCCGGCGCCGACCTCATGAACCTCGTCAACGAGGCGGCCCTGCTCGCGGCGCGCCGCGGCAAGCGGCTCGTCACCATGAGCGAGTTCGAGGACGCCAAGGACAAGGTGATGATGGGCGCCGAGCGCCGCACGCTCGTGATGAGCGAGGAGGAGAAGAAGCTCACCGCCTATCACGAGGCGGGCCACGCGCTCGTCGCGCTGCACATGCCGGCCTCGGACCCGATCCACAAGGCGACGATCATCCCGCGCGGCCGGGCGCTGGGCATGGTGATGCGCCTGCCGGAGCGCGACCAGGTCTCGCTGACGCGTGCCAAGTGCAAGGCGGACCTTGCGGTGGCGATGGGCGGGCGCGTCGCCGAGGAGACGATCTTCGGCTACGAGAAGGTCACCTCGGGCGCCTCGGCCGACATCAAGATGGCGACCAATCTCGCCCGCGCCATGGCGACCCAGTTCGGCATGAGCGACAAGCTCGGCCCGCTGCTCTACGGCGAGAACCAGGACGAGGTGTTCCTGGGGCACTCCGTGGGCCGCCAGCAGGTCGTCTCGGACGAGACGCAGAAGGTCGTCGACGAGGAGATCAAGATCTTCGTCGAGGAGGGCTATCGCACCGCCCAGCGCATCCTGACCGAGCACCAGGACCAGCTGCACGCGATCGCGCAGGGCCTGCTCGAATACGAGACGCTGTCGGGCGAGGAGATCAAGAACCTCCTCGAGGGCAAGCCGCCGATCCGTGACTCCGCGGACGACGTGCCGCCCCCGCGCTCCACCGCCGTGCCCACCACGCGCGGCCGGTCCGCAGGCGGCGAGCCGGGCCTGGAGCCGCAGCCGCAGGCCTGAACGGGTCGGAATTGGACAGATGAAAGGGGCGGAGGAGCGATCCTCCGTCCCTTTCGCGTCAGGCGAAGAGGTCAAGCCATTTCGGCGTCGCCTCGGCGCGGGCACCGGGCACCGGGCAGACGGGCTGACGCTGCCGATCCGGATCTGCTCCCCGTCGCGGAGGAAGGCCGTGAGGGTGTCGTCCTCGGGGTCGAGCGGCAACGGCGCCATAGGCAAGGACGATGAGGTCCTGCGCGTCGCGCCGGAGGTCCGTCCAGAGCGGCCAGCGCTGCGGCATCGACTTGGCGCCCCTGGCCGTGACGTTCCGTGCCTCGCAGGGCTTCAGCGTTTCGCGTTCCCAGGCGATGGCTCCCGTCTCGCCGGCCCGCCCGACCTCGAGCGGGACGGCGTGTCGAGCAGATTGACGAGGGGCGCGCTCCCCGCCCACGACGGGAGAGCCGTCGCGGCGAGGGCGAGCGCGGCTCCGAGAAGCGTCGAGCGGCACATGCGCTTCGCCCTGCATCCCGGCTGATCCGAGACCAGACCGTGCTCGCGGTCCGGGAACCTTCCCTGCCACCGCGGGCAGAAATCAGGGCCGTCACTCGACTTTCCCTGTCTCCGGGCGAGCGGAGTCCGGAATCTGCCTCGGCCGATACCACCCAGATCCGAAACGGCACTAGGATGCCGCGCGCGAAAGTCAGGTGAGGGCTGGGATGACAGGGCTCGATCGGGTGGTGGTCGTCGTCGCGGGGCTGTTCGGTGCGGCCGGTGTGGGCCTGGCGGCCGCGGGCTCGCACGAGACCGCCGACAATCTCTCCATCGCGGCGGACTTCCTGCTGTTCCACGCCGCCGCGCTGATCGGCCTTGCGGCGCTGGGCCTGATCGTGCCCGCGCGCCGGCTGGTCCTCGCCGCGGCGCTGGTGCTGGCGATGGCTACGATCCTTTTCGCCGGCGACCTCGTGCTGCGCTTCTATACCGACGAGCGGCTGTTTCCTTTCGCTGCCCCGCTTGGCGGCTCCGGCCTGATGCTGGGCTGGGTGCTGGTCGCGGTGGCCGGTCTGTGGCCGGCGAGCAAGCGCCCGGACGGCACCGCCTGACCTTCGGCGCGCGACCGTCCGGTTGGCGCCCGATCCGCCAGGCACGGCGGGTGCTCGTGCCGTTCGTGCCACTTGGCGTCACCGCCGCTTGCGCTTGCCGCCCTTGCTGCCGAGCCGGGTACGGATTTCGCCGAGTAGCTGGGCGATTTCTTCCCGCCGCGGGTCGTCGGCCGGGTGCGGGGCGGCGTCCAACGCTGAACGCGAGGGACGCTCGCCCGCCGCAATCGCCAGCTCCCGCTCCCGCTCGGGGGGGAGGGTATCCTCGACGGGCGCCGGCGGGAGAGGGGGGTTGGCGGCCGGCGCCGGCTCCATGGCCACGACAACGGGCCCGGGGGTCTCCTCCGCCGAGGCGGTGAGGGCGGCGTCCGCGGCCGCGCGCTCAGCCCGGCGTCGCGCCCGCCTGCGGGCCTTGCGGGCAGCCGCGGTCTCGGCGGGTGAGGGGGCCGCGTCGGCGGCGCCCGGCTCGGGCGAG
>Ga0182738_1008203_pt1 | contig 10414 bp, 7 predicted proteins | sample eDN5th30CBELigMG_FD_128876 | JGI IMG/M metagenome (GOLD analysis project Ga0182738, IMG submission 128876) | Enriched Miracle-Growth compost microbial communities from Emeryville, California, USA - eDNA 5th pass 30_C BE-Lig MG (version 2)... ... | reverse complement strand
TTGGCGTTATTGAGCATGTCTTTGAATTTCAAAGCGATTTGATTGCGTGTATGTAAAGCAATAACCAATCTTGAACTAGAGAGAGAATTTTAGAGAAGGATAGTGAGAGATAAAATGTACTTGAATTCTTCAAGATCATCGAATGAAATGATAGGTTGATCTCGGGTATTGGATGGCTGGGCTGATTGGATTTGGCCTGGGAAAGCAGTAGGAGTCAAATATTTCTAAACAAAATTAATTTGAAGGAGAAATGGATAAGCTATTACGAGGACTTTCATTTTGATAAGACTATTCTCGGTTGTAATAAACAAAACATCTTCTGCATTCTCTTCATATGAGAAATAATGTCCTGCTCCCTAGTTTTAATATGTAAGAGACTGATATGTTCTGAGTCTATTACGAGAATTTTTCCTTCAATAGCGACGCTGTAAACAGTATTTGACTCAATTGCTGTGTAAAGATTGGTATGAGTGAGATTCTGAAGACCATTTTGGGATTGTTCATAAATGATGTTCTTTGGGCGAAGACTGAAATGACAGCAAGTATGGACATCATCATCTGTTTTTGGAGTGAATTGAGAGGAGACTTTGAAAAGAAATATTACTTTCAAGGATAGAAACGATTCTTCCATAAAAGATTTGATCTTTATCATGAAGTTCTTCACGAGAAACCCTGAAACCATCATGCAAGACATTTTCATCGAATTTCAATATCGCTCCATTCACATCATCCAATGTCACCTTTTAATTTATTAATTATTCTCAGAAGTCTATGGATATTTTACAGTTGCAAAGCTGAAATGGCCTTCAAAAAACTGATGATTGATCTCATTGACTCTTGCCAATAATTTGACCAGCACAACTTGTCCTTGATTTCTCACACTATGAAGTTAAAAAATTATTCTCAAGGAGATCATACAGAGAAGGCTTAAAGTCCAAGACTTCAAAATCAGCGAGCTTTTTGTACTTTTCAAAGAGTTTTTGAGAAAATTCATGGTCAAGCAAGAGCCTCAGATCGATTGCCCATCTATGCTATAAAATCATCAGATATTGAATGAACTATTTCTCTTACAGTTTGTGAGAAGAGGACATATTTGTCATCATGAGATTTGAGAGTGATGGTCCAGAACTCAAACCTGCCTTCTACATAAGAAAAGATGTTGTATGTTCGGACTGAAGCTCCAGGGCGGTCTGAAGTTTCCATACAGCAGAAAACTTGTGGATCTTCAAGATCAGCAGTTGGCGCAATGTATGACTTCAATTTCTGCAATAACGAGACTGGTTTACGATGAAGGATTTGTAAAGAGATATTGAGGTTGATTTTAGATTCGGCTATTCTCGGTTCAAGTTCAATCAGATATACGGAGTTTTTATTGGTGAGGACTGAAAGGAAAATTGCAGAGCTCTATGGTAGGGTTGAGGGGACAATTTCGAGGGTTTATTACTTCTTCCCAGGAGTCAGAAAGGGCGACGATTTTTTCACCTTCAACAGGGAAATTGATAGTTTCGACAAGCTCTTTTTCATCCTTAGAACTCAATATCTTGGCAACTTGAATAACAGCTGTTAGATGGGAAATTAAGAAATGAATATAGAAAGGAGATCAACTTGGATAAATGACGATTGCATAGAGATCTTTGTTCCTTAATAAAATTGAGGCTGGTTCAAGAATTCAAGGAAAATACCTTTGGAAGATTTTGACATGTTCAGGGGTTGAAATACGCTGGTTCTTGGGGAACTCAACCAGTGTTTTCTAGTCGATTTTTTAATATAACTCTTGATGCAGAAATACTTTAGCGTTGGTTTTTGTGGCGAGATATTGGAAAAAGAAGATGCTATTAGCGCTGATAATCCATCCAACGTTGAATTTTTTATTATAAGAAGTGCACCAATTTTGGTTAACTAGGAGTTGTTGTGAATATGAAGAGCTAATTTTGGATAGTCATTACCTTTTGAAGCTTGATTTAAACGTTCATTGACATATGTATCTGAGATCTATTGGGAAGAAAGTTGAGAATGAGGAAAAAAGATGGGAAGGATTACTTGGCGGACTTGGTGTAAATTTTGATCAATGAAGTTGATGGGGATCTCACAAAGATCGGGACGAGTACTGGTTGCCATGTTTGAAGGGGTTTTGGTGTTTAATTAGACAATTTAAATGCTTATTGTGAGGCAATTTGTGCTAAAATGTTAGTTTTCACAAAGATTCTGAATTCTTTGAATTTTAATAAGAGTAAATCTTTTTGATTACTTGATGATTTGTGGAATGTCTTGAGGAGATCTCGAAACTTGAGTGTGAATTTTGGGGTGAAAAACCTTTTTGATCAATCTCCTAAAAACGGAGAGAGATTTTTCTTTTCCAAGTTATCGAAGTATCATGGTCTATGAGACTTTGTCAAAAGATAAAATTTGTCTTTCAAAAATACTGGCACTCTTAGAGCTTCAACTTCATTTAAAGAATTTTTAAAGGGTCAAGTTATTTTTTTGAAAATAAGCACAGTACAATGACAAAATTTTGAGATTTAAAACAATATCAAAGCACATACATTTCTATTAAATTCTCCTTCTTTTATTTATATTCAAAAAATTCTTATGAAAATCTAAAAATATTCAACAGCAAAAGATTGAACACAATGATAAAATTCATAATTTTTTGCATATTCAAATATTCTAGTTCCCTTATAATATTTTCCCTCTCTTCCATTTCCTTTAGAAAATATTGCAATTATTTTGCTCACTACCAGCAGTATTGTTCGAGTTTTTACACATTCCACAAAATCCTCCAATCTTTACAGACTCTCTTTCAACGACAATATGTCCACTATTAACATCTCCTTTCAGTTTAGCAGATAGGAGTTGCTGGCTTGTTTCGCTAACTTCACCTCCAAATGTCATATTTGCTGCTCTACTATTTCTCTGAGTATCATACCCTTCCAACAATCCAATATTCACATTCTCTTCTCTGACAGCCTTTATCTCTTCATCATCATGTTCAAAGATCGCATTATTCACAGCATTAACATTTTTTGTCTTTTTAGTTTCAACTGGTGCATTTCCAGTAAACCCTTGCTCAGCAACTTCCTTTTGTGGCTCAGGATCTCTAAATCTCGTAGTGCTAGAGCCGCCGCCCTCTGCATTTGTAAATCTGACTTCGGATAATGGTTGGAAAGTCACACTATCCTCATTCCTTTTGCCAGTATCTCCAAATGTAGCGAAATTCTCATGTTGGACTCCTCCTGATGTTCTCTTTTCAACTAATTGTTGTTCTTCTTGCTTTTTATGAGCTGCTTCAACTATTCCAGGTGAACCATCTTGGCTCTTATTTTGAACAACTTCTTGAGATTGATCTTGATGAATTCCTTTGATTTCTTCTTCGGTTGGTTCTATAACTACAATTCTGGATCCACCATGGCTTGGTTGATCTCCTGCGATCAAAACCTTTTCGTTAGAAGGAGAAATTGGGCTTTTTGGCTCTTGATAATTGTGTGGAAGCTTTCCCAATGTATTCACAGGTGGCCTTTGATGAGAAATTTAGTATAAAAGGGGGATGAGATGGTAAGGATACCAGTAAATAGGTTGTTCAGGGAGAGTACCACCATATTTGACTTCAAGTTGATCAGGATCGATTTGTTGAAGAAGCTTAGCGTAGTCTGATTTGCCGAGCATTTGAATTTTAGTAGCTGTTTCAGGATCAATAAAGTCTAATAGAAAGGTTTGTTTAGAAAGGGGAAATCATTTAAAAAAGTACTGGAAATTAACATCCAAGAGCGTTTAAGGAAAGAGGAAGGATTGAGGATATAGAGTCTGTCAAGAGTGGAGGTATAGTTGACAGCAGTAACATCATTAATAGTTTTAATAACCTATGTGAGATTTTTTAGGATAAATTTTTCAAAGGAGAACTTTACTTTGAATGGGAAATTGAATAAACTTTCACTATTATTCTCAATAAAGATGATCCAGTTTTCGACTTTTCCTGGGATGAAGTAGTACTTTCTCACAGTGTCAAGGACGAAGCATAAAGCTTGAAGCAAGTCATCCAATTTTATCTATGATATAATGATAAGGGAATCTCAAAGAAGTGATGATTTTACGATTTTTAAATCGACTCTGTAGCCATTGACAATGATGACAGGTCTGAATTGTTTATCTCTTCCTGCGATATAAATATATCCTTCTTCCTATTCAAACTTTAGCTTAGATATTCACAAATAAATACCAAAAGCTTTCTTGCTTCAGGGTTTAATAAACCTCTTTCAGGATGTTGTCTCCATTCCAAATGTTGTTTCATAATCTTAAAAGGCTTATTATTTGCCTGAGAAAATGAGCTATACCTTGAGAGATTTTTTCAGATCGAGTTTTCCAGCATACATGAATCTAATTGTATCAACAGTTGTCCAGCTAAATAAAGCTTATTGGCTGATAACTCGGTTAAATAGGTACTCTGAAGGAAGCTGGACGTTTTCCTTTGCAATAAGAGCCTCAAATTCTTTGAGTTTTTTGGTTTCGTCGTCGTAATACTTGTCACAAGCAAAGATTTTTCTTACAGATTTTTTCCCTTCACCGTGTCTGATGTAGTGTTCTAGAGGTTTTTTGAGATGGGAGAGATGGAGGAGTATTTACCAGAATGAACAACGTCAAACACTTCTTTGGGAGGGATGAGATAGTTGTAATCACATTCAGAAAGTCGGGTTGCCATTTTAGTGTCGTGTCCGGGTTTACTCGACAAATATAAAAAAGGAAAAATAAAAATATCCAACAGATTTTTTTGAGTTTAACTTGGATTAATATCTAACAACTTGCTACTGGGTTTAGTTTTCCATTGGTTCAGTTGAGTTTTTTATCCGAATCGATCGATTGATTGATAAACTCTATATTGAGTGAGGATATTCAGTAATTTTGTTGTTTATACGGATGGAATAAAAGGAGAAATATGAGGAGATAAAAGTGGAAATGTTGAAGAAGAACTTCTAAAAGAGGTTAAGAGCGTTTTATTGTCGCGCTGGAATTTTTAAAGGAAAATCGATTGAGGGGATTTTCCAAAGCCCGTGGTCCGTTATATTGTAATTTTTTGAATTTTACGTGTCAAGTTGAGTTCATAGAGTAAAAAGGCCTAATTCTAAGGAAGGGGGCTGAGAAAAAATTCTTAAAGGCCCTGATGTCTGATTAGGAAATCTCGAAATTAATTATCTCTATGTATTAGAAGAAGATACTAACTAGAAAGGAAAAGTTTTTTCTCAACAATTTCATGAAAAAGGTCTATTGAATCACGAGGTGGAGTTTTGACTCAGATATTTTGTGTGAAATGCAATGATTTTCTTTATTTTCTCAAAGATCCTTTCGAAATCAAAATCTCTCGGAAAAGGACTTTTAAAATTTTTTCTTTCAAATTATTTTTTGAAACTGCAAATATCTCATTAATTAGAGTGTAAAAAATAAAAATTGAAAATTTCTCTATGAAGGGATTTATGATCTAGCCATGTTAATTAGTAGGTGATGTGATCTCAAGAAATGTGCCAGGACCCTGCAAAGAGAAGAAAAAAAAGAAATAAAAACAAGTTTAAACTAAAATGGCTATCTAAAATTGAAAATCGAAGTCGGAGACAATGAGCATTTTTATTGAAAATTCTTTCTATCAAAGGATTTGGAAAGTTTTTTGCTCTGTTTTTCTCGGTCTCAAAAATGCAAGAGGAAAAAGCTTGACATTAGTTTTTCCTTCCAAGCTCAGAATTGCCTTCCTTGTTCATCCAAATTTTACAAAAATTCACACGAAAATTTTTCCAGAAATTTGGAAGAAGAAATTGCGATTGAAATCAATCAGATATTGAAAAGATCAGTCTGTTTATTTATTGACATATCATCAGTGAAGAAATTTTAACTTCAAATATTGGTGGAAAACCTGCCTTTTTCTACTGAGAAGATTGAAGTTATAAAGATGAGGTAATTTTCAAAGCTCTGGAAGGACAATTGAAGGAAAGCTTTCTCTTCTGGAATATCAGGAAAAGTCAGGGTTAAAATTCAAATTATTTAGTAATTTAGTAATTGTGAAATAAGACTTTATTCTTAATTGAGCTCGAAACATTTGAAACAATGAAGAAACTTCGCCAATAGTACAAGACGCCTCAAGGGATAATTATTCTTTTTAAAATCATCTGAAAGACTATGAACAATCCAACAAACAAAGATGCAGTTCTGTTGCTTGTTTCTTTTGTAAGATGTCATTAATATTGTATTAGAAACAGTGATGAAAGGATGGTCTTGGAGGAAGATGTGATACAAAACAAAGAAGAAACAGAGAATTCTGGTTTGAACCCTTATCAGTAATTCTTTGATCTCGAATTCATCTAATATCACTAGAACAAAGCAGAAGCCACGAGAGACATATTTAAGTCTAATGGAGCTCAAGATTCCGACAGTTGAAGATCTAATGGAAGGAAGAATTCCAGTCAATAAAAACGTTTTTCAAAGAGCCAAAGAGAGCTATAATAAAATGATCTCAAACTTTACAAAGCTTTTACAAATTCAAGATATTTATTCTGAGCCGATAGAAACGAGTATTATTAGTCCACATTTGCTCAATCACAGATTCTTAAGCCCAGACACCAAGAGAGTTCGATTGATAAAAACATGTACAGAAGAAGCAATCAATCAAAGGATCAGCGAATGCTTTGAAAATGGAAATCACAAAATCTACATACATGGCCCAGATGGGATTGGAAAATCACATGCATTATTAGCACACGCCCTCAGGGTTAGAAAGGACCCTAGAAGCATTTGCGTCTATACTAATGATCCTGGACACTGGATTCCTAATGAATACTATTACATCATTGAAGAAATTATGTACGCACTCATACCTTTTCGTCAAGAACTTTCAGCTGACAATTTATTGGATTCAAACATATTGCAGGGAGAAGACCCATTGTTTAAATGGTACTATCTGATAAAGTATACATACGCAGCGTTTGCTGGCTCTTTCTACCTTGAGCCCTGTTTGAAAGATATTTTTAGTCGTCTAAAGACAGCGATTTTAGAGCTTGGAGAAGGTTTAAATATGCTTTGGATAAGTGATGAAGAAAATAACTGGGGATATAGAAATTCTACTGAGTTTCCTTACAATCTTCGATTCAACTTTTTTCAAAAAGTCATCCTCTCAGCTTCTCCACATTATCAACCAAACAAGGTCCCAGGAACCTTCAAATGTGAAGCGGTTTTTGTCAGATTACCAGGTTTAAAAGTGATCTCCTTCTTTTACGTTAAAATTTTTTAGATGAGCAAATTCAAAGGTTAGTTGTGGATGCTTGGAGAATTTCAGATCTCCAAGAAAAGGATTTTCGACTGTTGTATCAAGTATGCAGAGGGAATCCACTGGAGGCGAAGAATATTCTTCTGGATAACAAATGGGATAAATCAAAGGAAGAGTTTCCAGAACACTTGACGAGTTATTTGCATAATCGAGCTGCAGATATTTTTGGATGGAATGATTCTTTTCAGAGAGTAAACTCGAAGAAGTGGGGCCTTGACGATTTTCATGAAATGTTGCAATATTTGGACACAGAAATTAATATTGAAAAAGTTGCTAACAGAGAGTGGATTGAGATGATCATGAATAAGTAGTTTATGATAATTAATGAAGAAACAAAGTATTTGGAGTCTTTGTTTCCAGCAGCCGCATTTGCATTTTCTTGGAGCAAGCGTGAGAACCTTCTCGAAACGAAGGCAAAAGAAATTTTAGCTGATCCTGACAGTTATGAGAATGAGACAATTGGAAGAATTTTTGAGCGGCATATTATCCGTCAATTCGAGCAAGAAACAAAGAGAAACAAACTTTTCATGTTAAAATATACGGATGATAAAGGAAAAGGTGGAGAGTTTTATTTCAAGTATACGAGAGCTGTTCTGATATCAATCGGACATCTAACGCTTCCAAGAGTCAATGATGAGAGTGTCATGATCATTCCCAGAGATCCTTGCTATCCATGTGTGAGCATCTTTTATTATAATTTCAAAGAACATATCCTGTATGCTATGAAAATTACAGTTTCAATTGAAAAGAATAAAGGAAATCATCAAGAATTTCTCGAGAAATATTTTGACGATTGGAAAGAGGTTTTCAAGAAGCCCGAGAAAGATTTGAAATTGAGATTTATTTGGATTGGTGGTGATTGGAAGCTTAGGGACGTTTGTTCTGAGAAAAGCGTGACAGAGGACAGCTGGATAATTAATTATAATCAGCTCCCAGATAGTATTTTTAATATCTGGAAGCCACTTCCTGAAGTGGGTCGAATTGCTAATTCTCGAAATGACAGGGCTCAAATCATCAGATCCGACACCTTTGGGCAAAATTCAAATTACAAAATGAATAGAGTATTCAAACGAAGATAAAAAATAGTTTATTTGAATATTTGTAGGAATGGGCATGGTTTGTTTGGCTAATAAATGAGAAATCCATAAAACGAAAAAGTCCGTCCTATCCATTTCATATCAATGAGTCATGTAAAATAAAAAAATGGTGTTTAGATAAACAAAATTTCATATGAAATGTCTTCATTGAAAAGCAGAGAAAAAAAAGTTTTGCTAAAAAAGATCTGAATAATATTTTCTTGAAATATTATTCTTTCATTTATTGATTGAATTTTCAGAATCTTTTTTGTGATTTTTCACAGTTTTTCTCAATTTTTTTGTTTGCTCATTTTTAAAGATCCTTCATATTGAACTTTCTTGATCAATGAGAAAATACAGTTTGAAATGTAATTGAGAAAAAAACGATTTGCATCTTTTACAAAGATTACAAAAAGGATTTTTCCCATGTCTTGCCTCCCAGAGAGAATCCAATTAAAATAATATTATTCTTTGATTATTCTTACTAACTCATTTTCCTTCTTAACTCAACTCATAACATAACAATACCCAATTTAAATTCTTTTTTGTATTTGATTTTTAAGCAAAGTTTGCGAATCCTGCATAAAAGATGATGGTATTATTTATTGTCGTTATGGTATAGAGTGCAACAAGCACAAATATAAAAGCATCACAATCAAACAGCTTATGTCCAGAATCTGGTGGAGGGTTCTCTGGGGAACTTCATTTCTTCGATACACAAAATGGTGTCATAGACTGAGTTATTAACGTATCCGAGATTTTCAAGTGCAGGACCTTGTCTGACTCTTCCGAACTTATCATAGACAGAACCGTGGCAAATGCAGACCCAACCGTTATAAGCGCCCAAATAAGGAATGGGGACGCAACCCAAATGTGTGCAAACAGCAGAGCAGACCAAAAGCTTGGTGGCACCAGCATCAGTCAAAATGACTTCTTTACCCTTATCCAAAATTGTGTCAACGGGGTATTCATCTTCTTGCTTAATTTCAGCATGAGTAAGTCTTCTAACGAAGACGGGTTCACCGTTCCAGACGATTTGCATAACTTCACCGGGAGGAAGTTCAGAGACGTCCATTTCCATATATGTGTCCTTATCGTATCTCTTCCAACCATTAAGTCTTCCGATGACACCCAAAGCGTAGCATCTGGCAAGGGAGAGGAGACCAGCGTAGTAGATGGCGGAAAGGACGTATAATTGAGTTCTTCTGATATCGGTTTCGTGTTCGTTGTGAACTCTAGAGGAGTTTATTATGAATATTCTTGGGCTTTAAGAATATATTACCTATTCTCATCAAACCAGTTATCCAATTGAACCTTGAAATCAACGTGGTCACCAAAATTGCCGGGACGAGCAGAGGTAACGAAAAATTGAGGCTTGTCCTCAACGAGCATGTTCTTAGTGAGCTTCTTGTTTAATCTCTCGTTATATTCACTAATGATACCAAAGTTTCTCTTGGTAAGGTCTATAGGAGGTAAACAGAAGGGTCGGAATCAGGTGATACTGAAGAGAGAAGAGTTTCTCAAAGCTTTGGTGAGAGCACTAGCAGGGACTTTGGAAAACATTTGTGTTAATGATTTCTCAAACTTTAATTTTAAAATTTTGCTTTGCTTTGATCAAAACAAAATAATTTAATTGGAAAGCAAAAAGAAATCTTTGTGAGCTTATGATCCTGATTCATAAGATTTTCTTTTTTTTAAAAATCATATCTAAAGAGGTCTGATAGAGAAAGGAGAACGATTGAGAAGTATTTGAAATCAGGAGAGATGGCTAGTTGGAGGAGATTCAAAAAGGATTGATTAAAAAAAGAAGATTTCTCATGTGATATATTTGAATTAATAAGAGAGGCATAATCAATTTTTTTATTAATTATGGCGAAAGGATTTATTTTTATTATTATGGTAATTGATTAGCTCAGGATTTGTTTGAAATAGGAAAATCTTTTTGATTTGATTTATAAAATTCTTGCTTTCAAAAAAAAGTCCTTGCCTTCTGGAGTATTGAATTTGAAAATAAATACAAATTTCTGATCGATTGAGA
>Ga0182738_1008202_pt1 | contig 10418 bp, 9 predicted proteins | sample eDN5th30CBELigMG_FD_128876 | JGI IMG/M metagenome (GOLD analysis project Ga0182738, IMG submission 128876) | Enriched Miracle-Growth compost microbial communities from Emeryville, California, USA - eDNA 5th pass 30_C BE-Lig MG (version 2)... ... | reverse complement strand
GGATGCCACCGTTCAAGGTGATGTTCGGGATCGGCATCCAGCTCACGTTGGCGAAAACCGCCTTGCTGGTCAGGTCAACCGGGTCACTCTGCACGAAGCGCAGGCCCGAGCTACGCAGGCCCTGGAACGACGTGTAGACCGACTGCTGGTCGCTGTAATAACCGCCCAGGGTCCATTCGACCTCGTCATTGGGGCCGAATGCGCCGTTCAGCCTTAGTTCCTGGCTGAAGAACTCGAACGTGAGCGGGCCGTAGCCCAGGCTATGCGCCATTGGGGACACATCGTTGTCGTTCTCGAAGTTCGACGTGTATTCGCGGTAGGCGGTGATCGAGGTGAGCTTCAACCGGTCCGAGAGGTTCCAGTCCACCTGGCCCGAAAGACCCCATCCCTCGAAATGGATGCGCCCGTCGGCACTGTCACGCATCGGCTGCCCGGTATCGGGCTCGTTGGTGTAGCTGGCGAAGTTGCAGAACTTGCCGCACACGAAGCGGGTGTCATAAGCGATGCCCGGTCCGTAGGGATTGATGTCCGCCGTTCCCGCGCGGGTAACGTAGGGAGGACTGACGGCGATCGGATAATGCGGGCTGGCGAGGTAGCCATTCGGGTAATAGGTTTCGAGAAGGACCGAACCCGTCTGCCAGCGATCGTCGATCGTATAGTCACCGATAATGTTGATATCGATGTCGGCCGTGGGGCGGAAACGGAGTTGTCCGCGGAAGCCCATGAAATCGACTTCGCCTTCGTCGGCGACAACGCAATTGCTGCTCGTCGGCATGGTCGCGGGGATGCCACCGACCGCGGGGTTGATCTCCGCGCCCGGATTGAGCGGCGCGTCGGAAGGCAGTCGAGCACCGCCGCCCATCGGATAGACGCAGCCGAAGTCCAGCCGCTTGACGTAGCCGCCCTGCTTCTTAGCGACACCCGCCAGGCGCGCATCGACGCCTTCGGTAATGTTGAAGTCGGCGCTGGCACGCAGGTCCATGCGGTCACGGCTGCCGTAAGTGCCCATGACGTAACCGCTGTTGGTACCCTCCGGCCGCTTCGAATAGAGCTTCACGGCACCGCCGATGGAGTTACGGCCGGCGAGCGTGCCCTGCGGGCCGCGCAGGATCTCGACACGCTCGAGGTCGAGCAGGTCGAACATCGAACCCGTCAGCGTCGCGTAATACACGTCGTCGACGTAGAGGCCGACGCCTGGCTCAAGCGCGGGGTTGAAGTCGTACTGACCGACGCCGCGGATGTTGGCCGCGATGGACGGGCCGTACGCCGCGCCCTGCGGCTTGAGGGTCACAGACGGGGCCTGGTTGGCCACCTGCGTGATGTCCGTCTGGCTGCGAGCCTCGAGCATCGCGGAGTTGACCGCCGTGATCGCCAGCGGGGTATCCTGGATATTCTGCTCACGAAACTGCGCGGTGACTATGATCTCACCGGTGCCAGATCCAGAACTCCCCTGATCGCCAGTATCCTGGGCATGCGCTGCCGCCGGTGCGAGCAGGGCAATAGCCGAGCAGCAATATAGAAACGAAGGTATCCTCATCACAAACCTCCCTGGTGTTGCGCTTAACAAAAATCGCAAGAGGTATTGATTTGTATTCGTTTTATATAACTTTGCGCCTCTTGCGACTATTCCTTGGCTGCCTCCGCGCTATTTCCGTCGGCAGGGCAGCTTCTTCTTCCTCTATAGCCTTCTGAATCTTGTTCAGGAGACTCAGAAGCTGGGTTTTTTCATCCGGATCCAGATACGAAGCCAGCTTTTCTTCGGCTTCTGCGTGTTTAGCAAGTAATTCTTCGAGAACTCGTTCACCATTTGCGGTGATGTACAACCCTTTGCTGCGCGCATCCTTTCCGGGGCCGCGCTCCAGCAGGCCGCGCGCTTCGAGACGGCTTGCGACTTTCATGCCGACAGAGCGGTTCCCGGCCAGCGCAAGCCCCAGGAAAGTCTGGTTGCAGCCCGGCATCTCCTTCACGAGCGACAGCGCGGTGGTGTCCGCCGGCCGGTAGGGGCTGTCGTCCAGTACGCGGTGAAGGCTGCGCAATGCCGCGCAGCGTGCCATGTCCAGTTGATAGCCGACGATTTCCGCAAGCTTCATCCCCTACTCCCCAAGTCGGGTCGTATCAGTGGATACAATTCTGACAAGCCGCGTGAGATTATTTCCGTCCCCCTGAGACATCTCCGCAACAGTTGAGTTTGTCCGGACCCGGATGTCCCCGGCATCGTCCCGGCCCCGTCTTGCCGTGTGGGGCCCTCCTGCCTAGCTAAGGCAGGAAAGCTATCACGGGATCACAATGACCACTCATACCACCCGCATGCTCATCATCGGCTCGGGCCCCGCGGGCATGACCGCGGCGATCTACGGCGCACGTGCGGGAATGGAGCCGATCGTCGTCCAGGGCCTTCAGCCCGGTGGGCAGCTCACTATCACCACGGATGTGGAAAACTATCCGGGCTTCCGCGACATCATCCAGGGCCCCTGGCTGATGCAGGAGATGCAGGCGCAGGCCGAGCATGTCGGCACGCGCATGATGTGGGACACGATTGTCGACATCGATCTCGCCAGCGGATCGCCGTTCCGTGCCAAGGGGGACAGCGGCGATGAATACGTGGGGGACGTGCTGGTCATCGCGACCGGCGCGCAGGCGAAGTGGCTCGGCGTTCCGGGTGAGCAGGAACTCGGCGGCAAGGGCGTTTCGGCCTGCGCGACTTGCGACGGCTTCTTCTACCGCGGCAAGAAGGTGGCGGTGATCGGCGGCGGCAATACCGCAGTCGAGGAAGCGCTGTACCTCACCAACCATTCGCCGGATGTGACCCTGATCCACCGCCGCGACAGCCTGCGAGCGGAGAAGATCCTGCAGGACCGCCTCTTCGCGAACGAGAAAATCTCGGTGCTGTGGAACAAGGAAGTCGTGCGCTTCGCCGGCGATCCGGCGGCGGGCGGCCTCACGCATCTCGAACTGCGCGATACGCAGACCGGCGAAGCCAGCCAGTTGCCCGTGGATGGTGCGTTCGTCGCCATCGGACACGCCCCGGCGACCGAGCTGTTCAAGGGCAAGCTCGAGATGGACGAGAGCGGCTACCTCGTGGTCGAACCGGGCACTCCGAAGACTGCCATTCCCGGCGTCTTTGCCTGTGGGGACGTGATGGATCATACCTACCGCCAGGCCGTTACTGCGGCGGGCACCGGCTGCATGGCCGCGCTGGATGCGGAGCGGTTCCTCGCCACGCTTGATTTCGCCCGCAAGGAAGCCGTGGCGGCAGAATAACCCGGCAAGAATGCGTGCCGCGACCCGAAAGTCGCGGACAAATCGGCTGGTGACGAACGCGTTTACCGGTGTCACTATGCTCCCTGACCCGTAAGAGGTCGGGGAGCAGGATTAATGCGTTTTCCCATCGCTTTGGCGTGCGCGCTGGCGCTCGCCACCACCGGCGCGATGCCGGCCCAAGCTCATCACTCGATGGCCATGTTCGACCAGGCCAGGGAAGTCACCGTCACCGGAACTGTGAAGGAGTTCCAGTGGACCAACCCGCACAGTTACATCCAGATGATGGCGCCCGAGACGGACGGCGCGAAGGTCGTCGAGTGGAGCTTCGAGCTGGGCGCGCCCATGTACCTCTACGCACGCGGATGGCGCCCAAAGACGCTCAAGGCTGGCGACAAGATTTCGGTCCGCTTCTACCCGCTGCGCAACGGGCAACCCGGCGGCATGGTGGTCGATATCGTCACCGCGGACGGCAGGAAGCTCGGGCAAAAGGCATGAGGCTTCTTGCAGCGTCAGGCGCCGCACTGCTCATCCTGATTGGCGCCACCGGAGCAACGGCACAGGAAAACGCCCAACAGGCGCGGACCGAGGCTTTTGCCAAACTGCCCTACTGGCCGGGATACTGGGTCAGCGAGCAGCAAGCCGGCACGACCATCGGCGGCCTTCCCCCTGAAGTCCTTGCGGCACGGGAACGGGGCGAACCGATCACGGTCGGCTTCATGAAGCTCAACGGCAGGGCTGCACCGTGGAACGAGGAAGGCCAACGGCGGCAGGCCGCACGGGCACAAGTGGTGGACCGCAAGGCAAAGGGATGGGGCTTTCCCATGATGATGAACGCCGCCACTCCAATCCAGGTGCTGATCACGCCCGAGGAGGTGCTGATCATCAATTCCTACAACGAGACGCGGCACATCTACACCGACGGGCGGCCGATGCCCCCTCTCGATGACCTGTGGCCAACGGTGGCAGGCACTTCGATCGGCCACTGGGAAGGCGACGTGCTGGTGATCGACACCATCCAGGTGAAGAACCCGAACCTGTACTTCCACGGAGCACCCCCGCTTTCGGAAGACGCGCACTATCACGAACGCATGTGGCTGGACGGGGACGTGCTCCGCTCGGAGATCACCATCGAGGATCCCGTCACCCTCGCCATGCCGTGGAAGGTCGACATCGCGTGGGTGCGCGAGGAAGGCTTCGACCGCATGGTCCAGATCGATTGGGACAACGACCGCACAGGATCGGACGGTGCGTACAACACGATCGAGCCGACCACGGTGACGGAGGACGGGGAATGAGGATCGCAACAGCCCTCGCCGCGCTGGCGTTTGCGCTGGCTGTGCCCGCGGCAGCCCAGTCGGGCGAAACGAACGCCTCGATCGCGCCCATCGCGGGTGTGGTCGCGCAAGGCGCGAAGTGGGAAGCGGCCTGGACAGGCCCGATGACGGCCGATGGCATGGCAGTGACCAGCGACGGGCTGCTGCTGTTCGCGCAGGAGCAGAGCAACGCGATCTGGAAGCTCTGGCCCGATGGCGGGTCATGGATCGAAGTGCCTTACGTCCACGGTGCAGGCGCAACAGCCGTCGATGAACAGGGCAACATTTACGCCGTCCAGCGCGCTTGCACCGATCCCGGCCTGAAGCTCGCGGAATGCGCGGTGAAGAGCCGCGTGATGCAGCTCACTCCAGACCGCAAGGTCATTGCCGAGCAGTTCGCGGACGGAAAAACGCTCGGCCGCCTCAACGATGTCGAGCTGGACGGCCATGGCGGCGCGTTCTTCACCCAAGGATCGCTCTACCATACGACCGCTGACGGAACGGTGGCGGAAGTCTACAAGCCCGCCGCGTTTACCAACGGGGTCGCGCTCAGCCCTGACGGCAAGACCGTGTACGTCACCGACAGCAAGAACGTGATTGCGTTCGATGTCGGTGCGAACGGCTCCACCAGCAACCAGCGGGTCTTCGCCACCTTGTCGAAGGACACGGCCGGGTTCGGCGGCGACGGGATGGCAGTCGACAGCGCCGGGCGGCTCTACGTCACGGGCGACGCGGGCATTTACGTGTTCGACAGGGCCGGCAAGGAACTGGGCGTGATACCGGTGCCGCGACGGGCGATCACCCTCGCCTTTGCCGGACCGGACCGCAGGACGCTCTACGTCGGGGCGATGGGTGGGGTCACCCCCGCAGGCGCCGAATGGACCACGCCCGAAGGCGTACGCAACGTGGCGATGACGATCTACCGAATTCCCGTTCTCACCGCCGGTTCGAGGTAACAGCGAAAACCATCGCGGCCGCAGCCGCTATCGATCACAGGGGCGCCTCGGGCTGGACGGCCTGACCGGCGAGGAGGAAACAAATGGCGAGCAGGCCCGCGGTATCTCCGGCGCGCAGCTGGTGGGCGGTCTTCATCTTCATGATCGCCCTGATGTTCAATTACCTCGACCGGCAGTTGATGACCCTGCTCATCACGCCGATCAAGGCGGACTTCGGGCTCAGCGATACCGAAGTGAGCCTGCTGATCGGCTTTGCCTTCGTGCTGTTCTACGTGCTCGCCGGCATCCCGGTCGCGCGTTTCATCGACAGGGGCCCGCGAAAGTGGATCGTGGCCGGGGCTATCTCCTTCTGGAGCCTGATGACCGCCGCCTGCGGGCTGGCGCACAACTTCTGGCAACTGCTGCTGGCGCGAATGCTGGTCGGCGTGGGCGAGAGCTGCAACGCCCCGGGCACTTATTCGATGACCAGCGACATGTTCCCGCGCGAAAGGCTCGCTAAGCCGATAGCGATGGTCGGCATCGGGCAGATCGCCGGACAGGGTGTGGCCTTGTTAGTGGGCGGCTGGCTGATCATCGAGCTTACTGCAATCGGCCCACAGAGCTTCCCCGTCCTTGGGACGCTCAAGCCGTGGCAGATGACGTTCATCATCGTCGGCCTGCCTGGAGTACTCTGGGCGCTGCTGCTGCTCGCGACCGTTCCGGAGCCGCCGCGCCGCGAGGCCGCCGGCGCCCGCACGCCCGGCTTCGGGGAAACGCTCGGCTTCCTGTGGAGCCGCAAGAGCGCGTTCGGTCCCATGTTCATGGCCAATGCAATCAAGGCGATGCTGAGCTTCGGCGTCACCGTGTGGAGCCCGGTGTTCTTCGAGCGCAAGTTCAACATGGCTCCGGGCGAGCCGGGACCTACCCTTGGCCTGCTCGCGATCGTCCTCTCGCCGATCGGGCTGATGCTCGGCGGCTGGCTGGCGGAGCGAATGGCGCTGAAAGGCATCAAGGACGCCAACATGCGGATGGTCTACTACGTCACCATTCCGCTGATCCCCGCCGCAGCGCTGTTTCCCATGGTCGAGCAGCAATGGCTGGCGTTCGCATTGGTCGGCGCAGCGCTCATGCTCGGGTCGATGGGTTCCGGACCGGCAAACGCGGCGATCCAGGCGATCACGCCCGGCCGGATGCGCGGGACGACGACGGCCATCTACATCGCGATCTACAACGTAATCGGATACGGCCTGGGTCCACTGATCGTGGGCTGGTTCAATGACAATGTTTTCGGCGAACAGGGCATCGACAGTTCGATGGTGGTGCTGGCGCTGATCGCGGGGCCGCTCGGGCTGCTGTGCGCGTGGCTCTCGCTCAAGCCCTACGCCCGCGAGATCGCCGCAGCGGAAGCCCGCGGGGACTGAACCACACCGTCAATCGCCGCGGTTTATTGGGGTATCCGGATTTCGCATGGGCTGCCGCGCATCGTCTGCGCTACCGTGCCGAAAAGTGGCAACGAGGGAGAGCATGATGAAGCGGACACTGGCGGCCGTTGTTGCAGTGGCATTGGTCGGCGGCTGTGGCGGCGGCAATGTGGAGGCGCCACCTGCGCTGGCCGACATCCCGATCAACGGCACCCGCGTGTTCCCTGAGAGCATCACTTCGGACGATGCCGGCAACCTCTACAACAGCAGCAACAACGGCACGATCTACCGCACCGTTACCGGGGGCAAGGCCGCCGAACCGTGGATCCTTCCCAACGAAGAGAACGGCCTCACCTCGGTCCTCGGCGTCTATGCCGACGAGCGGCACGGCATGCTGTGGGCGTGCAACATTCCGCCTGTGGATGCGCCGCCCTCGCCGGATGCCGTATCCAGCGTGAAGGGCTTCGACCTCAAGACCGGGGAGTTCCGGGCGAGCTACGATTTCCCCGCCGGCAAGCCCTCTGTCTGTAATGACTTCGCAGTCGGGCCGGACGGGGCACTTTGGGCCAGCGAGACTGCTTCCGGCCGGATCTTCATGCTGCCCGAAGGCGGCGATGCGCTTGTGCTGTTCGCGGAGGGCCCGGAGCTGGTCGGCATCGACGGGCTGGCATTCTCCGACGACGGCGTCCTCTACATCAACAACATCCAGCAGCACCTTCTCCAGCGCGTCGATCGCAAGGAGGACGGCAGCTATGCGGGCCTCACCACCCTCACCCTCAACGACAAGCTCAACGGGCCGGACGGGCTGCGCGCGATCGGCGGCAACAGGTTCCTCCAGGCCGAAGGCGCGGGCGGCCGCGTGGCGCTGATCGAGGTGAACGGCGACAGCGCCACGGTCACGCCGATCAAGACCGGGCTCAACTCGTCCACCGCCATCACTCGGGTCGGCAAGATCGGCTATGCGTCCGAGGGCAAGATCGAATACCTGTTCGATCCGGCCCTGCGCGAAAAGGACCCCGGCGCGTTCACGATCCGGGCCTTCGCGCTTCCAGACGACCTCTGACCCGAAAGGACTCCTCCATGGCTCGCATCCTCGTGCTCTACTACTCCTCATACGGCCACATCGCGCAGATGGCAGACGCCGTGGCAGAAGGCGTGCGCGAGGCCGGCCACGAGGTGGACGTATTTCGCGTGCCCGAAACCGCGCCGGCGGAAGTTGCTGCAAATGCCGGCTTCCGGGTCGCGGAGCATCACGAGGAGATTTCGGGCATAAACGTGCTGCCACAATACGACGGCATCGTGTTCGGCGCCCCGACACGCTTCGGGCGCATGCCGAGCCAGATGGCAGCCTTTCTCGACCAGGCAGGCGGGCTGTGGTTCACCGATGCGCTGGTCGGGAAGGTCGGCGCGGCCTTCACCTCCACTGCCGCGCAGCATGGCGGGCAGGAGACGACGTTGTTCTCGATCCTCACGAACCTGCTCCACTTCGGCATGACCGTTGTTGGCCTCGACTACGGCTTCAAGGAGCAGAACGGGGTGGACGTGGTGCGCGGCGGATCGCCCTATGGCGCGACGACGATCGCCAACAACGATGGCTCGCGCCAGCCGAGCGAAGTCGAGCTCAATGGCGCCCGCTATCTCGGGCGGCGCGTGGCGGAAACGGCAGCGAAGCTTTCGGCCTAGAGCGAGTCGGCGGCCTCGCCGATCGCGGCCCATACCGTCGCGAGGTCGTCGTCCGAGATGCAGTAGGGCGGCATGACGTAGACGGTGTTGCCGAGCGGGCGCAGCAGCACGTTTGCCTCGCGGAATCGCGCCAGCAGTTGGGGTCCGAGGCTGGACAGGTAGTTGCCGCCCGGCTCGCCCAGTTCCAGCGCGGTGATTGTGCCGCATCGGCGGGGGTTCTGGACGGACCTGCGTCCACTCAACGCAGCCAGATGCCGCTCCTGCCGCTCGGCGAGGTTGGCGATCCGCTCCAGCACCGGCTCTTCACGCCAAATGGCGAGGTTGGCTGCCGCCGCTGCGCAGGCGATCGGGTTCGCCGTATAGCTGGACGAGTGGAAGAACGTCCGCGACCGGTCGGTCGAGTAATGGGCGTCCCAGATCGCCTCGCTGGCAAGCGTCACCGCCAACGGGATCGAACCGCCGGTCAGCCCCTTCGAGAGGCACATGATATCAGGCGCGATACCCGCCTGTTCGCAGGCGAAGACCGTGCCGGTGCGGCCCCAGCCGGTCATCACCTCGTCGAGGATCAACAGCACGCCGTGTGCGCGACAGATGGCCTGCATGTCGCGCAGCAGTCCGGGCGAGTACATGAGCATACCGCCTGAACCGAGGATCAGCGGCTCGAGGATCAGGGCCGCGGCCCCGGCACGGCATTCGCGCTCCAGCGCATCCAGCGTGACTTGCGGATCATGCGGGAACGGGATGCGCCCGACATCGAAGAGCAAGGCCTCGTAAGCCGCGTTAAACACGCCGCGCGCGCCCACCGACATGCCGCCGATGGTGTCGCCGTGATAGCTGTGCTCCATCACCACGATACGGCTGCGCGGCTCGCCCCGGTTGGCCCAGAAGCCGACCGCCATCTTCAGCGCGACCTCGACACTGGTGGAGCCGGAGTCCGAGAAGAACACGCGCGTCAGTCCTTGCGGCGCGAAACGCAGCACCTCGCGCGCGACTTCCTCTGCGGGTTCGTGCGACCATCCGGCGAAGATGATCTGGTCCAGCTCGCCGGCCTGCGCCTGGATCGCCGCGACGATCCTCGGGTGGCAATGACCGTGCGTAGTCACCCACCAACTCGAGATCGCATCGATGATGCGGCGACCGTCCTCGGTATAAATTGCTGCACCCTCACCGCGCACAACGGTGGGGATCGGTTCGCCGAGTCCGTGCTGGGTAAACGGGTGCCAGATCGGCGAGCCAGTCACGCAAACTCCTCTGCAGAAAAATGCTGCGCAAAAACTGCGGTAAAGTCTTCAAATGTAGTAAGTATCGGCAATCGACCGAGGCGCTTCACATTGCCAATCGCACAGATAGTCGCCTCCGTGGATTCATTGCCCTCGCCGACGAACGCCACGCCGTGGACCGGCACGCCGCGCGAGCGCAGCGCCTCGATGGTCAGCAGCGAATGGTTGATCGTGCCGAGTTCGGTGCGCGCCACGATAATCGCCGGCAGCCCCCAGCGAGCGAACATGTCCGCATAGAGCACGTCGTTGCTGAGCGGCACCACCGCCCCGCCGGCGCCTTCCACCACGAGCGGTCGCTGCTTGGGCAATGCCAGCCGCTCCGGATCGATCGTCACACCGTCGATCTCCGCCGCGCGGTGCGGCGAGCACGGGGTGGTCAGGCGATAGGCTTCGGGCAGCACGCGATCGCCCGGCACGCCCATGCCCGTGACGGTGGCGGCATCGCTACCCTCGTCCAGCCCGGCCTGTACCGGCTTCCAGTACCAGCCGCCAATTAGCGCGGTGAGCCCCGCGGCGAACACGGTC
>Ga0182738_1008201_pt1 | contig 10419 bp, 2 predicted proteins | sample eDN5th30CBELigMG_FD_128876 | JGI IMG/M metagenome (GOLD analysis project Ga0182738, IMG submission 128876) | Enriched Miracle-Growth compost microbial communities from Emeryville, California, USA - eDNA 5th pass 30_C BE-Lig MG (version 2)... ... | reverse complement strand
ACAGACTGTACCGATCCTCTCAACTCCCTTTGTTCAGGTGGTCAATGTGTTCCCTGCGCAAATGACGGAGATTGTCATTTTACAACTGAGCAATATTGTTCAACAACTGCTGGAAGCCTTGGCTGTATGGAATGCATGACAGGACATGCTTGTGCAACTGGGACTTGCATGACAACTCTTTTACCGTATTATTGCCGACCAACCTGTGCAACAAGTGGTGATTGTAGTGGAACGACACCATACTGTGGAGGATCTTTGCTTTGCCAAGGCTGCACTGATTCATTTTGTGCAACAGAACATTCCAACTATTGCGGGTCTGATGGAGCTTGTAAGAACTGTTTGGATGATTCAAACTGTGTATCTCCAACGAGCTCTTATTGTGATGGCACAAACAATTGTGCGGTGTGTACTTCTGATGATCACTGTACACAATTTACCTATACCAAACAATGTAAAACTGGATATGGCTGTGTGCAGTGCGAAATCAATTCTGATTGCACCAGTTTATCAAACTCTAAATGCGATACTTCTTCCAATATGTGCATCCCATGCACTGCTCACACAGACTGTAACCAATTCGGTGATGCAAACCTCCCGTACTTGTGTATCAGCAATCAATGTCAAATTTCAACTGGACTTCTCCTCCAATTGCAAGCCACATCATCCAGTGATACATATCTCGCTAAAATCCCTTCTGATGTTATCCAAGGTGTGAACGTCAATCAAGCTTTGGTGGTTAGTTTAACCGGAATAGATGCCTCTACCTACTCCTCCTATTATGTGAAGGTGACAACTACGACATATGAGATTCACTTTAAAGTCACTCAAACAATTCCTGCTGCACAACTACAAGCAGTCTACACTCCATATTCTACGATCGCTAAACTCGCTTCAGTTCAGCTCAGTGCACAAATAGCTACGACACAAATCCTCTATATTTCTGATGAACAGAAAGCTGCAGCGACAACAATGACATCAGTAGCTCAGGCGGCGACAACCGTTATGACTGCTTCTTCTGGCGCTGTGATAGCTATGGGAGGTAATCCAATTATTCTATGGGCTCTGTTATCGCTGTTGCAGACCTTCTATTATTTGATCTTCATTAATGTCAATTATCCTGCGAATGTAGAAATATTCTTGAAAGTATTTTCTATTGGAGGACTTAGTTTTATTCCAAATCCAATTACATGGGTTGTGCCAAATATTGAAGATTATTCATTGCCGACGCCTGAAACATACGAAAAATATGATATTGATGGTTTGTTTTTGAACACGGCAGGAAGTATGCTACTCATCTGGGCTGTTGTTTTTGGGGTCTATATCATCTCAGCTTTTGGAAAGAAGTATTTTTGGCCAATGTCAAAGCTCATGACAAAAGTCTACTGCAAGGTGGTTCAATGGTTTGAGTGGTCCGGAATTTTAAGAGCGCTTATTACAAGTTATCCTGAACTAACTCAGGCAGCTCTTCTTCAAATCAGAGTCCTAACTTTTAAATCTAGGATTTTTGGTGTGTCTTCTGTTTTGGGAATCGCGTTTTTAGCATTCGGGATTATTTTTCCAATTGGCTTATTTTTTCTGACAGTGAGGGTGTCAAAAAATGAGCATAAATTCCAACAAAAATATGCAGCACTAGCCGAAGGATTCGACCTCAAAGGAAACACTTCAAAGTATTTCAATACCATTCTATTGCTGAAGAGGCTGTTGACAAATGTTTGTTTGGTATTTTTGCATAGTTGGCCAATGTTCCAAGTCTCATGCTTGATCTTGTTGGGCTTTGCAACCTTCCTCTTGCTTCTTAAACACAAACCTTATGAATCAACTGCTTCAAATCGGACAAATCTTGTTACAGAGATTCTTATAGATATCGTTTATGTCTTGATTTTTGTACTGGCATATGATGATCAGCAAGGCGTCTTTTCTGATCAGACTCGTTTAAATATCGGCTGGAGCATAATTGCGACATGTGGCACAATCCTCATGATCGCTTTGGGAACAGCTTTTGCCGAACAAATAAGGCTTATTATAAAAATCTACAGGGTGCTCAAAATGTTTCTCGATCATCAAAAGAAGTCCAAGACTGTTATTCAACCCCATTACCAAATTCAAAGGAGAACCGAAGTTGATAACTCAATGTCGGACCAGCATCATGAAACATTGGATATTAGCAGTCAGATTCTTGGCTTCAATCACAACACTTCAATGCATAATTTCGATACTCTCCCTCGTCCAGTTCCAACCCAAAATGTCTCAACTCAACGTAAAAGGATTGTTAGACCAAGGCATAAAGATGGTTAAGGGAGAAAAAATGAATTGAATCCTTTCATTTGTTTGTCCTCAAATTATTTAAATTGAGCATGGGTGTGTTGGTGAATGAAAGGATAAGCGAAGTGGTGGTGATTTCATGAGATTACTTTTATAGTATAGTTTATCAGTATGTAATAATACCGGTATTTTTTTATTCATTTTTGTTTGTAACGAATATTGGTTGAACCTGTTATATAATTTTGGAAAATCTTTTCCTTCAAAGCGAGAGGAAAATTAAATTAATTTATGTTCGCGCCAAAATAAATTTCAGAAATAGAAATGGATAGCTTAAAACGGTAATGCCTTCTCTGGCCCTGCCTGAGGTTCTTTGCTCAAAACGACTAACTTCGAGAATCCTGAGGGATCCAACTTACAGGGATAACCTAGAAAAATTCAAAATTTCCCTTAAAGTGAACGTTTAATCAGATGAACGCCTTCCCTTCAAGCTAAGAAGTCTAAAGGACCTCAAGGTCGCTCAGATCTTCAAGAAGAAATACATAATAACCCTAGTTGAAAATTGGTTATTCTCTCAAGGGTTTCATCAAAGATTGAGGGGATATTAAAATTTTAATTGACCTCTGATTGTGGTTAATTAATAAAAGTTTTGGCCCAATTTTTTCGATAAAAGGCATACTGTAGTTTTCATCTTCAGACACTTCGAATTATTAGCGATCGTTTCATAACAGAGTCCTGAAATGAAGTGAAAACGCTCAGACCTCTTTATTTGTTCTCCAAATCCCAAAATTATCTCAGAGATGGATTTTTCCAGTAAGAGCTTTCTTCAATTGAAATTTGACATTTCAGGAGTTTATCTCCTCTTCTCATATTTGAGAGGTCTTGAAAGAAGAAGTGGGGTCTCTGTGAACTGAAATTTCACTTCTAGGAATTCACATTTCTCAGAATTTAGGTGGAAATTGTTGACAAAGAACAATAAAACGATAAAATTCTCAGTATTTAATTCAAGCAATCGAATTCTTTTATTTGACATGTACATGTTAATCGTCACCTCGTCACACCAAATCAAATTCCAGAATTAGGTTTTTGTTCAATTAATTAAACCTGTTCACAGTTTTACAAATAAAATTTATAAAAAAATCTCAAATTAAAATGCAACAACTGTTGAACCCTTCAAGCATAAAAACAGCCCATCTTCTTGCCTTCTTTCTACTCTATTTCCTTTCTTCTCAAGAAGTAGAAGCTGGCAAATGCAAATCCAATAGCTGTACAAATCCCGCACTCGCAAAGTGTATTAATGTGTCGGGTCGGGCGACTTGTATTCCTTGCCAGTCAGATTCTGACTGTACCAAGATTGGAGCAGGCCGAACATGTGAAACCTGGGGTTCAAGGCGAATATTACGGGGTTGTTCCAGAAATCCATTATGCCAAACTTCCGGAAGTTACACTCCAGCTTATTGTGCAGCCTGCACATCCACAAGCCAATGTACTGGCGGAAAGCTCTGTATCAACTATGAATGTACAACATGCTCTTCTGATTATCAGTGTTATAGTAATGATCCCACGAAGCCATACTGCGATAGCGGTCAGTGTGTAGCTTGTAAAACAAATGCAGAATGTCTTGATCCTGCCAACTCTCGATGTGATCCAACGGCCAAAGTTTGTGGTCCTTGTCAGTCACCTAGTGATTGCACTACCTTTTCCGCTTCCTTTTTAACGCTCTGTGATACAACAACTGGATGTTATCAATGTGACACGTCGAATCCCTGTACTGTTGCAGGTGAAACTTGTGATGCTGGTATTTGCAAGCCTTCATGCGGAACAACACAATCTATTTGTGACCCTTATACATACTTGCCTCAATGTGGAACTAGCGGCTATTGTGATCCATGTGATGATGCTTTTTGTCAGTTATCTTCTAAGGTATGTTTAAAAGATGGGTCCTGTCAAGAATGCCTTGTAGATTCAGACTGTACGGACCCAACCCAATCACAATGCTCGGGCAATGTTTGTGTCCCTTGTAACTCTGATACACAATGCGCGCATATTACGAATAGTAACACCTGTGATTCTGGAGTCTGCGCACAATGCGCCACCAGTGATGATTGTGGAGATCTGTCAAATGCTCGTTGTGTTTCTCAAACTTGCACAGGTTGCCAATACCATGACGATTGCACACATTTTGGAACTCCGACCACAAGCAGCCTTTACCTCTGCTTCAACACAGTCTGCAGCCTGGAAGGAAATCTGAAGATTCAGTTGGTATCCACCCTCGCATCAGAGACATACTATATCACTATCCCCTCTGCATTGGTCTCTGGTGTCAATGTCATATCTAATCTTGATTTTACATTTGATGGCTATGATAGCAGCACCTTTTCATTCAAGGTTACGAAGGTGAGTAGCACTCAGTATTCTGTTACTTTTACCACAACAATGACCATTAATCCAACTACTCTGACTGCCATTTACACACCCTTTGCTTCAAGCACAGGCGCCACAACCCTTGCCAGTCTCCAATGGACTTCTCAATTAACCTCAACGACGATAAACTTTATCCCTGAATCCCAAAAGCAAACCGTCACCGCCATGAAAGGTGTCGCACAAGCTGCCACGACAGCTATGACTGCCGCTTCTGGAGCAATGATCGCTCTTGGAGGTAACCCCATCATCCTCTGGGCATTACTCAATCTCTTGCAATCCTTGTATTACCTGATCTTTATTAACGTAAACTATCCCATCAATGTCCATATTTTTCTTGAAATCTTCCAAATTGGGGGCTTGAGTTTTATTCCAAATCCCATGGAGTGGATCTTCCCAGAAATTGGCGAAACAACCCTCCCCTCGCCTACAAAATTTGAGACGTATGATGTCGATGGACTCTTCTTAAACAACGCTGGGAATATGCTTCTGGTGTGGGTCATTGTTTTTGGGCTCTATCTTATTGCAAAGGTTGCCAACAGATATTTTAGATTCATGACAAAATTGATGAGTATGGCGAGTACTAAAACTGTTGAATGGTTTGAGTGGTCAGGGATCCTCAGAGCTCTGATTACAAGTTATCCTGAGTTGATTCAATCAGCATTCTTGCAGATTAGAGTCATGGAATTTGGGTCTGCTATGTTTATTACATCAACCGTCTTGGCTCTACTTTTCGTCGGATTTAGTGTCATATTCCCATTTGCTCTCTTCTTTATCATCAAGATTGTCTCGAAAAATCCCAGAAGATTGAAATTCAAATATACGACAATTGTTGAAGGATTTAATATTCATGATACTGTGGCCAAATATTTCAATGTAATCTGCTTGGCAAGGAGATTAGTGGTGATGGCTTCGCTCGTGTTTTTGCACGACTATCCTTATTTAGAAATCTTCTTGATGACTCTTTCGAGTTTTCTTGTCGTCGCTCTCATCATAAAATACATGCCTTACGAGACCAAAAGAGATAATATCTGTAACCTCTTAATCGAAGTCATCTTTGCAATTGTCCATATATTGATCTTTGTCTTGATCTTTGATGATGATCACTTGAATTTTACAGGAGATACGCGTGTAAACATTGGCTGGATACTAGTTGGAGGATGTGGCGGTATCTTATTAATCTGTTTGGGCTCAGCTCTTGTTGAGCAAGTCAAAGTTGTCAAAGCTGCTCTCATAGCCTTCAACAAGCTTCGTAAGAAGGAAATGAAATCGAAATTGAGCAGAGTGGCTCATAAAATGCCACAAGCCAAGGAAGTTGCCCCACAGCCGCTACCAGATTATTCGCCCTCTTTAACAAGTAAGGTCGATATAAGTCAAATAGACACGGGTCGAGATGAATTGGTCTCATCCTTTAATGCTTTTCAACCTCAAAAGAGAAATACTCGGAGAGTGGTCCCAACGTCCGTCTTTACAACTCAAGATCTAGATCGTTCAGGTGGTTTCTAAAAAATTATTAATTTATTGAAGAGTATTTATTTTATGATAAGAAATTGGATTTATTTTATAAAATTGTTTTTTTCTTGATGAATGAATAGAATTAAGAATAATTTTCTTTCGTCATCTAAACAATCTTTCAATGTAACAAATCAGTGATATTGAGAATCTAAAAGATTTTTCTATTCTTCCTTCAAGTTCTCCAAGACTCTTTTTTCCTCAGAAATTGTTTAAAAAAAAATATTCGACAGAATCCGAAATAAATTCTGAATCCACAAGGTTTTCAACTCTAAATCACAAGAGATCATGAATTTTTTTCAAAAAGAACAAAGTGATGAAACATGGATTTTTTGAAGATTAAATCCAAAGGGATGAAAATTTTTCTGAGCTTCTTCATTCGAAAAAAATTCTCTTTTTTTTTTCTCGATTCTGATTGAAGAAAAGAGTAAAATAAGAATTATTCTTATTTTTTTGAGTCCTAAAGTCATCTTTTAAAAAGTTTTATTCAATCCTATCGAGAAACAACGAAAAATCTGAGAATGAGATTTAATTCTCAAGCCTGAACTCTCGAAACCTTTTTTTTTTATAACTGAAAATAGAAGAGAAAAGAATTCCACAAAATTTTTCCTGAATTTAATTTTTTGCCTTTTTATTTTTTTTCAAAGGCTTCATCCCAAAATATTCTATAAAAGATGGATGATTTTTTCCCGATTAATTTTATGTTTTCTTTCGAATTTTTATTTTGAGGCTGATCATAAGGATAGCAATATCCGAGTTCCTCTTGCTGAGCTTAAAGCCAACTGATTCTTGTTGAACCTTTTGAAAGCATAAATTTATAATTTTCTTCTCTAGTTTTCTTAATTTTAAATAAAATGAAAACGGAAGGGTTCTTTTTTTTTACTTCTGGCTAAGCTTTGTCAATGATTGAACCTTGATGTCTAAATTTTCAATTTCCTCCAATATTTATATCAGACAAAGTAGAACTAAAAAATCAGTCACAACAACTCAACTAGGCTCTTCTCTTGCCTTCATTCGAAATTGGATCATGTGAAAATTTCATTCAAATACTCAATGAAATCCCTTAGAAAGATGGGTTGAATAATTTTACCACCATCAGATAGAATTTTAGAAAAATGATTTATTTATATTTCGACCTTCCTATTTGGAAACATCTTCTACATCAAACTAAAACTATAATTTAATCTTATACTCCGAAGAAAATCATCCTGCCAAAAATGGAACAAACGATGAGAGCTTGGAAAGTGGCCAAACCCGGTTTGGATAACACGTTCCTGACTGAAAATGTCCCTGTCCCAGAACTCACCGGAGACTACGACATATTGATTAAAGTCCTAGCTGTTGGGCTCAATCCTATTGATTACAAAATTGCTGACTCTTTCGATGAGGACGTTCCTTCAACTTTGGGCTTGGATGCTTGTGGACTCGTTGCCAGGGTTGGAAATAAGGTCAATAAGGAGGAATTTCTTCCAGGAAAAACTGTTGTGTTGATGCTTGGCGATATAGAAAGCAAGCATGGATACTTTGCTGAGTACACTATTCATGATTCTCGACATCTCTCTATCGTCCCAGAATCTATTTATCAAGAAAAAGATCTGGTTGATATTGCGTGTAACTTGGCAGCGTTGCCTTTTCCTGCATTTACAGCATATCAGATTATCTGCAATAAGCTAAAGTTACCTCTGTTTGATCATCATAAGAATAGTTCAAGCGCAAAGATTGTGAGGAATATCTTTGTAAATGATGGTTTTGTGGGCGTTGGAGCATTTTGCTTGCAACTTTTGAAACTTTGGAGAGATCATCTTCCTAATGAAGAAAAGGAATTGGTAAAGATTATCACAACTTGTCCTCCAGAAGATGAAGGATTCGTAAAATCTTTGGGAGCAACAGAGGTTATCGCCTGTGGTGAGGCAGAAATTGTGAAAAAATGCCAAGATTTGACTGAAAATTTTGGCGTGGATATTTTTATTGATACAGTTGGAGGAGGAAAAAATGTAAAGATTGCAATGGAAACGTTAAGTTTCGGTGGAGAGCTTGTATTATCAACTGGTGGCGTTGGAAAAAACCTTGATTTGAAATCTCTTTGGAAAAAGTCTCAATCTCTGCATTATGTATTAGCTTTACATCATTACATTGTTACAGAGGACGAAAAGCTTGAAGAATTGACTAAAATTGGGGATAGGATTCTGAAGCTGTATCAGAAAGGTCTGCTTGATCCTTTGGTGACAGAGAAGATTTGTTTTGAAGATATTCAAATTTCACTCAAAGAGTTACAAAATGAAAAGAAACATGTTAAAGGAAAGATTGTTGCTAGAGCTACTGAAAGTAAATATAAAATCTACTAATTGGTAGGTTGTTTGTTTGTTAAATCGTAAAATATTGCCGTGAGATTATTTTAATAGAGAGAGTATAAAAAGTACTTCCATATTCTTTGTTTATAATTCTTCCATGAAAAATTTCCTGTTTCACTTAACATCTCCCAAAAGCAGGGGTAGAAAAAAATGGGGTTTTTCCTGGGCTTCCTAGATTTGAAAAGAAAACTGGGATAAAAAAATTCATAATCTTCTATGAGAATTCTCAGGAAATGACCTAGAAATGGTGTTCTGGGGTTGGACCCCGAGAATCTGGGATCCCAGACAAATTTGAGGTTTTTTCTACCTCTGCCCAAACAAACAAACAAACAAACAAACAAACAAACAAACAAACAAACAAACAAACAAACAAACAAAAAAAAAAATGAATTTTTTTCCTCATAAAATTTCTCAAAAATATTTTTTGGAAGAGAATGATTTTTTTAAAGTTTCAAACAAATAATAGACAACAGCTCATGAAACTCTGACATAAAACATAATTCTATAAAAATGAAATACAGTTTTACTCCATATATTGAACTCGATTTATACAAGAATGTGCTCTAATGACAATTGTTTATAAACATTTTTCTTCAATAAGGTTCATATATCTTTGAGAGCCATACAAGTTTTCATCAATAATTTTATGCCAAGTGTTATTGGCGAGAGGCTCAAATTCAGGTTCAAATTTATTTTTAATAACCTGTCTAAACTCTTCTTGTTTTTTGTCAGTATCTTTGAATTTATATGTTCCTGTTTTCTTCTTAAAAGCTTGCATTTCTTTCACAACCTTGTTAATATAGGTAATTATTCTTTTATTTCTTGATCTCAACAATCCCTTCACGATTTCAAAATGATCCCTAATCATCGTAATCATGAACTTCTCCTTCTCTTCTGAAGTTCCTGTCAACACGGGACCAGAATTACATTCCAAGAACCACAAGTTGAGGTCTTCATCAAGCATAAAGTCAACACCAAAAAGCTCATAAACAGCGCTAAGCTTTGAGAAAGAAGATTGAGACATTCTGATCAGATGGATCATTGCCTTTTTGAATTCAGGTCTCAAGTAGTTTTCGATCCAATTGGGGTCACTAACAACACGATTCTTCAAGAGATAGTTTTCCAATCTGGTAAAGTTCCACATTTGGAAGTTTCTAAGCTCAGTTTCATTCATTCCGTTAATCAAAGTTCCATTGGCGGCTTGTTTAAAAGCATCTTTAGAAAGTTCAGTGTTTGTTAACAAGACGCTCTTGTCCGTAGAATTAATGTCATATTTGTGAACAGAAACTCTGAGGAAACCATCATGGTAGTAGAGAATCATGGGGTTGGTTGAAGCAATGAGCATGTAGATACGGAAATCGAATTTATGACCTTCAACCAAAAGAGGATTGTGGACGAAAGTCTGAACGATATAATTTTTCTTGACTTTGCCACAGAGAGTACCATTTCTCCAGATTGTTCTGATATCTTTTTCTTCAACTTCATCGATAGGTTGGACGCCCTTTGCCATATGAGCTCCTGCGCCTTGCTTTCTGATGTAAGGAATAACTCTTTCTTTTTTCAATTGTTGATATTCTGAACTGTTCAAATGAGTAAAGAAATCTTCACATTGATCCTTCAAATACAAGATCCATGTTTTGGGGAAGAATTTGCTGGAATTGAAGCATTGAGGTCTATCAACATAAAGCTGATTATAAGCAGTGAGAGATTCAGCAGCTTTGTCTTTTCTGTTGACAGATCCATGTCCAGGGACGTGGTTGTAACTTTGGTAAAGACAAGCGAAACTTTTACCAATTTGTTGGTAAGTATGAGCGATATCATTGATAAAGAAGCCATTAACTTTAGCACTCAAATTGTAAGTGTGATTGTATTTTGT
>Ga0182738_1008199_pt1 | contig 10421 bp, 8 predicted proteins | sample eDN5th30CBELigMG_FD_128876 | JGI IMG/M metagenome (GOLD analysis project Ga0182738, IMG submission 128876) | Enriched Miracle-Growth compost microbial communities from Emeryville, California, USA - eDNA 5th pass 30_C BE-Lig MG (version 2)... ... | reverse complement strand
TATCTTTTCAGTACAAAGTGGAGAGGGGAGCGCGTGACCCAAGACGCTGACGGGGATCTTCGCGATCCCGGCATTGCGCGGGGCGCCGGCCCGGCCGCTTCTTCCGCGGACGATGCGCTCTATCGTCGCATCCTGTGGCGGATTATGCCGCTGCTCGTCATCGCCTACATCGTCTCGTTCATTGACCGGACGAATGTGGGGCTGGCGAAGATCCAGTTCGTAGAAGACCTTGACTTCAGCAATGCCCAGTATGGGCTTGGCGCGGGCATCTTCTACCTCGGCTACATCCTGCTTGAGATTCCCAGCAACCAGATGCTGGCCAAGATCGGTGCGCGACTGACGCTGCTGCGGATCATGGTCCTGTGGGGGCTGTGCTGCGTCGCTCTCGCTTGGATGAAGACGCCCGCGCACTTCTACGTACTGCGGTTCCTGCTCGGCGCGGCGGAGGCGGGCTTCTTCCCAGGGGTCCTGCTCTACCTTACCTACTGGATACCGGCGCGGCGCCGTGCCCGGTTTACCGCCATTTTCATGGCCTCGATCCCGATCGCGGGCTTGCTCGGCGGCCCAATCGCAGGGTTCATCCTGGCAGGGATGGACGGCGTTGTTGGCTGGCGTGGTTGGCAGTGGCTCTTTGTCCTCGAAGGACTGCCGGCAGTGATTCTCGGCATCGTGGTCTACTTCGCATTGTCGGACCGGCCGGCGAACTGCCGCTGGCTTTCCCCCGACGAGCGGCGCCAGGTGGAGAGCGATCTCGACGCGGACAGACGGACGATCGCGCCATCGGCCCATGCATCCTTTCGCGCCGTGTTGAAGGACCCTGCTTTCTACGTGCTGGGGATCCTCGGCTTCGCTATCATGGTGAGCACAGCTGGTGTGTTTTTCTGGCTGCCGTCGATAATCCAGGAAAGCGGCGTCGCGGATACGCGCATGATCGGATTCTTGTCCGCTGTCCCGTTCGTCGTCGCGGTCATCATCCAGTATGCAGTCGCACGTCACTCGGACATCGTGCAGGAACGTCGTTGGCATGCGGCGATCCCGGTCATGGTGGGTGCGGTCGGCTGGATCGCGCTGCCGTTCGTGGCGGAGAACGTCCCTCTGGCGCTTCTTGCGCTTTCGATTGCAACGACCGGGACATTGGCGGCCATGGGCCCATTCTGGAGTCTGCCCGCGACCATGCTTTCAGGAGCCGCGGTCGCCGGAGGGATTGCACTGGTTACCACGATCGCGGGGATCGGGAACTTTCTGAGTCCCGTTCTCGTCGGTTGGCTGGTGGACCAGACCGGTTCTCTCGCAGCGGGTCAGTTCTATTTCGGTGCGCTGCTAATGCTGGGGGGATTTGCCCTCACGCTCAGTCGTGTCGGCACGACATCCAGGACATGAGCGGGAGCCGCCATTAATTCCGGCAGTGACGATTTGAAACTCAAGGCACAGAGGAAACAGGATGCCCTTCGCGCAAAGTGACAATGCACGGATCTATTACAAGCTGGAAGGCAAGGCCGGTCGCCCCGCGCTTGTCCTGCTGAATTCCATCGGCACCGAGATGGCGATGTGGGACCGCGCCGTCCCCTACCTACTCGAAGATTTCCTTGTGCTCCGGATCGATACTCGCGGCCACGGAGGGTCGGATGCGCTGGAGGGTGATTACAACCTCCTGATGCTGGCGCGTGATGTCACTGCCGTAATGGATGCGGCGGGAATCGATCGGGCTGCGATTGCCGGGGTCTCGCTCGGCGGGATGATTGCGATGGAACTCGCCCTCGCTACTCCCGAGCGCGTGACCGGGCTCGCGCTCATCTGCACCACGGCGACCGCCCACACGCAGATGTGGAACGACCGCATCGCGAAGGTGCGTGCGGACGGGATGGCGAGCATAGTGGATGCCGTCATGCCCCGGTTCCTTGATGCCGATTTCATCGAGAACAACCCCGAGTATGCGGAGACGATCCGCCGGGCTTTCCTGTCGACCTCGCCCAACGGATATTCGGGATGCGGCGCGGCGATCCGCGACATGTCGCTGCTCGACAGGCTCGCTGGGATCACTGCGCCGACCGTGGTGGTGGTCGGCACGCTCGACCAGGCAACGCCTCTTGCCGGCAACGGTGAGCTTGTCCTTGCCGGGATCCCGGGGGCGGAGCTGGCCCAGGTTCCTGGCGCCCACATCGCGCCGATCGGCGCGCCGGCGGAAATAGCGGCCGCCCTGGCCGCGCGCTTCGCGTAGGGGCTTGGGCCAAGCCATACCTCCCGCGATCCATGCGGGTGGCGCTTGGCGGTTCCTGCTCTACAGTGCCTTTGCTGAACTCGGAGGCCTGCGATGGAGCGGTTGCTTGTTGCCACGGATTTCTCGCCCCGGTCCGACCGGGCGCTGCGGCGTGCCAGGCTGCTTGCGCACAAGCTCGAGGCCCCGCTGACGATTGCGCATGTCATAGACGCCGACCGTCCTGACGAGCTGATCGAGGCCGACAAGGCTGTGGCCTCGGTGAAGCTGGCGGAACTATCGAACACCTTGCGGGACGTCGACGGCTTGCAGGCCGACTGGCTGCTAAAGGTCGATGACATCCATGCCGGTATCCTGTCGGCGGCCGACGAAGTCTCCGCCGGGCTCATCGTCATCGGCCCTCATCGCCGCCGCATGTCGGACGTCTTCGTCGGGACGACGGCGGAACGCGTCATAAGGCGCAGCTCCCGGCCACTTCTTGTCGTGGTCGATCATCCTGCAAGCCACCACCGCGGCACGCTTCTCGCACTCGATTTCGACGAGGCGTCGCGTTTCGCCGCGCGCCACGCGCTGGCGATGGGGCTGTTCGATCACACCGACGTCGTGGTGGTGCACGCATTCGATGCGCCTGCCGAACACCTGATGAAGCGCTCGCTCGAGCCGACGGTCGAGGTGCAGGACTACGTGGCGGAGGAGGGCAGGTCCGCGGCGCGAAAGCTCAAGGAACTCGTCGCCGAACTCGAACTGCCGCCCACCTGCCGGTCGATCGTTTCGATCAAGGGATCGCCCGGGCGCACGATCCTGGAGACGGCGCTGGAGCTGGATACGGACCTGATCGTGCTCGGCACCAACCAGCGGAAAGGGTTCGAGCGGATGTTCGTGGGCAGCGTGACGACAGATGTGATCCGCGACACCGAGCGCGATGTTCTCATAGTTCCGGTAGAAGCCGGGTAGCGCCGGGCGCTTACTCCGAGAGGGACCGCGACAGCTTTTCCAGGATCGCTCCGAAGCTCTCTCGCTCCTCGGGCAGCAGGGTGCCGAACACCTGGTCGACAATCTGTCGCCTTACCGGCTCGGTTCGCTCGACTGCTTCGATGCCATTCGGTGTGATCTCGATGAGCTTCGCGCGCCGGTCCGAGGGATCGGGCTTGCGCTCGACGAGTCCGTCGCGCTCGAGCCCGTCAATCGCCTCCGTCACCGTCCGGGGGGACTGGCCAAGGTACTCCGCTATGTCCGTAGCCCGCAGCGGCCCAAGCTTTTGAATGCACAGCAGCATCTTGGTGCGCGCGAGCGACGCGCCCTCCTTGGCCATGCGGCGGTCGAGCGTACGGCTGAGCTGCATGTGCAGCCCGGCGAAAGCGATAACGAGAGGGTCGATCTCAGACATTGTGAGGCCCCTCAATATATGGTCTTGCAATATCCTGCAAGCGGGACCATTTGCGCGGCTCGCCAGAATGCGAGTCGACTGAAAGGACGCGGCCCTGTGACCAATCCGCCCGAAGAGCCAGCCTCTGTGGAGGAAGTCGAAACCAATGCGGACCCGAAAGTTTCCCCGCTGAAGCGTCCAGGTGTTCGCCGGGGCCTCCTCATTGCTCTCGCGATCGCACTTATCGCGACCGCCGTGTGGGCCGTGAACTACTGGACCGTGGGCCGCTTCATCGAAGGCACTGACGATGCCTACATCCAGGCGGACGCGGTGATCGTCGCGCCGAAGGTGGCCGGCTATGTCGAGAAGGTCTTCGTCGAAGACAACCAGGACGTGAAGGCTGGCGACCCGCTGTTCCAGATCGATGCCGGTGACTACAGTTCGCAGGTCGCGGCCGCCGAAGCACAGATCGGCGTCACTAGCGCCGCGGCCCAGGGGCTGCGGGCGCAGATTGCCGAGCAGCAGGCTGCGATCGAAGGGGCACGTGCGCAGGTCATGGCCGCCCGGAGCGACCTCGAACTCGCTCGCACGATCGAGGCCCGGTACAAGGCGCTGTCTGCGACGGGTGCGGAATCCAAGGAAACCTATGGAGAGAAGCGCGCCCAGCTCGCCAATGCGGTCGCGCAGCTCAAAGTCCGTGAAACGCAACTGAGCAGCGCCCAGCGTCGCATCGCCACGCTGCAGGCGCAACTTGGCGAGACCGCGGCTCGCACCGAAGGGGCGAGGGCGCAGCGCCAGGCAGCAGGGATCGACCTTTCCTCGACGCTCGTTCGCGCCAGCATTGCCGGCCGGGTCGGCAACAAGACGGTGCAGGTCGGCCAGTTCGTACAGCCGGGCCTACGGACCATGTCGATCGTGCCGGTGGACAAGATCTATATCCAGGCCAACTTCAAGGAGACGCAGGTCGGCCTGATGCGGGTTGGCCAGCCGGTCACCATAGAGGTCGATGCGCTCGAAGGCATCGAGCTGCGCGGCAAGGTCGAAAGCTTCTCGCCGGGTACGGGGGCGCAGTTCTCGCTGCTGCCGCCGGAGAACGCGACGGGTAACTTCACCAAGATCGTGCAGCGCATCCCTGTGCGTATCTCCGTTGACGCCAAGCCTGAGACGCGCGCGCTGCTGCTGCCGGGCATGTCGGTCCATGTCTCGGTCGACACCCGCTCCGGGCGCGAGTCCATCAAGAAGATCGAAGCCGAGCACGCCTGATGGCGAAAGCCGCCGCCCCACGCGCACCGGTCGAGCGTCCGCCTAACGCGGACCTCGGCGCCTGGCTTGCCGTCGCTGCCGGCACGCTCGGCGCGATGATGGCGACGCTCGACATCTCGATCGTCAACTCGGCCCTGCCTACCATCCAGGGTGAGATCGGCGCGAGCGGCACCGAAGCGACCTGGATTGCGACCTCGTTCCTGGTGGCCGAAATCATCGTCGTGCCGCTGTGCAACTGGTTCGAGAAACTGCTGGGCCTGCGGCGCTTCCTGCTGATCACCGCGATCCTGTTCACGTTCTTCTCGATCATCTGCGGCATCGCCGACAACCTGACGACGATGATCATCGGCCGTACCGGGCAGGGCCTTGCCGGCGGCGGCATGATACCCACGGCGATGACGATCATCGCCACGCGCCTGCCACGGCATCAGCAACCGATCGGCACCTCGCTGTTCGGCATCACCGCCATCCTTGGCCCGGTCATCGGGCCGGTGCTCGGCGGCTGGCTGACCGAGCAGTGGAGCTGGCACTACGCATTCTTCATCAACATCCCCGTCTGCGCGGTACTGGTCGTGCTGCTGCTGGTCGGGCTGCCGAACGACAAGATGCGTCCCCAGTTGCTGAAGGAAGCGGACTGGTTCGGCCTGTTCGGCCTCTCCATCGGCCTGGGCTGCATGACGGTCGTGCTGGAGGAAGGAAACCGCGAGCAGTGGTTCTCCTCGCCGCTGATCGTGCAGCTCACGATCGCGTCGGTGATCGGCTTCGTGTTCATGATCATCGGCCAGTTCCGATCGAAGGACCCGATCATCCGCCTGTCGCTGATGTTCGACCGCGTGTTCGGCAGCGTGATCATCATGGCGGTGATGCTGGGCATGGTGATCTACGGCATCTCGTTCGTGATCCCGCAGTTCCTCGCCGCGATTGCCGACTACAACGCGCTCCAGGCGGGCAAGATCGTGATGCTCTCGGGCGTCCCGGCGCTCGGGGTGATGATGGTGTCGCCGCTGCTGATGCGCTTCGTCGACTTGCGCGTGGCGGTGCTGAGCGGGTTGCTGATCCTCGCCTTCGCCTGCTGGGTCGACGCGTACCTCACCGCCGACGCAGTCGGTGGCGACTTCATCGAGTCCCAGCTTCTTCGCGGCATCGGCACTCCGCTGGCTTTCCTGTTCCTCAACCAGGCGGCAATCTCGTCCGTGCCGGTGAAGTACGCGGGTGACGCATCGGGCCTGTTCAACACCGCGCGCAACCTCGGCGGCTCGCTGGCACTGGCTGCCATCGCGACCATCCAGGAGCAGCGGATGTGGCTGCACTCGCGGCGGATCGAGGAGACGCTGCAGGCCAACAGTGTCGGCGTGCAGGATTACATCTCCGGCATGGCCCAGAGTCTCGGCAGCGCGGAAGCCGCGATGAAGGTGATCGGCGGCAATATCGCGCGCGAGGCGCTGGTGATGACTTACAACGACATGTTCTGGATGCTTGCCGTCGGCATCCTGGTCGTTTCGCCGCTCGTCTTCCTGCTTCGTCCGCTGCCCAAGGACATTTCCGTCGCTCCTGCCCATTGAGACAAACGATGCGCCATTTTCGTCCCGCCCTCACTATTGCCGCCTCCGCGCTTCTTGGCGCGTGCACCGTCGGGCCGGACTACGCGGGCCCGCCGCCGGTGGCGTCCACGTCTGACGGCGCGGGCGGTTTCGCGCGTGCCGACGGGGCGACCCTCGCTCAGGCGCCCGCGGTGGCGGATTGGTGGACTGTTCTCGGCGATCCCGTGCTCGATGATCTCGAGCGGCGCGCCCTCGCGGCCAATCCCGATATCGCTGTGGCGCGGGCGCGGGTCGACGCGGCCCGTGCGGCGCTGCGCCTCGAGCGTGCCAACGCCAATCCGAGCATCAGCGCGATGGGTGTCGCTGCCCATCTCCGCATCCCCGACATTGGCGGTGACGAGGGTGGCGGGCAGGCTCCGCCGGATGGCCAGTCCAGCGATACGACCACGGCGAACCTCTACAACCTGGGCCTCAACGCCAACTGGGAGATCGACCTGTTCGGCGGGCATCGCCGCATCACCGAAGCCGCACAGGCGGAATTGAGCGGAGCGGAAGCGGGCGTCGCCGATGCTCAAGTCAGTCTCACCGCTGCCGTGGCGCAGGCCTATCTCGAATATCGCGCTCGCCAGCAGCGCATCGCCCTTGCCGAGTCCGTTGTCGCGGAACGTGAGACGCTGGCCGCGTTCCAAGACCAGCGGTTCGAGCGAGGCGCCGGCACCCTGACGCAAGTGGAACAAGCCCGCACCCAGGTCGAGCAGGCCCGCCAGCAGGTCAGCGGCCTGAAGGCCGAGGCGGAAGGCTACGCCAATGCCTTGGCGATCCTGGTCGGTGAGCGCCCCGGCGCGGTGGATTCCGTGCTGGCCACGCCCGCGGACATCCCGCTCCCCCCGTCCAACGTCGCGATTGGCGATCCGGCCATGCTGATCGAGCGGCGCCCGGACCTTCGCACCGCGGAACGGCGGCTGGCGGCGCAGACCGCGCGGATCGGCGTTGCGGAGGCTGCGCGGCTTCCGCGCCTCAGCTTCCTCGGCATCCTCGGGATCGGCGGGACGAAGCCTGAAGACCTTACGCACCTCGACGATTTCACCGCGATCGCGGCCCCGATGCTGCAGTGGAGCTTTCTCGATTTCGGGCGGGGCGCGGCCAATGTCGGGCAGGCCGAAGCGCGGCGGGACGAGGCCGAGGCGGCCTATCGCTCGGCGGTGCTGACTGCCCTGCGTGAGGTCGAGGATGCTCTGGCCGGCTTCCGAGCCGCCCGCGAGAATGCCGCGAGCCAGGCTCGCGCCGAGGCGAGCGCCGCCAAGATGGAAGAGCTTGCCCGCCAGCGTTACGAGCTCGGCGCGATGCCGCAATCGCACCTTGTCGAGGCGCAACTGGCCCATGCTGCGGCGCAGGATGCGCTTGTCCGGGCGAAGAGCAACCTGACGGCGCAGTACGTGACCCTCCAGAAAGCGCTGGGCCTCGGGTGGTCGGAGCAGCCGGCGAATTGACGCCCGTGAATTGAGGCCCACGAATTGACAGGGCCGGGGGTGAGCCGCGAAAGTCTCCGCCGGCTCCTCCGCTAGAGATCGTCGTTAGCGCGAGGTGAGCTCATCGGCGGGAGCCGGGCATGACCAGTCGCTATGACGCGGTGATCATCGGGGCCGGCCATAACGGCCTGGTCTGCGCGTTCTATCTGGCGAGGGCGGGCCTGAAGGTCCGGATGCTGGAGCGGCGCGCGGTAGTCGGCGGGGCGGCGGTCACCGAGGAGTTTCATCCCGGATTTCGGAACTCGGTTGCGAGCTACACCGTCAGCCTGCTGCAGCCGAAGATCATCCGCGACATGCGACTGGCCGAGCGTGGCTATCGCGTGATCGAGCGGCCGATCTCCAACTTCCTGCCGCAGGAGGACGGTGGCTACCTGAAACTCGGCGGTGGGCTGGAGCGGACGCAGGCAGAGTTCCGCAAGTTCTCGGCCCGCGATGCGGAGGTGCTGCCCGCCTATTACGAAGCCTTGGAAGTGGTCGCGGACGTGCTGCGCGGCCTTGCCCTCAAGGCTCCGCCAAATGTGGGCGAGGGTTTCCGGACCCTGATCGACGGAGTGCTGCAGGGGAGGGGCCTCGCGCGGCTGACCCTGCCGCAGAAGCGTGACGTGCTGGACCTGTTCGCCAAGTCCGCGCGCACCTTCCTGGATTCGTGGTTCGAGAGCGAGGCGGTGAAGGCCGCTTTCGGGTTTGACGCGGTGGTGGGGAACTACGCGTCCCCCGATACGCCGGGCTCCGCCTACGTGCTGCTCCATCACGTGTTCGGGGAGGTGAACGGCAAGAAGGGGGCGTGGGGTCATTGCGTCGGCGGAATGGGCGCGATCACGCAGTTCATGGCGGACGCTTGCTGCGAGGCGGGCGTCGAGATCAGCCTCGAAGCCCCGGTTGCCCGCGTGCTGGTGGATGGCGGGCGCGCGGCGGGTGTTCGCCTCGAAAGCGGGGAGGAAATCGCGGCCTCGCGCGTGATCGCCAACGTCGGGCCGAAGATCCTTTACGAGCGGATGCTGGGCGAGGGCGATCTCGATCCCGACTTCCGCAGGCGCATCAAGGGCTATCGCGCTGGATCGGGCACCTTCCGCATGAACGTGGCGCTGAACGAGCCGCCGCGCTTCACTTGCCTGCCGGAACCGGGCGAGCACCTTCAATCCGGCATCATCATCGCGCCGACGCTCGATTACATGGACCGGGCCTTTCTGGACGCGAAGCGGCACGGCTGGTCGAAGCGGCCCATCGTCGAGATGCTGATCCCCTCGACGGTGGATGACAGCCTCGCGCCGCCGGGCCGCCATGTCGCCACCCTGTTCTGCCAGCAGTTCGCGCCCGAACTGCCTGATGGTCGGAGTGGGACGACGAGGAAGATGCGGCAGCGGACACGATCATCGACACGGTCGAGGCCCATGCGCCGGGCTTTCGCGCCTCCGTCCTTGGCCGGCAGGTGCTCAGCCCCACGGGCTTGGAGCGCACGTTCGGGCTGGCGGGTGGCGACATCATGCACGGCGCCATGACGCTGGACCAGTTGTGGTCCGCGCGCCCGGTGCTCGGCCACGGCAGTTATCGCGGGCCGCTACAGGGTCTCTACATGTGCGGCGCGGGCACCCATCCGGGCGGCGGCGTCACCGGCGCGCCGGGGCACAACTGCGCGCAGAAGGTGCTTGCGGACCGCTAGGGAGCCGGCGTGGCGAGGGCAGTGTCGGCCGCCAGCACGCGATAGAGGTTGGCGCGGTTCTCGATGGCGCGCAGCAATATCCCCACCTCGCGCGCCCGCGCGTTGTAGAGGCTGCGCTGTGCGTCGAGGTTGGCGAGGAAGCTGTCGATCCCGCCGCGATAACGCGCTTCCGCAAGCTGCGCGCTGTCGGCGGCGGCTTCCGTGGTGACCCGGGCGGCGCGCATTCTCTCGGCGATCGTTCCCTGGACCGCGAGCGCGTCCGCCACTTCGCGGAAGGCGGTCTGGATGGAGCGCTCATAGGCGGCGAGTGCAGCATCGCGCTGGGCTTCGCTGACGCGCACGTTGGCGATACGCCCGCCGAAGTCGAAGATCGGCGCGCTGACCGCGCCGGTGGCCGTGGCGCTGAAGGCGTCGCTGGTGAACAGCGAGCCGAGTGCATCGCTTGCCACGCCCAGCAGGCCGGTTAGCGAAATGCGCGGGAACAGTGCCGCACGGGCCACGCCGATATCGGCGTTGGCCGCGCGGAGCCGATATTCGGCCTCGATCACGTCCGGGCGGCGCAGGAGGACTTCCGAGCTGGTCCCGGCGGGCAGGACGGCGATCGTATCGATCACCTCGTTGAGGCTGGTGGGCAGCAGCGACGGATCGATCGGGGCGCCGACCAGGAGCTGGATCAGGTTGGCATCCTGCGCGACGGCCGTTTGCTGCGCGGCGAGGTCTCCCTGCGCGGTCGCGAAAAGCTGCTCCGCCTGCCGCAAGTCCGTGCGCGGGGCGATGCCGCCGTCGAGCCGGAGGCGGGTGAGTTCGACCGCCCGGGCGGCGTTGGCTGCGGTGTCCTCGGCAATCG
>Ga0182738_1008198_pt1 | contig 10423 bp, 9 predicted proteins | sample eDN5th30CBELigMG_FD_128876 | JGI IMG/M metagenome (GOLD analysis project Ga0182738, IMG submission 128876) | Enriched Miracle-Growth compost microbial communities from Emeryville, California, USA - eDNA 5th pass 30_C BE-Lig MG (version 2)... ... | reverse complement strand
TGTCGCGCAATGCGAGGCGGACCGAGTCGTCGAGCGCGTTCAGTCGTTCGGGGCGTCGCAGCTCGAGGCGGGCGACACGTCCATCGACGACGAAGTCGACCGGGGCGGGGTCGGTTCCCATGTGGCCAGTGTCGCACGATCGGCACGTGCGGCCCGCCAGCGGCGGACCCGCGCCGCGCGTCGGCATGGAAGACTCGACCGACATGATCAGGATCGGCTTCCTCGGCGCCGGGCACATCGCGGCGCTGCACGAGTACCTGCTCGCCACCTGCGACATCGACCACGACATCGTCGCGGTGTGGGACCCCGACACCGCACGGGCCCAAGCGTTCGCGGCCCGAAACGGCGCCGAGGTGATGGACGAGGCCGCACTCGTCGACGCCGTCGACGCGGTGTACGTCACGACCTGGACCGCCGAACACCCGCGGCTGGTCGCGGCGGTCGCCGCTGCCGGCAAGGCCGTGTTCTGTGAGAAGCCGCTGGCCACGAACCTCGACGACGTCGACGCGATGTGCCGGGCGGTCGCCGCGGCGGGCGTGACCAACCAGGTCGGGTTGATCCTGCGGTTCCTGCCGCCGTTCCGCCTGGTGGAACGCCTGCTCGCCGACGAGCGTGCCGGCCGGGTGCTCTCGGTGGTGTTCCGCGACGACCAGTACCTGCCGGTGGGCGGATCGTACGGCTCGACGTGGCGGATCGAAGCCGACAAGGCCGGGCACGGAACCGTCCTGGAGCATTCGATCCACGACCTCGACATCCTCGAATGGCTCCTCGGCCCGGTCGCCTCGCTGTCGGCCTCGACCCGGAATCACCACGGCCACCGTGACATCGAGGACGTCGCCGCGGTCCGGGTCGATTTCGATTCCGGCGCGGTGGGCACCCTCACGTCGATCTGGCACGACATGGGCGAACGCGAAAGCCAACGGGGCATCGAGATCTTCTGCGACCGCCTCTACGTGCGCATCGAGGGCGACTTCGTCGGTCCGGTTCACTGGCAGTTCAGCGGCTCCGAACCCGAGGTCGCCGACGCCGATGCGCTGATGGCGGTGGTCGCCGCCGATGCCGATCGGGGAAATCCGGCCCGGGCCTTTCTGACCGCCGTCCGTGACAGGGAGCGAGCGTCGCCGTGTCTCGCCGACGCCGTAGGGGCCCACGAACTGGTCGATGCCGTGTACCGCTCGGCCGCGGCGGGTGGCGCCCCGGTCGGCGACATCCACCGGCGTGTCACCGACCGCAGTGCCCGGGCCGAGCCGTGACCTGGCACTTTTGTCAACATGAGGGTCGCGTCTGGTTCTACCATCGCTGACGTGCCCCCGATGCGGAGGTCATCCGATGTCGGCGACTCCCGATGAAGCCGAGAGGCTCGTGACCCCGACCGGGCTGCGCGCGCTCCTCGCACATGTCGACGAGGTCGTCATCTGTTGCGACAACGACGGAACCGTCCAATTCGCCAACGACGCCTTCCGCAACCTGCTGGGCTATTCGCCCGAGCATTTCGTCGGCCGCAGCATTCTCGAGATCGTGCATCCCGACCACATCGCCCCGGCACTCGAGGCGATCGCCCGCTGGGAAGGCCGGGCCGGAGCCCCCCGCGGCGAGCCGGTGAAGGTGCGCACCTCGGACGGCCTGTGGATGGAAGTGCGATACGACGCGGCGATCGGCCCCGACTTCGGGGCGATCGGTTCGCTCGTGCTCACCTTGCGGCCGGAATCGCAAGTCGACCTCGGCGAACGCGAGCTGCGGGCACGAGCGCTCAACGACGACCGGATCATTCGCCTGTCGTCGGTGTTCCTGAACCTTCCGACCGAAGATTTCGACGAAGGGCTCGACGTGGCGGTCGCGGAGTTGGCATCGCTCGAGGACGTCACCCGGGTCTCGGTGTGGCGAACGGACGGCGATCGCCTGGTCCGCCGCGCCGCGTGGGCCGCCCCGATCGGCGCCCCCACGGTTCCACTGGCCCGGCGGATGCGGATCGCCGATTTCGCCAGTCTGCGCCTGGCGATGCAGGGGCACGACACGCTGTTGCACGAACCGTGGCACCACGGGAGCGAGTTCGCGGCCGAGCGCGAGATCTTCACCGACGCCGGCACCACCGCCTGTCTGATCAGTCCGCTGTCGGCGGCAGACACCTTCGTCGGCATCGTCATGGTCGAGTCGACGTTGAATCAGGATTTCGGCGCAACGCACTTCGGTGCGACCCATTCGGCGTGTGCGATCCTCGCCGAGGCGTTCCTGCGCAACGACGTCGAACGTCGACTAGCCACCCAGGCGCTGACCGACCGGGTCACGGGCATGGCCAACCGTTGGGCGTTCGACGTCGAACTCGAATGCGCGCTCGACGACCTCCAGGACGGCGCCCTGGAGAGTGTGGCGTTGGGAGTCGTGGATCTCGACCGGTTCAAGGTGGTGAACGACACCCATGGCCACGCGGTCGGCGACCGCCTGCTCTTCGAGTTCGCCGAACGGCTCCGCGCGGGCGCGGCGGACGGTACGACGCTCGCGCGGCTCGGTGGCGACGAGATCCTGGTGCTCATGACCGACGTGGGCGGTCCTGACGATGCCGTCCACGCCGTGGAACGGCTCCTCGCCCCGCTCGACGTGCCGTTCGACCTGCCCGGCGGGGCCATCGCCCTCACCGCCAGCGCCGGAGTCGCCTACACCACCGACGGCGACACCGAACCGAGTGAGCTGATGAGCAAAGCCGACGTCGCGATGTACCAGGTGAAGTCGCGTGGCGGCGACGGCGTGATGCTCGCGGATCCCGATGCCCACCGGGCCCGTTCGGCCCGTCTGCGACTCGAGACCGAACTGCGTCGCGCGATCGACGCCGAAGTGCTCCGGGTCCACTACCAACCGGAGTTCGAGCTGGCCACCGGTCGCCTCCTGGGAGCAGAGGCGCTGGTCCGGTGGGAGCATCCCCATCACGGCCTGCTCGCCGCGTCGGAGTTCATCCCGCTGGCCGAGGCCAGTGAGCTCATCTCGTTGCTCGGTCGCCAGGTCCTGAGCGTGGCGTGCCGGACCGCCGCCTCCTGGGCTCGTCGGCCGAACGCCGACCCCTTCCTGCTGCGGGTCAACGTGGCGTCGCGCCAGCTTCGCCAGGTCGACTTCGTGGGTCAGGTGGCCGATGTACTCGCGGATGCGGATTATCCCGCGTCGGGCTTGTGCCTGGAACTGACCGAGTCGACGTTGTTGACCGATCCGATCGTCGCAGCCGAGCGGTTCTCGCAACTGCGTGAGCTGGGGGTCGGCCTGGCGATCGACGATTTCGGGACCGGCTATTCGTCGTATCTGCAGCTCCGATCGTTGCCGCTCACCGCGCTCAAGATCGATCGGAGTTTCGTCACGGACCTGCCGCGCAGCCATACCGATTCGGCGATCGTCGTGGCGACGTTGGACCTCGCGGCCGCGCTCGGACTCACGGTCACCGCCGAAGGCGTGGAAACCGAGATCCAACGCAACGCCCTGATCGAGTTGGGTTGCCGCGCTGCCCAGGGCTACCTGCTCGGACGCCCGATGCCCGCGGAGGCGTTCGAGAAGCTGTTCGACGCCGCCGCGTGAGGAGTGCGCGGTCGGCGAGCGGCCCGGGTCAACCCGGGCGGAGCAGGGGCGGATTCATGCGGGTCGCCGGGCCACGTCGGAACAGCTCGGCCGGGCGTCCCGGACCGTTCGTGGCTGCGGTCCCCACGGGAATCACGAAGCCCGGCGTCGACAGCACCTTGCGCCGGAAGTTGGCCTGATGCAGCGGCGTGCCCCACGCCGCTTCGTAGACGTCGCGCAGTTCCGCGATCGTGAAGGGCGTCGCGCAGAACGCGCAGGCGAGGGTCGTGTACTCCAGCTTGGCGCGGGCTCGTTCGACAGCGTCGGTGATGATCCGGCGGTGGTCGAACGCGAGCTCGATCGTCGCGTCGTTGCCGTCGCCGTCGAGGTCGAGATCCTCGATCGTCCAGAACCTCGCGGCAGCGGCGTCGTCACCGGGCTCGGGGTTGCCCATGTCGGGACCGAATGCCAGGTAGGCGACCGAGACGATGTGGCCGCGCGGGTCACGGCCCGGATCACCGTAGGTGCCGAGCTGCTCGGTGTGGGCGACGCTCGTGGCGGTCTCCTCGGCGAGTTCCCGGTGGGCCGATTCGCTCAAGGTCTCGTCGGCCCGGGCGAAGCCGCCGGGCAGCGCCCACTTGCCGCGGAAGGGATGTCCTCCGCGTTCGATGAGCAGGACGGCGAGACGCTCGCCACGGATCGTCAGGCACGCGAGGTCGACCGTGACGGCCATGGACGGGTGGTCGTGGAGCGAGTACCGCGCGAGGAACTCGTCTTCGGTCTGGTCGGCGGCGGGCGTGGTCATCGCGTTCAGGCGATCGCCACGCCCTTGGCGGCCAGGTACTCCAGGGCGCCCATGCGCATGACGGGGGTGACCCCGACCGTCAGGTCGACGAGCACGGTCGGGTCGTAGCCGAGCTTCAGGGCGTCGTCGGTGGTGTCCTTGACACAGTGGGAGGTCGCGATGCCGCAGATGTCGACGCGCTCGATGCGCTCGGCGGCGAGCAGGTCGCCGAGCGTGCGGCCGTCGTCGGTGGCACCCTCGAATGCCGAGTACGCGGCGGCGTGCCGACCTTTGCGCACCACATGGTCGACGCGGCCGTCCGCTGCGGCGCTGAACGCCGGATGGAACGCGGCACCCGGTGTGTCGGCGACGCAGTGGTCGGGCCAGGTGTCGACGAAATCGGGTTCGGTGCCGGTCTTCGAGGCGAAGTGGCCGCCCGGGTCGATGTGCCAGTCCGCCGAGGCGATGATGCTCACGTAGGCGTCGTGGTGGTCGCGCACGTAGTCGTCGATCGCGGCGGCACACGCAGCGCCGCCGTCCACGGCGAGCGAGCCGCCTTCGCAGAAGTCGTTCTGGACGTCGACGACGAGCAGCGCTCGACGGGGTTGTGGTTGCGGTTCGGGGTTCGACATCGGGGGTCCTTTCTGTCCGGCCTCCGGTGACACGTCACTTTCCGGCGACGGTGAGTGCCGGTTCTCCGGGGATCTCGGTGGCGATCAAGTGGGGTTCGCCGGGCGCGATGGCCTGGGCGGTGGGCGGAAGAGCGTCGAGCGCCGCTCGGCACCGGACGCGTGCGGCGCCGAGATCGTCGCCGGCGGCGTCGGTGAACCGGCCCGCGACGATGTAGGGGACCTGGTGGCCGCCGACGGTCGGGTCGAGGTCGTCCATCGGTCCATCGAGCACTTCGAAGGTCTCGGCTTCGAGGCCGCCGTCGTCGCCGAAGCGGCGCCGGACCCGTTTGACGCCGCCGCGTGATGCCTTGCTCGCACTCGCCTTGGCGACCGGCGCCATGCGCCCGTCGCGTTCGATGGCGACGAGCTTGTAGACGAAGCCGGCTGCGGGGTAGCCCGACCCGGTGACGAGGCGGGCGCCGATGCCGTAGGCGTCGACGGGGGAGTCGTGGGCGACGAGATCGGTGATGCGGTATTCGTCCATGTCGCCCGATACGAGGATCGTGGTCGCGGTGGCACCGAGCTGGTCGAGTTGGCGGCGGGCGGCGGCGGTGACCTCGACCAGGTCCCCCGAATCGATGCGGATCGCCCCTGGTCCCGCCGCGCCCCGCAGACGGGCGGCGGTGACGGCGGCAGCGATCCCGGCGGTGATGTCGTAGGTGTCGACGAGCACGGTCGTGCCCACGCCGAAGGTGTCGAACTGCGCGCCGAAGGCATCGAGTTCGCTGGTGTGGGCCAGGGTGAACGAATGCGCCGCGGTGCCCACGGTCGGGATCCCGTAGCGCCGGCCCGCTTCGAGCGTGGCCGTCGCGTCGAAGCCGGCGAGGTAGGCCGCACGCGAGGCCGAGATGGCGGCGGCTTCGTGGGTGCGTCGGGCACCGAACTCGGCGAGGGTGACGGGCCGCTTCGCGCCCCGGGCCGCGCTCACCATGCGGGCGCCGGCGGCCGCCACGGCCGAGTCGTGGTTGAGGATCGACAGCAGCACGGTCTCGAACAGGGTCGCATCCGCGAACGGGGCGCGCACCGCGAGGATCGGTGAGTGCGGGAAGTACACGTCGCCCTCCGGGTAGCCCCACACGTCGCCGGTGAAGCACCAGTGTTCCAGTCGCCGGGCGACCTCGAGAGTGATCGACCCCGAGTCGACCAGCCAGGCGAGGGTGGCGTCGTCGAAACGGAAGTCGCGGATCGCGTCGAGGGCACGGGGGATTCCGGCGACGATGCCGTAGCGCCGGCCCGCGGGCAGCTCGCGGGCGAACAGTTCGAACACCGCGGTGGCGTCCGCGACACCTGAGCGATGCGCTGCGGCCGCCATCGTGTACTCGTAGCGGTCGGTGAACAGCGCCGTGGTCATGGGCTTCCTCCCGGGAATAAACCTCACGATGAGTCTATTGTGCCGGACCGATGGTGTGTCCACAACCGGCCTCAGCGGGTCAGATCTCCGACGAGACCACGACCTCGTCGCCCACGGCGATGCGACCGGGCGAGGCGATCGCGCAGTAGACGCCCAGGTTCGAGCCGTGCTGATCGGTGATCGTGCGCGAGGTGGTCTTGTCGCGGGGCAGCGGTGGCCGTTGCCCCAACGCGGGTTGCACCCGGGTCGGCATGACGCAGCGGATCGTGGGGATCTCGGGCTTCACCGATGCGGTACCGAGCGTGACGGTCCGGTTCAGCCAGGCGTCCTCGACGTAGCCGTCGGCGTCGCCGGTGTCGATCAGCGCCGTGGGCCGGAAGCGGCGGACGTCCCAGTCGCCGTCGGGGTGGTGGCCGTTCATGGTCGCCAGACTCGCCGAGGTCAACAGGTGGGCGCCGTAGAGATCGACGAACCCGCCGGGGGGAATGTCGATGTCGAACCATTCCGCGTCGGGTGAATCGTCGATGTCGAATGCGAACTCGTAAACCCCGTTGGCGTGGTCGGGATCGGCCGTGGCCAGGGTCACGGCGAACCCCAACCAGTCGCTGAGCACCTCGTCGATGTCGGCGTCGCCGGGGCGGTGGGTCGTGCCGTCGGGCAGCGTCATCACCACGCCGTCGTCGGTGGTCACCGCGTACGCCTCGAAGAGCACGCCATGGCGTTTCGCCGAAAGGATCTTGCCAGACGCCACGTCGCGCAGCGCGTAGCGCCGGTCGCCCACCACGCCGGTCGGGCTGACGGTGACCTCGCTCATCGGCTCACCCTGGAACGACTTCACCGGGAACCGCCACAACTCGGCGACGCGACCGGCAACTGCTGCATCCCCTGTCATGACCCACGATCCTGCCACCGGAGACCATGACGGGTCCATGGGCGGTCCCGACCATCGAAGACATCGCCGAGCTGCACGAACCGGCAGTTCGAAGTCTCAGGAAGCGGGAGTCCCACGCCACTGGTCCTGCGCCGACCCTCTGACCGAGTCGAGGAAGCGGAACTGGGCGACCATCCCCACGACCGCCAGACAGAGATACAGCGCATACCACCACCACGACGTCTCCATCCGGCTGATGGCCCGCGCCCGGGTGAATGCGTCGGCGTCGATCGTGCCGACCAGCAGCATGATGCCGGTCACGATCGCGCTCGCGCCGCCGAACGCGCTGAGCACCAACAGGATCACCAGCGGCATGTTCGACGCGAGCGTGACGACCGCCAACACCAACCCGACCACGACACCGGCGATCACGACGGCCCATGACCAGGTGACCCCGAGCGCGACCACGACCGTCGCCCCGAGGGCGAACCCGATCGCCGCCATCGCCAGGACCACGGCCACCTCGTAGAAGGCATAGGCGAGCACCCCGAAGACGAGGGCGACCACCCAACCGACGATCCAGCCCAGGAGGGTCTGCAGGAAGCCCGTGTCGTCGGCGCCCGCGACGAACCCGGCGCCGAGCATGAATCCGGTGAACGCACCCCACAGGGTGATCACGATCCGCATCGCCACGGCCCCACGGAAACAGAAGACCGCACCCACCGCGATCGCCAACAGGCCGATCACCACATCCTGGCCGGTCATCGCAGCGCCTTTCGTCGGTGACCGATCAGATTACGTGACCGCAGTGAGGACGCGCGGCGATCAGTGATCGAGATCGTCCGGATGACCGGCGGGCATCGGATCCTCACGTACCGTCACCGGCCACCGGTCGCCCCCAGCGCGGCCATGCCGAGGTGGGAGCGGCTCTTCGCTACCGGATCAGGGTCGCCGATCGGGCGCGGGTTCAGCCCGGGCGGCGCCGGGATCGGGTGGCGAGGTCGTCGACGATCGCGTCGAGTTCGGGCCGCGGTGGGACGCCGACCAGCGAATTGAGGAAGATGCCGTCGCCCACGAGTCTGACCTGCTCGGCGAGGGTCGCCTCCAACACCTCGAGTGGCCGGGCGTACCGGGTGAAAGCGGAGCGGATCGTCTCGTCGATCCCCGCGTCGGTGCCGTGCAGTGCCGCGAGAATCGAACGCCACAGCGCTGCCTCGTCCGAGTCGGTCGGCTCCGGGTCGAGATACCACCGGATCACCGCTTCCGGTTCGGTCGGCGCCGTGGCGATCGCCGCGTCGACCCGTGCCAAAAGGCGCGCACCGAACCCCGCGAACAGGTCTTCTTTCGAGGCGAAGTGGTACAGCAGGCCGCCCTTGGACACGCCGGCCGCGTCGGCGATGACTTCGAGGGTCGCCTCGCCGGATCCACGGGCGATCAGGATCTGCTCGAACGCGTCGAGGATGGCTTCACGGTTCGACGGACGGGGCATTTCAGCCGTTTCCTGCACTTGGGCGACGCGCACGTGCACTGACCGCGGCCCAGATCGCCGCGGCGCTCAACGCGGCCGCGGCGACGACGCTCGCCAGGTGGGATCCGTCGAGAAAAGCGGCTTGTGCGCCACTCGTCAACAACTCCGACAGTCGGTCCGGCAGCGCCTGGGACGCGATGATCGCGGCGCCCAGAGACTCGCGCGCCGCGTCCAGCGTCGCGCCGGGAGCCGCCAGCACGTCGACGCGGGGTCGGTACACCGCGGTCATGATGCTGCCGAGGATCGCCGTGCCGAGCGCGATCCCGAGTTCGTTGGCGGTCTCGGACACCGCGGCGCCGGATCCGGCCCTCTCGGCCGGGACCGCAGCGAGGATCCCGTCGACCGCGACGGTCATCGCAGCGCTCAGTCCCGCATCGAGGATCGAGATCGCGATGATCGCGAGCACCAGCGAACCGTCGGGTTGCAGCTGGGTCATGAGGGCGAAGCCGAGCGCGCCGGCGCCGAGTCCGACCGCGATGACGCTGAAGGGACCGAGCCGTCGCGCCGCACCCGGCGACGCCAACATCGCCAGCGCGGCGACCGCCGAGGCGGGGAGCAACGCGATGCCCGCGGCGAGCGCCGACAGGCCGACGACGAGCTGGAGATACTGGGTGATGATGAACAGGGAGCCGGCGAGACCGAAGCACGCGAGCAGATTGCCCGATACCGCCATGCGGAAGCGGGGGAGGCGGAACAGGCCGACGTCGATCATGGGATTCGCGACACGCCCCTGCCGTCGGACGAAGACGATGCCGGCAGCGACGCCGAAGGCCAGGACGATCCCTGCGGTGGGCGAGGCGCCGTGCTCGGCGAACGATTTCACTCCATAGACCGTCGGGAACATCGCCGCCATCGACAGCGCCGCGCTGGGAAGGTCGAACCTGCCCGGGTCAGGGTCGCGGGACTCGTCGATGAGGCGCGGCGCGAGGATCAACAACGCACCGGTGACCGGCACGTTCACCACGATGATCGATCCCCACCAGAAGTGTTCCAACAGGAAGCCGCCGAGGATCGGCCCGATCGTGGTGCCCACGGCGAAGGCGGTCGCCCACAGCGCGATGGCGGTCTGGCGCTCCCGGTCGTCGGGGAAGATGTTGCGGATCAGCGAGAGCGTGGACGGCATGAGCGTCGACCCGGCCACTCCGAGCAGCGCCCGGGCGACGATCAGCATCGGCGCGCTGGTGGAAAGCGCGGCGAGGAGCGACGCGGCAGTGAACCCGGCGGCGCCGATCATCAGCAGACGTCGTCGGCCGATCCGGTCGCCGACCACGCCCATCGTCACCAGCAGGCCGGCCAGCACGAAGGAGTAGATGTCGACGATCCACAGCAGTTGGGCGCTCGTGGGCGCCAGGTACTCGGACAGCACCGGCACGGCGAAGCCGAGGACGGTGGCGTCGATCGAGATCAACAGCACCGGTAGGACCAGCGCGCAGAGCGCCCACCACCGCCGGTTCCCGGTCGTCATCCGGTTACTGTACCGGCTGGACGGTATAGAAAGGAAATGGAGCGGCGACGCGTCGCCTCAGCGCGCCGTGGCGACCGTCCCCGAAGGCTGGAAGACACAACCCGGATCTTCGGCGAGTGCATCGCCCGCGACCGCGAACGCCCGGGAGCGTGAACCACCGCAGACCACGCGGAATTCGCACACCCCGCACTTGCCGGCGAGCGCGTCCGGGTCACGCAG
>Ga0182738_1008197_pt1 | contig 10423 bp, 6 predicted proteins | sample eDN5th30CBELigMG_FD_128876 | JGI IMG/M metagenome (GOLD analysis project Ga0182738, IMG submission 128876) | Enriched Miracle-Growth compost microbial communities from Emeryville, California, USA - eDNA 5th pass 30_C BE-Lig MG (version 2)... ... | reverse complement strand
TTGTTTTGTAAAAGATAAGTACCTTTTGGAGTTCCTTTTGGGAAAGGAAGGCCTTGATGATCTTTCTTTGAGGAGTTTTTAGATCTTTTGATTTTTAATTGTTTATATTATTTAAAGAAAAGATCGATTTAAATACACGTTTTGCAAAAAGTTAATAATTATTTGAGGTGTAAGTTTAACTTTTCGCTTCGAGAACTTGAAAGTTTTTTTTTCTTTATTTTTTGTAGATAAGAGAGAGATCTTCGGTTGATAAGGCTCTCCAGGCTTGTTTTCGAGGATTCTGCTCGGGTGTTGTTCTAGTTTTAAAGAGTTATTTCAGGGCAAGGTATTAGGATTTGTTAAGAAAATCAAGGCATTTTCTTTTGTTTCTGAGGGCGTATGTGATTGATAGTTTGAGTATAATGAAGATTATCAAGAGAGGAGAATGGATTTAGAAGGTTTAGTTGACTCTTTAGATGGGAAAAGTAATAAGAAGGGGAAAAAACAAGACTTAAGTTTTCGTTGGATTCAAGGCTTTAGAGCCACTTGTTAATTTCAATTGGAAAGATATTAAACATTGAATTCCAAGATCATGATTGTTTGCGGGTCAATCACTCCCTTCTGTCCCTTTAGGCTTCTCAAAATCAGAGAAGTTTTTTGTGGGAGTGTTTTTGGTGAGACATGGGAAGCAATTGATTTTTCAGGCTTTTTAAGAATTATCGATTTTGAGATGAACTCAAAGGAAAAATCGTGTTGTCTCGATTGATTGATGCAAGAGGGACTACAATTGAATTTTTGTTAGGAGAAAATATGAGATATTTCGAACGGAAGAATCAAAGGAAAAATGATCTTCCAAAAATTATTGTTTGGAATTTTTATTTTGTGTGAAATTTGCAAATTTTTATTTTTATAAATCTTCTGATTGGTGTCATAGAAGGAAACTTGACTCGGAAAGCTCAGAGTTTCGAACTTACCGGCTTGAATTCTCTCTCTCTTCAGTTCAAAAAAATTTTTGATTGAATCAAATAATTTGCAGAAGAAGAATTTCAATTAATTTCGGAAATTCTGAGAGATCAGGATTGGATATTTTTTTTACTTCACCTGGATTCACATAACGAGTTGGTGTAAGGATGGAATCTTGGCTCAAATAAAAAAAAAAATCCTTATTGTCTGAGACAAAATCAAATATTGAGAGTTAATGAGAAAAAGGAAAAACTGAAATCGAAATTGGCTTTGATTGCAAAATTCATTAATAAATCATTGATTCGATTTTGATTGATAAGGTGAAAAATATCCTCAAGTATTATTATTTTAACTGGATTCATATTGCTAAAAATTCACAGATCTTCAGAAAATATCAATCAAGTTCTAAGAAAGATTATTTTGAGATTTATTTTTCAAGTTTTTGTTAAAGAAAGACTTTTTATGAATATAAACACTTTGCAATATAAATAATTCCACAATAGAAAACAAAGAAAGATATATGACATCTGGAAAATTCTCTTATATTTTTATATTTTGAGTAGAAATAACACGAGTAAACTGTTCTTCTTCAAATGGTTTAAACAAGAAATCACACATTCCTGACTTTTTCGCCTTCTCAATATCCTTCCTTGAATTATTAGCCGAAAATGCAATAATCGATATTTGCGGCAACAACTTTGCCTTCATCAACTCAGTCAACGCCTCTGCCGCTTCAAACCCATCCATAATCGGCATCTGGCAATCCATCAAAATAAATTTAAACTCTTCTCCTTTCTTGTAGTGTTCATTTACAATGCCAATTGCTTCTTTTCCATTCAATGCAGTTTTCACATTTAGGCCATTTTTCCCAAGAATATGTGAGGCTACAATCAAGTTAAATGGCATATCATCAACCAATAATGCCCATGATTTTGATTTGCCATTCGTAGACATTGAAGAAATACTTGAGATTTTTGAGGTGGGAGTAGATTTATTTTGTAAAGAAAAGCTTGGTGTTTTACTGGGAATAAGGGGTAATCTTGGGCTTTCATTTGCGTGTAAATTAACAGAATTGATGAATTTGTAATCTTTGGTTGGAGGGAAGGGGGTAACATTGATTTCTTTGGAAGAGGGCTTTTCAAGGGATTTATTGATGCAAAATGAGAAAGTGGAGCCCTGAGAAAATCCACTTTGGAATTTGATACCAGAAGATTGTTGATTGGAGTTCAATAATCGAGCAAGTTCATTAGAGATTGTCAGGTCTAAGCCGACGCCTTGGGTATTTATATTATAATCTCTTTGATCAACCCTTCCGTACATTTTAAATAGCTTTTCTTTGTCTTGGGTTTTAATGCCGATTCCTGTATCACTCACTTTGAACTCGAGACTTGATGAATCTTTGGGGTCATTTTGGACTTGTAAGGTGATACTTCCTGTGTAGGTGAATTTCAAGGCGTTGTTGAGGAGGTTTATGAGGATTTGGTTGAGTCGATTTTTATCGGTGTAGATCATTTGTGGGAGATCTTTCATAAGAGAAAAATTGAGTTGGAGATTTTTTTGTGAGCATTGGAAGGAGAACATGCGACAGATTTCTTCCAAATTCTGCTTCATATTAAATGAATTTGGAGATCATTTAATGCAGTTTCCTCGAATTTGGGATAAATCGAGGATAGAGTTCACTAGGGTGAGTAGCCAATCAGGCTGAATATCTTGTTGCTGATAAGTAAAACTGCATCTGAGGGTTATTTATCAGGCTTTCGAGGATCTTGGTAAATCCAATAATTGCGTTTATCGGAGTTCTTAATTCATGGGAAACTGTAGCAATAACCTTGTCTTTATTAGCGTCTGCTACCCTGAGAGCGAGGATTGTTTCTTGTTGAGTCAAATCACTGAAGATAACCGCAATAGCTTCTTCTTGATCCCAAAATAGTTTGAGAATTTTGGCTTGGTAGACTGTAGATCCCTCTTTGTTACGAACATTGGGGGTGACAATTTTGCGGTTATCAAGATCTGAGGAAGACTGTGAGAATTTGTCCTCCGAGAGCGTTGACTTCATTCACATCAGTGACGCCTAGCACAGTTCTTTATAGATATTGAGGTTGTTTATGACAGATTTAGCGTCGTTTACACCAGCCAAAGAGAAGGATTTTTGGAAGGTTTCGTTGGTGAATAAGGTTTTATTGAGATCTTTCGAGAGGATGATGATGTTTTCCGGGAAGTAATTGGTCATGAGATCTTTGAATTTAAAGAGATTTTGCTTGTAATCATAAAAGGATTGGAAGAGTTTTCGAATGTTTCTCTCTCTTTCAATGTTGGAAATCAATAAAAGAGCTCCAATAAAACTTGCACCATTAAGGCCGACAACGTGAATTCAGTTATAATAGTGATTCTGAGGATAAAAAAGCCAAGATAAAGCATCATGGCTGAACTGGATCTGATGAGTCTGGTCTCGATAAGCCTCTGAAAAAGTGCCGAATTGTATCCAATGAAGACTACAATCGGGTTAAAGTTGTCTTGAAAGAAAATCCTGATGGCCTTCAGCCTGATTCCATAAAGCAGAATGCTGATAATAACGACCAAGAACTCCATGATATTTTTGAATTTATCATGGTATTTTAGCAGGAATAGGGTCACTATAAGCAGGAGGACATTGGCATTGGGAACGTAAGTCTTTTTGTTGACAATCGCGACGATTATTGAGTAGATGATAAAGAATGACATCACGCCGATTAAATGCTATGAGTGAGAGGTTAGAGACGTTATCATAAGGGAAATTATTTTGAGGAAATTTTTTGTCAAAGGCATACGAACTTCACGGTATTCGTTTTCAACGTTCGGGTCTTTGAATTTGAGACTAAAAGCTTTCATGAAAAGTTCGAATTTGAGGAAGGGTTTTTAATGAAAAGTTAATCTGAAATTATTAAAATTAAAGAACGAAAACCGAAAAAGACGATCGATCCCTGAATTTTAAAATATATTGAAAAAAGTCGAATTAACGATTGTCCTGGATGAATCTATTTGCTTGTTTTTCTAGAACAGAAGAGGTTTGCAGTTATAGACTTTTAGTTAGCGACAAGGAAGTTTTGTCGAGTGAATGAGGAGAAAAAGACGGAAAGGAGATAAATTTGTCTTGGTGAATGCTGAAACAACAAAAAATTTCGAATGAATAAAATTTTATTTTGATGAAGAATTTTTGGCAAATGATGTGGCATTGTCGTTCTTTTTCAGCAAAATTGAATATTTTCAAACTTTGAGTTTTTCTGGCTTCTTGCTGAAAAACTTGTCTTTGGAAAGTTCGAAAAGGTTCAAATTTCTTTTGGTTCTTTTCAAATGACCAGAGATGATCATGGCTTATTTCGTTTTTTAATAGTCAAATTTAAATTTCGCCATGAATTCTCATGATCTGCGAAATTTTATCAAATCATGAATGTTTAATTTCGCTGTATTAATCTTGAGAATGTCCGGTAAGTTCATCTGTTTGAGTAATTTTGAATTTATTTCAACTTTATAGAATTTCCAAATTAAAATTTAATTTTCCTTCAATAAACCACCCAATCAAATTATTTCACTAACCCTGTTCGATCTCTCTTCCCCATTCCAACTCTTTTTTCCTTATAAAACTCACCCCAAAAACTCTAAACCCACCCTCTTGATACTCCTTTATTTCATTTTAAAGCCCAGCTTTTTCGTTATAAAACAATAGAGCCTTCAGAAACTCAGAATGGAGTTGAGAACTGGAGCCAGCGCAAATTAAAAAAAATATTTGTGACGAAATTAATTCTCTTCTCCAAGGATATCAATTTTTGACATCTCAATCAAAATATGACGACGAAAAAATTTAAGCTGGCCACTCGAATAATTTATCCTTCTCTGAATTGGCTTTGATCTTTCTTTTTTTGACATCAGGTTTAATCGCTAACTTTATGTCTTTTCAGTTGAAAGCCGCTGCTTTTAACTGGAGAATGATGGTTTATATCTCTTGTTTTAAATTTTATCTGACAAGACTAGGAGCCTTCCTCCCTTTCTTCTGAAGCTTCTGGAGTTATTTTGGGTTGTGTCTGAGGGTTAGTTACCTTGTGGAGAGTTTTGGGGAGAGAATTTTATGAAAGAAAGGGTTATTGTCGAGGGATTAGAGGGAATAAGCGAGAGACTTTTGGAGCATTTATGGGTTTAAAAGTTTGGGAAGTATTTGGGAGAGAAATTGAGGGAATGATAATGTTGAGAAGGAGTGGAGGGGAATGAGGGAGAACCAGTCAAAGGTTTCGAGAATTTGGAAGTTTTAAGGGTTTAAAAATAAAAAGAATCGGGAGAGAACTGGTTTATGTGAATAAAGAGGATGTTCATAGACTTGATAGGGAGTAGAGATGGCCAAAAGCGCGAAGAAATTGTTTTATGAAGGATGGGGAAAATGGTGATTTTTTTAGGTTTTTGGAGAAGATAGGAAGGTTTTCGGAGATTCCGAGGTGAAGATTGACCTTTAGAGAAGGTCTTAGGGAAGTGAAGAGGATCAAAGAAAGATTAGACCTGATGAGCGAGAAGAGGTGGAAGTTAAATAGAGAGAAATACATTCCAAGAGAAATTCTACAAAGGAAGAAAATTATGGTTGAACCCACTTGTATGTGCTTAACCCTTTCACGTCGGCTTACTGAGAGATCAGTCAAAGGACTTTCTCTTGAATAATACAGAGAAAGAGCCCAAGCTGACGAAGGAATTAAGGGGCCATTGGGCTAATTGTGGGAGCTTTGAGGTCATAAGCATCTAGAGCGCGGTTGATGGGCCTGATGCTTTGACTTGCCCAAATGTCACAAAAACAAACCTGCTTAAAAGGCCTTTTCCTTTGGAAGGGCGCCGACGGGAAAGTGTTAAACTTTTTCTCTTTCCTCCTGGACGTCTCATCTTCAGTTCTCATATGATTAGACCTGAGATGAAATTTAGCATCTTTTTGTTGAAATGGAATTTTGATATTCTCAATTTTTCCTGAAAAAAATATGAAAAATGTTGGATTTTCCTTAGAAGAAAATTGTATTATTCCTTCCTCTTTCCAGGCCATCCTTTCACTTGACAAAGGTATTTTGGACCCTGATTGAGTCCTTCTTAGCAATATATACCATCATGAAAGAAGCTAGCTGTCTTCCTCTTGAATATTTTTGCATATATGAAACAAAAATGAGCCTATAGAATTTGCGACATAAAAATCATCTGTTTTAGGAAATGTCTCCAGACCAAAATTTACATTGAGAACTTTCTGAGGTTCATTCGAATTAGGCGTTTCCTTGATAATATTTCAGAAGGAAACTTTTTCAAATAAAGAACAAAATTAAAAATCGACTCCGACAGAAATGTAGCCAATATTCAACTGAGTAATAATTAAGGCCTTTTCGGTCCAATCTTCTGAAACGCACGATAGAAAAGTTTAAGCACATACATGTGGGTTCAACATTAATTTAAAGAGAAAGAAAGAATAAGAAGAAATTGAAGAATGAAAAGGAACAGGAAAGGGTGGAGGGGAGGGGAGGGGAGGGAGGGGTTGGCACGGAATTTTAGAGAGACAAATATGGGAAAAGAAATTAGCTTCTGTGAAATTCTTGCCTTTAATTAATTGCTTCAAGAAGATTAATCCACTTTGTATAATAGAATGTCCCCCAAAAAACTGTGTAAATTGAGGTATTCAGATAAGATAATGGCTCAGGATCCGAAGAGTAGAAGAAAGCTCGAGGGAGGGAAGTGGTAGTTTTGTTGGAATTGATAGAGAGAGTTTGGATGAAATATCTTTCTCATTGAACTATGATGTCCATGAGCTTTTCTCGTTTGAGTCTGAAAATCTCTGTGTGAAAGATTACTCGAAATGATGTGGTAAGTTGAAGGGAGAGGAGGTTTCTTTTTCCTGTTTTATCACTTTTTGGGTGGAAGTTTATAGTGAGAGAAAATTGAGCGCCAAATATCTAGAGAAAAGATTTAGTTTGAGTGGAATGTTTCTTATTGTTCTAAATAAGTTTAATGCGTTATTATCAACTCTGACGGTTGGGGAGGGAAGGAAGGAAGTTTATTTCTCAATGTTTCTCATTAACTCTTTATGGAAATAATTTTCACTCCAGAAGGAATTCAAAATAATTCTATGAAGAATCAAAGAAATCTTCCTGAAATAATGAATCTGTTTTTCTGTTTGTTGTCAGCTTCCAAAGGGAAAACAAAAACACTTTTAATCAAACTGCAATTTCAACTGAAGAAAGAATTTCTTTCAATAATCTGCTTTATTTTTTTGAATATCATTTACAAGTGCCCTTCACTGGTTGGTTTCCTTTTCTCTGAATACAGGGATTTAGGTAGTTTTTATTTGGTTTCTCCTCATTCTTTCTCACCAAAAATCAAGAAAATTAAAAAAAAAATCAATACAATTTCACTCAACTTGAAAAAAGAAAAGATTCTGAATTTTTTTTTGCAATTCCCTGATCTTCATAATTACATTTCTCGAAAATCAAGCAAGCTTCAAACCTGTTATGATAAATCTTTTGATAAATTAATCTGATTTTAACAAAAAATTGTCTCATGCCTCAGTTATTGAAGATGAAAAACCTGAAAATAGAGATTTTCTTAATGCCTTTTCTTTCTCCAGGACTTGGGAACACCTGTGAAAAATTTGGGTTTTGGTCCAATCAATCAGTGTTGCCGATTGCCCATAAAACCTTCCGTCATGGTCCAGGAAACTCTTTCTGCCCTTTTTTCAAACAAAACATTCTGAAATTTTTCGTGAGACTCAATTTTCAAAAAAAAGCATCCAAAAGTTTTTTTATGAGGAATTTGGAGGAATTTTTGAAAATATCGGAAGTCAGAAAATATTCTCCATCAGGTGCGGAGAAGTCAAATTTCCTATCGTCAATACTGCAATCAACCAAAAAAAAAAAGGCAGAACAAAATTTTCTTTATAAGTAAATATTGGCGATTTTTTTTTTATTTGCAGGGTTTTATTCGTCCATTACTGGCAAAAATTTTTTTCTTGGACTGCGGCTCTAGAAAACTTGGTCTTTCCCTATTGATTTTATATAAAGTGGATGGTATAAATTTTTGTCCTGCAGCTGTCCTGTGAAAAAAAAAATCCAAGAGAGTTTCAGGCAATTTTATTTAGCGAGGACAATCCCAGGGCAGGCCCAGGAAGGACAGCTCCAGGACAAAAAACCGCATTGACGTGCAAAGTTTATTTTTTGGAACAGATAAAAAAGATTTTTGATTCTTTGAGAAGATCTCAATAAAAAAAAAAAACCTGCTCCAAAACTCACGTGAAATGTATTGTTTGATTGTTTCCATGATAAGTGTCAATCAGCTGATCCAAAAAATTGACGGCTCACCCTGTCCATTTACGATGATCAATACAATTTGAATTCGAAAAGTTTTTGCCTGTTCAAGTTTCTTGAAAAGGCGATAAAATAAATTTCTTTTGAGATAAAACGTTGAGGAAAACAATTTTAGTGGCTCCCGAAGAGCTTTGAACTCCTCCAATTTAAAAATATGCCAGAATTGTTGCAAAGGAGGGGTTATAAAAGGTTAAAGGTCTCTCAAGCCTAGCAAATACTTTTTTCTCAACGCCCAAGATTGTTAAAAAATATGAAATTTTTGAGTTTAGGAAATATTTGAAGAGGCCCGAAGTTGCTGATCGAATATTTTGGTACCTACTTTCGAATAAAAACGTGAACTTTTTCGATTTATGTTTGTTGAAGTTTCCAGAAGCAGAAAGCCATCTCTTAGTGGTGGTGCTTCTCAAAAAAAAATTTTGAACCATTTTTGCTTTTTATCTTCCAGCTCTTTTCATTGCAAAAAGATTGTTTCAAAATTCCAAGGCTGCCTGATTTCTATATAAATTCTCGTTGGAATGCTAATCCCTGAAGAACAGCTCTCAATTGCTTTGCTGGTATTACTTTGAATTATTAATAGTTTCACACTCATGTTGAGATATTCTTTGTGTGAAGATCATATCTGTTATTTCTGACCTTTTAATTTTCTAAAAAAATTCAAAGAAGCAAGCTGTGAAAAACCTCATTATGAGTGTGTTTTTTCCATGAGAAATCTCAGGTTTTTTTCTGAACTGTGTGTGTTTCTTTCGGCTCGAGAATTAAAAGCAAAATATATCTATTGGTCAAAACACAAGTAATTTCAGAGAGAATGAATATTTATTGATTACAGTTTCTAAGAAGATTAATGGCTTCAAAGAATTTCTCAGAGATCAATCTCAGAAAAAAAATTCTGTGCTCTGGAAAATCAAATAAAAATGAGAAATAATTCATTTCGATATCCTTTAGGGTCAACCATAAAAAAAATTTCAGGGAAAAATCTTCTTTAGGATCCTCTTGATAAAATTGGTAAGCCAAAAAATTCTTTTGTTAAATATTTTGAAGAAGAAAAGAGAACTTTGTAAATTTTTTTTAATTTCCTGCGAGAACTCAAGGATAACTCTCCTCTCACTTTGAAAATTTGTTCAGTAAATCAAGAATTTAGTCTCATAACTGTCTCTTGAAACTTGACTTTCCTTATGACTTTGGTTTGAAAAAGTCGCACTTTCGATTTTTTTTTTAGGAAATAAAACCCACAGATTGTGAAGAGAAGCGGTCTTTTATTGGAAATTAAAAAAAATCTTTCTGAGATTTTTTTTTACTCCTGGCAATTTTGAAATTTTTATTCAAAGCATTCATTTAAAGGCTTAGGACATCAAACTCTCCTCAAAATTTTTTAATGCAGTCCAAGGGACTTCTAAAGACAATTCTCTCAATAAAAATTTGACGATTTTGTTCAAAGACTTATCTTCAAAAATTTGATGAAAACAACTTTCTTCACTCAAGTCAGAGAGCAAACAAGATGGCTTTTTCTTTTTGTAAAGGGATAATTTTTCTTATTTTGAGACATGATCAAGTATATCCCTCTTTCAAAAACCCTTTGTAATTTCCTTTTGAAAAATAAATGACTTCTCTCTATTTTACTGGTATTTTATTTTTTTAATTTGTGAGGACTGTTTCAATAAAAATTCTCAGAGAGAGCACTCGATCATTTTCTTTTCCTATCAAAGTTCCCTTTCTGTATTCTTTTAGAGCCTACAAATAGCGAGCTTCTGGTTTTTGTGAGTTTACTGAGTTTCCCTTTTATTTTATTTTAACTTAGCGGGTTAAAATTGTATTAATAGCACAATACATCATAATAACAACTTTTGATTTGAGCCAGGCAATTATGAGAATACAATTTTATTTTATTTCGATTAAAACTGTTAGAAATGAGCCAAAAACTTTTTTTTAGAGGAACATTGTCTGCTGAATAAAAAATTTTTTGATTGTCTTGCCTTCTATAGAATTTTTTCAAGGCCCTAATTATCAGCTTTTTTCTTTAATTATTATCTTCTCTTCAATAATCAAATAGCGCTTCTCCTCTTAAAGAAATCTTGTTATTTCATCTCCTTTTTTGAAGCCTTAAGTCTGGCTAAAGCCTTTGCTAATGTTTCTCT
>Ga0182738_1008196_pt1 | contig 10425 bp, 11 predicted proteins | sample eDN5th30CBELigMG_FD_128876 | JGI IMG/M metagenome (GOLD analysis project Ga0182738, IMG submission 128876) | Enriched Miracle-Growth compost microbial communities from Emeryville, California, USA - eDNA 5th pass 30_C BE-Lig MG (version 2)... ... | reverse complement strand
GTGAGCGCAGCCGATCCCGGCTCGCTGCAAAGCGGCTCGCTCATTCTGTTGCAACACTCCGCGCATCCTGTCCAAACGCATGAGTTCACTTTGATACACCCCACCAAGACCGAAACGGCCGTTGCGAAGGGGAGGAACTGATGCCGCAGAGCCATATCCTATCGCCGCAGGTCCGCAGTGCTCGGCAAACAGCACGCGTATTGCCCGTCGTCGTTCAACCAAGATCAATGAGCCCGCTATGGTAGCAACATTGAACACGAACGAGCGCCAGCTCGCGCTGCTCGTTTCCATCCTCGTTACCATCGCCGGCTTCGTATTGGCCGCGGCGGGCAGCGATGATCCGATGGGCGCGCAAGGCTTCGTCGTCGTGCTGTTCGGGCTTGCTTGCACACTCGCGGTCATCCGTGGCTTCTTTGAGCCTGAACCCGGTACGGAGCGCCTGTCGCAATACTACGACGAGCCGACCAAGGCCGGCATCGTCATCGCAATGGCCTGGGCAGTGGTCGGCATGCTCGTCGGCGTGTGGGTTGCTGCTCTTCTCGCCTGGCCGGAGCTGACATTCGTCGACCAGGCATGGGCGAGTTTTGGCCGCATCAGACCGGTCCATACGAGCGGCGTCATCTTCGGTTTCGGCGGCAATGCGCTCATCGCGACGTCGTTCCACGTATTGCAACGCACGGCGCGAGCGCGGCTCCCGGACCAGTTCAGCCCCTGGTTCGTGCTGCTCGGATACAATCTGTTCTGCATCGTCGCGGCCAGCGGCTATCTGATGGGCATCACCCAATCCAAGGAATATGCCGAGCCGGAATGGTATGCCGATATCTGGCTGGTCATTGTCTGGGTCGTCTATTTCCTCATCTACATCCGCACGCTCCGGCGCCGGAAAGAACCGCATATCTACGTCGCCAACTGGTACTACATGGCCTTCATCCTAGTTGTGGCTGTGCTGCACATCGTCAATAACCTGGCCGTGCCGGTGTCGTGGGGCCACGCCAAGAGCTATTCGCTGTTTTCGGGCGTGCAGGATGCGATGACGCAATGGTGGTACGGCCACAACGCCGTCGCCTTCTTCCTCACGGCCGGCTTTCTCGGAATGATGTACTATTACCTACCAAAGCGCGCCGAGCGGCCGATCTTCTCCTACCGGCTTTCCATCATCAGTTTCTGGGGCATTACGTTCACGTATATGTGGGCGGGATCGCACCATCTCCACTTCACGGCGCTGCCGCATTGGGTTCAGACCTTGGGCATGACCTTCTCGGTCGTTCTGCTGGTGCCGTCATGGGCATCGGCCGGCAATGCTCTCGCCACGCTGAACGGCGCATGGCATCGCGTGCGTGACGACGCCACGCTGCGCTTCATGATGGTGGCGGCCGTGTTCTACGGGCTCTCGACCTTCGAAGGCTCGTTCATGGCCATACGCCCGGTCAACTCGCTCTCGCATTATACCGACTGGACGGTCGGCCACGTCCATGCGGGTGCGCTCGGCTGGGTGGCGATGATCACTTTCGGCTCGTTCTACGCGCTGGTTCCCTGGATGTGGAAGCAGGAGCGCATGTATTCGCCGAAGCTCGTGGAAGTTCACTTCTGGTGCGCGCTTTCCGGCGCCGTCATCTACGTCTTCGCAATGTGGAACTCGGGCATCATCCAGGGCCTGATGTGGCGCACCTATAACGACAGCGGCACGCTTGCCTTTTCCTTCATCGACAGCCTTGTGAAGATGCACCCGTACTACATCGCGCGCGCGGTCGGCGGGCTCTTCTTCCTGATCGGTGCGACTGTCGGCGCCTACAACATCGCCATGACCATCCGCGCGGCGCGCCTGCAGGAGCGCGCCGGAACACCCGACATCGATATTCCAGAGGTGCGGCCGACGTCAGGCGCCGCGCTCCAACCGGGGGAATGAGCCATGCCGAATTTCCATCGGAGACTGGAACGCAACGCCATCGGCTTCGTGCTGGCAATCATCGGCGTCGCATCGATCGGCGGCATGGTCGAGATCGCACCGCTCTTCACGATCCACGAGACCGTCGAAAAGGCGCCAGATATGCGGGTCTACACGCCGCTGGAGCTCGCGGGACGCAACATCTACATCCGCGAAGGCTGCTACGCATGCCACAGCCAGATGATCCGCACATTGCGCGACGAGGTGGAGCGTTACGGACCATACTCACGCGCCGTGGAGTCCCAGTATGATCATCCGATGCTGTGGGGCTCGAAGCGCACCGGCCCCGATCTTGCGCGCATCGGATCCAAATATTCGGATGCGTGGCATGTCGCCCATCTGATCAACCCGCGCGACGTCGTTCCGGAATCGATCATGCCGCGCTACGGCTGGCTCCAACGCAATCCGCTACGGACCGACGATCTCAGCCAGCACCTGGCGGCGCAGCGATCGGTGGGCGTGCCTTACACCGAAGACATGATCGCCAACGCCTCTGCCGACGCCTTCGGGCAGGCCAATCCGGACAGTCCCGGTGCAAGAGGGGTCAAGCAACGCTACGGCAAGGCGACCAACGTGCGTCTCTTCGACGGCAATACCCAACGGCTGACGGAAATGGACGCACTCGTCGCCTACCTCCAGATACTCGGACGCCTCACCGACGTCGCGCACCAGAAATCGGCCGCCGCGGAGGACTAGAACATGGACCTCGACCATCACGCATTCGTGGCACTCGCGAAGAGCTGGGGCCTTTTCTATCTCATCGCGCTTTCGGTGGCCGTGCTGATCTACGCCTTGTGGCCTTCCAACCGGAAACGCTTCAAGCGAGCCAAGTACAGCATCCTCGACAAGGACGACCGGCCGGGAGACTCAGACGATGGCGCATGAGACCCGGGACCCCGTAACAGGGCGCATGACCACGGGGCACGAGTGGAACGGCATCGAGGAACTCGATACGCCCGTGCCGCGCATCGTCCTGTTCTTCCTCGCGGTGACGATCCTGTTTTCCGTCGTCTACTGGGTGCTGATGCCAGCTTGGCCGCTGGGTTGGACCTATACGAAGGGTATCCTCGGTGTCGACCAGCGGGAGATCGTGACAAAACAGGTCCACGACGCGGCCGCAGCCCGCGCCGCCTGGACGGACCGAATTGCGTCGTCGGATTTTGCTGCAATCACGGCCGATCCTCAGTTGATGCAGCACGTGCGCGAAACAGGGCGCACGCTTTTCATGGATAACTGCGCGGTTTGCCATGGCACCAGCGGGACAGGCGGGCCAGGATTCCCCAATCTCGCGGCCAAGGCTTGGCTTTGGGGCGGCAAACCGGAGGACATCGCCCAGACGATACGCGTCGGCATCAACTCGTCCCATCCGCAAACGCGCATGTCGCAAATGCTGGCCTTCGGCCGCGACGGTCTCCTCACGCCGGAAGCCGTCCGCGATGTCACAGCATATGTCCGCTCGCTTTCCGGACAGCAGCTTTCAAAGCCGGATCAGGCACGGATCGGCGCAGGGAAGGAAGCCTACGACACCGCCAATTGCGCATCATGCCATGGTGCCGACGGGACCGGCAGCCGCGAAGCAGGTGCGCCAAACCTAACCGACAAGTATTGGATATACGGCGGCGATGCCGAGTCGGTGAATACGTCCATCTTCTTCGGGCGCCAGGGCCACATGCCGCATTGGGAAGGGCGCCTCTCGCCGGTCGATATCAAGGTGCTGACCCTTTACGTCGGCGCTCTGGGCGAGGAGAACCGATGAGCACGGGTAACACGAGATATTCCACCATCAACTGGCGTCTCGTTGCACTCCTGATCGCCGGTACAGGCATCGCCGTGCTCATCGCCGCCAATGCGCACCTGGTCTACGTCGCGTTCAGCTCGCAGCCGGACTGCGTACCGCATACCAAGGCGATGGGCGAAAACGGTGCGTTCCGCGCGGCCCGATCGGCCTGCTGAGGGAGTGACGTCATGGCAACGATTGAGAACGCCGAGAACGCCTCTGTTCCGCTAGCGATGCAGCGCCGGAGAAACCTTCCGGTGAAAGCCGCGTTCGGCTGGCTTGCTCACGGATGGCGTGACCTCTGGCATGTCCCCCTGCCGAGCCTCGCCTACGGCGCCATCGTGTTTGCAATCTCGTTGGCGATCATATGGGGCCTGTTCGCGTTCCAGGTCGACTACATTCTGTTTCCGGCGCTTGCCGGCTTCATGGTGGTCGGCCCGCTGATCGCGATCGGCCTCTATCAGAAGAGTCGGGACATCGAAGCGGGCCGCAGCGTGAGCCTCGCCCGGATGATCTTCGTCGACGCGGCCTCCGGCGCGCAGGTCTGGTATACCGGCGCCATCCTGTGCCTGCTGATGCTCGTCTGGATGCGAGCCGCCGTCATCATTTACGCGCTCTTCTTCGGGTTGCGGCCCTTCCCCGGCCTCGACCACATCGTGCCGATGCTTCTCACCACGCCCGTAGGATGGGGCATGCTGGTCGTCGGAACGGTCGTCGGCGGCCTGTTCGCGGCCTTTTCTTTCGCCATCAGTACCTTTTCCATTCCCATGCTGCTGGCCGAGCGGACCGACGCCTTCACGGCGATGGGCACCAGCATCTCACTGGTCTGGAACAACCTGTCGGTGATGCTGATGTGGGGCGCGATCGTGCTCGTGCTCTTCCTGCTTTCCCTGGCCACGGGCCTTCTCGGGCTGATCGTCATCTTTCCGCTGCTGGGCCACGCGACGTGGCACAGCTACAAGGCCATCCGATGAGCTGTTGCGCGGATCTCCCGACTTCTGTTGCAGCCGGCGGCCGTCCGGCCGCCCGAGACGAGATCTCGATCGCAAGCAGAGATCTCGGCCGGGATCTGCATCAGGTCGAACTCGCCGTCCCGGGCGTTCACTGCGCGGGTTGCATCCGAGCGGTCGAAACCGGCCTCATGCAGGTTTCGGGCATAGAGGATGCCCGGGTCAATCTCTCGACAAAGCGCGTCAGCGTGACCTGGTGCGGCGAGCGGGCTCCCGACATTCTCGACGCCCTGGAGAAGCTCGGATTCCCCGGCCACCTGACCGGTTCCGACGACGCCCGCAAGGATCCGGAACTCGGGCGTCTGATCCGGGCGCTGGCGGTCGCCGGATTCTCGGCGATGAACATTATGCTGCTCTCGGTCTCGGTCTGGTCGGGAGCAGACCTCGCGACGCGCGACATCTTCCATTGGATATCGGCTGCGCTGGCGCTACCCGCTCTTCTCTATTCCGGCCGGATCTTCTTTGCTTCGGCATGGAGCGCACTGCGCCATGGGCGCACCAACATGGACGTCCCGATCTCGGTCGGCGTTTGTCTGGCCTTCGGCCTCAGCCTCTACGACACAATTCACAGCGGTCCGCATGCCTATTTCGATGCCGCGACCTCGCTGATCTTCTTTCTTCTCATCGGGCGCACGCTCGACCATGTCATGCGCGAGCGCACACGCGTGGCGGTCCGTGGACTCGTGCAGCTTGCGCCGCGCGGCGCGACAGTTCTGCGCGAGGATGGGCGCCGGGATTACGTGCCGATCGACGAGATCGAGCCGGGCCTGCACATCGCACTTGCCGCGGGCGACCGCATCCCGGTCGACGGCACCATCTCGGAGGGTACATCCGAGCTCGACTGCACCATTGCCACCGGCGAGACCGCACCGCGCCGTGTCGAGACGGGGTCCGGCGTACAGGCCGGCATGCTGAACTTGTCCGGTCCGTTGACCATGGTCGCGTCCAAGCGGGCGGACGCATCGTTTCTGGCAGAGATGACGCGACTGATGGCCGCCGCCGAGGGCGGGCGCGCCCGCTATCGTCGGCTCGCCGATCGCGCCGCGGCGCTCTATTCACCCGTCGTCCACGCAACTGCAGCGCTGACCTTTCTCGGCTGGATGCTGGCGGTCGGCGACTGGCACACCGCCATCACGGTCGCCATTGCGGTGTTGATCATCACGTGCCCCTGCGCTCTCGGCCTTGCGGTGCCGATCGTTCAGGTCATGGCTGCGCGCCGGCTGTTCGAGAATGGAGTTCTGGTCAAGGACGGCTCGGCCATCGAGCGGATTGCGGAGATCGATACTGCGGTCTTCGACAAGACGGGCACGCTGACGCTCGCGCAGCCGCGCCTGGTCTCCAAGGACGCGTCCGATCCGCACGACCTTGCAGTTGCATCGGCGATCGCCGGTCTTTCGCGCCATCCCCTCTCGCGCTCGATCGCCGCCGATGGAGCTGCGGCGGGCATCGTTCTTTCCGATGTGGTTGAGCATCCGGGGCTCGGTATCGAGGCTCGTGTCGCCGATAGCGTCTACCGGCTCGGCCGGGCTGAGTGGGCTCTTGCCAACGGCACACTTGAGCCGAACCTCAACACTGTACTCGGACGAGATGGACGGCTAGCCGGCCGGTTCACCTTCGAGATCGCGTTGCGGCCGCGAGCGGTCGACGCCATCGACGCGCTGCGTAAGGCGGGCCTGCACGTCGCCATGCTGTCCGGCGACGCACCCGGTCCAGCCTCGGAAGTAGCCGAGGCGCTCGACATCGAGGACTTTGCCGCGAGCCTTCTACCGGCCGAGAAAGTGGCTCGTTTGCAGACAATGGCCGCAGACGGTCGCAAAGTGCTGATGGTGGGTGACGGGATCAACGACGCGCCGGCGCTGGCGGCTGCCTACGTTTCGATGGCACCGTCCACAGCGGCTGACATCGGCCGCAACGCAGCGGATTTCGTGTTCCTGCGCGACGGCCTCGAACCGATCCCGACGACACTGGCAATCGCGCACGAGGCAGGGCGCCTCGTGCGGCAGAACTTCGCCCTGGCGGTTGGCTATAACGCCATTGCGCTGCCCATCGCCATTGCCGGCCTCGTCACGCCTTTGATCGCGGCGTTGGCCATGTCGTTCTCGTCGATCCTCGTGGTCGCCAATGCGCTCCGCCTCAAATCGGGCGAGCTCGCGCGCCGCCCCGTCAGCACGGCGAAAACGCGCACAGGCCCTCGCCAAGTCGCACTGGAGCCAGCCGAATGAGCAGTCTCCTTTATCTCATCCCCTTGGCCTTGCTGCTGGGCGCAGCGGCGCTTGCGGCATTCATGTGGTCCTTGCGCAGCGGCCAGTATGAGGATCTCGACGGCGCTGCGGAACGCATCTTCCTCGAAGTGGACGGCGACCGCGCGGGTGGCGGAAGCCCGGAAACGCCGGGGAAGTCCCAATGACCTCTAGCGCCGCGCAAATCCGCGCCTTTACCGGCCCTGCCCTGCTGAGCTACGGCTTCCGGCCGTTCTTCCTGTTCGGAGCGCTGTGGGCCACCCTCACGGTTGCCCTCTGGCTACCCGTCCTGAGTGGGCATCTCGTTCTGCCCAGCGCATTCGGGCCGATCGAATGGCATGTCCACGAGCTCGTCTATGGCTACGTGCCGGCGATCGTCGCGGGATTCTTGCTCACTGCCGTCCCCAACTGGACCGGACGCCTGCCGGTGGTCGGGATGCCGCTGGCTACGCTGTTCGCTATCTGGGTTGCAGGTCGCATTGCCGTCTTCTTCTCGCTCTGGATCGGCGCCGGTATCGCGGCGGTCATCGATCTCGCCTTCCTCATCACTCTCGGCCTGGTCGTTGCTCGCGAGATCATCGCCAGCAAGAACACACGCAATCTCAAGGTGCTTGTTGGCGTCGCGCTGCTGCTGACGGGTAACGCACTCTTCCATCTGGAAGTGCTCAGCGGCATCGGCATCGGCGACGGCCACGGGACGCGGCTCGGCATCGCGGCCACCGTCCTCCTCATTATGCTGATCGGCGGGCGCATCATACCGAGCTTCACGCGCAACTGGCTCGTGCGCATCCCGTCGGGCCGCCTGCCGGCGCCGTTCGACCGCTTCGATGTCCTCTTCATAGCGACGAGCGCTGTGGCGCTTGCGAGTTGGGTGATCGGACCACAAACTAAAATAACCGCTTTACTGACACTCGCTGCCGGCTGCCTGAACGTCGTCCGGCTCGCACGCTGGGCCGGCGAGCGGACCGCTGCCGAACCGCTGGTTCTGATTCTTCACGTCGCCTATGCGTTCGTGCCGATCGGCTTTCTTCTTGCTGCTCTCTCGATCGTCAGGCCCGATCTGATCGCACCCTCCGGCGCGGTGCACGGTTGGACGACCGGCGCGATCGGCCTCATGACCCTTGCTGTCATGACGCGTGCGAGCCTTGGCCACACCGGCCGGCCTTTGACGGCCACGCGCCCGATCCAGTTCATCTATCTGGCCGCCGTGATTGCAGCGCTGGCGCGGATTGCTGCCGCGTTCGACGTTCTGCGCGACCCGATGCTGCATCTCTCCGCGGGAGCGTGGGTGGCAGCGTTCGGCGTTTTCGTTATCGTCTACACGCCCTTGCTGGCGTTGCCGAAGCCCACGCCTGCTCGGCCGGCCCACGGGCACTGAGACGATACGAAGCCGCTATCGGTCGATCTCGCCGAACACGATGTCGAGAGAGCCGAGCACAGCCGAAACGTCGGCGAGCATGTGCCCCCGGCAGAGGAAATCCATGGCCTGCAGATGGGCATACCCCGGCGCACGGATCTTGCAACGATAGGGCTTGTTGGAACCGTCGGCCACGAGGTAGACGCCGAACTCCCCTTTCGGGGCCTCGACGCAGGCATAAACCTCGCCCTCGGGCACATGGAAGCCTTCGGTGTAGAGCTTGAAGTGATGGATCAGCGCTTCCATCGAGCGCTTCATCTCGCCCCGTTTCGGCGGCACGACCTTCTTGTCGTCGACCGACACCGGTCCCTGCCCCTCCGGCGCCATCAGCCGCTCGCAGCACTGCTTCATAATGCGCGCCGCTTGACGCATCTCGAACACGCGGATGCAGTAACGGTCGTAGCAATCGCCGTTCTTGCCGACGGGGATCTCGAAATCCATCTCATCGTAGCACTCGTAGGGCTGCGACTTGCGCAGATCCCAGGCCGCGCCCGATCCGCGGACCATCACGCCCGAGAACCCCCAGCGCAGGCAGTCGTCCAGCGAGACCACGCCGATATCGACGTTGCGCTGCTTGAAGATGCGATTGTCCGTCAGCAGGACCTCGATGTCGTCGCAGACCTGCAGGAACGGGTCGCACCAATCGTGAATGTCCTGAATCAGCTCCGGCGGCAGGTCCTGATGCACGCCGCCGACGCGGAAATACTTGGCGTGCATCCGGCTGCCCGAGGCACGCTCGTAGAAGACCATCAGCTTCTCGCGCTCCTCGAAACCCCACAGCGGCGGGGTCAGCGCGCCGACGTCCATAGCCTGCGTCGTGACGTTGAGGAGGTGCGATAGGATGCGCCCGATCTCCGAATAGAGGACCCGGATGAGCTGAGCGCGCTTGGGCACCTCGAGCTCGAGCAGCTTTTCCGCTGCCAGGCAGAAGGCATGCTCCTGGTTCATCGGAGCCACGTAGTCGAGCCGGTCGAAATAGCCTATCGCTTGCAGATACGTCTTGTGCTCGATCAGCTTCTCGGTGCCCCGATGCAAGAGGCCGATATGGGGATCGACGCGCTCGACAACCTCCCCGTCCAATTCGAGGACCAAGCGCAAGACACCGTGCGCGGCCGGGTGCTGCGGTCCGAAATTGATGGTGAAGGGGCGGATCTCGGTCTCGGCCATAGGTCGTCTCGTCCGGCTCTGGCGGTCATCCGTGGGTGGAATTCTTCCAGAGTGTCCTTATAGGGCCAATGGACCTATTGCTAGCCCCCAAGATGGCGCGGCTGCGCATTACGCCGATCGCCCGTCAGCCCGCGCGCTCGCCACCTTCTTCGCCTTCGCCGCAACACCGGCCTTGAAGCGGTCCCAAGGCACGATGGCGCGCTGATGGGTGCCCTCTCCGATCTTCTCGACGCCATCGTGGGCAACGACATGGAAGACCACCTTGCGGCCTTCGACTTTCTCGATGGTCGCCGTAACCGTCACCGTCTGCCCCGGAAGCGTGGCGGCGAGATGCGTCACGTTCACCGCGATACCCAGCGAGCCCTCGTTGGCGTCGAGATGTGGCCTCAGCACTTTCGTGCAGGCTCCCTCCATCATCACGACCATGTAGGCCGTTGCCAGCACTTCGGGGATGTCGTCGAACGTGGATCGGTCCATGGCGAGATGCGGAACCGTATTTTCGGCGGCGACGACGTACGAGTGACTATCGGAAAGGCCGGCGGCGAGCGTTGGCTTCATGAATGGTCTCTGACAGAGCTGGCGAGAAAATCGGTCGTGACGGGCAATGGCTGATTCGGATTACCGCGGCTGAGCGCTCACATCCGGGTCGCCTTTTCGAACGAGAAAATCATTGTGTCCGGCTCGGCGACGCACGACGCGAGCGATTCACCCCAGGCGGCGCATCCGCGCTCAACCGCATTCTTCGTTACGGACGGCACCGGCCGGTCCAGCGCGGTGCGCTTCAGAGGATAGCTGAGCAGGCTCCGGTGCGCGCCGGTCGCCAGTGTCGCCGCCAACGCAACCGCCAGAACACCCGACGCAACGAGCTT